>Ga0114939_10002916_pt1 | contig 12289 bp, 7 predicted proteins | sample AshMeaCrysSpring_FD_87196 | JGI IMG/M metagenome (GOLD analysis project Ga0114939, IMG submission 87196) | Groundwater microbial communities from Big Spring, Nevada to study Microbial Dark Matter (Phase II) - Ash Meadows Crystal Spring | ecosystem: Environmental > Aquatic > Deep subsurface >... | reverse complement strand
GCCGGCCGCGGCGCCGCCCACGGCCCCCGTGGCTGCCGGGCCGGAGCGTCGGCGGCCGGCCCACGTGCACCGGCCGCCGGTCATGTCGATCCTCGGCGCGCTCGACATGGCGGTGACGCTGCCCCGCAAGCGCTTCCCCGAACAGCTCGAACAGTACCAGGGCCGGCTGAACCGCCTGCAGCGGCGAGCCGCCGCGCGGGGCGTGTCGACCATCGTGGTGTTCGAGGGGTGGGATGCCGCCGGGAAGGGCGGCGCGATCCGCCGGGTGACCGGCGCGCTCGACGCGCGCGATTACCAGGTCGTGCCCATCGCGGCGCCGACCGACGAGGAGCGCGCGCACCACTACTTGTGGCGCTTCTGGCGGCACCTCTCGCGCGCGGGTCGCGTCACGATCTTCGACCGCAGCTGGTATGGCCGCGTCCTCGTGGAGCGCGTCGAGGGATTCGCCACCGAGCGCGAGTGGTCGCGTGCCTACTCGGAGATCAACCAGTTCGAGGACCAGCTCGTCGAGCACGGCATCGTGCTCGTGAAGTTCTGGCTCCATGTGACGCCCGAGGAGCAGCTGCGCCGCTTCAAGGACCGCGAGGCCACCGCGCACAAGCGGTGGAAACTCACCGCCGAGGACTGGCGCAACCGCGAAAACTGGGCGCTGTACGAGCGCGCCGTGAACGACATGGTCGAGCGAACGAGCACCCGCCACGCCCCGTGGACGCTCGTCGAGGCCAACGACAAGGGCTACGCGCGCATCAAGGTGCTCAAGACCATCTGCGGGCGTCTGGACGCGGTGGTTTCGTAGCGCTCCCCTGGCGCAGCGCGCCAGCGCCGTGCCACCGGCGTGGGGCGCACGCCCCAGCCCAGCGCGACGTTCGCTTTCGCTTCACTCCTGAGCCGGGCCCCCGTGCGGCCTGGCAGCTTCCGGGCGCAGGTCCGTCGCGAGAATCTCCTCGGCGCGCTCCCGGTCCTCCGCCCGTACGAGCAACCGCACGCCTTCGTCCACGTCCACGCCGGGACCTACGCCCCCGAAGTCGTCGGTGGCCATCATCGAGGGCACGCCGCCGGCCTCGAGCGCCGTGCGTGCCACCTCGGCCTGGGACCGCCGCAGGAAGGTTTGCACCACAACCAGTTCGTCGGCCATCTGTGACTCCAGCGACAGCCTACACCCTTCGGCCGCCCGTGGGGTGCCTCGCGCCCGAAGCGTGCGGCCTCGGCGGGCCTCGGGCCTCGGCGTGCCCGTGGATCGGCTCGCCGTCGCCGCTTGCATCCCGACGCCTTTCGGTCAACACTCGGCGCAACCTCTGCCACGCCGTGGAGACCGAAACAGCTGCTTCCCGCCGCGCCCACCGAGCGTTCGAGCCCGGTGCGCGGATCCCCGTGCTCGTCAACGGCATGGCGGGCCGCCTGCGCAAGGCGTGGGACGAACGCGCCCTGCGCGCGCGGCTGGCACCCGGGATCGACCCGGAGTTTCTCTACCCGGCCACCGCCCAGGACACCAGCCGCATCGCGCAGCAGGCTGTCGCGGAGTCCCTGCCGGCCCTGATCGTGGCCGGCGGCGACGGCACGCTCAACCGCGTTGCCGCGGTGCTTGCGGGCAGCAATGTCGCGATGGGCATCCTGCCGTTCGGGACGGGCAACGATCTGGCGGCCACGATCGGACTGCCGCTCGACGTCGGATCGGCCGCGAGGCAGTTGCTCGCGGCACGCGACCGCCGCATCGATCTCCTGGAGGTGAACGGGGCCGTCGCCTGCACGGTGGGTCTGCTCGGCCTCGTGGCCGACAGCGCGGCGCGCGTGATTAGGGCCGGGGCGCCCGGGTCGAGGTGGCGCCCGCTGGTGCGCCGGCTGGGCGCGGCGAGCTGGCGCCTCTCCGGCACCGCGAGCCTGGTAACGAGCCCGCTCGCACGACCCGTGCACGTCGAGTGCACCACCCCCGGCGGCGACCGTCAGGTATTGGAGCAGGAGGTCGCAGGGTTCTTCCTCGCCAACGGATCGCGGCTCGGCGGCGGCCTCACCCTGCCCACGCACGGACGCGTGGACGACGGCGTGTTCGAGATCTGCACGGTCGCCGCGCGTGGGCGGGCGCGCCTCCTCCAGGCCTTCACCGACTTGATGCTGAAGCGTCCCCTGCCGCCCGGGGCGCTGCAGGTGCAGCCGGCACGGGCCGCCCTGATCAGCTGGCGCGTCCCGGGGCCGTTCTCCGCCGATGGCGAACTGTTCGGCGAGGCCGCCACCTTCGATGTCCGTCTCCACCCCGCGGCCCTGCGCGTCCTCGCCTGAATCGCCTCTCCGCGCCAGTTGCAAATCCTACCAACTGTTCGGGCGAAACCCGCCACCGCACAGCACGCACACCTTCCCGTGGGCGCATGAGCACGTCCTCCATCTCTGCAGTGCCGCATCCGCAGGGTGCCATGTCGCGAGTGCGGATCCGTGACACGGTCGGTTCAAGACCGCGACGGCCGGTCATGTTTTCGATCCGGAAATGGGGGACAATAGCCCGCTTGGAGGGCATGCGATGAAACTCCCGTACCCAGGATGCCTGGGCGCCGCGCTGCTGGTCGTGACGCTCGGTCTTGCCGCACCCGCGTTGGCGCAGGATTCGGCGGTGTTGGTCAAGGACATCGTCTCGGGTTCAGGCTCGTCGAGCATTCGCCTGGCCACGGCGGTCGGCAGCCAGGCGTTCTTCGCGGCCGACGACGGCGTTGCGGGCCCAGAACTCTGGAAGAGCGACGGCACGTCGGCGGGGACGGTGCTCGTCAAGGACATCAAGGCCGGCGCGAATGGGAGTCTCCTCGCCGGGCTCACGGCCTTCGACGGCCGGCTGTTCTTCAGGGCCGACGACGGGGTCAGTGGTGGCGAACTGTGGGCGAGCAACGGCACCACGGCCGGCACCGTGATGGTGAAGGACATCCGTCCCGACGCCGGATCGGCTGTCGCGGAACTCACCCCGGTTGGCTCGAGCCTGTTCTTTCGCGCAAACGACGGCACCCACGGCCTCGAGTTGTGGAAGACCAACGGCACGCCGGCGGGGACGGTGCTCGTCAAGGACATCACCATCGGTGCCGAGGGCTCCGCACTCGAGCAGTTCGCGCGCGCCGGAAGCACGCTGTTCTTCGTGGCCGACAGCAATGGCGACGACATCTACGAGCTGTGGAAGAGCAACGGCACGGCGGGCGGCACCGTGCCGGTGACGGTGGCGGGCATGGCGATGCGCCCCGGCAACCCCGGGTCGGTGCTCACCGGCGTGGGCGACACGCTCTACTTCCGCGCGGACGATCCCGCCACCGGCACGGAGCTCTGGAGAAGCGACGGCACCCCGGCGGGGACGATGATGGTCAAGGACATCGTGCCGGGAACCGGATCGTCGGCCCCGACCTCGCTCACCGCGGTTGGCAGCACGGTGTTCTTCGTCGCCGAGGACGGCGGCGGCCGCAACCTCTGGAAGAGCGACGGCACGCCGGGCGGGACCGTGCAGGTGAAGGTCGTGCGGACGGGTGGCGGCGGCTCGATCGAGCAGCTCACGGCGGTCGGCAGCACGCTGTTCTTCGTCGCCTCCGACGACAGGGGCCGCGAACTCTGGAAGAGTGACGGCACCACGGACGGAACCGTGCTCGTCAAGGACATCGCGCCCGGGACCGCCGGGTCCTCGCCGGCCGAGTTGACGAACGTGAACGGCACGCTCCACTTCCGGGCCAACGACCGCCTCGCCGGCGAGGAGCTGTGGAAGAGCGACGGCACCGAGGGTGGTACCGTGCTCGTGGCCGACGTCAACGCGGGCCTCGCCGGCTCCTCGCCCAGCGATTTCGTGGTGGTGGGCGCGCTGCTCTTGTTCGATGCCGACAACGGCCTCAACGGGCGCGAGTTCTGGCGGCTCGGACCCTCGGGGCCGCCGGTGCTGGTGGAGGCCCCGCCGCCGATCACCGTCGGCGCGTCCAACACGCTGCTCGGCGGCGACTTCAGCGCCGGGACGGTGGTGAAGCTCTTTGTCGGCACCGGCGGGGGCGTGTTGTCCTTCGGGCCCTACGCCATCACGGGCCGCACGTTGTCGTCGATCACCTTTGAGGTGCCGCCCGACGTGCCCCTCGGCAACGGCGTGGTGGCCATCCAGGTGATCAAGACCGACCAGGGGTTCCTCGCGTCGAACATCGTCGGCACGCTGCTGTTCGGCGACCCGGGCGACAACATACCGACGATCCGCAACATCAACGGCCAGTGGCTGGGCCCCGGCGATCTGTCCTATGCCGTGGCGTACGCGGAGGCGGTCGTCACGGCGGGCAGCGCCGTGACCATCGGCGGGTCCGGATTCCGCAACCCGCTCGTGAACGTGTTCACCGCGGCGGGCAACATCGGCCCGCTCGTGCCGCTGTCCGGCGGTACCTCCACGGAGTTCCAGGTGGTGTTGCCCACCTCGGCCCCGACGGGCCCGGGCAACTTCCAAGTTGTGAACGAACCCTACGCCGGCAACGTGGGATCGCAGATCGTCGCCGCGGTGATCAACGCGCGCCCGACCATCACGAGCATCACGCAGGTGGGCTCCACGGTCACGGTGAACGGCACCGGCTTCTCGACCGTGTCGGTGATCAACCTGTTCAACGAGCAGCCCGGCGGGCTCGTGAACCTCGGTGGCTTCGGGCCCAGCGGGGCCCCGAACGTGCCGCTCACGGTCGTGAACGAGAACCAGATGACCTTCACCCGTCCGGCCGCTGCGGTGGCGGGCCCGGCCTTCATCGAGGTGCTGAACCCGCCCTTCATCCCGTTCACGACGAGCGGGTCGGATCCCGACGGGGCGTTCTCCTTCACGGGGGGCGGCGCGCCGTTCATCACGACGAGCCTGTTCCCGGCGGCGGTCGCCGCACCGGCTGCCGACCCCGCCGCACGGGCCGCTACCGCGGCAGCCGCGGCCGCACCGCTGGCACCCAGCGATGCGGTCGAGAGGGTCACGTGGGCGAGTACCGAGTCGGCCGACGTGCACGGTGGCGGTGGCCGATCCCCTGCGGCTCGGCCGTGGCGGGTGGGGGCCCGCTCGACGCGCGTCCTCGTGGGCGGCGACGGGTTCGTCGAGTGGACAGTGGGTCGCCGCGGCGCCGTGGCCGTCGGCTTGAGCCACGGCGACACCGACGGGTCGCTCGCCGACATCGACTTCGCACTGCGCGTCGACGCGGCTACGGGCGAGCTCGCTGCGGTCGAGCGCGGGCACGTGGCCGGCGCCTTCGGCACGGTGGTCGAGGGTGACGTGCTGCGCGTGAGCGTGCGCAACGGCGCCATCGAGTACTCGCGCAACGGCGCGCTGCTGGCCACCTCGACAGCGGTGCCGCGGTATCCGCTGCTGGTGGACTCGAGCCTCGGCAGCCCGCGCGCGGTGCTCGAGGGCGTGCTCCTCGGCGGCCGTCTCGGCACGCTCGTGGAGTGGCCGGCACGTCGCGGCGTGACTGTGACCGGAACCCGGGCGACGGCTACGCGCGCATCCGTGCTGCGTGCGCTGGCCGGCGAGGCGGCGAGCGTGGATGCCGCGCTGTCGAACGGTGCAGGCACGGGCTTCGGCCGCAACGGCTGCGACTACTGCGTCGTGCGCACGGGCGAGGGCCTCGAGGTGCGCCACGCGGGTACGGTACGCGGCGCCTTCAGCGCCGATGCGTCCGCGCGGGTGCGGGTCGAGCTCGACGGCGATGTCGTTCGGTATTGGGTTGGCACGACCCGGCTCGACGAGGCGCCTTTGGCCGGGCCGGTTCCGGCCCAGGTGATCGGGCTGTTCGAGCGGGCTGGTGCCGTCATCGACGGAGCCGCCATCGCCACGCCCACCGTGCGCTGAGCGAAGGGCCGGCCCCCGGCGCCGACCGCGCACTGGGCGCGATCGGATCCTCACGGGCCGTCCGGCGGGCTCTGCCGGGCGGCCCGTTCTTCTTGCTGGCCTCCGCGTTGGTCGCGGCCCGGCCCTTCAGGACTGCGCCGACTGAGATCGCCACGGCACAGCGCCGAATGACGCGCTGTGCCACACCCACCCGGCGAGGCTCCTGGGGAACTCCCTGGGCGAGGCCGGAGGTCGAGGGAGGCGTGAAGCTTGATACACTCCGCCGCGTGCTCCTCGAGGGCACCGCGCCGCTCGCCTCGCCGAAGCGAAGCGAGAACGGTCGGCGCCGTGTGACCGTGAAGGGCGCCGCCCCGCTCGCCGTGCCGGCGCGGCGCGGAGGCGTGTTGGCGCCATGCGCGAGAGGGACCTGGCCGTGCGGCGCGGGAGGTTGCGGCAGTCGGTCTGCCGCTCGTGTTACCGCGACAGCCCGCTGAGAGACTTCTTCCGTGGCGTGGCGGCCATCGGGCACACCGCCGTGGACCTGCTCCAGCCGGAGGAATGGGCGCTGGCGAAGGACCCGATGACGTCGCTGCGCGAGGCGGTGGCGCTCTGCGACGTATAGGATAGTCGTCGGTAATCGGTTGTCGGTTTGGCTGGCCGCTGAAAACTGGCAGCGGACGTGATGAGGCGACAGCGCCATGCAGACACGACGTGACGTCCTCAGACTGACTGCCGCCGCCGTGGCCGGTGCCGCGGTCTCCCCCTCCACCCTGTTCGCCACCGCGGCCGTGGCGGGATCACGCCGGCTCGGCGCGCAGCTCTACACGGTCCGCGACCAGATCGCGAAGGATCCGGCCGCCACGCTGCGCGCCATCGCCGAGATCGGCTACCGCGAGGTCGAGGTGCTGCAGCCGACCTTCGACACGGTGGCGCCGATCGCGCGCGCGCTCGATCTCGCGCCGGTGGCGATGCACATCGACCCGGCGCTGGTCCTCGACGCGGGTACGCCTGCGGCGGAGAGAGGGCTTGCCGCGGTGAGTGGCCAGGCGCGGGAGGCGGGCGTGCGCTACCTCGTGCTGGCCTGGATTCCGCCGGAGCGGCGTCCCGGCAGTTCGGCGGGATACCGCGCGCTCGGTGCGAGCCTCAACCGCGCCGGACAACAGGCGGCACGTGCCGGTCTCACGTTCGCCTATCACAATCACGCGTTCGAGTTCCAGACGTTCGACGAGAACCGCCGCGCGCTCGATCTGATCGTCGAGTCGACCGACCCCGCGCTCGTGAAGCTCGAGCTGGACGTGTTCTGGGTGGCGGTGACGGGTGCCGACCCACTTGCGGTGATCCGCCAGCACGCCGGCCGCATCGCGCTGATGCACCTCAAGGACAAGAAGCACGGCGTCGGCCCCGCCCTGCGGGAGGACCAGGTTCCGCGCACGGCGTTCGCGGAAGTGGGCGCAGGCACGCTCGACTTCCGTGCGATCCTCGCCGCGGCCGACGCCACCGGCGTGCAGCACTTCATCGTCGAGCAGGACCACACGGAGGGCGACCCGATCGCGAGCCTGCGCCGGAGCTACGCGCATCTCAAGACGCTGTGATCGAGCCTGCGAACGAACCGGTCCTGACGTCCCTCCGATGGCGCGCCGGCCTTCAGGGCCGGCGGCAGGTGGCGCACGCGCGGCTGTCCCTGGCCGGCCGGCACCCTCGACCGCACCGGCACCGTCGCGGCACGGGAGTTCCTCTTCACGTTCGCGACCGACACGGGCGGCCGCACGTGCCTCAACGTTGACGAGCCCACGGCTCATGACCACGCCGGAATTCCACTCAACTCGAGGGGATGCCGGGGTAAGGGCCGGACCACGACGGGCGGCTCTCGAGCCGACGAGACGGGGGCCGGCGATGCCGGCCCCCGCCGAGGCAGGACCTACCAGGAGAACTTGCCGCTCACGGTGAACGAGCGCCGGCCCCAGTTGTTGGTGTTGATGCCGAAGCTCGCGCTGTTCATGCTGTTGTCCGGGAACCCGTAGATGTCCTGGTTGAACACGTTGAAGGAGTCGATGCGGAGCGAGAAGTAGCGCTCCCCGAAGTAGAACCGCTTCTGCAGGCTCGCGTCGGTGTTGTACTCGAACGCCGCCCGCTCGCTGTTGCGCGCGGCGTTGCCGTCGCCGAGGCTGTTGGCGAGCGGCAGCCCGTTGGTACCGAGCGGCACGACGTAGTACCCGTTGTTGGTGAAGCCCTGGTGCTCGTCGTCCCAGGTGAAGCTGCCCGACGTGTTCACGTTCGGCCGGTCGGCACCGTTGGACCCGTCGCCGTTGGAGTCCACGCCGGTGCGGATCGTGAACGGCCGTCCCGACTGGCCCGATGTCACCGCCGACAGCTGCCAGCCGCCGAACAGCGCGCCCATGAAGCCGGCATCGGGGCCTGGGAGCTCCCACACGAAGTTGGCCACCCAGCGGTGCGGCCGGTCGAATTGCGAGCGGCTCCACTCGACCTCGTAGTCGAACATGCTCTGCGGCCGCTGGCTCGACCCGGCGGTGCCGGCCTCACCGAGCGACGCGTCGTTGTTGCTCATGAACTCGCTGTAGGTGTACGACCCCCCGAAGGTGAAGCCGTCCACGAAGCGGCGGTTGGCCGAGAAGAAGATCGCGTTGTACTCCGACCGGGCCTCGACGTCGTTGTCGGCCGGCCCGACGTACCCGGGGATCAACAGGCGGGAGCCGTACTGCGGGTAGAGCCGGCGGGCCTGGACACCGGGGATGATGTTCGGGTTCCGGGTGGTCGCCACGAGCGCCGCCTGCTCGGCGGTCAGCACCGGCGGGTTCATCTCGATCTGGTTGATGCCGTGGTACCCGCGGCTGCCCGTGTAGCCCACCTCGAACACGTAGCGCCCGAGTTCCCGCTGCCACCCGAGACTGTAGTAGCGCTGGTCGGGGTTCTGCGTGTCCTCGGCCGAGTTCACCCACTGCGCGAGGGGGTTGAACACCGCCTCGGCGCTAACGGGCAGCAGATTCGGGTAGACGTTCTGGACGTTGTTGACGAGGGCCGTCACGACGCGCGGGTAGTTGGACGCATTGACCGTGAGCAGGTTGTAGAAGAGGACGTCGTAGCCGATGCCGAACCCGCCGCGAAGGACGGTCCGGCCGTCACCGAGGAACCTGTTGTCCGACCGCGGCGACCAGGCGAAGCCGACGCGCGGCGCCCAGTTGTTGGTGTCCATCTCCACTTCGCCCGGCACCATCGCGGAGAGGCTCTCGGGATCGGTCGCGCCGAACATCCCGAGCGGGACCTGCGACACCTCATACCGTAGGCCGAAGTTCAACGTCAGCGCGTCGGTGACACGGAAGTCGTCCTGGGCAAAGAAATACGTCTGCCACTGCTTCGCGTACCAACTCGCAGTCTGCAGGGCCTGCGTGAAGGAGAACGCAAAGTTGTTCATGTAGTCCTGCAGGTTGTTGAACACGAACGCGCCCTTCGAGTTGAATCCCGACTCGTTGTCCACCTTGTTGTAGCGGACGTCGGCGCCCATCTTGATGGTGTGGCGGTCCAGCGACCAGGTCAGCACGTTCTGGAACTGGTACGAGTCGGTCACGCGCGACTGCGGGAAGTTCGCGGCGCCGCCGATCGTGAACAGCCCGGAGATCGTGCCGGTGGGGCTCTCGGGGTCGTTCTCCGGGAAGTCCAGGTTGCGGCGCACGAGCGAGAAGCGGAACTCGTTGAGCATGTTCGACGAGAAGATGTGGCTGTCGCTCGCGGCGATGTTCGTGTCCATCGTGTCCTGGTTCCCGCAGAACAACGACCCGAACGCGCAGTTGCTGACCAGGTTGTCGTCGACCCGATCGTTCAACGAGTAGCGGAACGTCAGTCGATCGGAGGCACCCAACTGGTGGTCCACCCGCCCGAAGTAGGTGTTATAGGTGCTCGGGGCGACAATCGACACGTTGGTCTGGCCGGTCTGGATCGGCACGCCGTTGACCGAGGTGTTGGTCAGGTTCCGGAAGGTCACGTTCTGCGCGTAGATGTCCTGCAGGAACGAGATGCGCTGCAGCACGTCGCTGCGGCTCTGCGCGGTCTGGCCGACGCCGATCGGCACCCCCTGGAGCGCGGCGAACCCGGCCGGTGTGGGGATGCGTACGGTGCCGCCGGGCGTCGGGCCGGGGCGCTGGCTGTCGTACTGGTAGAGGCCGAAGAAGAACGTCTTGTCCCGGATGATCGGCCCGCCGGCGCTCGCGCCCGCCTGGTGGCGGTTGAAGCGGGCCGTCTCGCTGAGCCCCGAGGCCTTTTCGATGTTGTTGAGCGAGTAGAACTCGTTGCTGCGGTAGTAGTCCCACACCTCGCCCCGGAACCGGTTGGTGCCCGACTTCGTGATCACGTTCACCTGGGCGCCGGAGTTGCGTCCGTACTCCACGTTGTAGGGGTTGGTCACCACCTGGAACTCGGCCACCGCCTCGGGCACGACCTGCGAGGTGGAGATGGTCACCGACACGTCGTTGTTGTCGGAGCCGTCGATCATGTAGTTGTTGTTGCGCGACCGGCTGCCGTTGGCCGCAAAAGTACCCTGCCCGTCGCTGCGCGTCACGTTCGGCGCGGTGGCGATCAGGTTGTTGATGTTGCGGTCGGCGCTGAGCGGCAGGTCCACGACCTGGCGGGAGGTGACCGTGTACGCGATGTTCGCGTTGGTCTTGTTCAACTCCACGCCCACGCTTTCGGCGGTGACCGTCACCTCCTCGCCGAGGGCCGCCACCTTCAGGCCCACGTTCACCGTGGCCTCGCTGCCGGTGCGCACCACGACGTCGCGGGTTTCCACGGTCGTGAAGCCGGCCAGCTCGGCCTTCACGAGGTAACGGCCGGGCTCGAGCGCGCCGATGCGGTAGAAGCCCTCCGCGTCGGTCACGGCCATGTTGGACGTGTTCGTGTCGAGGTTCGTCACGGTGATGCTGGCGCCGGGAACGACCGCGTCGGAGGCGTCGCGCACGGTCCCGGAGATGGCCCCCCGCGTGATCTGCGCGGAGACGGGCGGCACGGCGACCGCGACGGCCAGCAGGGCGACCGCGAGCGCCCGAATCCAGGCGGGCCGAGGGCAGCCGCGCCCCGTGAATCCCGTGTTCATGAGCTCCTCCTTGTGGAACGGCAATGACGGCGTGCAGGACGTCGCGCGGGCACAAACTCCTGCCCTCGGAGGCAACGGAGCAATCCGCGTTCCCATCTGCCGAGTTCGGCGGCGTGGCCCAGATCCCAACGGGACAATGACTTGCGGGCTGAGGTCTGGGAGTGGCGAGGCAGCTCATCCAATCGGTTGGATTGCAGAAGCCCCCTTGGTACACGTCAATGGATCCGCGCCTTGGCATCGCCTTGCCACCACCGACAGCACGGCATGCGAGCCACGCCCACGGCCACGCGGTGAGCCGCCTCGGGAGTGTTTGGCGCATTGGACCCCAGGAGGGGCCCTTGATGCGTGAACGGTGGTCCGCGCGGAGCTGCGCCGCCCTCGGCGTCTTGGCCGCACTCGTCTGTCCCGGGTCGCCGTCGTGGGCAGTGCCCTGAAGGGCTGCCCTGGGTACGAACCGCCGCACCACGTTCGTTGATTAGGGCGGGCTTCGGCGCCGCCCATCGGGAGACACAGATGTCGATTCGCCTCGTTTCGCTGGTGATGATCCTGCTGCTCTTGATGCCCGCGCCGAGCCTCGCCGGCATGCGGCTGGCCGTGCGCGGCCAGGATCCGCAGACCATCGCGCGCTACCTGCAGCAGCTTCCCGTTGGCGCGGAGGTCGAGGTCCGGCTCGCCGACCGGACGACGTTCCGCGGCTTCCTGATCGCAGCCGAGGAGGGCACGCTCGTCGTGATGCCCAAGACGCGCGTGCCGGTGCCCCAGCGACGGCTGCCGTTCGACGCCATCGAGTTCGTGGAGCTGCGCAGCGGGCGCGGCGGCATCGGGCCCGGTGCCGCGGTGGGCATTGGTGTCGCCGTGGGCGCGGCGGCCTTCTTCGCCCTTGTCCTGGTCGCCGTCGCGGCGGCCGATTGACCACGCCGTCGGCGACCTGATCGACCCGAAGACCCACCGCCTCGCGATGCGCTGCGCGGTGTCGAACCCCGACGGCCGCCTCAAGCCGAACATGTCCGACACCGTGGCGCTCGGCAAGGCGGCGCCACGCGGGATGCGTCGAGCGCGTCTCTCGGGCCGATCGATCGCGGTCGCGGCGCACGGGCGGGGCGGGACTCGGACTGCCCATCTGCCGCGAAGTGGCGACGCTGTCGGGGGGGCGGTGCGCGTGAGCCGCACGAGCCCGGAGGGGACGGTGTTCGAGGTGCGGCTGCCGGGCGCGCGCCGGGGAACGCGGGTGCACGATGGTCCGGTGGTGTCGTCGATCGTCACCGCTGCACCGCGCTGAAACGCTGTGCCACAACCCCGCCCCTACGGCAACGCCGCGCGCAGCGCACGCAGTAGGTGGCACGCGCAGATGCCCACGATCTCGTCGCCCACGTAGCCGCGCGCGGCGAGCAGCGAGGATAACCGCG
>Ga0114939_10002915_pt1 | contig 12289 bp, 13 predicted proteins | sample AshMeaCrysSpring_FD_87196 | JGI IMG/M metagenome (GOLD analysis project Ga0114939, IMG submission 87196) | Groundwater microbial communities from Big Spring, Nevada to study Microbial Dark Matter (Phase II) - Ash Meadows Crystal Spring | ecosystem: Environmental > Aquatic > Deep subsurface >... | reverse complement strand
TTCTATGATTTCGCAAGTGCGCACATCAACAGTAGCACGGTACTCATTGTAGTACGCATGAAAATGCGGTGGCGGGTGCTCGCCTGGAGCATAATACATCCGGGTGATAATCCCAAAGAACATAGAAATAGTGGGCATCTCAGCAGCTCCCTGGTTTTTCGCCTAACGCATGACTCCGCACGCCGGATGGCCACGGATGAAGAATATATCACCAATTTGGCGCTTCGGTAATACGTCGATGGGAAATCTAAAAAACCATTTTTCTGTGTTACATGAACCAAATACCCTTCGAGATCAGCCGCTATTTTTCTCTGGCTCCCTTACAGCCGATAGCCGGCCGTCTTCATGATTCTCGGCGTCCTTTCGCCGGCAATACTCATGTTCTCGGATAAAAAATCGATGTAATCGTCCAGCGTTCCGTGATGGCTGATGCCTTGTGCAGCCGCGAAGGCCGCCCTTCGCACAGGATCTCGGGCATCCGCCAGCATTTCCATCTTTTCTTCCTCAGTCAGTCTCACTGAGCCACTCATTCAATAGATCCTCTTTTTCGAACAGACGAAAATAGTCCCGAACAAGTCCCATATCCAAACGGTTTCTGTGAAGCTTCACCAGCCGCTGAATGTCTGGAGCATCGACCGCACAGCGGTTTTTCGGATCGTTCGCCATCGCCTGAAGCTTAAGGCCGATCAGGTCTTCGACCAGAAGGACCTTCACCGTCAGCTCGCCGTCCATCACCGGCATTATGCGAGCCCGGTTCACCATGGCACGGCTGTACTTTCGCCTGGCCACAAGAAAATCCACCTGCCCCAACACCTTCAGCGGTGAAATATAGGAAAGAATTTCAGTGCTGCTGAAATCCTGTTTCTCGTAACCAAGCTCTTTCATGATCTCTTCAACCGCACCGACCCATTCTTCCAAAACCACGAAGTCAATGTCCTTCGTGAAGCGAAAAACACCCATCGTACTCAACGCCAGTCCTCCGGACAGCGCGACTTCAACGCCGGCCTCCGAAAAACGGCGCAGCAACATTTTCAGTATGGCTTTGAAATTCATCCGCTTATCCCGATGCCGGAACACGTCCGGCATGACGGCACCATAGCTTTCCTGCGCAGTAATCTTTTATATCTTAATCAAAAAGAAGTTTCACCATCCTGCTATTGGGTAGCATGCAGCTCCTCTCGGACAACACGGCGAATGACCTCTTCGAAAGGTTGCTCCTGACGTTCCATATATGCTCGGAGGGCATCGTTGAGCATCGTCTGGTAGTTGCCTCCCCCTTGTTCTTCCACCTTGGAACGGAACCAATCGATAATATCACGGTCAAGTCGAATGGTGATTCGAACTTTCTTCCCTGAGGAAGTAAGTACAGCACCCCTCTTACCTTTGCTGAAATCATATTTCGCCTTCATATTGTTTCACCTCGTAGTGCACTGCCTTGCGTGCGGAAATGATACGGATATTTTCTCGCCGCCAAGAGTAGACTACTACCAATATCCGGCCAAAAGCGTCCATTCCAATAGTGACATAGCGTTGTTCTCCTCGCCGGAAATGTTAAATCGTCACAGCGTTTGGATCTTCGAAGACTGCAAATGTATCGGCGAACGAAATTCCATGCTTGGATTTATTTCCTTTGGCCTTCTTTTCATCCCATTCAAACATGGCATCATATTATATGCACATTTGTACGTACAGATCAAGCCTGTTCTATTTGGGCCGACAAAATAAAATGGGCATCCGGGTTTCGATTCCTCCCGGATGCCCATTCCAACGAGTCGAGATAAAGGTGTTTATGGGCTCTTGTACCCCATGGGCAGTTTCTTGAAGCGTCCGCCGTGGATGATCGGATCACCTTTGTAGCCTAAGCCCTTAAAGTCGATGTAATCCGTCGTTCCGATCAGGTGGCTGACGTCCCGGCCCTTGGAGGCCATGTAGCTGAAGTCGGTGCCCTTCTGGGCGATCTTCTTGAAGTCCACGTTCTTGTTGTCCTGGTGGCAGCGGTTGCAGGTGAGATCGCCCTTCAGGCTCTCGTGGCACTGCACGCAGGACAGCGCCATGTTGGCAGGCATCACCTCGTGCTCGATCCCCCAGTACATGCGGGTTTTGACCCACTTATAGTTGCCGCTGTACGGCAGATGGGCCGCCTGCATGCCGGCGGTGTTGGCTTTCTGCCAGTCCGTATGTTTCCAATACGCTGTTGTATCGTCCTTGTTTTTAGGAAACAGATGCGGCACCACAAGATATCGGTTTTCGAGGTCAAACGCATTGGTGCCCTGCATGTACTTGAACGGCGCAATCTTGGACCCGGGATCCTTGATCGACCCCACCGGCTCGGTGATGTTGATGTGCGGCGCGTCGATGTCCACCTTGTCGCCCAAAAGCATGCGCTTCATGGAGCCGTTATACCAGGTGTAGATCGGCTTGCCCGATTCGAGCCAGATGAATTCTCCTTTTTTCCAGTCATAATCCTCCATCCCGTATTTGTCCTTCTGAGGCTTGCGGGTCTTGTCGCCGGCCTTGGACCAATCCCAGTTGACGACCGTCGGCTTGCACTTGGCGTACACCGGCGAGTGGCAGGTGTTGCAGGCGATGGTCTCGGCATGTTTGTTGAGGTGGTGGATTAACAGGCTTTCGCCATAGTGCGGCTTTTCGCTGTGGCAGTTTTCGCAGCTGAAACCGCCTTCTGACACCGGCACGGAGGTGCTGCGGCCGGCGATCTTGTGGTTGCGGGTGCGGTGGCATTCCGAACATTGGAAGTCGTAGCCGCCCATGTGGACGTCGCAGCTGCGCTCGGGATCGAGCAGCTGGCGGGACATGTCCGCGTGCTTCACGGCCTCCCCGCCGCCGCCGTTGAAATGGCATTCGCCGCAGGTCATGCGGCTGGTGCGGCCGACGCTTTTGGCCACTTTGACCAGGTCCACTTTGGCGTCGGGCATGCCGGCCTCGGTGGGTACTTTTTTGTAGGTGCCGGTGCGGTCATGGCACACCAGGCAGTCGATTTTGGTCATATCCGTAAAATCAAAGCTTCCGTCTCGGTATCCGTACCCGGCGTGGCAGCTGGTGCAACGAGCCTCGTTGCTGTGGATGCTGATTCAGAAATTGTTCACGGCGGTAGTCGCCTTGCCGTGCTCCACGTGCTTGCTGCGGTTCAACGTATACGGTGAAGGACCCTTCCATAGCCAGTGGGCGGTCTTGAGCATGTCTTCGCCCGCTGCCTTGTGGCAGCGCAGGCACTCCTGGGTCACCTGGCTCGGGTCGGGCTTTTCCGGCAGCTTCACCAGCTCCTTATGGTCCGGCACGTTCTTGCGGTGGCAGCCCAGGCAGTCGGTCGGGCCTTTCTTCATCTCCTGGTGGCAGCCGGTGCACTGCTGGTGAAAAGCGGCTTTCAGACCGAGGCGCTCGGGCTGCTCCGGCCGGAAGGCTTCCTGGTGGCAGGCCGAGCAGCGCGTGGTCTCCTTGGCCTGGGCATCCAGGGGTCGGCGGTGATGGCAGAGCGCGCAGTCCTGGAGCTGAGCGGCGTGCTTGCTGTGCTTGAAGCGCACCGGGCCGTAGAGGTCCTCGGTCTTCTTGATGATCGGGCTTTCCAGCAGGAAATAGCTGTGGGTGATGTCTTTGATTCCCAGCCCGGTCTCCCGCAGCCGCATCTGCCGGCACAGGTCGCACTCCTCCATGACGGTCTCGACGAACGGGACGATTTCCTGCGAACGCTTCTTGGCGGCTTCCTGGTCCGGTGCGGTCCAAGGCGTCGTGCTGGTTTGAAGCGGCACCGGGGTTTTTTCGGCGCCCTCGGCCGCCGCGATCGCCTCCGAAGGCGATGGGCCGCCACCTTGGAACCCGATCCAGCCCCCGATCGCCGCCAGCGCCGTTAGGAGTGCAATGGCGCCTGACAATCGCTTGGTCATGCGGACACCTCCTGTCCTGGTCTGTTCAAGACCGGTAGATACGTTACAAGAAAGCGGTAGAGGAACATCAGACCGGCGATGAAGCCGACGGTGATCAAGATTTCCGTGACGGAGGGGAAGTAGTAGTTTTCACTCACCGGCGGGCGGTAGCCGACGACGAACACGTTGACGCGGTTGAGCAGCACCCCCCCGACGATCAGGGTGCAGGCGACGAACAGCCAGCGGCGTGAGCGCCGCACCGCTGGCGACAGCAGCATGACCCAGGGCACGATCACGCCCAAGATCATTTCCACCAGGAAGGCGTTGGTCTGGGCGGTGCCCTCCAGGAGATGGACGTAGGTGCCCCGGATCACCATATCCCCCAGCTTCAGCGCCAGGTAGGCCCCCAGCAGGAAGATGGTGATGCGAGTCAGCGGCGAGAGGACCCGCATCTCTGGATCCAGTTTCAGGGAGGTGGTGGCGAGCGTGGTTTCGAACACCACCATGGGGTAGCCGACGGCGATGGCCGAGCTCAGAAACAAGAGCGGCAGGATCGGTGTGTACCACAGGGGGTGGAGTTTGGTTGGAGCGATCAGCATCAGCGAGCCCAGGCTCGACTGGTGCATGCAGGAGAGCACCACGCCGGCAATGATGAACAGCCACATCAGTTTCGAGAGGATCGTGCCGGCCAGGCCGAGCAGGAATTCGAGGACCCCGTTGAGGGCCGAAAGGGGTCCCGGCAGACTCACCCGGCCCTTATAGCGCTCCACCACGATAGGGATGAATTCGACGTAGAGCACGTTCAGATAGAACATCACGCACATGGCCACTTCGAACAAGACCGAATGAAAGTTCCAGTGGATCATCGGCTTCCAGATGGCCCACGACCGCCCGATGTCCACGATCAGGCCCAGGACCACGAAGGTGTAGCCCAGCATGGCGGTCAGCAGCGCCGGCCGGGCCACGGGCTCGTAGTAGCGGCGGCCGAGGATGTGCGCCAGGAAGGCGGTGGTGAAGCCGCCGGCGGCGAGCGCCACTCCCGAAGCGACATCGACACCGATCCAGATCCCCCAGGGCCGTGCGGTGCTCAGGTTGGACACGTAGCCGATGCCGCCGATGAACCGCGCCAGCACGGCCGCGGCGCCGGCGGCCATGAGGAAGGCCAGCACCAGAACTCCCGGGGTCCAGAAGTTCGCCCGAATCGGAACGGCATGGACGCTCATGGTTGTCCTCCTATGTCTCTATTGTCGCGGTCGCCCTTGTTGCGGAAAGCCCACATGAGGCCCCCTAGCATACCGAAGAGCACGATCGGCGACCACATGTAGCTGAAGAGGGAGCTCTGGATCGATTCGGCCAACTGGGTCAGCGGCCGGTGCGGGACCTCGATGAATCCGACCCGGTCGAAAGGGACCCCGGAAAGGTACAACCAAGAGGTACCCCCGGCTTCATGCTCACCGTAGATGTGGTCGACGTAGGTGGCGGGATCGCTATTGATCCGCTTCTTGGCGAGCTTCAGCAGGGTGCTGCGGCGGCCGAAGGTGATTGCTTCGACGGGGCATATTTCGGCGCAGCCCGGCCGCCGACCCTCTTTTTCCACCCGTTCGTAGCAGAAGGTGCACTTCATCACGCGGGGCGTGATCGGGTCCCGATACTCGTATGCCGGGATCTCGAACGGGCAGGCCACCATGCAGTAGCGGCAGCCGATGCACTTGGTCACATCATAGTGCACCGCCCCGTTTTCCTTTTTCGTCAAAGCCCCCACGATGCACGCCGAGGCGCAGGCCGGATCCTGGCAGTGCATGCACTGCACCTTCACGAATGTGGGGACGAGCTGATCCCGGTCGTCGCGGCGGCCCGGATAGTAGCGGTTGACCACCGTGTAGGCGCGTTCGTCCGGTCGGCGTTTCTTGTCCAGAACCGTCAGGTCGTCGAAGGGCTGGTCGGGCGCCGGCAGATGATTGACCGTCTGGCAGCCCTGCTCGCATTTGCGGCAGCCGATGCAGCGGGTGAGATCGACCAGGCACCCCAGCGGGTCCGCCGGCGCCCGCGACTGCCACGCCTCGGCGGAGCGGCTGGATCCGGCGACACCCGCCCCCGCCGCCCCCGCCACCTTGAAAAATCCTCGTCGGCTCAATTCCATGTGCATTCTCCCTGGAAGCGCTTTGTCATTTGGTTGCCTCTTGAGTTGAGTCAACCCCTGCAGGTTGGCCTCGCCTCAGCCGGCGCACGCTGATCTGATAGGTATCCGATTTCTGGTGCTGATCGAATTGGAGGTCCGGCCGGCTCTTGATCAGCAAAACGATGTTGAGGACCACGTCGGGATCGGATACGGCGATGGTCAGATTTTCGCCGTGTTCAAGCCGCGCAAGGGCTTCGCTGCATCGAATCACGCTGACCGGCCAAGCGATGTCTGTCAAATCGATCTCCATAAGGCTTCCATGATCTTCAGCAATAAACCTGAGCAATAAACCTGCCACTCGTTGAGGTTCCTTCCAATAACGACTATCTAGCCGATTTTATGCATTTAAATCTATATTGAGAAAAAGCGGCGGCCATTGTATGTGTTTAAGCGGCTTAAACACCTGTTTAAGCGGTCAAACTGATGTTGATCGGGTCTTGGCGGTCAGCGCCGCTTTAGCGGCAAACAGGTCTATTCCTTGCGGGAGCGGCATTTTGCCGCGATATAATCGCGGCTGGAATCCACTCCCGCAAAAAAGGGACCGAACTCACTTGAAAGGAAACCAGTCGCCATGAACACCACGGATTTGAACCAGCATTGGCGCCGGGTCATCGACACCATGAGCGAGGGGCTTATGCTGGTCGGGCCCCAGGGCTCCATCCTGATGGTCAATCGGTCCTTTGAGCAGCTTACGGGCTACAGGTCAGAAGAGGTCATCGGACGGCCCTGCAAGCTGATCGGATGCGACGCGTGCGAATCGGTTCTCACCTGCGACGAAACGGGGTGGTGCAAGCTTTTTCATCCCGGCCAAAACGACCTGCGGCGTTGCCGCTGCACCATCATCCGCAAGGACGGCAGCCTGCTGCCGGCGCTCAAGAATGCCTCCGTGCTGAGGGACGAATCGGGGCGCGTGCTGGGGGCTGTGGAAACCATAACGGATCTCAGCGAAATCGACCGGTTGGACCAGAAGGTGGAAGTGCTGGTCCGTCAGCTGGGCGACTGCGGGCGCCACGGAATCATCGGTGCCGCTCCGTCGATGCGCAAGGTGTTTCAGCTCATCGAAAAAGCGGCTCACAGCGATTCCCCGATCATCATTTTCGGCGAAAGCGGCACCGGCAAGGAGCTCGTGGCGCAGGCCATCCACGAACAGGGCCACCGCAAGAACGGCCCTTACGTGCAGCTCAACTGCGCGGCCTTGAACGCCGATCTGCTGGAGAGCGAGCTTTTCGGGCACATCAAAGGCGCCTTCACCGGTGCCTACCGGCACCGCCTGGGGCGCTTCGAGGCCGCCCATGGCGGGGATATCTTCCTGGACGAGATCGGCGACATTCCGCTCTCGGTCCAGGTGAAACTCCTGCGCGTCTTGGAAACCCAGCAGTTCGAGCGGGTCGGCGACCACCATCCGATCAGCGTGGATGTGCGGATCATCTCGGCCACCCATAAAAACCTGATGGAGATGATCGCTCAAAAGCAGTTCCGTGAAGACCTGTTCTTCCGCATCAACGTCATCCCCATCTATCTGCCGCCGCTGCGCGAGCGCAAAGAGGACCTCCCCATTCTCGTCAACAGCTTCATCCAGCGCCAGCAACGCATCACCGGCAAAGGCATCAACGGGCTGACTCCGAACACGTTGAGGCTATTCATGGATTATTCCTGGCCGGGAAACGTGCGCGAACTGAAAAGCGCAATCGAGTATGCCTTCGTTATCGCCGAATCCGGCAAGATCGAGGCCGACCATCTTCCGCCCCAGTTTTTCAAGGGCGGCACCGGGGCGGAAAGCAGATCCCCGGCCGAGGGTTCCCTTGAAAAAGCCGCACTGATCGAAGCCCTGCGTCGGACGGGCGGGAACCAAACCCAGGCGGCCCGGCTGCTCGGCATCAACCGGGTTACGGTTTGGAACCGCATGCGCAAATACGGCGTCGATCTAAAAAAGGTACTTCCATGAAATTCCGCTGGAAACTGCTGCTGCTGATGCTGTCGGTCTCGATTCTGCCGATCGTTGTTCTCAGAACATTCGGCATCCACAATGTCCAGGCCATGGCCGGCGCCCTTTCGGACGAGGTCCAGGCCAACCGCCTGGCGGCCGCCCGGAACGACATCCAATCTTTGTTGAAAAGCTTCGGCGAGGCCCTGAACATGGAGCGGGAGCGGATCTCCACGGCGATGTTTTTTTTGTCCAATTCCCTCCGGCAGCCGGCCCCTCCCTTTCCATCGCAAACCGGCGACGAATCCCGTCTAGCGCGCTTTTGCCTGGTGGCACCGGATTCGAACGGGATGGCGCACCGGCAGGACGTCCGGCGGATCGCCGCCATGGAAACCACCTTTGCGGCGATTGCGGAGCAGTTGGGAGATCTGATTCTCCAGCAACGCGCGGCCCGGGTGGGAGGCATGGCCGCGCTGTACCCCTGCCGCCAACCCGGAGTCCGCACCGGCGATGTGACCCTTGAACCATGGTATCGCAGCGCCTTCAAGGAAAGCGTGTTCTCCTGGTCCGGGCCATATCGGGAAAAGGATTCCGGGCGCTGGGCGACATCGGCCTCGCTCCTGGTCGAGGATGACGACGAGCGGCAGGTCGGACTCGTAAGCATGGAGGTGGCGCTGGACCGTCTGCTGGAACGAACGATGGCGTTCGTGGAACTGCCGAGCAAGGCCAAGGCCATGCTCTGCATGCTGGAAAGGCATCCGGACTCCGGGGAGACCGGCCTGAGAATTCTCCTGGAATATCCGGACACTTCCGGACGCGGGGCTGCCTTCCTGGGCACGCCAGAATCCGAACAGGGCCGGGAAATGCTCGGTGATATCGCCCGCCGCGCATCGCGCATCGTGCGGATGCCGTTCGCGGGGCAGGAGGCCTTCTGGGCCTATGCCCCGATGACCTTCCAGGGGGCGGCGCTGGTGGTGATCATCCCGGCCGTTGACCTGCTGCAACGGGCACAGCCGGTTCTGGCGGCCATCGAGGAACGGCTCAAGCGGGTGGAAATTGTCACCGGAGGCTTCCTGGTCTTGTTGGCGGCCGTGAACGCCGTGCTCATTTTCATTTTTTCCCGGGCCGTCACCAAGCCATTGGAAGCGCTGTCTGCCGCCGCCGAGCGCCTGTCGACAGGCGATTTCGAAGCCAGGGTAAAGATTGATTCGAAGGACGAGTTCGGTTCGATGGGGGAAATCTTCAACCGTGTCGGCCCCCAGCTGAAGGAGCACTACCGCGACCGTGAGTCGCTGCAGGCGGCCGTGGAAATCCAGCAGAGCCTCCTGCCCCGGGCCGCGCCGCGGGTCCCGGGCCTGGATATTTATGCCCTGTCGCTTTACAGCCAAAACGTCGGCGGAGATTACCATGACTTCCTGTGCGTCGGGGAGGGCGGAAAGCAACGGTTGTGCGTGACGGTGGGCGATGTCTCCGGTCATGGGGTGCCTTCGGCCATTACCATGGCCACCGCGCGCGCCTTTCTGCGGCTGCGGGCATCGCTCCCGGGCACGCTCGCCGAGATCATCACCGACGTCAATCAAAAATTCGTCGAAGACGTCGAATATTCAGGCGAGTTCATGACGCTCTTTCTGGCACGGATCGACCGCGGCGCCTTGCAGATGGAGTGGGTCCGGGCCGGGCATGATCCCGGGCTGCTATATGATTGCCGTCGGGACACGTTCCACGAGCTGGCCGGCGAAGGTGCCCCCTTGGGGCTCTCCGAGCAGACTCGATTCGTCGAGTCTGCGACGATTATCAAACCCGGCCAGATCGTCTTCATCGGTACCGACGGAATCTGGGAGGCCCGCAACCGCGCCGGAGAAATGTTCGGCAAAAGGCGCCTGTTGGAACAGATCCGCCGCCTTGCCGAGGAAGACGCGCAAGCCCTGGTCCTCGCCGTTTTGGATGCGGTTGAGGATTTCAGGGACCCGAACGAGGCAGCCGACGATATGACGCTCATGGCGATCAAGGTGAACGCATAGAAGGCGGCGTTCAAGAAGATCATCAAGCACAGTCATGGAGACATCGCTGGATTATAGGGTTCTGACTTTTCACCGTTGCATATTGCACGTTTTTCTGCCCCACCGCCTGCCGCAGAGTGCCGGGTTTTATATCCTTTTCAAGGGATTATCGCCGGCCGCCCCATGGGGGCATGGAGTTTGCTGAATCCATGATTATCATAGATAGGTAGACACTCGCTCTTCTCTCTCCGCTCCCGCGGCTCTGAAACGGACGCTGGCTCAGCGGCACGATTGCGGCCCTCAGCCTCCTTCTCATCTCGACCGGGTTTTTTAGCGAGCAGCACCGGTCTCCGGCGAATGCCGGTGGCGTGACTCTCACCCAACCCACAGGAGGAAGCCATGGAAAAACATTCGATGCATTATGGAACCCTGCTGAAGGTGACCGAAGCCATTTCGATGAGCAAAGACCCTGAGGACGTCGTGGTGACCACGGTGGAAGCCGTAAAGACCGCTCTGAAAGCCAAGGGCGCGGCTCTGTTTCTGGTCAATCGCAAAAAGAATGAGCTGGAGCTCGCCGCCGCCAACGGTTTGAGCCGCGACTACCTCGACAAGGGCCCGCTCAGCACGGTCAAGTCCATCGCCGAATCGCTTGAGAAAGGGCCGGTGGCCATTTACGACGTCGGCGACGACCCGCGCATCCAGTACCCCCAGGCAGCCAGGAAGGAAGGCATCGCCTCAATTCTGTCCGTGCCGGTGGCCATCCACGGTGAAGTCATCGGCTCCCTGCGGGTCTACACCGCCGAGCCCTGGGAATTCACCATCGACGATGTGAATCTGGTGCAGGCCGTGGCCCAGATCGCCGGGATGGCGCTTGACATGGCCAGGCTCTCCAGGGGCTACAAGCACAGCATCGAGATCCTCAAATCGATGCGGGACCCCAAACATCTCAAGTCCACCAAGCGGACGCCCTACGAGGGGGTTCCGGTCAGCGTTCGCTAAGTACTGGATTTCATAAATATGGACGCAAAAATCCCCCTACCCCGCTCTAATAAGAGGGGAAATCTTCTCCTCCCTTTGGCAAAGGGAGGCCGGGAGGGATTTGAAAGCAGGTTTCATACGCTGCCGTATTTATGAAGCGGTGTACTAAGCAGGACTGGAGAGGACCGGAAGGTGAAATCCACTCGGACGAGGACTGACCGCGGGCGAACGGCATGCGGTTGCGCCGGCACGGCCGGGGCAGGTGCGCTGGAGAAAACCGGCCGGGAGCGCCGAATGGCGTGCTCGTTGCTCCCGGCCAAGGGTTCCCGTGCGGAGCGGCTTCAAGCCGCAGCGCTCTCGCGGCGTGATGCCGCTCCTGCGGAAACCCGCGCCTGACGGCGAAGCGCCAGCTGATTCTCCCAACGGGCGGAGCGGCTATTTGCTTGTCTCCGGGTGAAAGACGTTGACGTCCCGCAAATCGTCCCCCAGGTAGGCCCGTTCGTTGGGGCCGAGAACCCCGAGCGCCAGGCAGATCATCGTCCAGAGGTGGACCACTTGATACCCGCCGCCGTAATGCTCGCTCAGCTCGTGGATCTGGGCGTGGCAGTTGTGGCAGCCGGCGATGCAATAGGCGGCCCCGGTGGTCTGGATCTGCTCGTCCTTCAGCTTGCCGAAGGCCAGGCGCTGTTCCTTGAAGCCGGCCTGCAGGAATCCGCCGCCCCCGCCGCAGCAGTAGTTGTTGGAGCGGTTCGGCTGCATTTCGATGAAGTTTTCCTCGCCCACCACCGACTTGACCACGTAGCGCAGGTCCTCGGCGATGGGATCCCCGTATGCTTTCCTCACGATCTGGCAGGGGTCCTGCACCGTGAACTTGATCTTCAGGTCCTTGTTCCAGTCCGAGTTCACCTTGAGCCGGCCTTCGCGGATCCACTTGGCGTAATATTCATAGATGTTCTTGACCACGAACTTGTGCTCGATGTTGAACTTTTTCAGTCCTTCCAGGACTGAGAAGGTCACGTGCCCTCACTCGGTGTTGAGAAAGACCTTGCACCCCAGCTCGTCCGCCTGCATGGCGGCCGTCGTGGTGATATGCTTCCAGGCCTCGTTGTCGCCGAGGAACATGCAGTAGTTCTCCCCGCCCCAGCCCTTGGAACCGTAGGTCCAGTCGGCGCCGGCCAGGTGCAGGATTTTCCACAGCGGCACCATCTCATCCGGCTCCGTAACCGGCTCCCTCGAATTCTGGTTCAAAATGAATTCGGCGCCGACCTTGTCGATGGGGGCCTGCATCTCCGCGAATTCCGGCTGGGCCTCGCGATACTCTTCGAGCACA
>Ga0114939_10002913_pt1 | contig 12294 bp, 10 predicted proteins | sample AshMeaCrysSpring_FD_87196 | JGI IMG/M metagenome (GOLD analysis project Ga0114939, IMG submission 87196) | Groundwater microbial communities from Big Spring, Nevada to study Microbial Dark Matter (Phase II) - Ash Meadows Crystal Spring | ecosystem: Environmental > Aquatic > Deep subsurface >... | reverse complement strand
TGGGCCACTTCCTTGGCCGAGCGGAAGCGCGACATCTCGGCCACCTTCACCGGCCACTTGCCGAAGCGGTCGAGCAGCGTCTGGAAGTGCTGCTCGGCGAGCAGCGTGGTCGGCGCCAGGATCGCCACCTGCTTGCCGCCGTGCACCGCCACGAAGGCGGCACGCAGCGCCACCTCGGTCTTGCCGAAGCCGACATCGCCGCACACCAGCCGGTCCATCGGCTTGGGGCTGATCATGTTCTGGATGACTGCATGGATGGCGGCGCGCTGGTCGGCCGTCTCCTCGAAGCCGAAGCTGGCGGCAAAGGCCTCGTAGTCGTGCGCGCTGAAGCGGTGCGCGAAGCCTTCGCGCGCGGCACGCCGGGCATACAGGTTCAGCAGTTCGGCAGCGGTGTCGCGCACCTGCTCGGCGGCCTTGCGCCGTGCCTTGTCCCACTGGCCGCTGCCCAGCTTGTGCAGCGGCGCCTCCTCGGCACTGACGCCGGTGTAGCGGCTGATCAGGTGCAGCTGGCTCACCGGCACGTACAAGGTGGCCTTGTCGGCGTATTCCAGGTGCAAAAACTCGCTCGTGCCGTCATCGCCCAGGTCCAGGTTCACCAGGCCCTGGTAGCGGCCGATGCCGTGGTTGGCATGCACCACCGGGTCGCCCACCTTCAGCTCCGACAGGTCCTTGATCAGCGCATCGACGCTGCTGGTCTGCTCCTGCTTGCGGCGGCGCCGTGCCTGCGGCGTGGTGGCGAAGAGCTCGGTCTCGGTGATGAACTGCAGCGACACCGCATCCGCGGGCTCGTGCCAGTGGAAGCCCGCCGCCAATGGCGCGGCGACGATGGCCACCTTCTCGTCGCCGGCGCGGAACTCCTCCAGCGAAACGACGCTGGGCACGTCGATGCGGTGGTCGCGCAGCAGTTCCAGCAGGCTCTCGCGCCGGCCTTCGCTCTCGGCCACCAGCAGCACGCGATGCGGCGTGGCGTCCAGGTGCTTCTCCAGCGCGGCCAGCGGCTCGGTGGCGCCGCGGTCCACGCTGATGTCGGGCAGCGGCCGCGCCCAGTCCACCTCGCCGTGGCCGCGCAGCGCCAGCGTGGCCTGCTGCCTGGCGCGGGCGAAGAAATCCTCGACGCGCAGGAAGATGTCTTCCGGCGGCAGGATCGGCCGCTCCGGATCGTGCTGCAGGAAGCGGTGGCGCTCGCGCGTGTCGGCCCAGAAGTGCTGCAGCGCCTCGTCCAGCTCGCCGTGCAGCACCAGCCCTGCCTCGGCACCGATGTAGTCGAAGACCGTGGCCGTCTGTTCGAAGAACAGCGGCAGGTAGTACTCGATGCCGGCGCTGGCCAGGCCGGCGCCGATGTCCTTGTAAAGCCGGTGGCGGCTCGGGTCGCCTTCGATCTTCTCGCGCCAGCGGGCGCGGAAGGCGTTGCGCGACGCCTCGTCCAGCGGGAACTCGCGGCCGGGCAGCAGCCGCACCTCGGGCACCGGGTACAGGCTGCGCTGCGTGTCGGGGTCGAAGGTGCGGATCGAATCGACCTCGTCGCCGAACAGGTCCACGCGATAGGGCACCGGCGAGCCCATCGGGAACAGGTCGATCAGTCCACCGCGCACCGCGTATTCGCCGGGCGAGACCACCTGGCTCACGTGGCTGTAGCCGGCCAGTGTCAGCTGCGCCTTCAGCGCCGCCTCGTCCAGCCGCGCCTTCTGCTTGAAGTGGAAGGTGTAGGCCGCCAGGAAGGACGGCGGCGCCAGCCGCGTCAGCGCGGTGGTGGCCGGCAGCAGCATCACGTCCAGGCCGCCGCTGCGCAGCCGCCACAGCGTGGCCAGCCGCTCGGAGATCAGGTCCTGGTGCGGACTGAAGCTGTCGTAGGGCAGGGTCTCCCAGTCCGGGAACAGCGCCACGCGCAGCTCGGGCGCGAAGAAGGGCAGCTCGTCCAGCAGCCGCTGCGCATCGGACGGGTCGGCGCAGACGATGCACAGCAGCTGCCCGGCGGCCTTGCGGGCCTGCGCCTGCCGGGCCAGCAGCAGCGCATCGGCCGAGCCGACGGGGCGGGGCAGCGCCAGGCGCCTGCCCGGGGCGATCGAGGGGATCTGCATGGACGGTACCGACAACACAAAACGCCCCGCAACAGGGGTTGCGGGGCGGTGCCGAGATTCTAGGCGGCGACGTGCGGCCGTGCCGCGCGCATGGGCGCGGACCGCGCGGCTACCATTGGCCGATGCACACACCGACCGCACCCCAGGCGCAGGCCGGGCAAGCGCGCTGCTTCGCGCTGGTGCCCTGCGCCGGTGTCGGCGAGCGCGCCGGGCAGGCGCTGCCGAAGCAGTACGCCGCGCTGGCCGGCCGGCCGATGGTGGCGCACACGCTGCAGGCGCTGCGGCAGGTGCCGCGGCTGCAGGCCACGCTGGTGGTGCTGGCGCCCGGCGACACGCATTTCGACCGTTTGCTGCCCGGCTTGGCCGACGAGCGGATGTGGCTTGCGCGCTGCGGCGGTGCCACGCGCGCGGCCACGGTCGCGGCCGGCCTGGCCGAGCTGCAGCGGCGCGGAGCGGGCGCCGACGACTGGGTGCTGGTGCACGATGCCGCCCGTTGCCTGCTGCAGCCGGCCTGGGTGGAGCGGCTGATCGACGCCTGTCTCGGCGATGCGGTCGGCGGCCTGCTGGCGCTGCCGCTGGCCGACACGCTGAAGCAGGCGCACGAGGGCCGCGTCGAGCGCACCCTGGAGCGGGCCGGCAAATGGGCCGCGCAGACGCCGCAGATGTTTCGCGTCGGTCGGCTGCAGCAGGCGCTGGCACGGGCCGGCGATGCGGTCACCGACGAAGCCAGCGCGCTCGAGGCGCTGGGTGCACGGCCGCTGCTGGTGCCCGGCGAGCTGGAGAACTTCAAGCTCACCTGGCCGCAGGACCTGCTGCTGGCCGGACGGCTGCTGGCGCTGCGGGCGACGGAGGACGAGCGATGAAGGTGGAGTTGCGGGTGGGCGAGGGCTGGGACACGCATGCGCTGGTGACGGGCCGGCCGCTGATGCTGGGCGGCGTGCGCATCGAGCACAGCCACGGCCTGCTCGGCCATTCGGATGCCGACGCGCTGCTGCACGCGATCACCGATGCGCTGCTCGGCGCGGCCGGGCTGGGCGACATCGGCCGCCACTTTCCGGACACCGACGCCGCCTTCAGGGGCGCCGATTCGCTGGCCCTGCTGGCCGACGCGGCTGGGCGCGTGCGCGCGGCCGGCTGGGACATCGGCAACGTCGACAGCACCATCGTCGCGCAGGCGCCGAAGATGGCGCCGCACATTCCGGCGATGCGCGAGCGCATCGGCTCCGCGCTGGGCCTGCCGGCCGAGCGCGTGAACATCAAGGCCAAGACGGCCGAGAAGATGGGCCCGGTGGGCGAGGGCCGCGCCATCGAGGCGCGCGCCGTGTGCCTGCTGCAGCGGGGCTGAGCCGGGGGGGCCTGACCGCGCGCGCAGGTGCGGCGATGTTGCGAGGGTCTGTTGACACGTGAATCGCGGCTGCGATTCGTATGTCGACAGACCCTAGTGGGACGGCGCGTGCTTCAGCCGCAGGCGCACCATCAGTCCGCCATCGGGCGCGTTGTCCAGTTCCAGCATGCCGCCCATGCGCTGCAGCGACTTCTCGACGATGGCCAGGCCGAGGCCGGCGCCGGTGGCCGCGGTGCGCGCCGCGTCGCCGCGGAAGAAGGGCGTGGTCAGCTGGGCGAGCTTCTCCGGTGGCACGCCGGGGCCCTGGTCGCGCACCGTGACGATCACCCAGGGCCCGGTCCTGGCGTAGCTGACGGTGACCACGGCCACCCCGGTGTCGGTGCTGCGGCCGTAGCGCCGGGCGTTCTCGAACAGGTTGGCGAAGACGCGGCCGAGCTCGGTCTCGTCCGCCATCACGCGCAGGTCGATGGCCACGCGCGAGACGATGCGGATCTCGCTCGGGTCGCGGAAGGGCAGCGCCTCGCGGTCGATCAGCTGCGCCAGCAGCACCGGGCGCATCTCGGTGTCGCCCGGCCGTGCGTAGTCCATGAACTTGTCGATGATGGCGTCGAGCTGCTCGATGTCCATCTCCATGTTGCGCTTGGCCTCCTCGTTGCCGACGCTCATCTCCGTCTCCAGGCGCAGGCGGGCCAGCGGCGTGCGCAGGTCGTGCGAGATGCCGGCGAGCATCACGGCGCGGTCCTCCTCCACCTTCGCCAGCTCGCGCGCCATGCGGTTGAAGCCGCGGTTGACCTCGCGGATCTCGCTGGTGAGCGTGTTCTCGTCCAGGCGCGAGTCGAGGTCGCCCTCGCGGATGCGGCTCGCGGCGAAGGAGAGCTCGCGCAACGGCCGGTTGATCAGCCGCGCGATGACCACCGAGCCCACCAGCATGGCGAGCAGCGCAATGCCGACCCACACGAACCAGGTGCTGCTGGTCAGCGGGCCGGCATGCGCCGGCTGCGACTGCAGCCAGTAGCGGTCGTTGTCGATCGAGAAGCCCACCCACATGCCGGGCTTGCCGTTGACGCTGCGCGCCACCACCGCGTCCGGGCCGAGCCGCGACATCAGCTGGTCGGTGACGTTCTGGCTGAAGCGGTCGGTGGCGTAGCTTTCCCAGGTGTCGCCCGGCTCGCGCGGCGCGACGCGCACCGAGTCCTGCCCGCTCATGGTCTTGACCAGCGCGATGCGGTTGATTGCATCCACCGTGCGCAGCGCCGTGCGCGACAGGTTCACCAGCTCGGCCGTCTGTTGCGCGGCCTGCACGGCGCGCGGCTCGAACTCCAGCGCGCGCAGCGTCTGCACCCAGGCGAAGATGCCTCCGGTCAGCAGCAGCGCCAGCAGAAAGAAGGTGCGCCAGAACAGGCTCAGCTTGACGGGTTGGCGTGCCACCTGCGTATTCTGACGGACCGGCCGCGCGTCCCGTTGCGCCGGCCGGACGCGGACGAGGGGCTCAGCTCTGCGTGCCGTCCGGCACGAACACGTAGCCGACGCCCCACACCGTCTGGATGTAGCGCGGCTGGGACGGGTCGGGCTCGAGCATCTTGCGCAGCCGTGAGATCTGCACGTCGAGGCTGCGGTCGAAGGGCTCGAACTCGCGGCCGCGCGCCAGCTGCGCCAGCTTGTCGCGCGACAACGGCTGGCGCGGGTGGCGCACCAGCGCCTTGAGCATCGAGAACTCGCCGGTGGTCAGCGAAATCTGCTGTCCTTCCTTGGACAGCCGGCGCAGCGACAGGTCGAACTCGAAGGGGCCGAAGGTCACGGTCTGCGCCTCCTTTGACGGCGCGCCCGGCGCCTCGGGAGCGGGGCGGCGGCGCAGCACGGCGTGGATGCGCGCCAGCAGTTCGCGCGGGTTGAAGGGCTTGGGCAGGTAGTCGTCGGCACCGACCTCCAGGCCGACGATGCGGTCCACGTCCTCGACCTTGGCGGTGAGCATGATGATCGGCGTGGAATCCTTGGCCGCGCGCAGCCGGCGGCAGATGGACAGCCCGTCCTCGCCGGGAAGCATCAGGTCGAGCACGATCAGATCGACGGTCTCGCGCGTCAGCAGCCGGTTCAGCGCCTTGGCATCCTCGGCCAGCAGAACATCGAAGCCTTCCTGCGTCAGGTAGCGGCGCAGCAGGTCGCGGATGCGGGCATCGTCGTCGACGATCACGACGCGGCTGGGCCGCGCGTTCGGGGCCTGGTTCATGGTGGGCTCCAAATTTGTAACAGCGGAATTGTGCAAGGCTTTAGACGGGCTATTTCGGCCCTTTGACGGCCCGTTACAGTTCTTTTCGGGCGCCGAACCACCCGCACCCTGTCAACCCGTGACCGATGCCACGCGCTAAGCGGGAGTGAACGCATTCCAGGGGCTCCCATGAGCAAACGGCAAGCCATTCCGAAATTGGGCGCCGCCTTGGCGGCCGGCTGCCTTTTTATGGCGCCGCTGGCGGCCCGCGCCGAGCAGGTCGGGGTCGTGGCCAACCAGCTGTCGCTGTCGGCGTCGGCGAGCGCCGAGGTGCCGAACGACCTGCTGTCGATCACCTTCGCGACGCAGCGCGAGGGTGCCGATGCGGCGGTCGTGCAGTCGCAACTGACGCAGGCGCTCAACCTCGCACTGGCCGAGGCACGCAAGGCGGCCCGGCCCGGGCAGGTGGAGGTCAGCACCGGCAACTTCTCGGTGTACCCGCGCTACGGCAGCAAGAACGAGCCGACGAAGTGGCAGGGTACGGTCGAGCTGCGCGCCGAAGGCAGGGACTTCGAGGCCCTGACCCGGCTGGTGGGCCGCATCCAGTCGCTGAGCGTGGCCCAGGTCGGCTACCGCCTGTCGCGCGAGGCGCGCGAGAAGGCCGAGGGCGAGGTGAGCGCGCAGGCCATCGCGCGCTTTCGTGCGCAGGCCGAGGCCTACGCGCGGGCCTTCGGCTTCGGCAGCGTGAGCCTGCGTCAGGTGGAGGTGAACAGCAACGCCTCGGGTCCGCCCATGCCGCGCTTCCGCCCCGCTGCCGCGGACATGGCGGCGGCAGCGGCGCCGCCGCTGCCGGTGGCGGCGGGCAATTCGGAGGTGGGCGTCGTCGTCAGCGGCTCGGTGCAGATGCAGAAGTAGCACTCGGCCGCCGCGGCGGCAGGTTGATAGCATGCTCGGCCCGCCACAGGGAGAGATGCAAGATGACCGAGCCGCAGTTGCGCGACGTGCAGTGCCTGGACAGCCGCGGCCTGCACCGCATGGCCTATTGGCAGTGGGGCGATGCCGCCAATCCGAAGGTGCTGGTGTGCGTGCACGGACTGACGCGCCAGGGCCGCGACTTCGACGCGCTGGCCCGCGCGCTGAGCGGCGAATACCGCGTGATCTGCCCGGACGTGGTCGGCCGCGGACGGTCCGACTGGCTGGCCGACCCGGCCGGCTACGTCATCCCGAGCTACGTCGCGGACATGGTCACGCTGCTGGCAAGGCTGGACGCGCAGGTGGTGGACTGGGTCGGCACCTCGATGGGCGGCCTGATCGGGCTGGGCCTGGCCAGCCTGCAGGGCTCGCCGGTGCGCCGGCTGGTGCTCAACGATGTCGGCCCGGTGATCGAGCCGGCGGCGCTGCAGCGCATCGGCAGCTATGTCGGACAGAGCGGCTTCTGGACCACGCTGGACGAGGCTGCCGATGCCGCGTGGGCGCTTTCGCAGGGCTTCGGTCCGCACACGCGCGAGCAGTGGCTGGCGCTGACCGCCCCGCAGCTCCAGCCCGCCCGGCGCGACGGCCGGGACGGCTTCACCACGCGCGTCGACCCCGGCATCGCCGTGCCCTTCCGCGCGGTGACGCCGGAGCTGGCCCGGGCCGGCGAGGCCATGCTCTGGCAGAGCTACGACCGCCTGCGCTGCCCCACGCTGCTGCTGCGCGGCGCGGAGTCCGACCTGCTGTCGGCGGACACCGCGCGGGCGATGACGCAGCGCGGCCCGCGCGCGCAGCTGCATGAATTCGCCGGGGTCGGGCATGCCCCGACGCTGGTGCACGCCGACCAGATCGAGGTGCTGAGCCGGTTCCTGCTGTCGCCATGAAGACGCATGCCGCAGGCGCCGCGGCGACCGACGCGGTGGCGGCCTCGCCGATCGTGCGCCTGGCCGACGCCGGCGAGGGCCACAGCGGCGACGACGCGGGCGCCGGCGCGCTGCAGCGGGCGCGGGCCTTCGCCGAGCCGCTGCTCGCGGGCCGGCAACTCGACACCGGCGAAGACGCGCTGGCCCATGCCGACGGCGTCGCCGGCATCCTGCAAGGCGTCGGTGCCGCACCGTCGATGCGCGCCGCGGCCTATCTGGTGTATGCCGGCGACTTCCTGCAGCGCCCCGAGGAGGTGGTGAGCAAGGCCTTCGGCGCGTCCTACGCCAGCCTGGTCGGCCACACCCGCAGGCTGGTGCAGATCCAGCGTTCGATGCGCGGCGCGCAGGTCGAAGCCCAGCGCCGGGCGCTGCAGACCGAGCGGGTGCGCAAGATGCTGCTCGCCTTTGCCAGCGACCTGCGCGTGGTGCTGCTGCGCCTGGCCTCGCGCCTGCAGACCTTGCGCTGGCACGCGGCCAGCCGCCGCCCCTGCCCCGAGCCGCTGGCGCGCGAGACGCAGGACGTGTTCGCCCCGCTGGCCAACCGGCTCGGCATCTGGCCGATCAAGTGGGAGCTGGAGGACATGGCGTTCCGCTTCCTGCAGCCGGACGACTACCACCGCATCGCCGCGCTGATGGACGGCAAGCGCGTGCAGCGCGAGGCCGCGGTGGAACAGGCGCGGTGCCGGCTGGCGGCCGAACTGGCCGAGGCGGGCATCGCCTGCGAGGTGCAGGGCCGCCCCAAGCACCTTTACAGCGTGTGGAAGAAGATGCAGGGCAAGGGCCTGGAGCTCGGCCGCATCTTCGACCTGCGCGCGCTGCGCGTGATCGTCGAGGACATGCCCGCGTGCTATGCGGCCCTGGCGCGCGTGCACGAGCTGTACGCGCCGGTGCCGGGGGAGTTCGACGACTACATCGCCAAGCCCAAGGCCAACGGCTACCAGTCGCTGCATACCGTGGTGCGCGGGCGCGACGGCGTGGCGCTGGAGGTGCAGATCCGCACGCGCGCGATGCACGAGCGCGCCGAGCACGGCGTGGCCGCGCACTGGGCCTACAAGGAAGCCGGCGCGCGCGGCTACGCGGGCGTCAGTGCCGCCGGCGAATTCGAGGAGCGTGTCGCCGAGGCGCGTCGCGCGGTGCTGCAGCAGCTGCTGGCCTGGGAGCGCGAGGTCTCGGAGCGCGACGCCGCGCACGCCGAAGAAGGGCTGTTCGACGACCGCATCTACGTCTTCACGCCGCAGGCGGCGGTGATCGAACTGCCGGCCGGCGCGACGCCGGTGGACTTTGCCTACGCGCTGCACACCAGCGTGGGCCACCGCTGCCGCGGCGCGCGGGTGGACGGCGCGCTGGTGCCGCTGCACACACCGCTGCGCAACGGGCAGACGGTGGAGATCATCGCCGCCAAGGAGGGCGGCCCGTCGCGCGACTGGCTCAACGCCGAGCCCGGCTGCCTGAAGAGCCCGCGGGCGCGTGCCAAGGTGCGCGCCTGGTTCAACGCGCAGCAGCAGCAGGCCACCGTCGCGCGCGGCCGCGAGCTGGTGGAGAAGCTGCTGCAGCGCGAGGGACGCACCGCGCTGAAGCTGGAGCACCTGGCCGAGCAGCTGGGCTTCAGGCCGGCCGATGCGCTGTTCGAGGCGGTGGGCAAGGACGAATACTCGCTGCACCAGATCGAAAACCTGCTGCACCCGCCGGCGCCGGCCCCCACGGCGGACGAGCTGATCGTGCAGCGGCGGACGCGCGCGCAGCCCGAATCCGACAAGGGCGGAGTGCTGGTGGTGGGCGTGGAGTCGTTGTTGACGACGCTGGCGCGCTGCTGTCGCCCTGCGCCGCCGGATGACATCGGCGGCTTCGTCACGCGCGGCAAGGGCGTGGCCATCCACCGCGCCGATTGCAGCAACCTGCGCCACATGGCGAGCCGCGCGCCCGAGCGCCTGATCGCCGTGGCCTGGGGCGCACGCCGTGCCGACGCGTCGGCGCTGTATGCCGTGGACCTGCTGGTGGAAGCCGAGGACCGCCAGGGTCTGCTGCGCGACATCACCGAACTGCTGGCCAAGGAGAAGACGAACGTGATCGGCGTGCACACGCAGTCGGTGAAGGACGCGCGCGGCAGCACGGCCTGGATGACCTTCACCGTCGAGGTCGGCGACACGACGCGGCTGGCGCAGGTGCTGGCGCAGGTGGGCCAGGTGCGCGGCGTGCGTCGCGCGCGCCGGAAGTAGCGTCGAAGCGCTGCTAGAATGCGCGCTTCGCAGGCGCGTAGCTCAGCTGGTTAGAGCACCACCTTGACATGGTGGGGGTCGTTGGTTCGAGTCCAATCGCGCCTACCAATCGCAGGCCCAAGCAAGTCATTGACTTGCTTGGGTCTTTTGCATTTTCCAGGGTGTCCCGAGGTTGTCCGTTGGGACGAATCCAGGACGAATTCCTCAGGAATCGCCCGACGTCACGGGCCAGGAGCCAGGTCAGCAGATTCGGCAACCGGATCGCGATGCCAGGGAAGGCCCAGACCATGAATGCCACGATCATGATCATGGTCCAGTAAGGCGTGGCGCCGAAGAAGATCACGCACAACAGCAAATCGCGGTCAGGGATGGACGTCTTGAAGATGAACGGGCCCATGCCGAAAGGCGGGGTGAGGATGCCCGCTTCGATGACCAGGATGCCGACCAGCGCAAACATCGTCGGTTCGAATCCGAAGCTCGGCACAATCGGCCAGAAGATCGGCACGGTCAGCAGCGCGATGGAGATCGCGTCGATCAGCGTGCCGAGGATGAACCAGGTGCCGATCAGGAACATCATGCTGCCGAAGGCGCCGTAGCGGCGCGCCGCTCGATCGGTGCGTGATCGGCGGCTGCCGGCATAACGCTCCTTCAAGCCGGGCCGCCAGAGGCTGCGGCCCGCCGCGTGGTCACAGCCTCAGAGCGTCATCACCACCCGCCCGTCGATCGCGCCGGCCTTCATGCGCTCGAAGATGGCGTTGATGTTGTCCAGCCGATCGGTCGAGTAGTGCGACTTGACCAGCCCGTCGCCGGCGAAGGCCAGCGATTCGATCAGGTCGGAGCGCGTGCCGACGATCGAGCCGCGCACCGTCTTGGCGTTCAGCACCACGTCGAAGATCGGTAGCGGGAAGTCACCCGGCGGCAGGCCCACCAGCGACATCGTGCCGCGCTTGTGCAGCATGCCGATGCCCTGCGCGAAGGCCGCGCGCGACACGGCAGTGACGAGCACGCCGTGCGCGCCGCGCACATGCTTCTGCACCTCGGCCACCGCGTCCTGCGTCGCCGCGTTGACCACCATGTCGGCGCCCAGCTCGGTAGCCAGCTTCAGCTTGTCGTCGGCGATGTCCACCGCAATGACGTGGAAGCCCATCGCCTTGGCGTACTGCACCGCCATGTGGCCCAGGCCGCCAATGCCGGAGATGGCCACCCAGTCGCCGGGCTTGCAGTCCAGCACCTTCAGGCCCTTGTAGACGGTGACGCCGGCGCACAGCACCGGCGCGGCGGCCTCGAAATCCAGCGCCGCCGGCAGGTGGCCGATGTAGCCGGGGTCGGCCAGCACGTACTCGGCATAACCGCCGTTGACCGTGTAGCCGGTCATCTGCTGCGCATCGCACAGCGTCTCCCAGCCGGTGATGCAGTGCTCGCAGTGGCCGCAGGCGGTGTGCAGCCAGGGCACGCCGACGCGGTCGCCCTCCTTGGCCAGCTTGACGCCGCGGCCCACGCGAGCGACGTAGCCGGTGCCTTCGTGGCCGGGGATGAAGGGCAGGCTGGGCTTGACCGGCCAGTCGCCGCTGGCGGCATGCAGGTCGGTGTGGCACACGCCGGAGGCCACCACCTTGACCAGCAGCTGACCGTCGGGCACCTCGGGCACCGGTACGTCCTCGACCACGAGGGGTTTGCCGAATTCGTGCACGACGGCGGCTTTCATCATCTCGGCCATGGGCTTTTCCTCCTGCGCTTCCAGATGGGAAAAGCATGCCACGCGCCAGGGCGGCGGCAGCGCAGTGGGGGCATTTGCAGCGGCCCATTCTGGGCGCGTTGCCACGCCGGGCACGTTCGGTCACGGGCAGGACGTTGCACTCGACAAGGTCGGAACGATCGCGGGACCTTGCATTCCATGCGCCCAGGCCGGGCATCGCAGGCCCGAGGCGCTGCCCGAGCCTTGTGGCCTCATACAATCCTTCCATCATCCACGAAGGCAGAGCCATGGCATGCCGCAGTCCCGCTACCGGCGGCTGTAGGACCGGATCGCCGCTGCAAGCGCATGACCGACAAGATACGCACCGAATTCTGGGGACACCAGCTCGACGCCCTGCTCACCGAGATCGTGCGCGAGGCCTCGATCTGCCAGGTGAAGTTGCTCGACCCGGGCGTGGTGGATGCGGTGCTGCACGACAACGCATCGGTCTGCGGCCACGACAACCCGGCCGCCTTCAAGAAGCTGCGCGAGCTGCTGATGATGACCTTCGTCGTGCGCGGCAAGGCCTTCGACAAGCTCGGACCGCTGGAGACCGATGCGCTGATCCAGGAAATCAGCGCGAAGCTGAGGGCCAGGCTCGGCGCTGACGGCCGCTTCGGCGGGCAGTCCTCCTGAGGCGCTACCGGCCCGCCGCAGCGGACGCCGCGCCCAGCGGCTGGGGCGACTGCTGCGCCGCCAGGTCGACCCAGCCGCCGCCCAGGGCCACGTACACGGCCACGAACTGCGTCAGCGCATCGGCCTGCGAGCGCACCGCTGCCAGCTCGGCGCTGAACAGCTCGTTCTGCGCGTACAGCACTT
>Ga0114939_10002912_pt1 | contig 12294 bp, 9 predicted proteins | sample AshMeaCrysSpring_FD_87196 | JGI IMG/M metagenome (GOLD analysis project Ga0114939, IMG submission 87196) | Groundwater microbial communities from Big Spring, Nevada to study Microbial Dark Matter (Phase II) - Ash Meadows Crystal Spring | ecosystem: Environmental > Aquatic > Deep subsurface >... | reverse complement strand
GTGCGCCGCCCGCAGCCACTCGGGCTCGCCGGTGGCGGCGTGCAGTTCGACCAGCCCGAGGCCGACCTGTGCGTGGTCGGCGAGATAGCTCTCCGCGCGCAGCACGCCGTTGCGCCACGCGTGGCGCAGCGCGCCGCCGTCGACCATCGTGCCGAGCAGGAAGCGCGCCGTGGCGCGGGCATCGTCGAGCAGGTCGTCGCGGGCGAGCAGGCGGCCAGCCTCGGCGAAGGCGCGCAGCGCCATGCCGTTGCCGTCGGCCAGCACCTTGTCGTCGGTCAGAGGCCAGGTGCGCTGCGCGCGCACCGCGTACAGCCGCTCGCGCACCGAGCGCTCCCAGCGCGCGAACTCATCGACCGGCAGGCCCAGTGCGGCGCGCGCCGCCTCGGCTTCGCGCCGCTCGAGCACGTTGCTGCCGTGCTCCCAGTTGCCCGTCTCGGTGGCGCCGTACAGGCGCGCCGCCGCCGCCGCGTCGGCGCCGAGCGCCGCGCGCAACTGCGCCATCGTCCACACGTGAAAGCGGCCCTCGACGCCCTCGGCGTCGGCGTCCTGCGCGGCGCTGAACGCGGCGGGCGCCGCAGCCGGTCGCATCTCGCGCCGCATCCAGTCGAGGGTGTCCTCGGCGACGAAGCGCAGGCGTTCGTCGCCGGTCAGCCGCCAGGCGCCGACGTACACGCGCGCGAGTTGCGCGTTGTCGGTCAGCATCTTCTCGAAATGCGGCACGTGCCAGCGCGCATCGGTCGAGTAGCGCGCGAAGCCGCCGCCGACGTGGTCGTAGATGCCGCCGGCGGCCATCCGGTGCAGCGTCTCGGCGAGCATCGTGCGCGCGCCCGCCTGGCCGAGCGCGGCCAGCGCCAGCAGCGTGGCGAGCAGCGGCGCCTGCGGGAACTTGGGCGCGGTGCCGAAGCCGCCGTGCGTGGCGTCGAAGCGCGACTGAAGCTGCGCCAGCGCGCGCGCCGGCAGGTCGTCGCCGCGCGCGCGTGGCGGCGGCGCTTCGCCCTGCCGCAGGTGGTCGAGCAGGGACTGCGCCTGCCGCTCGACCTCGGCGCGCCGCGCCGTCCAGGCCTCGCGCACGGCGCGCAGCACGTCGGCGAACGCCGGCAGGCCATGGCGTGCCTGCGGCGGGAAGTACGAGCCGCCGTAGAACGGGGCCAGCGCCGGCGTCAGGAACATGTTCATCGGCCAGCCGCCGCGGCCGGTCAGCGCCTGCAGCGCGGTCATGTACAGGTGGTCGACGTCGGGCAGTTCCTCGCGGTCGACCTTGATGGCGACGAAGCCGTCGGCGAGCTGCCGCGCGATCGCCGCGTCCTCGAAGCTCTCGCGCTCCATGACGTGGCACCAGTGGCAGGTGGCGTAGCCCACCGACAGCAGGATCGGCTTGTCCTCGGCGCGCGCCCTGGCGAACGCGTCCTCGCCCCACGGGTACCAGTCGACCGGGTTGTGCGCGTGCTGCAGCAGGTAAGGGCTGGTCTCGCGCGACAGTCGATTAGGGGGGCGGTGCTCGGTCATCGCGGCAACGGCTCGGGGCAGGGCCGCACAGTAGCCGCGCGCGGCGCCGCCGTGCCGGGGAGGCGGTGGGGTCTTTGTCCCGGCGCCCGTCAGAAACGCAACTGCAGGTTGGCGCCGACGGCCCAGGCGCGGCCGCGCTCGGAGATCGCGTTCCTGCGCGGCCAGAAGTGGCCGAGGATCAGTTCGCCGAGCAGCCAGTCGCGGTGCACCGGCTGCTCCCAGCGGGCGCGCCAGCCGTATTCGCCGACGTCGACGTCGAGGCCGGACTGTCCGTTCACCAGCAGTTCGAGCGACAGCTGGCGCAGGTCGCCGAAGCGCCGGTACAGGCCGACGCTGCTCGCCCACTCCAGACCTTCGGACTCCTGCGCCACGGTGCCGGCCGACTGCCAGCGCAACACCAGCGCCGGCGCGAGCTCGACGCCGTAGTTCAGCGCGGTGGTCGAGCCGAAGCGGTCGTCGAGCGTCCAGAAGACCGTTTCCCTGAATTCGATGCTGCCGTGCGCGCCGAAGTCCCAGTCCTTTCGATAGCGCGCCTGCACGAACGGCTTCACGCCGCTGCGCAGGCCGGCCCGCAGCGAGACCACGTCGAGCACCTGCGCGCCCAGCCCGGCGAAGAACGCCTGGTCCTCGCGCGTCTCCTGCAGCAGCTGCTGCCGGCGCGTGAAGGCCTCCGGGCGGTCGGAGACGACCTCGCGCTCGTTGTCGCGGCCGAGGAACAGGAATCCCGCTTCGCGGATGTTGGGCAGGTCCAGGCGCACGGCGAAGCGCGTCAGCCAGTCGTTACCTTCGTCCTGTCGCCAGAGTGCGCCGAGGCCGACGCGCCCGGCCACGCGGCCACCCTGCTCGAAGGGCTTGTCGCCGAACCAGCCGTCGACGCGGCGCGCCACCCACTCGCTCGTGTCGCGCAGGAACTCCCGCGTCGCGCCGAGGGCGCTGTCGACGGTGACGCCGGCGCTGTCCTCGGCCGTCGTCTCCGACGCCCTGGCGTGCAGCGCGAGGCAGAGCCCGATCGACAGGCCGGCGGCAATCGGGCGGGACATGCGCTTCACACGGTGCGGGTCGCGGGTTGCGGCGTCGTGGTCGGCGCCAGGGGCCGCCGGGCCTCGTCCGCCACGGTCGCGTCGATTATGCCGGCGCCGGCGTACCGGTGCCGGTACCGTGCCTCGAGCCAGCAGGCCCTAGACGCCGAGGTGGCCCTGCAGCCGCCCCTCGTCGGCGAGCAGGTCGTTGGCGCTGGCCTCGAGCACCACGCGGCCCTTTTCGAGCACAACGCCGCGGTCGCAGTGCGCCAGCACGGCGCGGTAGTTGCGATCGACGATCAGCGAGGCGAGGCCGCTGGCGCGGATCACGCCGATGATCCGCCAGATCTCGGCCACGACCAGCGGCGCCAGGCCCTCGGTGGCCTCGTCGAGCACGATCAGCTCGGGGTTGGTCATCAGCGCGCGGCCGATGGCGAGCATCTGCTGTTCGCCGCCGGAGAGCTGGTTGCCGCCGTGGTCGAGCCGCTCGCCCAGGCGCGGGAAGGTCTGCAGCACCCGCTCCAGCGTCCAGTCGGCGCGCGCCCGGCCGCGGCCGGGGCGCGCGGCCATGACCAGGTTCTCGCGCACCGACAGGTTGGGGAAGATGCCGCGGCCCTCGGGCACGTAGCCGATGCCGTGGCGGACGATGCGCTCGGTCGGCTGCGGCGTCATGTCGATGCCGCGCACGAGGATGCTGCCGCGGCTGGCCGGCACCAGCCCGATCAGCGTGCGGATCAGCGTCGTCTTGCCCATGCCGTTGCGGCCCAGCAGCCCGACCGCCTCGCCGGCGCGGATGGCGATCGACACGCCGTGCAGCACGTGGCTCTGCACGTAGTGCACGTGCAGCGCCCGGCCCTCGACGATCGGCGTGCCCGGGGCCATGGCGCTCAGTGCCCGTCGCCGAGGTAGGCGCGCTGCACCTCGGCGCTGCGGCGGACGGCCTCGGGCGCGTCGCTGGCGATCACCCGGCCGTTGACCATCACCGTGATCCGGTCGGCGACGCGGAACACCGCGTCCATGTCGTGCTCGACCAGCAGGATCGCGTGGTCGCGCTTCAGTTGCTGCAGCAGTTCGAGCATGCGCGCGCTTTCGTCGACCCCCATGCCGGCCAGCGGCTCGTCGAGCAGCAGCACCGAAGGCTGCGTGGCCAGGCACACGGCGATCTCGAGCTGGCGCCGCTCGCCGTGCGACAGCGTGGTCACCGTGCGGCCGGCGACCTCGGCGAGCCCCACCCGTTCGATCGCCTCGCGCGCCGCCCGCAGGCTGTCGGGACAGCGCGCCGCCGGCGTGATCCAGTCCCAGGCGCGCGGAAAGCGTGCCTGCGCCGCCAGCCGGCAGTTTTCCAGCACGGTGAAGCTCGGAAACAGCGTGCTGCGCTGGTAGCTGCGGCCCAGGCCGGCGCGCGCGCGGCGGGGCTGGCTCCAGGCGGTGGCATCCTCGCCGAGCAGCTCGACGCGGCCGCCGCTGGCGGCGAGCTCTCCGGACAGCACGTTGATCAGCGTCGACTTGCCGGCGCCGTTGGTGCCGATCACCGCGTGCAGCGCTCCGCGCGCCAGTTCGAGCGAGACCTCGTCGACCGCGCGCAGCCCGCCGAAGCGGCGCGACACCGCGCGCGCCGCGAGCAGCGTGTCACCGGCGCTCACCGTGCCGCCCTTGCGGTATGACCCGCGCCTGCGCGCGGCCGGGTCGCGCTCATCCCCGCCCCCGATGCAGCCGCTCGGCGAGGCCGAACAGGCCGCGCGGCATCGTGGCCACGAAGACGATGATGGTCAGGCCGAGCATCAGCTGCCAGTGCTTGGCGAACTTGCCGAACACCGCCTGCCACTGGAACAGCTCCTGCAGCAGCGTGAAGGCGATGGCGCCGAGCAGCGCGCCGCGCAGATGGCCGAGGCCGCCGAGGATGACCATCAGCAGCACCGCGCCCGACTGGTGCCAGGACAGGATCTCGGGGTTGACGTAGCCGTCCTTCAGCGCGTGCAGGAAGCCGGCCAGCCCGGCGAAGGCGGCGGCGACCACGAAGGCGCCGAGCTTGTAGGCGTAGGTGGGAAAGCCCGCCGCGCGCATCCGCTGCTCGTTGACGCGGATGCCGGCCAGCGCGTGGCCGAAGCGGCTGCGCAGCATCACCGCCAGCACGCCGAAGGTGCCGGCGAGGCAGGCCAGCACCGCGTAGTAGAAGGTGTGGCCCTGGTCGAGGTCGAACGGCCGCCAGCCGGCGATCGAGGCGTCGGGGCGGAAGTACAGGTAGATGCCGTCGCTGCCGCCGCCGATCGGTGTGTCGTGGAACACGTAGTAGGCCATCTGCGCGAAGGCCAGCGTGATCATGATGAAGTACACGCCGCGCGTGCGCAGCGACAGCGCGCCGACGGCGACCGCGTAGGCGGCGGCGGCGCCGATGGCCGCCGGCGCCAGCAGCCACAGCGACGCGGCCCCGCTTTTCGGCGTCAGCAGCGCGGCCACGTAGGCGGCGATGCCGAAGAACGCCGCGTGGCCGAAGCTGACCAGCCCGGTCTGCCCGACCAGCAGTTCGAGGCTCAGCGCGAAGATCGCCAGGATCATGATCTTCGCCGCCAGGTCGACGTAGAACTTGCCGGCGAAGCCCGGGAACGCCGCGAGCAGCAGCAGCACGGCCAGCAGCGGCAAGGCAGCGAGCACGGCCATCGCGTCCGGCCGTGCGGATGCGGGGGCGTCGGGCGTCGCCGGCCTCATCGGCGCTTCAGCCCACCTTGAACAGCCCCTCGGGCTTCCACAGCAGCACGGCCGCCATCAGCAGGTACACGAGCACGCCGGCCGCCGCCGGAAACAGCACCTTGCCGAAGGTGTCGACCACGCCGACCAGCAGCGCCGCCACCAGCGCGCCGCGGATCGAGCCGATGCCGCCGATCACCACCACCACGAAGCAGATGATCAGCACCTGGCTGCCCATGCCCGGGTAGACCGAGCTGACCGGCGAGGCGATCATGCCGGCGAGCGCCGCCAGCGCCACGCCGACGGCGAAGACGATCCGGTACAGCAGCTTGATGTCGATGCCGAGCGCCCGCACCATCTCGCGGTTGCTGGCGCCGGCGCGGATGCGCATGCCCAGGCGCGTGCGGGTGATCACGAACCACATCGCCACCGCCACGGCGATGCACACCGCCGAGATGAACAGGCGATACACCGGGTAGCTCATCACCTCCGACAGCGGGATGCTGCCGCCGAGTAAGGCCGGCGGCTGCACGCCGTGCACGTCGTCGCCGACCAGGATGCTGCGCACTTCCTCGAACACCAGGATCAGGCCGTAGGTCATCAGCACCTGCTGCAGGTGCTCCCGCTCGTACAGGTAGCTGAAGAACAGCCACTCGAGCAGGTAGCCGAGCAGCACCGACAGCACGATGCCCACGGCCAGCGTGGCGAAGAAGCCGCCGCCGAGCCAGCTCTCGACCCACGGCGCCAGCGCATAGGCCATGTAGGCGCCGATCATGTAGAAGCTGCCGTGGGCGAGGTTGATCACGCCCATGATGCCGAAGATCAGCGTCAGCCCGCTGGCCACCAGGAACAGCAGCAGCCCGTACTGGACCGCGTTCAGGCACTGGATCAGGAAGGTGGCGAGGTCCATCGGCTGTCGTCGCCCCGGCGCAGGCCGGGGCCCAATTCCGAGCGCTGCAACCTTGGGCCCCGGCCTGCGCCGGGGCGACAACAGCTACATCTTGCAGCCGCGCGCCGGATCGGCCAGTGCCTTGATCGCCACCTCGACGACCTTGTTCTGCTTGCCCTCGACCTTGCGCAGGTAGATGTCCTGCACCGGGTTGTGCGCCTTCGACAGCGTGAAGGCGCCGCGCGGGCTGTCGATCTTCGCCTTTTCCAGCGCCGCTGCAAACTCGGCGCGCTTGGTGATGTCGCCCTTGACCGCGGCCAGCCCGATGCCGAGCATCTGCGCCGCGTCGTAGCCCTGCACCGCGTAGACGTCGGGCTGCAGCTTGTAGGCCTTGACGTAGGCGAGGCGGAACGCGTTGTCGCGCGGCGTGCCCAGGCTGTCGGCGTAGTGCAGCGTGGTCAGGATGCCCTGTGCCGAGTCCCCCTGCGCCTCCAGCGTGCCGTCGGTGAGGAAGCCGGGGCCGTACAGCGGGATCGTCTTGTTCAGGCCCGCTGCCGCGTAGTCCTTGACGAACTTGACCGCGCCGCCGCCGGCGAAGAACGAGAACACCGAGTCGGGCTTGGTGGCGGCGATGTCGGTCAGCAGCGCCTGGAACTCGACGTTCGGGAACGGCAGGTTCAGCTGCTTGAGCACCTGGCCGCCGCCCTTCTCGAAGCCTTCCTTGAACGCCGCGACCATCTCGTCGCCGGCGGCGTACTTCCAGGTGAGCGACACCGCGCGCTTGTGGCCGCGCTTGGCCATCACCACGCCCATCGCGTAGGCCGACTGCCAGTTGGAGAACGAGCTGCGGAAGATGTTCGGCGCGCACATGGGCCCGGTCACCGCATCGGCGCCGGCGTTAGGCACCATCAGCATGGTGTTGGAGTCGCGCGCCGCCTTGGCCATCGCCATCGCCACGCCCGAGTGCACGGTGCCGACGATGACGTCGACCTTGTCGCGGTTGATCAGCTTGTTGACGTTGTCGGTCGCCTTGGCCGGATCGGACTCGTCGTCGACGACGAAGTACTCGATCTCGCGCCCGCCGAGCCTGCCGCCCTGTTCCTGCACGTACAGCTTGAAGCCGTTGTCGATGGCGGTGCCCAGCGCCGCGAAGGTGCCGGTGAACGGCAGCATCACGCCGACCTTCAGCTTCGCCTGCGCGTGGACGGCGGGGCCGGCGGCAAGCAGGGCCGAGGCCAGCAGCGCAGCCAGGGTGTTGCGACGATTCATGGTGTCTCCTCCGTTGTGGGGTGTTGCCGGCCGCCCGTTCGGCCGGGGCGGCGATTCGATGCAATGAAACCGACCGTCGCCTCGATCACGGCCTGCGGCTGGTCGCGGTGCGGCGAATGGGCGCACTCGTCGAGCATAAGCGCCTGCGCCCGCGGCACCCGCGCCAGCAGCCCGTCGACTTGGGCCCGTGTCCCGTACTCGTCATTGTGCCCTTGGATCGCCAGCACCGGAACCCGGATCGCAGGCAGCAGGGCCTCGATGTTCCATTGCCTGAAGGCGGGGTCGAGCCAGGCGTCGTTCCAGCCCCAGAAGGCCGAATCGACGTCGTGGTGATGGCGGGCCAGCCGGCGGCGCAGGTCGCCGCCGGCGTAGGCGTACTTCGCCTGCTCGATGCTGCGCACCGACAGGTCCTCGACGAAGATGTGCGGTGCGAGCACGATCAGCCCGGCCACGGCCTCGGGCGCCATCGCCGCATGGATCAGCGCGATCGAGGCGCCGTCGCTGTGGCCGAACAGCCAGGGCGGGTCGCGGGCCACGTCGACCCCGGCCGCGGCGAGGAACGCCGGCAGCACCTCGCGCGCCTGCGCGTGCATGTAGTCGGGCCGCCAGCGCTCGCCGCGCGGCCTTGGCGTCGAGCGGCCGTAGCCGGGCCGCGAGTACACCAGCCCGCGATAGCCGCCGGCGACGCACAGCCGCGCCGGGAAGTCCTTCCACATCGACGCCGAGCCGAGGCCCTCGTGCAGGAACACCAGCAGCGTCGCCGCCGGATCGGCCGCGCCGACCCGCCGGTACTCGATCCGCAACGCACGGCCTGCCTGGCGCACCGTCGCGAAGTGCGCGTCGGTGTCCGGCGGGGCCGTGTTCATCGGCGCAGCTTTCCCTATTTTTCTTAGCGGGAGCGGGGCAGGGGAGAGGGAAGCCGACGCTCACCGCCGCGCCTTCTCGCCCTCGCGCAGCCGGAAGCGCTGGATCTTGCCGGTGGCGGTCTTCGGCAGCTCGTCGATGAACTCGAGCAGGCGCGGGTACTTGTGCGGCGCGAGCCTTGCCTTGACGAACGCCTTCAGTTCCTCGGCCAGGGCTTCGCCGGCCGCCTGCCGCTGCTTGAGCACCACGTAGGCCTTCGGCCGCGTCAGGCCATGCTCGTCGGTCACGCCGATCAGCGCCGCCTCCAGCACCGCCGGGTGCTGCACCAGCGTGGCCTCGACCTCGAACGGCGAGACGTACTGGCCGCTGACCTTCAGCATGTCGTCGCTGCGGCCCGAGTAGACGTAGTAGCCGTCGGCGTCGCGCTCGTACTTGTCGCCGCTGCGCGTCCAGCCGCCCTGGAAGGTGGCGTCGCTCTTGGTGCGGTCCTGCCAGTACATCAGCGCCGAAGTGGGGCCCTTGATGAACAGGTCGCCGATCTGGCCGTGCCCGTCGATCGGCCGGCCCGCTTCGTCGCGGATCTCGATCTCGTAGCCGGGCACCGGCCGGCCCGAGGTGCCGTAGCGCACGTCGCCCGGCCGGTTGGAGATGAAGATGTGCAGCATCTCGGTCGAGCCGATGCCGTCGATGATCTCGACGCCGTAGTGCGCGGTGAAGCGCTCGCCGATCTCGCGCGGCAGCGCCTCGCCGGCCGACGAGGCGAGCCGCAGCGCCACCGCCTCCCGCGGCGGCAGGTTCGGCGAGGCCAGCATGCCGGCGTAGCCGGTCGGCGCGCCGAAGAACACGGTCGGCCGCTGCTGCGTCCAGCGCCTGAAGACCGCCTCCGGCGTCGGCCGCTCGGCCATCAGCAGCACCGTGGCGCCGACCGACAGGGGAAACGACAGCGCGTTGCCCAGCCCGTAGGCAAAGAACAGTTTCGCCGCCGAGAAGCAAAGGTCGTCCTCGGTGAGGCCGAGCACCGGCGTGCCGTACAGCTCCGCCGTCCAGTACGGATTGGCGTGCGTGTGCACCGTGCCCTTGGGCCGGCCGGTCGAGCCGGACGAATACAGCCAGAAGGCGATCTCGTCGGCGCGCGTGTCCGCGGCCGCGGCCAGTGGCTTCTGGCCCGCCAGCCACGCCTCGAAGTCGATGCAGCCCGCGGGCAGGTCCTCGCCGCGCGCGACGACGATCGAGCGCACCTCGTGCCCGTCCCTGGCTACCGCCGCCTGCAGCACCGGCAGCAGCGGCGCCGACACCAGCGCCGCCTGCGCCCGGCTGTGCGCGAGCATGTACGCGTAGTCGTCGGCGGTGAGCAGCGTGTTGACGGCCACCGGCACCACGCCGGCGTACAGCGCGCCGAGGAAGGCCACCGGCCAGTCGGTGGTGTCGTGCATCAGCAGCAGCACCCGCTCCTCGCGGTGAAGGCCGCCGGCGAGCAGCGCGGCGGCGCAGCGGCGGGCGCGCGCCTCGAGTTCGCCGTAGGTGAGGCGGCCGGCGTCGTCGACATAGGCGTCCCTGGCCGCGCGCGCCGAGTTGCGCGCGAACAGATGGCGGGCGAAGTTGAAGCGCTCGGGCGGTGGCTGCACTGCGGGCCGGGGCCGGTCGGTCATCGCATGTCTCCCACGGGTCTGCAGCCGCTTTCCGCGAGGGTGGCGGTGCCTCGCGCAGGCACGCGGCGCCCTCGCTTGCCGGGGGGTCTTGCCGGCGCGGCTTAAATCGGTATTGCGATACTATATTCCGACTTTCGCTGGCCGGGGAGGCCTGATGAACGCGCCCGAATCCGCCCGCTTCGAACGCGTCGACTACCAGACCGATCCTTCGCGCTACCGTCACTGGCGGCTGTCGTTCGACGGCCCGGTGGCGACCCTGGCGATGGACGTGGCCGAGGACGGCGGCCTGCGCCGCGGCTACAGGCTGAAGCTGAACAGCTACGACCTCGGCGTCGACATCGAGCTGGCCGACGCGCTGAACCGGATCCGCTTCGAACACCCGGAAGTGCGCGCGGTGGTGCTCACCAGCCTGAAGGAGCGCATCTTCTGCTCCGGCGCCAACATCTTCATGCTCGGCCTGTCGTCGCACGCGTGGAAGGTCAACTTCTGCAAGTTCACCAACGAAACGCGCAACGGCATCGAGGATTCCAGCGCCCATTCGGGCCTGAAGTTCCTCGCCGCGGTGAACGGCGCCTGCGCCGGCGGCGGCTACGAACTGGCCCTGGCCTGCGACGAGATCATCCTCGTCGACGACCGCTCCTCGACCGTGAGCCTGCCCGAGGTGCCGCTGCTCGGCGTGCTGCCGGGCACCGGCGGCCTGACGCGGCTGACCGACAAGCGCCGGGTGCGGCACGACCTCGCCGACGTGTTCTGCACCACCACCGAGGGCGTGCGCGGCGACAAGGCGGTGCGGTGGCGGCTGGTGGACGCGATCGCCAGGCCAGCCGTGTTCGCGCGGAAGGTGCGCGAGCGGGCGCTGGAACTGGCGGCCCTGGGCGACCGGCCGCACGATGCCGCCGGCGTGCCGCTGTCGCCGCTGATCCGGACGGTCGAGCCTGACGCGCTGCGCTATTCGCAGGTCACGGTCGAGATCGACCGTGATCGTCGGGCCGCGACATTCACCGTGCACGCGCCGAAGGCGCCGCTGCCGCAGACGATCGGCGAGATCCTCGCCGCCGGCGCCGACTGGTGGCCGCTGGCACTGGCGCGCGAGCTCGACGACGCCATCCTGTCGGTGCGCAGCAACGAGCCGGAGATCGGCCTGTGGCTGCTGAAGACCGAGGGCGACGCGGCGGCAGTGCTGGCGAGCGACGCGGCGTTGATCGCGCACCGGACGCACTGGTTCGTCCGCGAGACGATCGGCTGGCTGCGGCGGATGTTCTCGCGGCTCGACGTGTCCTCGCGCACGCTGTTCGCGCTGGTGGAGCCCGGCTCGTGCTTCTCCGGCAGCCTGCTCGAACTCGCGCTCGCCGCCGACCGCACGTACATGCTGGCGCTGCCGGAGGATCCGGCGCGGCCGACGATCGCCGCCACCGAGGTGAACTTCGGCCTGTATCCGATGGCCACCGGCCAGTCGCGGTTGGCGCGGCGCTTCTACGACGAGGCGGATGCCCTCGGTGCGGTGCGCGCCGCCATCGGCCAGCCGCTCGACGCGAACGCCGCGCTGGCGCTGGGACTGGTGACTTCCGCCCCCGACGACATCGACTGGGCCGACGAGGTGCGCATCGCCTGCGAGGAGCGCGCCAGCCTGTCGCCCGATGCGCTGACCGGCCTGGAGGCGAACCTGCGCTTCAACGGCCCGGAGACGATGGCCACCCGCATCTTCGGCCGCCTGACGGCCTGGCAGAACTGGATCTTCCAGCGCCCGAACGCGGTCGGCGAGAAGGGCGCGCTGAAGGTCTTCGGCAAGGGCGAGAAGGCCGCGTTCGACTGGAAGCGGGTTTGAAAGGCGTGACCCGCGCCCGGTCGTCGGTCGCCGAGCGGGTCACGGATCACGGGTCACTGGTGACGGAGTTTCCATGAGCAGCATCGACTACAGCGAGAAGATCCCCAACAACGTCAACCTCGCCGAGGACCGGGCGCTGCAGCGCGCGCTCGAGCATTGGCAGCCCAACTACCTTTCGTGGTGGCGCGAGATGGGGCCGGATGGGGCGCAGGACTTCGACGTGTACCTGCGTACGGCGACGAGCGTCGATCCGGGCGGCTGGGCGCACTTCGACTATGTGAAGATGCCCGACTACCGCTGGGGCATCTTTCTGAACCACCCCGAGCCGGGACGGCAGGTCAACTTTGGCGAACACAGGGGCGAGCCTGCCTGGCAGGAGGTGCCGGGCGAGCACCGCGCCAACCTGCGAAGGATCATCGTCACCCAGGGCGACACCGAGCCGGCCTCGGTCGAGCAGCAGCGGCACCTCGGGCTCACCTGCCCAAGCCAGTACGACCTGCGCAATCTCTTCCAGGTCAACGTCGAGGAAGGCCGCCACCTGTGGGCGATGGTCTACCTGCTGCACAAGTACTTCGGCCGCGACGGCCG
>Ga0114939_10002911_pt1 | contig 12295 bp, 8 predicted proteins | sample AshMeaCrysSpring_FD_87196 | JGI IMG/M metagenome (GOLD analysis project Ga0114939, IMG submission 87196) | Groundwater microbial communities from Big Spring, Nevada to study Microbial Dark Matter (Phase II) - Ash Meadows Crystal Spring | ecosystem: Environmental > Aquatic > Deep subsurface >... | reverse complement strand
TCTTCCTGAGCGAACTGCTGCGCTTCCGCCTGTGGGCCATCGCGGCCGCGGCGGTGCACGCCGGCATCCTGGGGTTCATGACCCGCATCGTCGACCTGGCCCAGCAGCCACTGCTGGTCTACCAGGTCTTCGCGATGACCTACGCGGTGGCCGGCACCCTGCTGGGCCTGTACCAGATGGGCAGCTACCGCAAGCCGAACCAGTGGCTCAGCCTGCTGCACCGGCCGATGCATCGCCTGCGCATCGCCGGCGCGCTGGGCGGCGCCGGCGCGGTGCTGCTGTTCGTCGCGGCCGCATTGCCGATTGCGCTGGTCGCGCTGTACCAGGACACGATGACCGCGCGCGTGGTCGATACGCGCCACTGGCTGATGCCGATCTCGGCCTGGCTGATCGCCCTCATCGGTTACGCCGCAGGCGCCTACGCGATGATCGGCAACCGCCGGCATTCGTTCGCGGTGCTGGTGCTGCCGATGCTGCTGATGTTCGCGCAGGCGTCCGGCGTGGCGATGCTTGCGCTGCAGGCCACCTTGCTGGCGGTGCTGGTGGGGTTGGTCGCCATCGTGTTCCGCCCCGATCCGGTGGCGGCGCCGCGCAACTTCGCCGCCACCGCCGCCACTGCGCTGCCGGTGCAGCTCGGTGCGTATTTCCTGATCTGGATGCTGGGCTACGGCGTGGAGATGGCGTGGACGGCCTCCGGTACCCATCCGCTCAACACACCGACACCGCCGAAGGGCGGCTACATCGAGGCCGACCGCGCCGAAGGCAAGGACATGCTGCTGATGGGCATCGAAGGCAGTCGCGACCCGGACGCCGGGCTGTGGCGCGAGCAGATCGCGCTGTCCGACGTGTACACGCATTACCCGCTGCGCAACCTGCCGCGCCGCGGCGAGATGACCAACCTGCAGCCTATGGAGTTCACCGACGGCGATCGCAACATCACCTGGGTGTTCAAGCACGACACCATGCGCTTCGTCGGTTACGGCGCACTGGACAAGCGCGCGCGCGGCGACCTCGGCGTGGGCGAGGCGCAGGCGGCGTTCCCGGCGCCGACCATGCCGTTCGCCGCCGACTACCTGTACAACGCGCACGCCGCCTACCAGTACGACGACGGGCAGGGCCGCATCTACGAGCGCATCCGCCTGCCACCGGGCGAAGTGATGGCCAGTCCGCCGCAATCGGCCGGCGACAACCTGCTGGTGCTCAGCGACCGCGCCGCCTATTTCTATCCCGGCCGCGAGGCGATGAACGGCCTGGACCTGCTGCAGCCGCTGATGCGGGTGCCGATGCCGGGCAAGGTGGGCAACCTGAGCCGGATGGACGTGATCGAACTGCTCGACGGTTACCTGGTGTCGTTCACCTACACCTGGGGCGTGTGGTCGAGCGAGCTGCAGCATCCGTTCCAGCAGGTGCTGCGCGTCGATGGCAACGGCCGCGTGCGTGAGATCGCGCGGCGCGAGATCGGCCAGGACCTGCCGACGGCCTATACCGCGCGCATCTGGTGGCTGTCGCCGGTGCTGCGCACGCTGTGCCTGGTCGCGCAGGACCTGTACGCCGCGCCCGACCCGCTGCGCGCGCCGCCGCAGCCGATGCCGCGCAGCATGCTGTGGCTGGCGCTGGCCTGTTGCGTGGTGTCCTTGGTGGCTGCGATCTGGCTGAGTGCGCGCCTGCAACTGTCGCCGCGCAACCGCTGGCTGTGGGTGGCGATGTGCGGCGTGGTCGGCCTGCCGGCGCTGGTCGCGCTGTGGCTGATGGTGCCGAAGCGCGAAACCCTGCCGGCGTCGGTACCCAAACTGCAACCCGCGATCGCCTGAGCGCACGGACGGAGACATCGAGATGAACAAGTTCCGTGGACTGGGCGGGACGCTGGCCCTGCTCGCGCTGCTGGTCGCGCCGAGGCAGGTGCCGGCGGCGGAACCGACCGGCGCATTGCGCAGCGCCATCGCCGCCCAGCGCGCGTTGCCGCGCGCACCGCAACTGCCGCGCACCGCCTTCCTCGACGGCCGCGGCCTGGCTGCGGTGCAACTCTCCCCGGCCGGCGACTACGTGGCCTACCTGCGCGAGCAGGGCGAATCGCGCAGCCTGTTCCTGCTGCCCACCGCGGGCGGCAAGCCGCGGGTGCTGGTCGCGCGCACCCAGGCCGAGCAACTGTTCTGGTCGCGCGACGGGCGCTGGCTGTTCCTGCGCGCGCGCAAGTCGCTGGCCAGCGTCTCGGTCGACGGTCGCGCCGGCGTGCGCGTGCCGATGGGCGGCGCGGAGCAGCGTGGGACGATGAAGGTCGATCCCTCGCAGCCGGCCGCGGTGCTGCTGCGCGAACGCAGGGGCGTTGGCAGGGGCGAGCGTTGGCGTGTCGTGCGCATGGACGTGCGCGGCAAGCGCACGCTGCTGCGCGAGGACCCGCGCTGGGTCCACGATGTCGCGCTCGATGCGCGCGGCCGGATCGTCGCGCTGGCGCGTTTCGAAGGTGGCGACGATGCCCTGCATCGCGTGCAAGCAGACGGCTCCTTGCGCGAGGTGCTGCGCCTGCGGCCGATGGAGCGGGTCAGGCTGCTGGCGGCGCAGGCCGACGGCAGTCTGCTGCTGGACGGCAATCCCGCCAGCGAAACCCCGGGTGGCAATTTCCGGCGCGTGCTGCGGCTGACCGCCGACGACAAGCTGCAGACCCTGCACGAAGACCCGCGCCGCGAGGCCGACCTCGACGAAGTCGTGCTGGACCCGCGCACGTCGATGCCGTTGGTTGCGAGCTATCGCAGCACGGTCGCGGCGACCCATGGCATCGGCGACGCCCAGGCGACCGTGGCGGGCATCGCCAGGCGCTTCCCCGGCCGCGACATCGCCGTGCAGCCCGGCAGCGGGCCCGGCGCGAAGTGGCTGGTGGGCGAACGCGCGCCGACCCTGCGCGATCCACGCTGGCACCTGTACGACCCGCGCACCGGGAACGTGCGGCGCATCCTCGACGAGGCCGCGATCGCCGCGCATTCGCCGCAGGAATCGCAATTGGCGCGCAAGCTCGCGGTGTCCTACCTCGCCTCGGACGGGCTGCGCGTGCATGGCTTCCTGCTGTTGCCGCCGGGCGTCGATCCCGCGCGTGCGCCGCTCATCGCACATGTCCATGGCGGGCCGATCAACCATTTCCGCCCGGGATTCGATGGCATAGCCCAGTTCCTGGCCAACCGTGGCTACGTGGTGTTCCAGTCGAACTTCCGCGGCTCCACCGGCCACGGCCGCGCGTACACCTTCGCGTCGAACGGCGACTACGGCAACGGCCGCGTGCAGCGCGACATCGTCGAAGGCGTGCGTTGGCTACTGGGGCAGGGCGTCGGCGATGCGGGGCGCGTCGGCATCGTCGGCCATTCCTTCGGCGGCTATTCGACGCTGCTGGGCCTGACCTTCCAGCCGGACCTGTTCAAGGTGGGCGTGGCCGGTGCGCCGCCGGCGGACCTGGGTTGGGGCATGCGCTGGTTGGTCGATGCCGGCGACCAGGGCGACCTGCCAGACCGTTCGCTCAAGCACACGCTGGCGGCGTTGTCGCTGGACGCCACCGATCCCGCCACCTATGCGCGCCTGCATGCGCAATCGCCGCAGGCGAACGCTTCGAAGATGCGGCGCCCGTTGCTGATCATGGCCGGCGGTGCCGACCGCACGGTGGCGATCCGCGAAGTGGCGACCTACGCCGCGACGTTGAAGACGCTGCGGCGTCCGCTGACGCTGCTGGTGGAGCCGAACGGCGGGCATTCGCCGGTCGATGCGGTTCCGCGCGAGGCCTACTTGTTCGCCATGGAAACCATGCTGCAGCGCCACCTCGGCGGCCCACCGCCGGACGCCCCGGGCCAGCGCCTGCGCGCCTACCTGCGCGAGAACCTGCGCCTGGCCGGTCCGGAGTTCAAGGATTTCGCGAAGAAGTAGGGCGGCTACTTCAGTCGCTCGAGCCGGCCTTTCCGCTTGACGATGTGCTGGTAGTCCCACTGGATGTCGCGGGCCTTTCCCAGCCAGCGCCGGAGCGCCTCGACATCCACCTGCGCGGCATCCGTGTAACGCGCTTGGGCCGCCTTGAAGCTGCCTTCATCCTGCAGGCCGGGTTCGTCGAACGATTGCCCGCTCCAGAACAGCAGGCGGATGCAGGATTTCAGCTTGCTGTAGCCGGCGACCGGGTTGCCGTCGAGGAACCACACGGGATGGCGATGCCAGACCTTGTTCTCGGCTTCCGGCAGGGCGCGGTCGATCTCGCGTGCGAGCAACTCGCAGATCGCCCTGTCGGCGTCGGACTGCGCGTGATTGTAGGCCTGTGTGTCCGGATGCATGGCCGGCCCTCAGTCGGTGGTGAGCCGCAACTGTACGCCCAGGCCCAGCATGTCCTCGGGTTCGCCCTCGAAGTCGGCGCGCAGCAGCGGCCGCGCCTGCAGCCAGCGCTTGTCCAGGGTCAGCGACAGCGTGCCGCCGTCCGCCTGCAAGGCCGGCATCGGCATCCGCTCGTTGTCGTGCGAGCGATGCAGCAGCACGGCGAGGCGGAGCAGGGCGGCGCTGCGGCGGGCGTTGGCCAGCAGGCGGTCGGGGATCATCTCGAACGCCGACTTCGGGATGCCGCGCCGATGCGTGCGCACCAGCGCGGCGAGGAAGCGCTGTTCCTGCTGCGAGAAGCCGGCGATGTCCGAATGCTCGAGGATATAGGCGCCATGCACGTGGTAGCCGCTGTGGGCGATGGCGAGGCCGATCTCGTGCAGGCGCGCGGCGCGCGAGAGCATGCGGCGGTCGTCGGGCTCCAGCTGCCATGCCTGCGCGACCTGGTCGAACAATTGCAATGCGGTGGCTTCCACGCGCTTGGCCTGGGCGGCGTCGATGCCGTAGCGCTGCATCAGCGCGGTGACCGAAGCGTCGCGCGGATCATCGGCGCCGCCGCGGCCCAGCATGTCGTACAGCACGCCCTCGCGCAGCGCGGCCTTGCTCACCGCCATCCGTTGCAGGCCGAGCGCGGCGAACACCGATTCCAGCACCAGCAGGCCGCCGGCGATGATCGGCCTGCGGTCCGCGGACAGGCCGGGGAGGTCGATGTCCTCGATGCGTTCGGCCTGCAGCAGGCGTTCGCGCACCAGCGGCAAGGCTTCGGCGGTGACCGCGCCCTTGGTCAGTTTCATCGCCGCGCAGATCTCGCCGATCGCCTTGTTGGTGCCGGACGATCCGATCGCCTCGTCCCAGCCCAGCGCGCGGTACGCGGATGCGAACTGCTGGAACTCGGCGGTGACTTCGGTCATCGCGTCCTTCCAGCGCTTGCGCGACAGCTTGCCGTTCGGGAAGAAGCGGCGGGTGCTGGCCACGCATCCAGCCTGCAGGCTTTCGCGCTCGATCGCGTCGAGTCCGCTGCCGATGATGCATTCGGTGGAACCGCCGCCGATGTCGATGACCAGCCGCAGCTGGCCGTCCTTCGGCGGCTGCGCGTGGGCCACGCCGAGGTACACCAGGCGCGCTTCCTCGCGGCCCGAGATGACTTCGATGGCATGGCCGAGCGCGGTTTCCGCGGGCAGCAGGAAGTTCTCCGGTACCCGCAGCTGGCGCACGGTATTGGTAGCGACGGCGCGGATGCGGTGCGCGGGGATGTCGGCCACGCGCTGGCCGAAGCGCGACAGGCAATCCAGCGCGCGGTCGCGCACGCCTGGAGCGAGGCCGCCGAAGCCATCCAGGCCTTCGGCCATGCGCACGGTCTCGCGCAGGCGGTCGACCACCCGCAACTGCCCCAGCACCATCTGCGCGACCACCATGTGGAAGCTGTTGGAGCCGAGGTCGAGCGCGGCCAGCATGTCGCCGTCGCGCAGCGGCGCGGCGGTGGCTGCGCGCAGGGTGCTGCCGCGGCGTGGGGCCGACCTCATGCGGGGGCGTGCTGGGCGTGGCGTGGCGTCATGCCGCCATTATCGCCGGTTGCCGCCACTCGCGTTCATGCGTAGAGCGCCTCGAGCAGGGAGAGCTGCGCCGAGAAGGCCGCTTCGCCATCCGCCGGCTCGATCTTGTGGTAACTGCCGTCCACGCCCAGTTCCCAGGCGTTCTGGTTGTCGGCCAGGTAGTTGAGCAGTCCCTCGCGATGCACGCGCTGCGCGCATGCCGCGTCGAGCAGCGGGAACGCGGCTTCCACCCGCCGCAGCAGGTTGCGTTCCAGCCAGTCGGCGGACGAGCAGAACAGGTCCGGCGTGCCGTCGTTGCCGAACCACCAGATGCGATGGTGCTCGAGGAAGCGGCCGACGATCGAGCGCACGCGGATGTTGTCGGACACCCCGGGAATGCCGGGCAGCAGGGTGCAGGCGCCACGCACCACCAGGTCGATCTGCACGCCGGCCTGCGAGGCCGCATACAGCGCGTGGATGACTTGCGCCTCGTTGAGGGCGTTCATCTTGGCGACGATGCGCGCCGGCTTGCCGGCACGCGCATGCGCGGTTTCGCGCTCGATGCGCTCCAGCACGCCGCTGTGGAGCGTGAACGGCGATTGCAGCAGGTGCTTCAGCTTCAGTGGCGCGGCGAGGCCCGAGAGTTGCTGGAAGATCAGGTGGACGTCGTTGCCGATCTCCGCGTTCGCGGTCATCAGGCTGAAATCGGTGTACGCGCGCGCGGTGCCGGAGTGGTAGTTGCCGGTTCCCAGGTGCACGTAGCGGCGAAGCTGGCGGCCCTCGCGGCGCACGATCAGCAGCATCTTGGCGTGGGTCTTGTAGCCCACAACGCCGTACACCACCTGCACGCCGGCATCCTGCAGGCGATCGGCAAGGCCGAGGTTGGCTTCCTCGTCGAAGCGCGCGCGCAGCTCGACCACCACGGTCACGTCCTTGCCGTTGCGCGCGGCCTGGATCAGGCTCTCGACGATCGGCGAATCCTTGCCGGCGCGGTACAGGGTCTGCTTGATCGCCAGCACACTGGGGTCTTCCGCGGCCTGGCGGATCAGCTCCAGCACCGGCGCAAACGCATCGAACGGATGGTGCAGCAGCACGTCGCCCTGGCGGATCTGCTCGAACATCGCGTCCACGTCGCGCAGCAGGCGCGGCTGGAAGGCGGGGAACTTGAGGTCGGGGCGATGCACCAGGTCATACACCTGGATCACCCGGTTGAGGTTGACCGGACCATTGATCTTGTACACGGCGTTGGCCGGCAGCTCGAAATTGGCCAGCAGGCTTTCGACCACGGCCTGCGGGCACTGTTCGGCGATCTCCAGACGTACCGCGCGCAGGTAGCCGCGCCCGAGCAGTTCGTCGCGCAGGGCAAGGGCGAGGTTATCGACGTCCTCCTCGTCGACGATCAGCTCGGAATTGCGGGTCACCCGGAACTGGTAGGCGCCATTGACCTGCATGCCCGGGAACAGCTCGTGCACGAACGCCGACAGCACCGAGCTGAGGAACACGAAGTCGTGGAAGTGGTCGCCGTCGCCATCGGCGTCGGGCAGGCGGATGATGCGCGGCAGCGAGCGCGGCGCGCGCACGATCGCCATGTGGCCCTCGCGGCCGAACGCATCCTTGCCTTCCAGCAGGACCACCACGTTCAGCGACTTGTTGAGGATCTTCGGGAACGGGTGCGCCGGGTCGAGGCCCAGCGGCGACAGCACCGGCATGATCTCGCAGCGGAAATACTCGCGCAGCCAGTCGGTCTGTTCCTTGCTCCATTGTTCGCGTTGCAGCAGGCGGATGCCCTCAGCGTCCAGCGCCGGGCGGATCTCGTCATAGAAGCAGCGGTACTGCGCCTGCACCAGTTCCGCGGCGCGGTCGTGGATGCGGTTGAGCAGGCTCGCTGGCGCAAGCCCGTCGGGCGAGGGCGGGCCGCCGAATTCGATCGCGTGGCGCACCGAGCCGCCGCGGATCTCGAAGAATTCGTCGAGATTGGTACAGCTGATGCACAGGAAGCGCAGGCGTTCCAGCAGCGGCACCGACGGGTCCTGCGCCTGCGCCAGCACCCGGAAGTTGAAGTCCAGCTGCGACAGTTCGCGGTTGGCGTACAGCGCGGGATCGCGCAGCGGGATCGGCGGGAGTTCGGCGGTCATGGCAGGGCGGCCAGGGGAAGGGAGTCGCGCGGGTGGACGCGTTCGGCGCCGAAGTGGCAGGCGAAGGTGCTGCCCTTGCCGACCTCGCTGGAGATCTCCAGGCGCGCGCCATGCAGGCCGAGCACGTGCTTGACGATCGCAAGGCCCAGCCCGGTGCCGCCGGATTCGCGCGAGCGGCTGGTGGACACGCGGTAGAAGCGTTCGGTGATGCGCGGCAGGTGTGCGGCGGGGATGCCGTAGCCGGAATCGCGCACCGCCAGGGTGGCGCCGCCGTCCGCATCGCGGCGGAAGCGCACCCGGATGTCGCCGCCCGCCGGGGTGTAGCGGATCGCATTGCTCACCAGGTTGGAGAACGCGCTGTGCAACTCCTTGTTGGAGCCCCACAGGTCTAGCCCGGTATCGTCCTCGATGACGATCCGGTGCCGGCCCTGGCTCAGAGCCTCGGCCTCGCGGCGCAGGGTGGACAGCATCGGCGCCATCGCCACGTGTTCCTCCGGCAGGGTCTCGCGCGCTTCCAGCCGCGACAGGGTCAGCAGGTCCTCGACCAGCTGGGTCATGCGCTGCGACTGCCGCTGCATCTCTGCCAGCATCGGCGCCCACTCGGGGTTGTCGGCCGGGTCCAGCACCTCCAGGTAGCCATGGACGACGGTCAGCGGCGTACGCAGTTCATGCGAGACGTTGGCCACGAATTCGCGGCGCATGTGCTCCAGGCGCATGGTGCGGGTGACGTCGCGCGCCACCAGCAGCCACAGTTCGTCCGAATACGGGATCAGCCGCAGGTTGAGGCGCAGGTCCGGGTTGGCCGGTGACGCGACGTCGGTCATCGGGTCTGCGTTGCGTCCCGCGGCCAGCAGGTGTTCCATCGGCAATGGCTGCAGGGTGGTGACGATGGACGCGCCCTGGTGTTGCGGGAATTCCAGGCCCAGCAGGGGGCTGGCGGCTTCGTTGAACCACAGCACGCGCTGGGTGTTGCGTTCCACCACCACCACCGCGTCCGGCAGCGCGGCGGCGGCGGCGCGGTAGGCGCGCAGCATGGCCAGCAGGCGGCGCTTGCGCGCGCGCATCTCCGACTGGCCGCGGAACAGCAGGCGGTCGAGTTCGTTCCAGACGCCCACGCCACGCGGCGGTTGCAGCCGCTGGCGCGCGGTGAGCCGCACCAGCACCTGCCGCAGCTTCCAGTAGTGCCAGGCCACCACGCCCAGCGCCGCAATGGTCAGCACCGGCCATGGCTGGCCGACCAGCAGGCCCACCACCAGCCCGAGCGCCAGCGCCAGGGCGAGCTGGCCGAGGGTGCGGAACCACGCATTGCGGGCGTCGGGCGACATGCGTCCCAGTCTAGGCGCTGTGCGCGTCGGTTGGATTGCAGCGCGCGATCAGGCGGCCGCCGAAAAGCGATAGCCGGCGCCGCGCACGGTCTGCACCATCGGGTCCAGCTGGTGCGGCTCCAGGGTCTTTCGCAGGCGGCGGATATGCACGTCCACGGTGCGCTCCTCCACGTACACGCTGCCGCCCCAGACGTGGTCCAGCAGCTGCGAGCGGCTGTACACACGCTCCGGGTGGGTCATGAAGAAATGCAGCAGTCGGTACTCGGTGGGGCCGATGTGCACCGGTGTCGGCCCGCTGCTGCCATCCGCGAACACGCGGTGCGCGGCGCCATCGATGCGCAGCCCGCCGACCTGCACGCTGCCATCCTCGTCATCCTCGCGCGAGCGGCGCATGACGGCGCGGATGCGGGCCAGCAGCTCGCGTGCGGAGAACGGCTTGACCACGTAGTCGTCGACCCCGGCCTCGAGCCCGCCGACGCGGTCGTTTTCCTCGCCGCGCGCGGTCAGCATGATGATCGGGATATCGCGGGTCAGTGCCTCACGCCGCCAGCGCCGGGCCAGCTCCAGTCCGCTGGTACCGGGCAGCATCCAGTCCAGCAGGATCAGGTCCGGCACGCGCTCCACGATCGCCGCCTGCGCCTCGCGCGCATCCCCGGCGGGCACCGGGTCGTAATCGCCCTTGCGCAGCGCGTAGGCGACCATGTCGCGGATCGCGGGTTCGTCGTCGACGATGAGGATGCGCTTCTGCATGGGTCGTCCTGCACGGGCAGGCGTGGCGCCGCACTGCGGCCTATCCTGCCATTACACGACCGTTTTATGACGACTTTGTGACGTTGTCACCTGCGTCGGTCACCAGGTGTCGCTACGTTCGCCCGCCCGCACGCCGGGACTCCAGCGGCCGGTGGCTTCTTCGTCGCGGATGCCCTGCCGGCGAAGTTCGAGCACGGTCGGGGTGATCGCGGCGATCCGTGCGTCGATCCGGCTGCGCGCATAGTAGTCGAGGTTGCCGCGCTTCTTGAGGTTGTTCAGCTGCACCAGTGCCTGTTCGGGGCGGCCGCCCAGGTAGGCCGCGTCGGCGAAGGCTTCGCCGGCGCGGATGTCGTCGCCGGCAATCTCGTTGGCGCGCGCGTAGGCCTGCTGGAACAGGGCGTCACTGGAGGCGGTCGCCAGCAGCGGGCGCAGCACGCTGACCGCGCGCGTGCCGCTGGCCTTGGTATTGCGCTCGGCAAGCACCTGCGCATAGCTGAGCGCCAGCGCGCGGTGAGTGGGCATGCGCGCGAGCAGCGATTCGAAGCGCTTGTCGGCCTCCGCGATGCGGCCCGCCTTGGCTTCGATTTCGCCCAGGCTGATCTGCAGCCACAGGCTGTCCGGATGGCGGGCCTGCACCGGCGTCAGTTCCTGCAGCGCGGTCGTCGCGTCGCCCGCGCGCAGGTGGGCAAGGGCCAGCCCGTAGCGCTGCGCATCGTCCAGCGGCTTCTGTGCCTGCATCTGCTGGTACTCGCGGACTGCCTGGGCCGGCGTATTCGCGCTGAGCACGCGCAGACGCTCGCGCGCCCAGCCGAAATCGCCGGTGCTGCCGCGACCGCGCGGGGCCCGGGTTTCGATGCGCAGCCCGGCCGGCAGCAGCGGATTGCTGGCGATGCCCACGCTGCTGTTCGGGGTGGGTGTCTTGTCGAGCTTGGCTGCGCGCTCCCTGGCCTCGCTGATACGGCTGAGCGTGACCGGGTGGGTCTGCAGGTAGCCGGGCACGCGGCTGCGTTCGTCGCCCTGGTTCATCCGCACCATCGACTGCAGGGTCTCGAAGAACTCGGCCATCGCCTCCGGATCGAACCCGCCATGGGCGAGGGTGCGGATGCCGACGCGGTCGGCCTCGGCTTCGTTGTCGCGCGTGTAGTCGATCTGCCGCTGCTGAAGCAGGCCCAGGCCGGTCATGATGGCCGCGGAACTGGCATCGTCGCTGGAATTGCCGCCGGCCTGCTGCGCCGCGATGATCGCGCCCAGCGTGGCCAGCAGGATCGGCAGACTCTCGCGCTGCGCCTTTTCCGCGCCGCGCAGCACGTGTTGCTGGGTCACGTGCGCGATCTCGTGGGCGAGCACGCCGGCCACCTGGTCCTCGCGCTCCGCGGCCAGCACCAGCCCGGCGTTCATGCCGATGTAGCCGCCGAGGGTGGCGAACGCGTTGATCTGGCGGTTGCGCAGCATGAAGAAGGTGAAGCCCTGCTGCGGCCGGTCGCTGGACGAGGCCAGGCGCAGGCCGACGTCGCGCAGCCAGCCGTCCATGAGCGGATCGTCGAGGATATAGCCCTCGTGGCGCAGCCGGGCCAGCACCATCGCCCCATACTCGGCCTGCCTGGCCGGGGACAGCACGGCGCCGGCGGACGAGCCGATGTCCGGCAGCCGGGCGTCCTGTGCCGCCGCCCCTCCGGCGAGCGCGAGGACGAAGGCAAGCGCGGCGGGCCGCAGGTGGCGAAGCGGTGAGGCAGTCATGCGGGCAGGATGCTGTGTTCGCGCGGCGTGGATGTGAATGGCGGTTGAGCAGTGGGTCCGGCCCTATAGAATCCGGGCGGTCGTCCCCATATTTGACCAATTGTCACTGTACTTGTTCCCGGAGACCGCCTTGAGCGACACCAGCGCCCCGACCATCACCCTCTACAGCAGCGCGATTTGCCCGTACTGCGTGGCGGCGAAGAACTTCCTGAAGAGCAAGGGCCTGGCCTGGACCGAGGTGAGGATCGACACCGATCCCGCCGCCCGCGAGGCGATGGTGGCCAAGGCCCGTCGCACCAGCGTGCCGCAGATCTTCGTCGGCGACACCCACGTGGGCGGCTACGACGACATGATGGCCCTGCATCGCGCGGGCAAGTTCGAGCCGCTGCTGCAGGGGGACTGCGCATGAGCGACGAACAGGATCGGGTCAAGGCGTTCACCGAGTTCCTACAGCGCATGAACCAACGCATCCTGGCCGAGC
>Ga0114939_10002910_pt1 | contig 12300 bp, 14 predicted proteins | sample AshMeaCrysSpring_FD_87196 | JGI IMG/M metagenome (GOLD analysis project Ga0114939, IMG submission 87196) | Groundwater microbial communities from Big Spring, Nevada to study Microbial Dark Matter (Phase II) - Ash Meadows Crystal Spring | ecosystem: Environmental > Aquatic > Deep subsurface >... | reverse complement strand
CTGCCGCCGGCCAAGGCGCTGCTCTACCGGGTGTTCAAGCGCAAGGAGCGGGTGAAGGTTGTTCCCGATCTGCGCCACATCCGCTTTGCCAGCCTGCTTGGCAACGAAGGGCTGGAAAGGCCGCCCGAAATCGATCCCGCGTCCGATATCGCGCTGCTCCAGTACACGGGCGGCACGACCGGAACGCCGAAGGGCGCCATCCTCACCCACGCCAACCTGTCGGTGAACGCCCAGCAGGTGCAGGCGCTCGACTATGACCAGTCAGCAGAGGACCGCATCCTCGGCGCGTTGCCGCTGTTCCACGTCTTTGCCAACACCTGCATCCTCAACCGCACGATCTTCAACGGCGGCGAAATGGTGCTGTTGCCGAAGTTCGAGCTGAGGCTGGCACTGAAAACCATCCAGCGGCGGCGTGTGACCGCGCTGCCTGGCGTGCCGACCATGTATCAGGCATTTCTCGACAGTCCGGATATCGGCAAATACGACCTCACGTCGCTGCGCGCCTGCATCTCGGGCGGTGCGCCGATGCCGGCCGAAGTGAAGGCGCGCTTTGAAGCCAGAACCGGTGCCCGCGTCATCGAAGGCTATGGGCTGACCGAAAGTTCGGGTGTTGTCTCCTGCAACCCCTATGCAAGCGGTGGCCGGCCGGGCACCATCGGGCAGCCGCTTGCCGGCACCAGCGTCGTTATTGTCGACAAGGAGGATCCGTCGCGTCTGGCGGCCGACGGCGAAGCGGGCGAGATCACGGTTGCCGGCCCGCAGATCATGCGCGGATACTGGCGGCGCGAGGACCAGAACAACGACGTCTTCGTCGATGGGCGGCTGCGCACCGGCGACGTTGGCGTCATCGACGCTGATGGCTATATTCGCGTCGTCGACCGGCTGAAGGACATGATTGTCGTTGGCGGCTTCAAGGCGTTTCCAAGCCAGCTCGAAGCCGTGCTGTATCGCCACGAGGCAGTGAAGGAAGCGATCGTCATCGGCGTCCCCGACCCCTATCTTGGCGAGCGACCGAAGGCTTTCGTCACCCTGCAGCCGGGCGCGGCGACAAGTCCGCCGCAGCTGCTTGCCTATCTCAACGGCAATGTCGGCAAGCACGAACGCGCGGTTGCCGTTGAGATCCGCGACGCCCTGCCGAAAACGATGATCGGCAAACTGAGCCGCAAGGAGCTCGTTGCGGAGGAACGTGCGAAAGCCTCAGGATTGCGCGCTTCCGCGTGACCTTGCAGCCAGCGGTGCGTTGGTGTATTAGTAGAACAATACACAAACACCGGAGCCTTCGATGACCATCCGTGCCGTCCCAACTGTCTGCTGCGCCCTGTCGCTCTCGCTTGCCGCCTGCGATCAGGCGGCGGACCAGGCCGCCGATCCTGTGGCGCCCGAGGGTACATCGATCAGCATCGTAGCTGACAGCAAGGAAAAGGCGGGCGTCTTCACAGCCAATGCCGACGGCAAGACCGGCGAAGTCAGCGTTGCCTTTCCGGGCTTCGAAGCGAAAGTCGAACTGCCGAAGATCAATCTCGACGATACCAACTTTGATCTCGATGGCGTCAAGCTCTATCCCGGCTCCCGCGTCAAGACCGTCAACGTTAAGGCGGCAGAGGGCAGCAAGGGCGATCAGGCGACCGTCAATGTCGTCTTCGAAGCCAAGGATGCGCCGAAGGCGGTCGCTGACTGGTACGCCGCCGAACTTGCGCGCAACAAGGCCGATTTCGCCCGCAGCGGCAATTCGCTGTCGGGCCATACGCGCGACAACGACGCCTTTGCCATCAAGCTGGCAAGCGCCCCTGATGGCACGCTTGGCGTCATCAGCGTCCGGGAATAGCGGCAGAACCTGATCGTCCCGGATGGCGGCATCGCTTCGGCCTGCGGCCTTGCTCAGCCGCCCGGCTGTCGCCTCGGCAGCGAACCGCGTTGCAAGTCGATACAACGACGGACAGTCGCAGTTTCGCGTCCGCGAAGCTGCGCATTGCAGTCAAGGCCGCTCATCCCGCCCGATGCTCAGCGGTTGACCGCGGCCCGCGCCGCGTCCACAAGGCGGGCATCAGACCGGGAGCACAGGGCGGGCATGGCCGACAAGACGGCGGCAGCGGTTGCGGAACTCAGTTTCGAGGATGCGCTCGCGCGTCTTGAACAGATCGTACACCAGCTTGAAGCCGGCGAGGCGCCGCTTGAGGCATCGATCGACCTCTACAGCGAAGGCCAGCAGCTGAAGGCACACTGCGAGGCGAAACTGAAGTCCGCCCAGGCACGGATCGAGCAGCTGCAGATCGGCCCCGGCGGCGAGCCGACGGGTCGCCGGCCGTTTGCAACAGACGACTGACATGCAGGCCTCGCTCAGCTTGAAGCCGGCGCTTGACGCCATTGGCACGGCAATCGATCAGCGCTTCGACAAATTGCTGCCGGTTCCCGACGACCCCCGCCGCGTGCTTGTCGAAGCCATGCGCTATGCTGCCATGGGCGGTGGCAAGCGCATGCGGCCACTGCTCGTCGTTGCCTCCTGCGACTTGTTCAATGTCGACAAGGAGCGTGCGCTGCGCGCGGCCATCGCGACCGAATGCGTGCACGTCTACAGTCTCGTCCACGACGATCTGCCATGCATGGACGATGATGATACCCGGCGCGGCAAGCCGACGCTGCACAAGGCGTTCGACGAAGCGACGGCGGTGCTGGCCGGCGATGCGCTGCAGGCGCTGGCCTTCGAAGTGCTTGCCGACGAGGCGACGCACGAGGATCCCTGGGTCAGATCCGAGCTGGTTCTTGAACTGGCACGGGCCAGCGGGCCCCACGGCATGGCCGGCGGCCAGATGATGGACCTGATTGCCGAAACGACGATTTTCGACCTGCCGACGACGACGCGCCTGCAACAGCTGAAAACAGGCGCACTCATTGCCTTTGCCGTCGAAGCCGGTGCGATCATGGGCAAGGCCAGCCCCGATGTCCGGACCCGGCTCAAGGGTTATGCGCGCGACCTTGGCCTTGCCTTCCAGATCGCTGATGATCTGCTTGATGTCGAAGGCGACAGCGAACGCACCGGCAAGGCGGTGCGCAAGGATGCCGATGCCGGCAAGGCGACGTTTGTGTCGTTGCTCGGTCTTGACCGCGCGAAGAAGCAGGCGGAAATGCTCATCGACCAGGCGATCGGACACCTGCACGGCTTTGGGCAGAAGGCCGACCTGCTGCGCGCCATCGCGCGCTTCGCCATCGAACGCGATCGCTAGGCAAAGGGGAAGCGGACCATGCGCATCGGCGTCTATCCCGGCACTTTCGATCCGGTGACGCTCGGCCATCTTGATATCATCCGGCGTGGTGCAAAGCTGGTCGACAGGCTGGTCATCGGTGTGTCGACCAATCCGTCGAAGTCGCCAATGTTCACGCTTGATGAGCGCCTGGCACAAGTCAGGGCAGAAACCGCGGGCATCGCCAACGGCACCATCGCGGTGGTTGCGTTCAACTCGTTGCTGATGGATTTTGCCGAAAGCCAGGGTGCGGCGATTATCGTGCGCGGCCTGCGCGCAGTTGCCGATTTCGAATATGAGTTTCAGATGGCCGGCATGAACCAGCAGCTCAACAACCGCGTCGAAACGGTCTTCCTGATGGCCGATGCGGCGCTGCAGCCGATCGCCTCGCGGCTGGTCAAGGAAATCGCCATGTTCGGCGGTGACATCTCGAAGTTCGTGACGCCGGCGGTGGCCATGGCAGTGAGGGCAAAGGTCGAGGCACGCTGACATTCAGCCCGGGTGCAGGGTAACGTGGGTAGCTGAAACCTCATGTCTGGAGTGAAACGGGTGATCGCGAAGTTTTTCATGCTTGTTCTGGTGACGCTGGCACCTGTCGCGGCGATGGCGCAGGAACCGGCCGTCACGCCGGCAGCGCCGGCACCCGTCGATCCGGAGAACGTCCTGCACCTCGACCTGTCGACGGGTGGGCGCGTCAGCATCCTGATGCGCCCCGACATGGCGCCCAATCATGTCGAACGGCTGAAGACGCTGACCCGGCGTGGATTTTATGATGGCGTCATCTTCCACCGCGTTATCGACGGGTTCATGGCGCAGACCGGCGATCCCCAGGGAACCGGCGCTGGCGGTTCCGAACTTCCCGACCTCAAGGCCGAGTTCAACGCCTTGCCGCATCTGCGCGGCACAGCGTCGATGGCGCGGACCGACGCACCCGACAGTGCGAACAGTCAGTTCTTCATCATGTTCATGCCGATGACCGGCCAGATGGACGGCAAGTATACAGCCTGGGGCCGCGTCTTTGCCGGCATGGAGTATGTCGACCGGATCGAACGCGGCGAACCACCGGCCAGCCCTTCGCGAATCATCAAGGCGTCAATCGGCGCCGACAACGTTCCGCCGCCACCCGCCGCCGCTGCGCCGGCCGTCGCGACGACGCCGGATACGCCGTCGAACTGATGTGCGCGTCGACGCGTTCGACTTCGAGCTGCCGCCGGAACGTATTGCGCTCCGCCCGCTAAGCCCGCGCGATGCGGCGCGCATGCTTGTCGTCCGGCCCAGCGCGCTCGACGATCGCGGTGTCCGTGACCTGCCCGACCTCGTCGCGCCCGGCGATGTTCTTGTCCTTAATGACACGCGGGTGATTCCGGCGCAGCTGTTCGGCAGCAAGGGCAACGCACGCATCGGTGTGACACTGCACAAGCGCGAAGCGGCCAACGACTGGTGGGCGTTTGTCAGGAACGCCAAGCGGCTGAAGCGCGGCGACCATGTCGACTTCGGCCACGGGCTCGGCGGCGTCGTTGCTGCCAAGGCCGACGATGGCAGCATCCTCTGGCATTTCGAATGCGATGGTCCGCTGGAGGCGGCGCTGGTGGCGGCAGGAACGATGCCGCTGCCGCCCTATATCGCCGGCAAGCGGGCGACCGATGCACGCGATGCGGAGGATTACCAGACGACCTTTGCGGTGCGCGATGGCGCCGTTGCCGCGCCGACCGCCGGCCTGCATTTCACGCCGGCGCTGCTTGCTGCGCTTGCCGCACGCGGCATCCACCTTGAAACGCTGACGCTGCATGTCGGTGCCGGAACCTTCCTGCCGGTGAAGGTCGATGACACGCGCGATCACAAGATGCATGCCGAATGGGGCTGTATCGACGCTGCGACTGCGCGACGGCTCAACGCCGCGCGCGCCGAAGGACGCCGCGTCATCGCAGTCGGCACGACTTCGCTCCGCCTGCTGGAATCGGCGGTGGGCGAGGATGGGCTCATCCACGCGTTCGAAGGCGACACCGCCATTTTCGTCACGCCCGGCTACCGCTTCCGCGCAATTGATGGGCTGATGACCAATTTTCACCTGCCGCGTTCAACGCTGTTCATGCTGGTCTCGGCGCTGATGGGGCTGGAGACGATGCAGACTGCCTACGCCCACGCCATTCGCGAAGGCTACCGCTTCTATTCGTACGGCGATGCAAGCCTGCTGCTGCCGGGGCGGCCGCAATGATGATGCGCGCCGGGGTTGCCTACTTCGCGCTCGCCTTCGCGGCAGGCTTTGCGCTTGGCGTCGTGCGCACGCTTGTCCTTGAACCCCGCTTCGGCGCCTGGCCGGCGCTGGCGCTCGAGCTTCCGGTCATGCTCGCTCTGTCGTGGATTGCGTGCGCTTGGGCCATCCGCCGCTTTGACGTTCCGGCGACCGTTTCGGCGCGGCTTGGCATGGGGACGATGGCCTTTGCGCTGCTCATGCTGGCGGAGTTCGCGCTGGCACTGGCGCTGGGCGAATCGCCGGCCGCGTATCTGACACAGCTGACGTCGCCGCTTGGCCTTGCCGGTGTTGCCGCACAGTTCGCTTTTGCCCTGTTTCCCCTTATTCGCGCCCGGCGGTGGGATCGCTGAGGAAGGCGTCGAGGCGGCTCACCCTTGGCGGACGTTTGAGGCCCGGCGCACTTGCCGCAAGCCGTGCCACCTTCGCCTGCCACTTGGCCAAGCTCTTCTCGGCACCGCCACGCCTCGTCGGCCCCAATGGCAGGATGCGGATGGGCTTGATGCCGCAATAGCCGAAGACCTGATGCTTCCAGCGGCGGACGACGGGATTGCCATAGGCAAAGCGCAGGTAGGGCGGCGGCGTGTCCATGGTGATGATCGCATCGCCCGACCGGCCGGCGAGCAGCCGGTCCCACCAGGGATCGTCGGCATGGTTGCGAAAGGCAAAGCCGGGCAACAGGACACGGTCGAGGAGCCCCTTCAGCCGCGCCGGCTCGCCGCCCCACCACATGGGAAACCCGACCACCAAGTGATCGCAGGCATCGATGGCCCGGGCGACCCGCTCGACATCCGGCTCCCAAGGTGTTCGCGTCCGGTAGCCCTGGGCGAGATTGGTCTCGAACGCGAGGTCGCGCACCGCGATGCGCTCGACGCTCTGCCCGGCCGGCAGCGCAGCGGCATAGCCATCCAGGAGATGCGTCGTCAGCCGGCCTGCGTCCGGGTGACCGTCAAGGATGACAACGTTCAACCCCTGCCCGCTGCTAGTAGGGCTTGCCGTCGACGACAATGCTGCCGCCAAGTTCATTGATCGCTACCTGGATCCAGCGGCTGTCGCGGAGTTCCCAGCGCTCGGTATGCCGCTGCGTCGTGACGACATTGTGCTCGCTCTTGCCATCGCGGCCAAGCATCTGGCGATCCCAGTGCTGGTTTGTCACCACCGTGGCACAGGCGCCATCGCAGCCGACGTCGACGGATTCGATATCGATGGCGAGCTTGTTTGTCTGCGTGATGATTTCCCAGGCTTGCAGTTGCTTGCGGCGGAGACTTTCGCGATCGGTTATCGAACCGTCGGATTCGACGATCCGGTAGTCGGCCGGCACACCCTCCATGTACCGTTCGATATTCTTTTCTCGCGTCGCCTCGATACCGTAGCTGATCTCGTCGCGGATGGCTTCGCTGACAGCATTATGCATTCGCTCCGCGTCAGCAGTCATCGCCAGCAGCAAGGACAGTAGCATCGTCAACAGATCCTCCCGCAACAAGGCAGTCAATCAGCCTGGCAGACGTCGGCCAATGGCGAGCTCAGGGCAGGCATTGAGGCCGACTGCCACCGCACCATCTGAACACGGCAGGGGCAGTCTAGCAAGGTCTGAAGTGGCTGCCGCTGTCGGCAAATAGCCGCTTCATTGCGAAACGATCTCATTCTAGACAGTCGGCGATGGGCAGTCCGCGCTTTTCCTTTGCCATCCATGCGACCGACAACTGCGCCCGCACCGGCGTCATTGCCATGCAGCGCGGCGAAATCCAGACGCCGGCGTTCATGCCGGTCGGCACCGCGGCGACGGTGAAGGCCATGAAACCGGCCGATGTACGTGCCACCGGCGCTGACATCATCCTTGGCAACACCTATCACCTGATGCTGCGGCCGGGTGACGAGCGCGTCGCGCGGCTTGGCGGGCTGCACGCCTTCATGGGCTGGCAGCGGCCGATCCTGACCGATTCGGGCGGCTATCAGGTAATGAGCCTGTCAGCATTGACGAAAATGAGCGAGGACGGGGTCAGCTTTGCGTCGCACCTCGACGGTTCGCGGCACGTGATCACCCCCGAGCGCTCGATGGAAATCCAGCGCAATCTTGGCGCCGACATCGTCATGGCGTTCGACGAATGCACGCCATGGCCGGTCGACAGGGACCGCGCCCGACAATCGATGGAACTGTCGATGCGCTGGGCAAGGCGATCGCGCCACGGTTTCGATGCGGGCAGCGCGCACGCCGAGCGGGCGGCGCTGTTTGGCATCCAGCAGGGATCAATGTTCGAGGACCTGCGCCGCGAATCGTCGCAAAGCCTCACCGAAATCGGCTTTGACGGCTACGCCATCGGCGGCCTTGCCGTCGGCGAGGGGCAGGCGCAGATGTTCGCTGTCCTCGACTATGCGCCCGGCCTGCTGCCCACCGACCGGCCGCGCTACCTGATGGGCGTCGGCAAGCCCGACGACATCGTCGGCGCCGTCCAGCGCGGCGTCGACATGTTCGACTGCGTGCTGCCGACGCGCTCCGGCCGTACCGGCCAGGCGTTCACGCATGACGGCCCGATCAACATCCGCAACGCCCGCTTCGCCGAGGACAGCGGGCCGCTTGATGCCGACTGCCGTTGCCATGTCTGCGCGACGTTCAGCCGTGCCTACGTCCACCACCTCGTGCGTGCCGGCGAAATCCTCGGCGCGATGCTGATGACCGAGCACAACCTCTCCTTCTATCAGCAGTTGATGGCGGGGCTGCGCTCGGCGATCAGCGAAACGAGGCTGGACGAATTCGCGCGACGGTTCCTCGCGCGCTACCGGGGAGACAGGTGATGGCGCTCATCGAGGTCGAACGCTGCGGCGAATATGCCGTCGTCACATTGAACCGGCCGGAAGCGATGAATGCGCTGTCGGCGGCGCTGCGGGCGGAGCTGGCCGCAACCGTCACCGCGCTCGAGGCCGACCCCGGTATCCGCCTTCTCATCCTGACCGGCGCCGGCACGCGCGCCTTCACCGCTGGTCTTGATCTCAAGGAGCTGGGCTCGGGTGCCGCGTCGGTTGGTGACGCGGTCGACAGCGAGGACCCGGTGACGGCGATCGGGCGCTTCTCGGGCCCGGTCATCGGCGCCATCAACGGCGTCGCCATCACCGGCGGCTTCGAACTGGCACTGGCCTGCGACGTGCTGATCGCTTCGGAGAATGCGCGCTTCGCCGACACGCACGCGCGCGTCGGCATCATGCCGGGCTGGGGCCTGTCGCAGAAGCTGTCGCGCGCCATCGGCATCTCGCGCGCCAAGGAATTGTCACTGACCGGCAACTTCATCGATGCGCAGACCGCCGAAGCCTGGGGTCTCGTCAACCGCGTGGTAGCCGCCGATGCGCTGCTGCCCACCTGCCGCAAGCTTGCCGAGGACATGCTGTCGGTCGAGCCGGCCATGCTGAAATCGTATCGCAAGCTGATCGATGATGGTTTCGCGGCGAGCCTCGGCGAGGGGCTTCGCCTCGAGCAGGCGAACGCCCGAGCCAACGCGGCGGTCAATGCCGAGGACGTCGAACGCCGCCGGCAGGATGTGCTGGCACGCGGCCGCGGACAGGCGAGCTAGCGGGACGTCTGGCGGGTCACTGAAGTTGCCAGGCGCTGCAGCCGTGGCCTTACCTTCAGGAAAGCAATGTACAGCCGCTCGAGCAGCCGCAAGATCGCCGGACTGCGCGCTGCAAGTCCGAGTGGTCGCAGCAATGGGATCGCCCGCCACATGGCCGCGAACGCTGCGGCGCCCGACAGCATCCGACCATCCTCTTCGGCGTGGAAGCGCGCAAGCAATGCGGCCCGGTCGAGGGGGCAGGCAGCACCGCTGTCGCTGATGTCCACAAATGCGATCGCGCCGCGCCGGTCGAGCCGGCGCATCAGTCCGATCTCGCGCACGCAAAGCGGGCACGCGCCGTCGAACCAGACGGTCAATGCCGGCGCCAGAGCCTTGCCGTGGCCAGCTGGCGGCGGCGCCTCGGCCATGACGACTTGCACGTTACCGGCCACTGAAGTTGGCGGGCCGCTTCTGCAGGAAGGCGGCAACGCCTTCGGCAAAATCCGTGGTCCGACCGGCAGCGAGCTGATTGCGCCGTTCCACCATCAGCGCCTCGGTCAGCGGCCTGTCCATGCAGTCGCGGATCCCCTGACGGATCAGTGCATAGGCGCGCGTTGGCCCCTTGGCGAGCCTGGCGGCAAGCGTGCCCGCCTCGGTCATCAGCTGGTCGTCGTCGACGACCTTGTAGACCATGCCCCAGTCAAGCGCCTGTTCGGCACTGATGCGTTCGCCGAGCATCATCATCGCCTGCGCGCGCGCGCGTCCGGCAAGTCGCGGCAGCAGCCAGGTGGAGCCGACATCGGGGACGAGGCCGATGTTGACGAAGGCCTGCAGGAAATAGGCGGAGCGGGCGGCAATGACGATGTCGCCAGCCAGCGCGAACGAACAGCCGGCGCCGGCGGCCGGGCCATTGACGGCGGTGATGAAGGGAATCGGCAGCGCGAACAGTCGTTCCAGCAGCGGGTTGAAATGCGTTTCCAGCACCTTGCCGGCATCGACCGGGCCCGGCGGCAGCTTGTCGGCAGCACCATCGGTGCCGGCACCGCCGCCCGACAGGTCGGCCCCCGAGGAAAAGCCGCGCCCGGCACCGGTCAGCAACAGCACGCGTGCGGTGCCGCCGTCGCGCAAGGCATCAACAGCATGGATCATCTCGCCGATGGTCCGGGTGGTTAGCCCGTTCAGCACTTGTGGCCGGTTGATGGTCAGCGTCGCGACGCCGTCCGTTTCGTCGAGCCGGATATGTTCGTAGCCCATCATCATCTCTCCCGTCTGCGGGCTTGTGATAGAGGCATAGGAAGGCCGGGCCACCGCTCAAAAAAGCAGGGCCAGCACTCAACCGAAATCGGGTGCGCGCTTCTGCAGGAAGGCAGTCGCCGCCTCCATGAATTCCGCAGACTTGAGCTGGGCGGCAAAGTGGGCGCCTTCCTCGGCCATGCGCGCTGCCAGGCTGGCGACGTCGCCGCGCACGAGCTGTTTGGTGATCTGCACCGCGGTCGGGGCCTTTGCGGCGATGTCGCGCGCGGCGGCACGCGCGGTTGCAGCAAGCTCGGCATCGCTGACCAGCCGGCTGGCGATGCCGGCGGCGAGCGCCTCCGATCCCGACAGGGCGCGGCCGGTCAGGAACATGTCGTTGGCCAGCGCCTCGCCAACCCGGCGTGGCAGCAGCAATGACGAGGCGAACTCGGGAACAAGGGCAAGGTTGACGAACGGCACCTGCAGCTTCGCGCTGTGTGCAACGACGACAAGGTCGCAGTGTAACAGCAACGTCGTGCCGACGCCAACCGCCGCCCCCTGCACCGCTGCAACGACGGGCTTCCTGAAGTGCAGCAGCGTTCGCAAAAAGCGGGCTACGGGCCGTTCGCCATCGCCCGGCGGCGGGTTCTGGAAATCGACCATGTCGTTGCCGGCAGAAAAGCTGTCGCCGGCGCCCGCCAGCAGGACAGCGCGCACGTCGGCGTCGGCCGCGGCCGCGTCGAGCGCATCCGCCATGGCCGAATACATGGCGTGGGTCAGCGCGTTCTTCTTTTCCGGGCGGTTCATGGTGACGACCATGATACGGCCGTCGCGTTCGGTGGTGACAAGGTTGCTCATGGGCCCATATCTACACGCCGGCGCGGTTGAGGCCAGCGCCAAATGCCGCCAGGACGCTTGACTTCGCGCGCCGCCCAGCGCACCCGTGCCGGCATGCCAAGCGTTGCGGAAACCATCGTCCAAACCCTTGTTCAGCAAGGCACAAGCCATGTTTTCTGCGTGCCGGGCGAATCCTACCTGGCCGTGCTTGATGCGCTCCATGACGTTGGCGACCGCGTTCGCCTCATCGTCTGCCGGCACGAGGCGGCGGCGGCGAACATGGCGGAAGCCTACGGCAAACTGAACGGCCGCCCGGGTGTCGTCATGGCGACGCGGGGGCCAGGCGCGACCCACGCGGCCATCGGCGTGCACACGGCGTTCCAGGATTCAACGCCAATGCTGCTGTTCGTCGGCGATGTCGGCACCGACATGATCGGCCGGGAAGCCTTTCAGGAAGTCGACTATCGTCGCATGTTCGGGGCGCTGGCGAAGGCTGTCTTTGTTCTCGACCGCGCCGACCGCGCGCATGAGATTGTCGCTTCCGCCTACGCGCTCAGCCTGTCGGGACGTCCCGGTCCCGTCGTCATCGCGCTTCCCGAAGACGTGCTGCACGAAGCCGCAGCCGAAGCCTTGACCCAGCGCATTGTCGCCGCTGAGGCATCGCCGGATGCCAGTGCCATCGCGCGGCTTGCGAACCTCCTCAACGACGCTGAACGGCCGCTGCTGTGGCTCGGCGGCCCGGGCTGGACGGCGGCCGACGTCGATAATGTACAGCAGTTCGCCGAGGACGCCGGAATTCCCGTCGTCACCTCCTGGCGGCGCAAGGACCGGTTCGACAACGCGCATCCCAAGTACGCCGGCGAACTGGGGCTTGGTGCCAACCCCAAGCTGGCGGCGCGGGTCGCCGCCGCCGACCTCATCGTCGCGCTTGGAACCCGGCTTGGTGAGGTGGCCAGTCAGGGTTACAGCCTTCCCGCCGTGCCGCAGCCAGCGCAGACGCTGGTGCACATTCATGCCGACGCCGATACGCTGACACGCGTGCGCCAGCCGGCGCTGGCCATCCAGTCGTCAATCCGGCTGGCTGCTGCAGCGCTTGCCGAGCTTGGCTTTGCCGTTGACGGCGGCAGGTGGGCCGACTGGACGGCAGCGGCGCGTGCCGATTACGAGGCGTGGATCCAGCCGACGACGGTCAGGGACT
>Ga0114939_10002909_pt1 | contig 12303 bp, 8 predicted proteins | sample AshMeaCrysSpring_FD_87196 | JGI IMG/M metagenome (GOLD analysis project Ga0114939, IMG submission 87196) | Groundwater microbial communities from Big Spring, Nevada to study Microbial Dark Matter (Phase II) - Ash Meadows Crystal Spring | ecosystem: Environmental > Aquatic > Deep subsurface >... | reverse complement strand
CTGCCGCGATGGTGCGGAACAGGAGTGTCTCCAGCTCGGTCAGCGGCGGCAGCGCGCGCAGCCAGCGGTGGAATTCGCGGCGGCGCAGGGCGCGCTCCTGGGCCCACAGGAAGATCGCCAGCACGGCGGCGATCGCGAGCGTGGCATAGGCCAGCAGCGCCAGCCACGCATGCAGAAGCAGGCGCCAGTCCAGTAGATCGGGTTTTGCGGCATGGCCGTACAACGCGTACCCGAGCAGGGTCAGCGCGGCCACCGGGAACACCACCACGCCCAGCGCGCGCATGCGTCCGGAGGCGCCGACGATGGCGGTCAGGATCGCCATGCCCAGCCCGGCCAGCGACAGCGCGGCGAAGAAATGCAGGTCGGTGGAGCCGGATGCGCGCCACGCGAGGTAATGGGTGGCGCCGTGCAGGATCAGGGCCAGGTTGGCGGGCAGCAGCCACCCGCGCGGCGCGGCGTCCTCGCGTTGCACGGAGGCCACCAGCCAGCCGGAGGCGGCGAGGTAGAGCGCAGTCCCGATGAGAACGATTGTCATCGTGACAGTGTCGCACAAGGGCCGGCCGCTATAATCGCAGCCCGATCCTCCAGATTGCGCGGCCGACGATGTTCGAATCCCTGACCCAACGCCTGTCCGGCACCATCGAGCGCCTGCGCGGGCGCGGACGCCTGACCGAATCCAACATCAGCGAAGCCGTGCGCGAGGTGCGCATCGCGTTGCTGGAGGCGGACGTGGCGCTGCCAGTGGTGCAGGCGTTGGTCCAGCGCATCAAGGTGCGCGCGGTGGGCCAGGAAGTCATGCGCTCGCTGACCCCGGGCCAGGTGCTGGTGCGCATCGTGCGCGACGAACTCACCGCGGTGATGGGTTCGCAGGCCTCCGACCTCAACCTCAACGTGCCGGCGCCGGCGGTGATCCTGATGGCCGGCCTGCAGGGCGCGGGCAAGACCACCACCGTGGCCAAGCTGGCCAAGCACCTCAAGGAAAAGCGCAAGAAGAAGGTGATGGTGGTCAGCGCCGACGTCTATCGCCCCGCCGCGATCGAGCAGCTGCAGACGCTGGCCGGGCAGGTGGGCGCGCTGTTCTTCCCGTCGGATGCCGCGCAGAAGCCGGAGGCGATCGTCCGCGCCGCCATCGATGATGCACGCAAGTCCTTCGCCGACGTGCTGATCGTCGATACCGCAGGCCGCACCAGCATCGACGACGCGATGATGGCCGAGATCAAGGCGCTGCATGCCGCGGTGTCGCCGGTCGAGACCCTGTTCGTGGTCGACTCGATGACCGGCCAGGACGCCGCGGTCACCGCCAAGCACTTCGGCGAGGCGCTGCCGCTGACCGGCGTGGTGCTGACCAAGACCGATGGCGATGCGCGCGGCGGCGCCGCGCTCAGCGTGCGCTACATCACCGGCAAGCCGATCAAGTTCATCGGCGTCGGCGAGAAGCCGGACGGCCTCGACGTGTTCCATCCGGACCGCGTGGCCAGCCGCATCCTCGACATGGGCGACGTGCTGTCGCTGGTCGAGCAGGTCGAGGCGCAGGTCGACAAGGACAAGGCGCAGAAGCTGGCGGAGAAGGTCGCCAAGGGCAAGAAGTTCGACCTCAACGACATGCGCGACCAGCTTGAGCAGATGCAGAACATGGGCGGCCTGCACGGCCTGATGGACAAGCTGCCGGGCATGGGCCAGCTGCCCGAATCGGTGAAGCAGCAGGTCACCGGCAAGGAAGTGCCGCGGATGATCGCGGTGATCAATTCGATGACCAAGAAGGAACGCCGCAACCCCGACCTGCTCAACGGCTCGCGGCGCGCCCGGGTGGCCCGCGGCTCCGGCCTGACCCCGGCCGACGTCAACAAGGTCCTCAAGCAGTACCAGCAGATGGAAAAGATGATGGGCAAGCTGGGCCGCGGCGGGATGAAGGGCATGATGCGCGGCCTGAGCGGGATGATGGGTGGCCGCGGCGGGATGCCCCCGATGCGTTGAGGCCGGGTGACTTTCCCTCGCCGATTCAAGACGTTATACTTTCCGGCTTACCCGGCCATTCCGGCCGCTGGGCACCACCGAGAAACTGCAATGGTCAAGATCCGCCTTACCCGTGGCGGCGCCAAGAAGCGCCCCTTCTACCACGTCATCGTCACCGACAGCCGCAGCGCCCGTGACGGCCGCAACATCGAGCGCGTTGGTTTCTACAACCCGGTCGCGCAGGGCGCCGAGAAGCGCGTCGAGCTGAACCTGGAGCGCGTGAAGTTCTGGGTGGACAACGGCGCGCAGCTGACCGACAAGGTCGCCGACCTGTACAAGCAGGCCGCCAAGGCCGCCTGATGCCGCAGCCGCCCGTGATGCGGGCGGCGCTGCTTCCATGAACGCACCGGACAGCCGCCAGCGGATGATCACCGTGGGCCGGTTGCACGGTGCGTTTGGCGTGCGCGGCGAAGTGAAGCTGGAGAGCTTCACCGATCCGCAGAACGCGATTGCCCGCTACCAGCCGTGGACGCTGCGCGATGCCCGCGGGCATGACCGCACCTGCGAGGGCGTGCGCGTGCGCGAGGGCGGCAAGGGCCTGATCGCCACGATGCCCGGCATCGAGGACAAGGACGCCGCCGACGCCCTGCGCGGCGTCGATCTGCTGGTTCCCCGTTCCGCACTGCCGCCGCCGGCCGCGGGCGAGTACTACTGGGTGGACCTGGAAGGCCTGCGCGTGGTGAACCTGGAAGGCGCGGATTTCGGCACCGTGTCCCATCTGTTCCCCACCGGGGCCAACGACGTGCTGGTCGCGCAGGGCGAACGCGAGCGGATGATCCCGTTCGTGCTGCCGGACTACATCCGCAACGTGGATTTCGATGCCGGCGTGGTCACCGTGGACTGGGACGCGGACTTCTGAGGTCGATGCCGGTGCGTTTCGACATCGTCAGCCTGTTCCCGGAGTTCGTCGCCCAGCTTGCCGCGCATGGCGTGGTCGGGCGCGCGGGCGAGCGCGGCCTGCTGTCGATCCATGGCTGGAACCCGCGTGATTTCGCCGAGGGAACTTACCGCCGGGTGGACGATCGCCCGTTCGGCGGTGGCCCCGGCATGGTGATGATGATCGAGCCCTTGCGTGCCGCGCTGCGTGCCGCGCGGAAGGCCGATCCCGCGCCGTCGCGGACCATCTACCTGAGCCCGCAGGGCCGGCGCCTGGAGCAGGCCAAGGTCCGCGAACTGGCCGCGCAGCCGCGCCTGGTGCTGCTCTGCGGCCGCTACGAGGGCGTGGACGAACGCCTGTTGCAGGCCGAAGTGGACGAGGAAATCTCGATCGGCGACTACGTGCTGTCCGGCGGCGAGCTGGCCGCGGCCGTGCTGGTGGATGCGGTGGCCCGGCTGCAGGACGGGGCGCTGAACGACGCAGAATCCGCGGTGCAGGACAGTTTCGAGGGCGATGGGCTGCTCGATTGCCCGCACTACACCCGGCCCGTCGAACATGACCTGGGGTCGGTGCCGGAGGTGCTGCTGTCCGGCAACCATGCCGGGATCGCGCGCTGGCGGCGCCAGCAGGCGCTGGGCCGGACCTGGCTGCGCCGGCCCGACCTGCTGGACGAGTCCGGGCTTTCCAGGGCCGACCGCACCCTGCTGGAGGCGTTCCGGGCCCAGTACGCCGCCGCCCAGCAGGATGCCGGCGAGGACGCGTAAGCCCCTAGCGCGGAAGGGAAAAACCCCGCTATAATGCGCGGCTTCGCTTCATCCCGTTCCACTCCGTGCCATGACGCGGCGTCCACGTGCACCCGCGCATTACAACTCATCCAACAGGCGCCAACCATGAACAAGCCCTCGATCCACACCCTGCTGCAGGAATTCGAATCCGCGCAAGTCACGCGCACGCTCCCGGACTTCGGCCCCGGCGACACCGTCGTCGTCAACGTCAAGGTCAAGGAAGGCAACCGCGAGCGCGTGCAGGCCTATGAAGGCGTGGTCATCGGCAAGAAGAACGCCGGCCTGAACTCCGCGTTCACCGTGCGCAAGATCTCGCACGGTTTCGGCGTGGAGCGCGTGTTCCAGACCCACAGCGCGGCGATCGACTCGGTCACCGTCAAGCGCCGCGGCGACGTGCGCGCCAGCAAGCTGTATTACCTGCGCGGCCTGGAAGGCAAGAAGGCGCGCATCAAGGAAGACCTGGCCGGCAACGCCAAGGCCAAGGCTGCCGCGCTCGCCGCCGCCGCCGAGTAAGGCGAGCTCCGCGCATTCCGCGGCGGCCACCCCAGGGTGGCCGTTCGCGTTTCCGGAGGTTCGATCCTCGATGTCACCGCACACCGACCCCGCCGCGTGCGTGCGCCTCGACGTGTGGTTGTGGGCCGCACGCTTCTTCCGCACCCGCGCGCTCGCCAAGCATGCCATCGAGACTGGCAAGGTGGATGTGGGCGGGCAGCGCGCGAAGCCTTCGCGCAGCCTGCGCATTGGCGATGCGCTGGTGGTCGCGCGCGGCGAGGAACGCTTCGAGTTGGAAGTGCTTGCGCTCAGCGACACGCGCGGCCCGGCGGTCGTCGCGCAGGCGTTGTATCGCGAAACCGAAGCCTCGCAACTGGCCCGGGCGCAGGCAAGGGAGAGGCGGGCGGCCGCCCGCAATGGGTTCCGTCCCCCCGAGACCAAGCCCGACAAGCGGGCGCGCCGGCTGATCCGGGCGTTGGGCGACCTCGACGCGCTGTGATCCAACAAGAACCGCCGGCATCGGCCGGCGGTCGAGGCGGTCGTCGCGTGGCAGGTTCAGCGCAGGTCGAACCGATCCAGCTCCATCACCTTCGCCCATGCAGCGGCGAAATCCTGGGCGAATTTCTGCTTCCCGTCCGCGCTTGCGTACACCTCGGACAATGCACGCAGGACCGAGTTCGAGCCGAACACCAGGTCCACGCGCGTGCCGGTCCACTTCGCGGCACCGGTCGTGCGGCAATGGCCGGCGTAGCTGTTGCGGCCGGTGGGCTTCCATTCGGTGCCCATGTCGAGCAGGTTCACGAAGAAGTCGTTGCTGAGCACGCCCGGGCGGGTGGTGAACACGCCATCACTTGACCTGCCTGCATTGGCGCCAAGGACGCGCAAGCCACCCACAAGTACCGTCATCTCCGGGGCGGTCAGGGTGAGCAACTGCGCCTTGTCCACGAGCAGGTGCTCGGCAGGCGCTTCCGACGGTGCCTTCAGGTAGTTGCGGAATCCGTCGGCGAAGGGCTCGAGCGGCGCGAACGACGCGACGTCGGTGTGCTCCGGCGTCGCATCGGTGCGACCCGGAGAAAACGGCACCGTGATCTCGAGGCCGGCCTCCTTCGCTGCCTGCTCGATGGCGGCATTGCCGCCGAGCACGATCAGGTCGGCCAGCGAGACCCGCTTGCCGCCGGCGGCGCTCCCGTTGAAGTTGGCCTGGATCGATTCAAGCGTCGCCAACACCTTGGCCAACTGCGCGGGATCGTTCGCCGCCCAGTCCTTCTGCGGGTATAGCCGGATGCGCGCGCCGTTCGCGCCGCCACGCTTGTCGCCGCCGCGGAAGGTCGATGCCGATGCCCACGCGGTGGAGACCAGTTGCGACACCGACAGGCTACTCGCCAGGATGTCGCGCTTGAGCGCGGCGATGTCGCCGGCGTCGACCAGCGGATGATCGACCGCGGGGATCGGGTCCTGCCAGATCAGCACTTCCGTCGGCACTTCAGGACCGATGTAACGCGCACGCGGCCCCATGTCGCGGTGGGTGAGCTTGAACCACGCCCGCGCAAACGCATCCGCGAACTGGTCGGGGTTCTCGAGGAAGCGCCGCGAAATCTTCTCGTAGGTGGGGTCGAAGCGCAGCGACAGGTCGGTGGTGAGCATGGTCGGCACTTTCGGCGCGCCGCCGAACGCGTCCGGAATGACGGCATCGGCACCCTTCGCGACCCACTGATGAGCGCCGGCCGGGCTCTTCGAAAGTTCCCATTCGAATCCGAACAGGTGCTCGAAGTAATCGTTGCTCCAACGCACCGGGGTTTTCGTCCAGGTGACTTCCAGGCCGGAGGTGATGGTGTCGGCGCCCTTGCCGGTGCCGAAGTTGCTGGCCCAGCCGAACCCCTGGTGCTCCAGGTCCATGGCCTCGGGGTTGTCGCCGACGTGCGATGCCGGCCCCGCGCCGTGTGCCTTGCCGAAGGTGTGGCCGCCGGCGATCAGGGCCACGGTTTCCTCGTCGTCCATCGCCATCCGCGCGAAGGTGTCGCGGATGTCGCGCGCCGCCGCCAGCGGATCCGGCTTGCCATCGGGCCCTTCGGGATTGACATAGATCAGCCCCATCTGCACGGCGGCAAGCGGGTTCTCCAGGTCGCGCGTGTGCTGGACCTTGCTGTCGTCATCCTTGATGAGGACCTCGTCGCCCGCCACGCCGGGCGAGCCCGGGCAGTAGCGTTCATTGCCCGCCAGCCATGTGGTCTCGCGGCCCCAGTACACGTCCATGTCCGGTTCCCAGGTGTCCGCGCGGCCGCCGGCGAAGCCGAAGGTCTTGAAGCCCATGGTTTCCATCGCGACGTTGCCGGCCAGCAGCATCAGGTCGGCCCAGGAAATGCGGCAACCGTATTTTTGCTTGATTGGCCACAGCAGGCGCCGCGCCTTGTCCAGGCTGACGTTGTCCGGCCAGCTGTTGAGCGGGGCGAAGCGCTGCTGGCCGCGACCGCCGCCGCCGCGACCGTCACCGATGCGATAGGTGCCGGCGCTGTGCCAGGCCAGGCGCACCATCAGGCCACCGTAGTGGCCGAAGTCGGCCGGCCACCAGTCCTGCGAATCGGTCATCAGCGCGGCGAGGTCGGCCTTCAGCGCCGCATAGTCAAGCGTGGCGAACGCCTTCGCGTAATCGAAGCCGTCGCCCATCGGGTCCGATTTCGAGGAATGCTGGTTCAGCAGGTCCAGGCGCAGCTGGTTCGGCCACCAGTCGCGGTTGCTGGTGCCGCCGCCGGCGGCGCTATGGAACGGACATTTCACTTCGTTGGACATGACGGGGACCTCGCGCTTGGGTCCTGTCAATCTAGGGGGCGTCGATCGAAAGTGAAAATCGAATGATCAAAACAAATTGATAGTCATTGACTATCGAAAACGCATTCGATCAGCCCAGTGCTTTCAGTCGGTACAGGGCTTCCAGCGCCTGCTTCGGGGTCAGTTCGTCAGGATCGAGTGCCGCCAGTGCGTCGTGCGCGGCTGACTGCGGCGAGAACAGGCCGAACTGCTGCGGCGCATCCAGTGCCGGCGCGCTCATCGGCAAGCTGGGTGCATCGCGGCCCTGCGCTTCCAGTTCCGCCAGTCGCGCACGTGCCTGCTGCAGCGCCGCCTTCGGCAGCCCGGCCAGCGCGGCGACCTGCAGGCCGAAGCTGCGGTTGGCCGGCCCCGGCCGCACCGCGTGCATGAACACCAGCGCATCGCCGTGCTCCACTGCGTCCAGGTGCAGGTTGGCGATGCCGCTGCCCGGTTCTGCCAGCGCGGTCAGCTCGAAGTAGTGGGTGGCGAACAGGGTATGGCTGCGGTTGACCGATGCCAGCTGTCGCGCCACGGCGTCCGCCAAGGCCAACCCGTCGTAAGTCGAGGTGCCACGACCGATCTCGTCCATCAGTACCAGCGAGTGTTCGGTCGCGTGTTGGAGGATGTAGGCGGTCTCGCTCATCTCGACCATGAAGGTGGATTGCCCGCGTGCGAGGTCATCGCCGGCGCCGATGCGGGTCAGGATGCGGTCGATCGGGCCAATCTCCGCCTTCGAAGCCGGCACGAAGCTGCCGATGCAGGCCAGCAGCACGATCAGTGCGTTCTGGCGCATGAAGGTGCTCTTGCCGCCCATGTTCGGGCCGGTGATCACGTACATCCGGGTGTCGCCGTCGAACAGCAGGTCGTTCGGCTCGAATGGCGCGTCGCGCAAGGCCTCCACCACCGGATGGCGGCCGCGCTCGATCAGGATGCCGGGTTCCTCGCGCAGCCGTGGCATCGTCCAGTCCAATGCCTGCGCGCGTTCGGCGAAGCCGGCCAACACGTCGAGTTCGCTCAGCGCGGCCGCGCAACGGCGCAACGGCTCCAGCACCTCGTTCAACAAGTCGATCACGCCGTCGTACAGCAGCTTCTCGCGTGCCAGCGAACGCTCGCGCGCGGACAGTACCTTGTCCTCGAACGCCTTGAGTTCTTCGGTGATGTAGCGCTCGGCGCCGGTCAGGGTCTGCCGCCGCGTGTAGTGCACCGGCGCCTTGTCGCTCTGGCCCTTGCTGACCTCGATGAAGTAGCCATGCACGCGGTTGTAGCCGACCTTGAGCGTGGCGATGCCGGTGGCCGCGCGCTCGCGCGCTTCGAGGTCGATCAGGAACTGGTCCGCATGCGTGGACAGGGTGCGCAGTTCGTCCAGCTCCGCATCGTAGCCTTCCAGGATCACGCCGCCATCGCGCGCCAGCAGCGGTGGTTGCGGGACGATGGCGGCGCGCAGGATGCGTGCGGTGGCGTCGTGCTCGCCGAGTTCGTCGTGCAGCGCGCGCAGACGCGGCGAGTCCAGTGGGACCAGCATCTCGCGCACCGCCGGCAGCATCGACAGGCCGTCGCGCAGGGTCGACAGGTCGCGCGGACGTGCGCTGCGCAACGCCACGCGGGACAGGATGCGTTCCAGGTCGCCAAGCCTGCGGAAGGCTTCGCGCAGCAGGTCATCGGCGCGCGCATCGACCAGGGTCGCCACGGCCTGGTGGCGTTCGCCGACCACCTGCCGGTTGCGCAGCGGCCGGTGCAGCCAGCGACGCAGCAGGCGGCCGCCCATCGGGGTGATGGTGGAATCCAGCACGCCGAGCAGGGTGGCGCGGACATCGCCGTCCACGCGCGAATCGAGTTCCAGGTGGCGGCGGGTGGCGGCGTTCATCGCGATCGCCTCGTCGCTGGTCTCCAGCGAGATCGCGCGCAGGTGCGGCAGGCGCTGCTTCTGGGTTTCCTCGATGTAGCCGAGCAGCGCGGCCGAGGCGGCGATCGCCAGCGGCTTGTCCTCGATCCCGAACGCGGTCAGGTCGTGCAGGCCGAATACCTGCAGCAACTGCCGCCGGCCGCTGTCGGCGTCGAACAGCCACGGCGGACGACGGCGCAACCCGCGCGATTCCATCGCCGCGGCCGGCCAGCCCTCTTCATCGGCGATGAGGGTCTCTGCCGGCTGCAGGCGCGCAAGCTCGGCCTCCAGCGCATCCTCGCCATCGACCTCGTTCGCGCGCAGCCGCCCGCTGGCGAGGTCCGCCCAGGCCAGCCCGAAGCCGTGCTTGCCGCGGCTGATGGCGAGCAGCAGGGTGTCGCGGCGCTCGTCGAGCAGGGCCTCGTCGGTGACCGTGCCGGGGGTGACGATGCGCACCACCTTGCGTTCGACCAGCCCCTTGCTGGTGGCCGGGTCGCCGATCTGCTCGCAGATCGCCACCGATTCGCCCAGTGCCACCAGCCGCGCCAGGTAGCCCTCATGGGCATGGTGGGGCACGCCGGCCATCGGGATCGGCTGTCCGCCCGAACTGCCGCGCTGGGTCAGGGTGATGTCCAGCAGGCGCGCCGCCTTGCGGGCGTCGTCGTAGAACAGTTCGTAGAAATCGCCCATCCGGAAGAACAGCAGCACATCCGGATGCTCGGCCTTGGCGGCGAAGAACTGGCGCATCAGTGGCGTGTGCTGGTCGATGGACATGCGCGGGGTGTGCCGAGGGGAGCACTAGTGTGCCCGATGACCTGCTGGTTTCAGCCGCAACGGTTGCTCGACACGCTGGCGTACGGATGTGTTAGTTTTCCGTTCAAGGCAGACATCCAGCTGCCCGCGCGCCATACCCCCACGTGGTCGCGTCGATGACGATCCGGCCGTCGCCCGCGTGGCGGCCCGCAATCCGGCGTGTTCAACCAAGGGGGTCCCATGTACCGCAAGCAACCGCAACCGAAGCCGTTGGCCGTCGCCGTCTTCGCGGCACTGGTCTCGATGACCGTGCTTCCCGCACTCGCGCAGGACGCCGCGCCTGCGCAGCAGAAGCAGGAAGAAGCCAAGACGCTGGACACGATGGTCGTGACCGCGCAGAAGCGCGAAGAGCAGATGCAGGACGTGCCGATCATCGTCACGTCATTGTCCCAGCAGGCCCTGCAGGACACCGGCGTGCGCGACATCAAGGACCTGCAGATCCTGGTGCCGGGCCTGACCGTGACCAGCACCCAGAACGAGGCGATCACCACCGCACGAATCCGCGGCATCGGCACGGTGGGCGACAACGCCGGCCTGGAATCCTCCGTCGGCGTGGTGATCGATGGCGTCTATCGGCCGCGCAATTCGGTCGGCTTCGGCGACCTCGGCGAACTCGAGCGCATCGAGGTGCTGAAGGGTCCGCAGGGCACCCTGTTCGGCAAGAACACCTCGGCGGGCGTCATCAACGTGGTCACCCGCCGGCCCGACTACGAGCTTGGCGGCGGGGGCGAGGCCACCTTCGGCAACTACGGCGCGCTCGGCCTCTCGGGCTGGTTCAACGCGCCGCTCGGCGAATATGCCGCCTTCCGCCTCTATGCCGCCCACCGCGACCGCGATGGCTGGATGGACGTCGAAACCGGGTTGGGCCCGCGCACGGAGACCGAGGACAACGACCAGAATTTCCGGACGGTGCGTGCCAAGTTGCTGATCGAGCCCGCGGATGGGGTCGACATCCTGATCTCGGCTGACGCCAGCAAGCGCGACGAGAACTGCTGCGCTGCCGTGCAGCTGGTCAGCGGCGCCACCGCGCCGATCATCAACGGCGTCGGTGGCGGCAATGCCATCGCGATCCCCGCGGACCCGTGGGCGCGCGTGGCCTACAGCAACCGCAGCACGGCCCAGAAGATCGATGACCGCGGCGTCCAGGCCGAGGTCAACATCGACCTCGACATGTTCGGCGGGTCCACCTTCACCTCGGTCACCGGCGCGCGCGACTGGGATGCGGTCAATGGCCGCGACTTCGATTTCACCGCGGCCGACCTGATCTACTCGAATCCCGAGGAGAGCGAGTCCTACAACCGCTTCAAGACCTTCAGCCAGGAATTCCGCCTGACCGGTTCGACCGACAAGGTCGACTGGCTGGTGGGCCTGTTCTACGCGAACGAAGACCTCGAGAAGATCGAGACGTACCGGGTCGGGGCGGGCTACGAGCCGTACCTGTCGACGTTGGTCGGCTCGTCCGCGCTACCGCAGATGAAGGCCGCGCTGGATCCGACGCTGGCGGCGATCAGCGCGCAGTACATGCTGCCGGTCACGATGTCCTTCAGCCCGCTGAACCCGGCCATCTTCATGTCCCAGTTCAGCGGCAAGACCTATGGCACCACCTTCGCCGGGTTCGGCGCGCTGGACAGGTACGAACAGAATGCGAAGGCCCTTGCCGTCTTCACCAACAACACCTGGCATGCCACCGAGGCCCTGGACGTGACCCTGGGCCTGCGCTACACGCAGGAAGAGAAGTCGCTGACCTCGGTCTACGACAATCCCAACGGCGGGCAGGCTTGCGCGGCGTCGCTGGCGAACCCGGCGGCGGGCGTGGCACGGCTGCTGGCGGCGCGCATCAACGGCCTGTCGCAGCTGTCCCCCGCGCAACAGGCGGGCCTGGTCGCCCAGCTGACCCAGGGGCTCGCCTCGTCGCCGTCCGGCCAGGCGCTGGTGTCGAGCGTGCTGGGCCGCATGTGCCTGCCGTGGACCAACGCCCTGCACGATGGACGCAGCACCGACCAGGACCGTTCCGAGAACGAGTGGTCGGGCACCCTGAAGTTCGCGTATCGCTGGAATGAGCAGGCGATGACCTACTTCTCGGCGGCCCGCGGCTACAAGGCGGGCGGTTTCAACCTGGATCGCGTGCAGTCCGCCAATGGCCTGTCCACCGGTGGGGCGGGCATTGCACCGGTCAACGACACCTCCTTCCCCGGTGAATTCGTCGACAGCTACGAGCTGGGCGCCAAGACCACCTGGGCCGGCGGCAACCTGCTGCTCAACGGCGCGTTGTTCCACCAGACCTACAGCGACTTCCAGCTCAACAGCTTCCTCGGCACCAGCTTTGTGGTGCGTTCGATCCCGAAGGTCACCTCGCAGGGCATCGATGCCGAGCTGCTGTGGCAGGCCACGCCCGGCCTGATGCTGCAGACCGGCCTGGTCTATGCGGACACCAAGTACGGCAAGAACATCCCGGGTTGCGATTTTGTTGGCCCGGGCCAGACCTCGGCGGCCTGTCCGTCGATCGGCCAGCTGTACAAGCTGCCGGGTGCGCAGGTGAGCTTCGCGCCCGAGTGGTCGTTGTCTGCGTCGCTGACCTACGAATGGGATTTCGGCTCCGACCTGGAAGGCCGCTTCAATATCGGCACCAAGTGGCT
>Ga0114939_10002908_pt1 | contig 12307 bp, 11 predicted proteins | sample AshMeaCrysSpring_FD_87196 | JGI IMG/M metagenome (GOLD analysis project Ga0114939, IMG submission 87196) | Groundwater microbial communities from Big Spring, Nevada to study Microbial Dark Matter (Phase II) - Ash Meadows Crystal Spring | ecosystem: Environmental > Aquatic > Deep subsurface >... | reverse complement strand
TTAAACGTATACAGTAAAAACCCAAACACCACCACCTGCATGCCAACGGCCAGGCAAAAACCTGCCGGAATAATAATTCTGAAAACGCTTACCGGGTCGAGGGAGCCAAAGCCAGCCTTCTGCCATTGCCACACTGCATACAACGACAAGCCGATGCCGGTGAGTAATATGGCAGAGCCTGCCAGCAACGATTTTTCGAAAGCAAACAGCCTGTATACTACTTCCGAGAACCTGCGGGCCGGGTACAGGCCCATATTGCTTCCAAACAGCCTGGCCAGCACGTAAAACTGTAGCAGTTGGATACCGATAATCAGGAAGATGGAGGCATAGTACAGCGTGTGTATGTCGAGTACCAGGCTGAAAACCTGGATATAGCTAAACGCCAGCAGGCTACCAAATACAAAGCCGGTAAAAAGAAAAATAATTGCCGGTGCCAGCAGCAGCCATTTGGGATTGAGCAATAGCAGCAGGCGCAGGTGTTTCCAGCCATCGCTCCAGGTGCGCAAATGAGGTTTCCGCCCACGCTTGTCTTTGTGCAACGAAATGGGCACTTCGTCAATACGCAGGCCCAGCATACCGGCACGTGCTATCATTTCGCTGGCATACTCCATGCCCGGAGCCTTCATGCCAAGCCGCAGGTATACTTGTTTTACAATGGCCCGCATGCCACAGTTGAAATCGCCCAGCCTTACCCCAAACGAACGCCGTCCAATGGCCGAAATAACCGGGGTGCCCAGGTAACGATGCAAAAAAGGCATGGCTCCTTTTTCGATATGCCCTTTAAACCGATTGCCAATCACCATTTCGGCGCCTGTTTGCAGGCGGGCCGCAAACAGGTCTATTTCACCAAAGTCGTAGCTTTCGTCGGCATCGGCAAACAGAATCCAATCGCCATTTGTGGCCATAATGCCACTGTGCAGGGCCGATCCGTAGCCTTTTTGATCCACATGCACCACCTGTGCGCCTGCCTGTGCGGCAATTTGCTGCGAGCCATCGGTGCTGCCATTGTCGGCTACCACCACCTCCCACGTATCAATGCCCGGGCATGCCTGCAGCGCACCCAGGGCCCTGTGTACGCAGGCGCCTATCGTTTTGGCCTCGTTGAGGCAGGGCATTACCACACTAAGCATGGGCATGGCACAAAGATGCAGGTTTGCCTTCAACAGCATACAGCACGGCTAAGGCTTTTGAAATACAAAGAGGTTGTTGAGGCCCAGTTGGAAACGGCTATGCTTCAACAGGTGAAAGCCTGCATTTTTGGCCAGGGGCACCGTGTTTTGAATGCGGTACCCGTAATGTTCTTCCAGGCTCATGCCCTCGGCAAGTTTCCATTTTACCAGCACCGCTATTATCTTGTCTACAGCAGGCGATGGCACGGTAAGTATCAGGCGGCCACCGGGGTTGAGGTGGGTGTGACAGGCCTCAAAAAATGCAGGCTGATCATTGGATATAATGTGCTCCAGCACGGCAAGGGCAGCAATATTGTCGAAGCGTTCGCCTGGCATCATTGCTTGTGGAAAAAATCCTTTTCTTAGTTCTACGTTGGGCGTTAGGGGTTGCGATACTGTCAGTGGATCGATGCCCAAGCCGCGTGTAATTTTTCTACCTGCAGCCATTAGCAACTCGCCCTGGTGGCAGCCTGCATCCAGCAGGGTAGTACCTTCCTGTATCCAAGTAAGGGCTTTTGCCATACGGCGGTGCTGTAAAAAACGGTCAATGAAATTCATGGAAACAAGGCGATTCGGTGCACATGTTGACAAAAGTCATGCAAAATGTAGTGAGTTCAGGTTTAACTTACATCCTCAAAATCACAACTTATGAAGCAATACCATCCTGTTTCGCGCCTTGCCATATACCTGCTTTCGGCCGTGTTGATTGTACTGGGCATTTATTATCTCACGCATCCTATTGAGCTATTTGTATTTGTGCCCGAGTGGCTTATTGGCGGGGTTTATTGGGCGTACCTGTTGGGTGGCGCTTATATTCTTGTTGGTGTATCTTTTATCACCAACCAGTTTGTTAAGTTTTCCGGATACACCATGGTGGTGCTATTATTTATTTTTATTGTAGCCATTCACATTCCCAACTGGCTCAATTCGGGCGACAAAGAATACCGCTTCTTCGCATTTATAAATGTGCTGAAAGACACAGCTATTGCAGCTTTTGCCTTGCATCTTTCTGCCGGGGCGCATCATCAGCACTTGCACTTCGAAGAAAGCGACTAATTCAATATTCTACCGTCAACTATTAAGCCTCCTTTTTGCATTACCGCACAAAAGGGGGCTTCTTATTGTATGGTTACTGCCAAAACGCGTTCCGATTGAGGTTTGGAATCAGTTTCCCAAGCACGGCGGTACACAAACCTGATGCTATCAAGGCCAGATTCGGTAGCCTTAAATACCATCAGCCTTGTTTCTTTGGCACCGGGCAATGTGGCTGCTTCGGTGATTTTGCTTTCGGTAAAGCGGCATTTTGCAGGTGGTGTGGCAAGGTCCCAATTATAGCCCGTGCCCGACTGCACCTGCACCAATACGCCAAACGAGGCATTCTTTTTTACCTCCACCTGTTGAAAGGCCGAATCGAGCGAAATGAGCGCTCCTAGTTTCTTCTGAGCGTTGGCCTGCGTAGTGGCAGCGAGCAAAAATAAGCCGCCAATCAATGGTTTCATAACAAAGTATTTCAATTAATAAATCATTCAATTAGTTTGTCCAGCGCCTGGAAAACATCGGCCCGAATATCCTCAATATGCTCCAGCCCCACGCTCACCCGTATGAGGCCCTGCGTAATGCCCACGTCCTGGCGTTCCTGCTCTGTAAGCTTACTGTGGGTGGTGCTCGCAGGATGCGAAGCAATGCTGCGGGTATCGCCCAGGTTGCTGGTAAGGGTAAGCATGTGCAAGCTGTTCATAAACCGGATGCCGGCTTCGGCGCCCCTTTTCAGCTCAAAGGTGACGATGCCACCACCACGGCTCATTTGCTGCCGGGCGATGGTATAGGCCGGGTGGCTGGGCAGGGTAGGGTAGCGCACCCAGTTAATAGCCGGGTGCCCTTCGATTGCCCGGGCCAGGGCTTCGGCATTGTCGCAGTGCCGCTGCATGCGCACATCCAGTGTTTCCAGGCTCTTGCTCAGCACCCAGGCATTAAAGGGCGACATGCTGGGCCCCGTTTGGCGGCAAAACAGGTATATCTCCCGCACCAGCTCCTTTTTACCAACCACAATACCGCCCAGTACACGGCCCTGCCCGTCCATCCATTTGGTGGCGGAATGTATTACCAGGTGTGCACCAAAATCAATGGGGCGCTGCAGCACAGGGGTGGCAAAGCAGTTGTCCACTACAAGTTTGATATTTCTTTGGGTTGCCAACTGACCCAGCCAGCTCAGGTCGTACACATCCAGCCCTGGATTGGTGGGCGTTTCCAGGTACATCATCCGGGTATTGGGTATAATGGCATCCTCCACAGCCTGCCTGTTGGCAAAATCGGCATAGCTGTATTGAATACCCCAGCGGCCCATGTACTTGGAAAGTATGGTGTGCGTACTGCCAAATACCGCGGGACTGCTCAGGATGTGATCGCCCTGGCTTAAAAAGGTCATGAACGTGCCGAAAATAGCTGCCATGCCGCTGGCGGTGGCAAAACCATCTTCTGCACCTTCCAGGGCACATACCTTGTCTGTAAATTCTCTTACGGTAGGGTTTACAAACCGACTGTAAATGTTGTGGTCGTTTTCTTCAGCAAAAGCGCCCTGCATATCCTCGGCAGTGTCGAACTGGAAACTGCTGGTAAGAAAAAGCGGGGTACTGTGCTCCATTTCATCAGTAAGCGCGGTTTGTATGCGAATTGCCTGCGATTGTGGATGCATGATAATATATAAAGTGGGCGAAATTAGGAAAGGGCGGTGAGAGCTGCCAGAAGTGAGATTGTGAGAGGTGGGAAGTGAAAGGGGTGAGCATATCAGGTTAAGGCTAAGAATGAGGCTGAGATGCACTCTGTTTATTAAATGCGTTAAAATCAGAAATCAGCGATCAGCGATCCGAGATCAGCGATCAGAAATCTATCCTCTTCCCAGCCATTGGTTCGCTTTATACCCTATCAGCTCTTTTAGCAAGTACTTCCAGCCACCAAGGGTGCCCAGGTCGGGTACAAAATAGCGGGAAAAGGAGAAGTTGTTTTCCAGCACTTCAAAATTGGCGCAGTGGGCTACAGTTTGTATGCCGGCATGCGCAAAAAGGCTTTGTGCCCGTGGCATATGCATGGCCGAGGTAATGAGCACGGCAGGCTGCCGCAGGTGCAGGGAGTGGAAGATTTGCTTTACCTGCATGGCGCTTTCGCGGGTGTTGCGGCTTCGGCTTTCTATCAAAATGGCGCTATCGGGAATGCCCTGTGCCAGCATTTCCCGGCGCAGAAAAGTGGCCTCCCGCGAGCCTTTCTGCAGCAGGCTGGCATCCCCTCCACTTATCAAAATTTGCTGGATGGTACCCGTATGGTACAGCCTGCATGCCTGGATGAACCTGTCGGCAGTGCCACCAAAGAAAGTCTGCTGCCTTGCCCGGTCACTCATAGTCATACCACAGAGCAGAATGCCCGTTTGATAGCGAATGGTATGCGTTTGTTGCTTCACCGGGGGCTGCCACCATAAAATGACGGCACGTTGCAGGGCGCTGTTGCCAAAAATCATCACGATGACAACGGCTGCGATCAACAGGCGCCTGCGCCACAGTTTGTTTTTTACCAGCAACCAGGCAGCAGCAATAATTAACAGCCAGTTAAACGGGCTGAGCAGGAAATACAAGGTTTTGGAAAGGAAGAAGTACATGCCGTTTGTGCGGGATAATGCACAAATCTAATTGCACGCAAACAAATGGTAGCGCATAGTTCCCCGCCAAGCAGGCTAAATTAGTCACCCGACCCTGTGCCTGCATGCAGCAATACTCCATGCAGGCGGCCTGCTCAGTTCAAAAAATCTTTTGCAATACAATCAATATTGATTTTACGGTAAAGGCAATGCAGGCGCATGGGTATCAAGATGATTCTTTTCCAGCACTTCCACCCGCAATTGATGCCTGCGCATACGCAGAAACTGAATGATAAGCAACATAGCCAGTGCAAAAATGGCATAGCTCAGGATCACATATTCCCAGGGCAGATTTTCTTTGAGGGGGCCAAGATGCCAGGCGCCAACAGCACGGCCCATATTGGCGATAGCCATGTAAAGCGTAAACTGGGTGGCCGAAATGCGGTTCCAGCACAGTTGCATGCCCGTGGCAAATATGGCGATCGTAAGAAATACGTAAAGCGTGTAATAGATGCCTATAAAGCCGGTGATAACATAAGGGTCACCCCAACTGTTTTTAATGAAGGCCATAATAATAACAAGCGCAATGGAAGCAGCCAGGTAAAATGTCATCATGCGCTTTTTGCCAAAAAGGTCGCTCAAGGCTCCGCCGGCAACCATGCCAAGAATGCCTGCTACAATATTGGTTATTGAAAATATGTGCGAAAACCTGGCATCTGTCCACCCGACTTCCTGAATGGTAAATACCGGCAATATGGCATCCATAAGGCCTATGCCGATTTCGATACAAAAGATTGCCACACCCATAAGAAAACTGCTGGGTAGGAAAAAAACCTTGAAAAGGCTCCTGAAAATTTGTGACCAACTGTGGAGCTGCATATGTGCAGCACTTTCCGAGGCTGTTCCTTTTGTCCAGGGCAGCATTTTCTCGCCGGGCCGTTCGCGCATCAGCAGGGGAACAAGCATAATCAGGCATACGCCTATTGACAGGGCTCCAATGGCGGTGTGGAAGTTGCGGTGATTGATGAGTCAGTTGCCTACCGTAAGCGATGCCGATATGCCGATGGTCTTGGCGCCCCACATCAGGCCATTGGCGCGTGCCTGCTGGTGGGTAGGCACCTCATCAATGGCCATGCCGTCGGTGGCTACATCCTGAAAAGCTTCGAAAAAGCTTACGAAAAATCCTGCCGCAGCCAGCATGCCCAAATTGCTGAGCGGGTCGGGTACCAGGCTCATAAAGGTAAAACTTGCCATGAGCCCCAACTGGCCAAAAAGCACCCAGGGCCGACGCCTGCCCATGGCCAGGTAGGTAAACCGGTCCATAAACGGGGCGATGAGGATTTTGAAACTCCACGGTATGCCTATTACGGCCACATAGCTGCCTATTTCAGCAGGTGTTTTACCGCTGCTTGCCATCCAGGCCGGTATGCCAACGTACGTCATGCCTTCGGGAATGCCCTGCGCTACATACAAGGCTACAAACCTGAAATAGCGCAGACAGGTGTGGTCCGTTAGGGCAGGGATCTTACTGGTGATGACTGCTTGCAGGCTTCTCAAAATTGGCATGGGACATGCTTTTTTTCAGTAAAAACCAGTCCAAGCCGCAGGGGGCAAGAACAGGTTGAAACTCGTTTTGCATTTCTGGCTTAATGTATACTACGCCATTGGACTATGCAAGTATGTGGCGCTATTTTTTTGGGGCCAGCTGGCAGCTATTCTTTTATAGGGTAGACCTCTATGCGGGCTTTCGAACTTTTAGTGCATACACCATGGGTATCTGGTTGCTCAAATGCGCAATGCGGAATTTGCCCGGTTCAAACGCTTCGGTATGCTTAAAACAATTGTACGGCGAATAATCAAATTCCTGAAAGGCTTCTATTGAAAGGCCATGACTGAGTAGGTTGTTCACTACCTCTGCAATGCTATGGTTCCAGCAAACAGATTGGTGGTCCAGGGGTGCATTGGAATCAGCATAGGTGCCGTATTCTGTTTCCACAATGGGCCCGGTATTGAAATAGCTATAGCCAACCCGCTCAAAATCGTTGTCGAACATCCACACCACCGGGTGAAATTCGGCAAACACGAACATTCCGCCCGGTTTCAGGTACCGTGCCACGATACCGGCCCATGCATGCAAATCGGGCAGCCAGCCAATGGTGCCATAGCTGCTGAATACAACGTCAAATGTTTCGGTAAGGTGCTGCGGCAAATCGTATACGTTGCAGCAAATGAACTTGCTGTCAATGCCGGTTTCGGCGGCAAGTTGCCTGGCTGCTTCTATGGCCTTGTCGCTCAAGTCAACACCCGTTACCCGTGCACCCATGCGGGCCAGCGAAAGCGTATCCTGCCCAAAATGGCATTGCAGGTGCAGCAGGCTCTTTCCGGAAATATCTCCCAGCAGGTTGAGTTCTATTTCAGTGAGCGAAGACTTACCTGCTTTAAAACCGGCCACATCATAAAAAGCCGATTCCACATGGCATACAACACGCTCGTTCCATAAGCTTCTGTTTACTTCAATATAGTCGGTCCCCTTTTCCATATTATCGTATTTGGTTTTTCTTTAAAATGGCGAATGGCTTGTTATGCTATCATTTCCAATGCACCTGAAAAACTTAAGTTGTCACCCCGCCTGCAACCCGCAACTTTGAACCCGAAACCCACAACCATCAAGTCTCAACTCGCAACCCAAACTGCCCACAATCCGAAACCCACAACTCGTAACCTAAGCCCCTAGCTGTCATCTGTCAACTGCCAACCGTCAACTCTTCAACTCACAACACCTTCCACCTCATCCCAACGTAAAACATCCTGCCACTCACCGGTCCCCACACCAGCGAGGCATCAAAGTAAGCCGTGAACGGATTAGCTGCTGAAATAATAGCATCCTTCTGGAAGAAATTGGTGAGGTTTTCGCCGCCCATGTATGCTTCAAAGGTGGCAGCCTTGTTAAGCGTTTTGCTTATCTGAGCGTTCATCATCCAATACGAAGGCGACTGCGAAACAATCCGGTACTCTGGCGGGTTGCTTTGAGTAGAAGGCACCCGCTTGCTGCTGTTGAAGTTTACCGTGTAGTCAAATTTCCATGTGCCGATTTCATACCCCAGGTTGGCAAATGCGCGGTGCCTTGCGTTGAATGGCTTCTCGAGCAAGGCTCCGCTAATGGTTGTTTTTACATCAAAAAAGCGGTAGGCGAGGCGCATATCGAACTTTTTAACAGGTATAAAATTCAACTCAGCCTGCAGGCTGTTGCTGTAGCTTTTGCCATCAAGGTCGTAAAAGCGTACCCGCCGCGGGTCTTCCAGGTCCACCACATTCTGATTGCTGAAATCGTTGCGGAAGAAGTCCAGGGAAACATTTGCATCGTGCCCAAACAATTTCAATTTCTGGTCTATGCTAATGCCTTTGTTCCACGCTACCTCGGGGTTGAGGCCATAAGCCTTGCCATTAGCATAGCCTATAATGGTAAGATGCCTGGCGCTCACCAGTACGCTGCTGTTTTCGGCCAAAATATTGGCAGTTCGTTGTCCGCGGCCCAGGCTTAGGCGTACCGAGGTGCGGGGGGCTGGATTGTAACGTATATGCATGCGCGGGGTGGCAAACCATCCAAACAGGTTGTTATAGTCACCACGTAGGCCAGCTACCACGCTCAGTTTGTTCAAGTAGTCGTAGGTGTATTCAGCAAAGGCGCCGGGTACGGTTTCTGTACGCCGATAGCGGCTGGCATTCAGGGTTTCGTCGTACTTGTCGCTTATCAGGCTAAGGCCGGTGCGGTATTTGTGCGCCGTGCTGCCCAGTATACCCTGGTATATCAGGTTGGCATACAGGTTGTCCTGCCGTGCACCGTACACCGTAGTGCCATAATAGGCATCTTGCAAATGCCGGAAGCCGCTCAATTGCAGGCCAATGCTCTGGTATTTCTTTTCTGGGTACACGTAGCCTATTTTGGCAAAACTCTCATAGCGCCGGGTGTTGATGCCCAAACCGTAGTAGGTATTTCCAAACTTGTGCTGTTCGGGGTCAAAGTTGTTCTGGCCGCCGGTTTTTTCGTCGGTCAGTACTTTAAACCCAAACTGGCTCATCAGGCCATTGTCGCCTTCGTATTTCCAGCGGTTTACCAGGGTAAATAAATTGCCGGTGGGGAGGTCGCGAAAACCATCACCGTTAAAATCCATTTTGTTGTACAGGAATGCATCGTGCAGCAACAGTGCAGTATGCCATTTTTTGCCCAACGCCTGGCTAAGGTTCAGGTTCAGGTCGGTTTTTCCCATGCTGTTTACATACATGTTTGCATACAGTTGGTCGGCTGTTTCAGGCTTTTTCATTTCCACGTTTATCTGCCCGGCAATGCTTTCAAAGCCATTGGCCACCGAGCCGGTGCCTTTGGTAAGTTGTATGCCTTCTACCCAGGTACCGGGTATATAGTTCAGGCCGGCTCCAATAGCCAGGCCGCGTGGCCCAGGTAGGTTTTCAACGGTAAGTTGGGTGTACACACCGCCCAGGCCCAGTAGTTGTATCTGCTTGTTGCCGGTAACCGCGTCTGTAAACGATACATCCACCGAAGGGTTGGTTTCAAAACTCTCGCTCAGGTTGCAGCAGGCGGCCTTAAAGAGTTCCTTTTCGGTCATCATTTGGGTTCGCACGGCATTAATGGCGCTGATGTAGGAAGATCTCTGCCGGGCACTCACCACTACGTTTTGCAGGTTGCCTTGCTTTGCCAGCACTACAACGGCAGCACGGGTAGGATCGGGGCTCAAGGTATCGGGCCGGTAACCGGTATAGCTTACCACCAGGCGGGTAGAATTGTTGGGCAGGGCAATTCTAAAAACACCTGTTGCATTGGTGGTGGTGCCCGTGCCACTCCCCAGCCAGGTAACGGTGGCTCCCTCCAGCGGCTTGAACTGTCCTTTGGCATCTTCCTCCATTACTACGCCTTGGATGTTGGGGACCTGCCCGCTGTTCGGTTGCGCCGAGGCAGAATCGGCAACATCTACTTCTGGTGTATCGTGGGCTTTGCGCACGGCTTCGTCGCGGTACAGGCAGCATTCGTCCAGGGCCTTATATACCGCATTGTTGGCCTTGCGATCTTTCAGGTCGTGGCCTACGGCCAAAATGCGGTTTTGAATTTTTGGGAGACTGGCAATCCTTGGGTTGTAGGTAAGTTTCAGCATGCGGGTCATCACGCTCCAGTCGGCCAATGTTACACCGCGCACTTTGGCAGCTTCTTCAATGCGCTGTTCGCACATTTCGCAAATGCCAGCTACAAAAAAGGTGACCGTGGTATCCAGGCTTGCTTTTTGCGAAGAGGAGGTTTGACAAAATGCCAAAAGCAAAAAAATGGATGAAATTGTTATCTTGTTCATAATCAGAATTTTGTGTACAGAAATACATTGCATAGACCTTGCGGTAAGCAATGGCCTTAGCGGGTAGCAATTCCGTAGTTAAATTCTGAAAATGCAGTAAGCTGCCTGTAGGTCGGGTGGTGGCAAACCCGGTGGGCTGCCCAGGTAATAATCCGGGTGGGTTCTGATTAATTGGTACGGTTCAGTAAGCGCATCATAATGGGGGGCGAAGGCATAAAACTCAGTTGGGGCGAGGGTAACTTTGGCTGCTGCCGGGGCAAACCGGTCATCGCCCATTTTCAACTCAATGTTTCGGTCGCTGCAGCAGCCCGGCATTTTTTTCATAGCCGAACCCATTGGGCAACTGTCATAGGCCGCGGTTCCCTGCAGGCTTACTCCATCTATTTCGCCACAGCAAAAATGCACCTGCACCACCATGCCCGAGGTGGCCACGGTGTAGGCTGTAAGAAGCAAGATTGTTAGCAGGCGCCTGATCATGAATGTTGGCAAAGGTAAGCAGGCAATCTGCCTTAAAAAACCTAAAAAGCGTAAATTCCAGTGGAGATCTTGAGACAAATTAGTCTTAATTCTATGTATTTTTTTCTGTCGAAATTCTCCGTCATTTTTATCATGTGTGCATTTTTATCTGAATTTTTGGGTTACGTTCTGTTGTTTTTGGAATTATTTGGTACTATTGCGGCGTTCTTTAGCATACTACATCATAAAAACAATCAATCAGGAAAGTCATGGCATCAGCAGCAAAACTTGAGTACATCTGGCTCGATGGTTACAAACCCACGCAGAGCCTGCGCAGCAAAACCAAAATTGTACACGATTTCAGCGGTAAGTTGGAAGATTGCCCGATGTGGGGTTTCGATGGCTCTTCAACCGAGCAGGCTCCCGGTGGCTCATCCGACTGTTTGCTGAAACCTGTATTCATGGTTCCCGATCCCCAGCGTAAGGCTGGTTACCTGGTGATGTGCGAAGTGCTAAGTGCCGATGGTACCCCGCACGAAAGCAATGGACGTGCCCATATTGAAGATGACGACAACGATTTCTGGTTCGGTTTTGAGCAAGAGTATTTTCTGTGGAATCCCGAAACCAATAAGCCCCTCGGTTTTCCTGCAGGCGGCTTTCCAGCTCCACAAGGATCTTACTATTGTGGGGTGGGCGCTAGCAATGCCTACGGTCGCGAGATTATTGAAGAACACCTCGATGTTTGCCTCGAAGCTGGCTTGAACGTAGAAGGAATCAATGCCGAAGTTGCTGCCGGTCAGTGGGAATTCCAGGTGTTTGCCAAAGGCGCCAAAGAAGCCGGCGACCAGATCTGGATTGGCCGCTACCTGCTGGAGCGCATTGGGGAAAAATACGGTGTGGCCGTAAACTGGCATTGCAAGCCTTTGGGTGCACTTGACTGGAATGGCAGCGGTATGCACGCCAACTTTAGCAACAGCGCCATGCGCGAAGTAGGTGGTAAAGAACTGTTTGACAAGGTGTGTGAAGCCTTCCGCCCGGTAGTGAAGGAACACATTGAAGTATATGGCGCTGACAACCACCTGCGTCTTACCGGTAAGCACGAAACGGCCAGCATCCACGACTTCAGCTACGGCCTAAGCGACCGCGGTGCTAGTATCCGCATACCCGTGGGCGTACCCGGCCGCGGCTGGAAAGGCTACCTCGAAGACCGTAGGCCCAACTCGGCTGCCGATCCTTACAAGGTGGCTGCCCGCATTATCAAAACGGTGAAGGCTGCTTTGGCCTAAAGGAAAGGTTATTACCCTTTTTCACTTCATACGCATCAGAAAAGCTGGTTCCCTTATTTGGGAACCGGCTTTTTTTGGGCCGGTGCCCAGGCATTGGCCATTTTTCGTTTCCTTTGATAAATAAAATAGAAAATCAGTATATGTCAGAATCATTGCGTTTTACGGCTCTCAACGCCCTGCTGAGCAACCCTGCAGAAGTGGTGGTGCAGGGCAGCGCTAAAGTGAGCGCCATTTTTGGCGAAAATGTTTTCAGCCTGCCGGTTGCAAGGCAGTTTTTGGCCGACGAGGCCTATAAAAGCCTGGTAGCCAGCATTAAAAGTGGTAAAAAAATAGACCGTGCCATGGGCAATACCATTGCCACAGGCATGCGTGCCTGGGCCGAAAGCAGGGGCGTAACGCACTTTACCCACT
>Ga0114939_10002907_pt1 | contig 12308 bp, 7 predicted proteins | sample AshMeaCrysSpring_FD_87196 | JGI IMG/M metagenome (GOLD analysis project Ga0114939, IMG submission 87196) | Groundwater microbial communities from Big Spring, Nevada to study Microbial Dark Matter (Phase II) - Ash Meadows Crystal Spring | ecosystem: Environmental > Aquatic > Deep subsurface >... | reverse complement strand
GAACTCGGGGGCTCCCTTGGGCAGCATCACCTGCCACAGCCAGCGCGGGTGCAGCAGCACGTCGAGCACGCTCGACGCGCTCAGCCGCAATGGCCGCGAATAATTGCGCTGGTCCCACTCGCGCGCCCCGAGCGCAGGCACGTCGACCGTCACGACGAGCTTGTCGCAACCCGCCGCCTGCGCGCGCTCGATCAGCCGGTCCGACGTCTTCTGGTCCTTGAGCGGATACAGCTGGAACCACGCGGGCCGCTGCAACTGCGGATTGAGCGCGATCACGTCGTAGTTGCTGACCGTGCTGAGCGTGAACGCGATGCCCGCCGCGTCGGCCGCCTTCGCCAGCGCGAGGTCGCCCTGCGGCCACAGCATGCCGTTGAAGCCCGTCGGCGCGATGACCAGCGGCATGTGCAGCGACTCGCCGAGCACGGTGCGCGAAACGTCGGGCAGGCCCGTGCCGACGAGCATGCGCGGCAGCCACGTGATGCGCTCGAAGATCGAGCGGTTGCGGCGCAGCGCCACCTCGTCTTCCGCGCCGCCTTCGACGTACTCCATCTCGAACCGCGGCAGCCGGTTGTGCGCGACGCGCCGCAGTTCCTCGATCGACAGCGCGCGCCGGAAATCGGCGCCAGCGTAGTACCGCCGCGTCATCGCTGCGCGCCGTCCTGGACCATCTGCGTGATCCGCGTGGCGGTCTCCAGTGCCCGCAGGCCGTCTTCGCCTGTCACGACGGGCGGCGAACCGGTGATGATCGACTGCAGGAACGCCTCGATCTCGAACAGCAATGCGTCGCCCTGGTCGTACGTGCGCTCCTCGATCAGCACCTGGCCCTTGGCGAGGTCCAACCCGGCCGGCGGCTTGCGCACCACGGTAAGGACCTTCTGCTGCAGGTCGATCGAGATGTACGCGTCGTCCTGGAACAGGCGCAGCTTGCGCTCCATCTTCATGCTCACCCGGCTCGCAGTCGTGTTCGCCACGCAGCCGTTTGCATAACGGATGCGGGCGTTCGCGATGTCGAGCCCCGCGGAGAACACCGACGAGCCCACGGCGTCGATCGAGACGATCGGCGCGCCGACCAGGCTCTGGATCAGGTCGATGTCGTGGATCATGAGATCGAGCACGACGTTGACGTCCGTGCCGCGTTCCTTGAACGGCGCCAGCCGGTGCGATTCGATGAATCGCGGCGTGCGCAGCGTGCCGGCGAGCGCAAGGATCGCCGCGTTGAAGCGTTCGAGATGGCCTACCTGCAGCACGCGCGCCTGGCGGGCGGCCGTGTCCACCAGGCTACGGGCCTCGTCGAGCGTGGTCGTGATCGGCTTCTCGACCAGCACGTGGACGCCGCGTTCGAGGCATTCCTTTGCGATCGGGTAATGCAGCGGCGTTGGCGTGGCGATGCTGACGGCATCGATCGCGCCGAGGATCTCGCGATAGTCTGCGACGGCGCGGCAGCCGGTCTCGGCCGCCACCCTGGCCCGCTGCTCCTCGCTTGCATCCACCACGGCAACGAGTTCGGCCATGGGCAACGCGGCATATTTCTGTGCGTGAAACCGGCCGAGGTAGCCAACGCCAATGACTGCGGTGCGAACTTTCTGCATCGGCCGATGATACTCAATGGGCGCTCTTGCGGCCGGTGCGACTTACCCTCACGATCGCGCCATGCCGCAACTCCTGAACCCGCGCCGCAGCGCCTTCTGGATGCTCGCCGCCCTGCTTTTCGGGCTTCTGGTGCTGCCGTTCCTCGTGCACCTGACCGGGCGCACCGTGCTCGGGGCCTATTCCGGCGGCGGCGCTGGCGCCTTTTTCGCGGACTACCTGCGCGGCCTGCTGACCTATCACTGGTACTCGTGGGTTCTCGCGCTGGGTCCACTGCTCTGTGTCGTGATCTGGCGTATCCTCGTCCCCGGCCGGTCTGGGGTGGGGGCGGGCCATTGATCCGGGTAACCGGCTGCCACCGTAAGGCGGGGGCGGTCTTCAGCCCCGGGTCCACGCGTAAAGCAGGGCCAGGCCGGCCAGGGCGCCCCACATCGCCAGTTGCGCCCAGCGCCGCCAGGGGGCATTGCGCGCCTGCCCGATGAAACTGACCGCAGCGAGCGCGGTCAAACCGACGAAGATGGCTGCATACACTGCCAGAAGTGGCAATTCCTCGCGAAAGCGCGGGGTTTCGCCAGACAGCACGAGGAAAATGACCAGCGTGGCGACCAGGCCGAAGGTGATGGCCACCGACGAGCCAAGCACGATGGCATTCAATACAGTGAGGGGTCGCACGGATTCGCTCGCTTCAGGGGGGATCCGGCGCTTGCCTGCGTGCCGGGGTGTCTCTAGCCTAGGGTTCCGACGAACCTGTTCGCGTCCGTCGCTCAGTCCGATGTCCGCCGAGGAATTTGCCATTGTATCAGCCCACTGAACCGGGACCGTCCCCCGCCCCTGCCAGCCCCTCCCCGGGGCGGGGTGTCAATCGCGCCGGCGCAGCGGTGCTGGTTGCGCTGCTGCTCGCCGTGGGTTCGCTGCTGCTCGGCACCGCCCGCTCGCCCTCGGCCACGGCGAACGCGACGACCACTACCGATTTCACCCCGACCGAACGCCAGGCCAAGGTCGCGCGCCTCGTGAGCAGCATGTTCGAGCGCTCGCATTACCGGCAGGCGCCGGTCAACGACCCGGTCTCGTCCCTGGTGCTCGACCGCTACCTCGAGTCGATCGACGGCAGCCGCAGCTACTTCCTGGCATCCGACATCCAGGAGTTCGAGAAGTACCGTTACGAGCTCGACGACGCGATCACCACCGGCAAGCTCGAGCCTGCGTTCGCGATCTTCAACCGCTTCCAGCAGTGCAACCGCGAGCGCATGGCGCATGCGATCAAGTTGCTCGACAGCGAGCCCGATTTCAAAGCCGACGAGAGCTTCGAGTTCGACCGCGAGCACGCGCCATGGGCCACCAGCCGCGCCGAGCTCGACGAGCTGTGGCGCAAGCGCGTGAAGAACGACGCGGTGTCGCTGATGCTCACCGACAAGACCTGGCCAGAGGCGCGCGAAATCCTCAAGAAGCGCTACGAGCGTGTGGCCAAGCGATCCGAACAGATCACGGCCGACGACGTGTTCGAGAATTTCATGAACGCGTTCGCGCACGTGTTCGATCCGCACTCCAGCTATTTCTCGCCGCGCAATTCCGAGGAATACCGCATCCAGATGAGCCTCTCCTACGAGGGCATCGGCGCCTCGCTCCAGTCCATCGACGATTACGTGACCATCATGGAAATCCTGCCCGGCGGCTCGGCGCAGCAGAACGGCGAGCTCAAGGCGCAGGACCGCATCCTGGCCGTGGGCCAGGGCAAGGACGGCAAGATGGTCGACGTGGTCGGCTGGCGCCTCGATGACGTCGTGCAGCTGATCCGTGGCCCGAATGGCTCGTTCGTGCGGCTGCAGATCCAGCCCGGCAACGCGCCTCCCGGCACGCAGGAGCGAGTCCTCACCCTGCCCCGCTCGAAGATCACGCTCGAGGCGCAGGCCGCGAAGAAGGAGATCCGCAAGGTCAAGCGCGGCGACAAGGAACTGAAGGTCGGCGTGATCACCGTGCCTTCGTTCTACCAGGACTACAACGCGCGCGCGGCCGGCGACGAGGAATACCGCAGCACCACGCGTGACGTGCGCAAGCTGCTCGACGAGATCAAGGCCGAAGGCGGCGTCGACGGTCTCGTGCTGGACTTGCGCGAGAACGGCGGCGGTCATCTCTCTGAAGCCATCGGCCTGGTCAATCTGTTCGTGCCGAAAGGCCCGGTCGTGCAGCTGCGCGAGACGGGGGGCCGCGTCGAAGTGCTTGAATCGGAAGTGCCCGAAGTGGCGTATGACGGCCCGCTCACGATCCTGGTCGACCGCTTCTCCGCCTCGGCGTCGGAGATCTTCGCCGCTGCGATGCAGGACTACGGCCGCGGCCTCGTGATCGGCCAGGAAACCTACGGCAAGGGCTCGGTGCAGAACCTGTACCCGCTCGACCGCTACGCGCTCGGCCAGGATCCGGGTTACGGCCAGCTCACCGTGACCATTGGCATGTATTACCGGGTGACGGGCGACAGCACCCAGAACCGCGGGGTGATGCCCGACCTCTCCCTGCCCTCCGCCATCAGCACCGAGGAAGTGGGTGAAAGCTCGCGCGACGGGTCGCTGCCGTGGAACCGCATCCGCTCGGCCGACTTCCGCCGTGAGGGCGCCTACGCGGCACTGCTGCCCGAGCTGCAGCGCGAGCACGACGCCCGTATCGCGAATGACCCCAACTTCCAGTACACGATCCGCGAGATCGGTGCGCTGGACCAGATGCGCAGCGAAAAATCGGTGTCACTCAATCTCGAGCGGCGCAAGGCTGAGCGCGCGGCCCGCACCGACGAGCAACTGGCGCGTGAGAATGCCCGTCGCCAGGCCTTGGGCGAGCCGGCGCTCAAGTCCGCCACCGAAATCAAGGACCCGCCGGACGCGATCCTGGGCGAGGCGGCCGAAATCGCGGCGGACCTCTCCCAGCTCGAGCCCCGGTTCATGGCCCGTGTCAGCCGCACGGAGGAGCAGCGCTAGATTAATAGTGTTGTACTTGACTACAACACTACTGTTCCATATCATCGCGCCCATGTCGGAATGCTTCCACGGGGTACGATGTCCATGACCGCACACTCTTCTACCCGTCGGCTGGCCTTGGTCGCGATCATGGCCACGATCACGGCCGCCTGCGGCGACGGCAAGGCCAAGGACGATGCCGCGGACAAGGCCACGGCCGTCCCGGTCGAGGTCCAGCCGCTCAAGCGGGCCGAGATGGTGGCCGTGTACTCGGGAACCGCTCCGATCGAAGCCCACGAGGAAGCCATCGTCGTCGCCAAGGTCGGTGGCGAGGTACGGCAGATCTATGTCGAGGAAGGTGATGCCGTGCAGCCCGGACAGTTGCTGGCGCGGCTCGACGGCGACCGCCTCCGGCTCACCCTGGCCCAGACCGACGCCAACCTGCGAAAACTCGAGCGTGATTACAAGCGCACGCTCGAACTGGCCGAGAAGGGCTTGGTGCCGAAGAGCACCGCCGAAAACACCAAGTACGACCTCGATGCCTTGCGAGCGGCCTACGATAGCGCGAAGCTCGAACTGAACTACACCGAGATCCGCGCGCCGATCAAAGGCGTGGTCTCGATGCGCAACATCAAGGTCGGCAATACGATCATGCCGAACGACCCGACCTTCACCGTCACGGACCTCGATCCGCTGGTGGCGTTCGTGCACGTGCCGGAGAAGGAATTCCGCAAGATCGCGCCGGGACAGAATGCCGAAGTAGTCGTCGACGCGCTCGGCGCCCAGCGTTTCATCGGCACCATCTCGCGCATCAGCCCGACGGTTGATCCGCAGACCGGCACCTTCCGCGCCCGCGTCGAGGTGCCCGATCCTTCGCGGCGCCTGAAGCCGGGCATGTTCGCGCGCGTCAACATCGTCTACGAGCGGCGCCAGGACGCGCTGCAGCTGCCGCGTTCCGCGATCCTCGACGCGGACGGCGGCCAGTCGGTGTTCGTCGTCGCGGGCGACAAGGCCGAGCAGCGCGCGATCCGCACCGGCCTCTCGAACGGTGGCTGGATCGAAGTCGTCGCAGGCCTCGAGGGCGGCGAGCAGATCGTCACGGTCGGCCAGGCGGGCCTGAAGACGGGCACGCAGGTCAAGGTCGTGGGTGATGGCGCGCCGCAACGCGCCGTCGCTGTCGCCGCCGACGGGCTCAAGTCCGGCAAGTAACGATCGGCCGTTGCCAGGGCGCCGTGCGAGCGGTGCCCGCCCCCCGGGGACCAACATGCTCAAGCCACTGATCGATTTCGCGATCGAACGCCGTGTCACCATCGTGATGTTCACGGTCGCAATAGCCCTTTTTGGCTTCGTGTCGCTATCGCGGCTCAAGCTGAATCTGCTGCCGGACCTGTCCTACCCCACGATCACGATCCGCACCGAACTGCCCGGCGCGGCGCCGCTCGAGGTCGAGACGCTCGTCAGCCGGCCGGTGGAAGAAACGGTCAGCATCATCCGCAACGTGCGCGAGGTGCGCTCGGTTTCGCGCGCCGGCCAGTCGGACGTGACGCTCGAGTTCCTCTGGGGCACCGACATGGACATCGCGGGCATCGACGTCCGCGAGAAGCTCGACCTGCTGCAGCTGCCACTCGAGGCCAAGCGCCCGCTGCTGCTGCGCTTCGACCCGTCGAGTGAACCGGTGCTGCGACTCGCCCTGCTCGACGAGACGGCCGTCGCGGGATCGGATGACTCGATCGAGCGGCTCAAGTCACTGCGGCGGTTCGCCGAAGACCGCCTCAAGCCCGATCTCGAAGCCGTCGAAGGCTCGGCGGCGGTGAAGGTGAGCGGTGGCTACGAAGACGAGGTGCAGGTCTTCGTCGACCAGCAGAAGCTCGCGCAACTCGGGCTTTCGATCGACGTCGTCACGCGCCGCATCCGCGCCGAGAACGTCAATCTCTCCGGCGGCAGGCTCGAGCAGGGCACGCAGCGCTTCCTGGTCCGCACGCTGAACGAGTTCGAGAGCGTCGAGCAGATGGCCAACGCCATCATCGCGACCAAGGACGGCCAGCCGGTCTACCTGCGCGACGTCGCGCGCGTGACGCGGGGTTACAAGGATCGCGAGGCGATCACGCGCGTCGACGGCAAGGAGTCGATTGAGCTGGCCGTCTACAAGGAAGGCGACGCCAACACGGTGGCGCTCGCGAACGGCGTGCGCGCCCGCATCGAGGAGCTGGAGAAGACCCTGCCCGCAGGCACGAAGCTGAAGCAGGTGTACGACCAGTCCACGTTCATCGACGCCGCGATCAGCGAAGTGAAGACGTCGGCGCTGATCGGCGGCCTGCTCGCGATCCTGGTCCTGTACGCGTTCCTGCGCGACGCGCGCGCGACGCTGATCAGCAGCATCGCGATCCCGGTGTCGGTGCTCGGCACGTTCGTGCTGATGTATGCGTTCGACATCACGCTGAACATCATGTCGCTCGGCGGCATCGCGCTCGCGGTTGGCATGCTGGTGGACAACGCTGTCGTCGTGCTCGAGAGCATCGTGCGGCGCCACGAATCCGGCCTCGACCGGCGGGAGGCCGCACGACTCGGCACGGCGGACGTCGCCACGGCCGTTTTCGCCGCCACCCTCACGTCGGTGGCCGTGTTCGCGCCGATGATCTTCATCACGGGCATTGCGGGCCAGCTCTTCAAGGACCAGTCGCTGACCGTCGCCTTCGCGCTGTCGTTCTCCCTGCTGGTCGCGCTGACGCTGGTGCCGATGCTGGCCGCGGGCCGCGTGCGACGCACCACGTCGGCCGCAGGCGTGGACGAGCCGAAGCCGCTCGGTCGCTTCAGCCGCGGGCTGGCGACGGGCGGCGGCGCGATCGGCCGCGTGGGTGGCCGGATCGCCAATGCCTGCAAGCTCGCCCTGAGCCCGATCGTCAGCGTCACGCAGGCGGTCAATCGCTGGGCGGACCGCAAGTACCCGCCCGCGATCACCTGGGCGCTGGCGCACCCGAGCAAGGTGATTGGCACCGCGGTCGCGGTCTTCGTGCTGACGATGGTGCTGATCGTGCCGCAGCTCGGCACCGAACTGATCCCGCAGATGTCACAGGGCGAATTCAACGTCGACCTGCGGCTGCCCCCCGGCACCCCACTCGAGCAGACCGATCGCGCCGTGTCCTCGGCGCAGCGCGCGAGCACGGAGCTCGGCAACGTCGCGCTCGCGTACAGCGTCGCGGGCACTGGCAACCGGCTCGACGCCAACCCGGTCGATGCGGGCGAGAACACCGGCCGGCTCAGCATCACGCTGCAGCCCGGCGCGGGCCGCGACGACGAAGAGGCGGCGATGAACCAGTTGCGCGAGCAACTCGAGCAGATGCCCGGCGTGCAGTATCGCTTCAGTCGCCCAGCCCTGTTCTCGATGGCGACACCGCTCGAGGTGGTGGTCTCGGGCTATGACCTCGACCGTCTCGGCCAGGCGGCGGAGAGCGTGCGCCTCGCGATGTTGCAGGACGGCCGCTTCGCCGACGTCAAGACCACCGTCGAGGCCGGCAATCCCGAGATCCAGGTCGTGTTCGACCAGGAGCGCGCGTCGCAGCTCAACCTCGTGGTCCGTGACATCGCCGACCGGGTCGTCAACAGCGTGCGCGGCGAAGTCGCCACGCGCTACAAGATGCGCGAGAAGCAGATCGACGTGCTGGTGCGCAGCGTCGACTCGCGCGCGGCCTCTATCGAGGAAGTCCGCAACCTGATCGTCAACCCGGGCAGCGAGTTCCCGGTGCCGCTGAGCGCCGTCGCCGACGTCAAGCTGGCGATGGGACCGGCCGAGGTGCGGCGTGTGGGCCAGGAGCGCGTCGCCGTGATTTCCGCCAACCTCGCGCAGGACGACCTCGGGTCGGCCGTCACCGCGCTGGACGACATCGTCGGGCGTGTCGAACTGCCGGTCGGCACGACGGCGTTCCTCTCCGGCCAGAGCGAGGAAATGAGCGCCTCGTTCAAGTCGCTGCAGTTCGTGCTCGTGCTCGCGATCTTCCTGGTCTACCTCGTGATGGCGTCGCAGTTCGAATCGCTGATGCACCCCTTCGTGATCCTGCTGACCATTCCGCTCGCGCTGATCGGCGCCGTCTGGGCCCTGTGGCTGACCGGCACCACCGTGAACGTGGTGGCCTATATCGGCCTGATCATGCTGGCCGGCATCGTCGTCAACCAGTCGATTGTGATGATCGACGCAGTCAACCAGCTGCGCGCCGCGGGCATGCCGAAGCTGCAGGCGATCGTCGAGGGCGGCAAGCTGCGCCTGCGCCCGATCCTGATCACCAAGCTCACGACGATCCTCGGCCTGCTGCCCATGGCGCTCGGGATCGGCGAGGGTGCGGAAGTGCGTGCGCCAATGGCGATCACCGTGATCGGCGGCGTGCTGCTCACGACGTTCCTGACGCTGCTGGTGATCCCGGTCGTGTATTCGGTCATGGACCGCAAGCAGTTCGCCGTGGCCGGGCACCGCGCCAGCGACCCGGCCGGCGCGGTGCCCGAGCCGGCCGCCGGCTAAGGACCCACGGCGATGATCCACACGCGCGTCGCCCTCGCCCGCCCCGTCACGACCGTGATGGCCACGCTGGCCATCCTGGCCGTGGGCCTGATCTCGGCCTACCTGCTGCGCCTCGAGGCGATGCCGGACATCTCGTTCCCTGGCATGCAGATCGTCGTGCCGTACGCGGGCTCGACGCCCGAGGAAATGGAAGAGCTGGTGGTCCGCCCGATCGAGGAAGCGCTTGCCACGCTGTCCGGCATCGAGGAGATCCGCGCGAGCGCGCAGTCCGACCAGGCGACTTTCACGGTGCTGTTCGACTGGGACCGTGACGCGGACGCGGCCGCATTCGACGTGCGCACCAAGCTCGACTCGATCCGGCCGCAGTTGCCGGAAGGCGCCGACCGTCTGCTGATGTTCGCCTTCAGTTCGGGCGACCAGCCAGTCGCCGTCATCCGCATCGCCTCCGACCGCGACCTCACCGATCAGTTCGAGATGCTGGAGAAGTACCTGCAGCGCCCGATGGAGCGCATCGAGGGCGTCGCCCGCGTCGAACTGCAGGGCGTCGAGCCACGCGAGATCCGCGTACTGGTCGACCCTACCCGGCTCGCCGCCTACGGCGTGGACGTGCGCGTCCTGCGCGAGGCGCTGGCCAAGGCTAACTTCTCGGTCAGCGCCGGCGAGATCACCGAGAACGATTCGCGCTTCACCGTGCGGCCGATCGGCGAGTTCGGCTCGATTGCCGACGTTGAAAACCTGCTGCTTGCGCCCAACGTGCGCCTGTCCGATATCGCCGCGGTCGAGATGGTTTCGCCCGAGCTCACGGCCGGCCGTCGCATGGAAGGCAAGCCCGCCGTCGGCCTCGACGTGTACAAGGCGACGCAGGCCAACGTCGTCGACGTCGCCGACCGCGTCATCGCGGCGATCGAGAAGGCCCGCGAGCTGCCGCAGTTCCAGGGCCTGCAGATCCTCGTGGTCTACAATCAGGGCGACAGCATCCGCGCCTCGCTGGGCGAGCTGCGCAAGGCCGGCCTGATCGGCGCGGTGCTGAGCTTCTGCATGTTGCTGTTCTTCCTGCGGCACCTGCCGACGACGCTGATCGTCAGCCTGGCGGTACCAGCCTCGCTGCTGGTCACGCTCGCGGCGATGTACTTCCTGGGCTTCACCCTCAACATCCTGACCATGATGGGCATGCTGCTGGCCATCGGCATGCTGGTCGACAACTCAGTCGTCATCACCGAGAGCATCTTCCGCCACCGGCAGCTGCACCCGGGCAAGCCGCTCGAGTCGACGCTTGCAGGCGTCAGGGAAGTGGGTGTCGCGACGCTCGCCGGCACCTGCTCGATGATCATCGTGTTCCTGCCGCTCGTGTTCGGCGAACGCAATCAGATGTCGCTTTTCATGGTGCACGTCGCGGTGCCGATCATCGTCGCGATGCTGGCGTCGCTGGTTATCGCGCAGACGCTATTGCCGATGCTGGCGGCGCGCATGTCGCCGCCCCCGCCCGTCCAGGAAGGCTCGTGGTTCGGCCGCCTGCAGGACCGTTACGTGCGCACGCTCGACTGGGCGCTGACGCACCGCAAGTGGATGGGCTTGATCACGCTGCTGATCGTGCTGTCGCCGGTGCCGCTGTTCATGCTCAAGCTGACCAAGGTGGACCCGTTCCCGCAGGAGGCGAGTCGCTCGTTGAGACTCAACTTCCATATAGAGGGCTCGCACCCGATGGAGCGTGTCGAGCAGGCGGTGCGGCGCATCGAAGCCTATATCGAGGCCAACCGGGAGAACTTCGACGTCGACACCTACTTCTCGTACTGGCGGAACGACCAGGCCATCACCCGCCTGTACCTGACACCGAAGGACGCGGCCCGAGTACCTGCGGCCGAGGTCATGGAGCGGGTCATGAAGGACATGCCCGAGATCATCATCGGCAAGCCCAGCTTCACCTTCAACGACGACATGGGCGGCTCCGCATCGTTCAGCCTGCAGCTCGCGGGCGAGTCGACCGAGCGTCTGGGTGAAATCTCGCGCGACGTAGCCCATCGTCTGTCGTCGGTGCCGGGACTCGAGTCCGTGCGCTCCGAGGCGGGCACAGGCGAGCAGGAAGTGCAGGTCCTGGTCAATCGCGACCGCGCCTCGCAGCTCGGCCTGACGACACAGGACATCGCGCTCACCGTTGCCGGTGCGATGCGCGGCGATCGCCTGCCGGAGCTACGCGCGGCCGAACGCGAGGTGATCATGCGCCTGGCTTTCCGCGAATCGGATCGCCAGTCGGTCGAGGACCTGTCGCGCTTGCCGGTGATGCTGCCGGACGGTTCGCGCACGAACCTGGGCGCTGTGGCGGATTTCCGGCTGATGCCGAGCGACCGTGAAATCCAACGACTGAATCGCCTGACGACTGTCGTCATCAACGCCAACCTTGCCAGGGACATCACGCTTGACGAGATTCGCGAACGCGTCCAGCCGGTCATGGCAGCCTATCCGTTGCCGGCCGGCTACACCTGGAAATTCGGTCGCGGCTTCGAGGAGAACGACAAGGCGATCCAGACCATGACGCAGAACATGCTGCTTGCGGTGGTACTGATCTTCCTGGTGATGGCATCGCTGTTTGAGTCCGCGCTGTACCCGCTCTCGATCATCACTTCGATCGTGTTCGCGATCGTGGGCTCGATCTGGTTCCTGACGATCACCGGCACGACCATCACGATGATGGCCATGATCGGCTTCATGGTGCTGATGGGTGTCGTGGTCAACATCGGCATCGTGCTGATCGCGCACGTCATCGACCTGCGCCACGGCGGCCTGCCGCGCCACCAGGCCATCCTGCAGGCCGGCCGTGACCGGTTGCGCCCGATCATGATGACGACCCTGACCACGCTGCTCGGCCTGGCACCGCTCGCAATCGGCGACGCCCAGGTGGGCGGCAACAGCGAAGGCCCGGCCTATCATCCCTTGGCGAGGGCCATCATCGGCGGCCTGGCCTTCAGCGCCGTGGTCTCGCTGATCATCGTGCCGCTGTTCTACGTCTGGTTCGACGACCTGAACCTGTGGCGCAAGCGGGTGTTCGGCTCCCGCGAGCCGGCCCCCACGGCTCCCGCGGCGATCGAGCCTACAGGCTGAGCGGCACTCGCCGGGACTTCACGATCCGTCAGCGCACGAGCGCGCGGTAAAGCTCCCAGTATTCATCCAGCAGCACGTTTGGCGCGGGCCGCCCGCCTGGCGCGCGTGCGCCCGCAGCGACGATCGATTCAGGCATCGGCACCGTTTCCTCGTCCGTGCGATACCTCGCCTGT
>Ga0114939_10002906_pt1 | contig 12309 bp, 8 predicted proteins | sample AshMeaCrysSpring_FD_87196 | JGI IMG/M metagenome (GOLD analysis project Ga0114939, IMG submission 87196) | Groundwater microbial communities from Big Spring, Nevada to study Microbial Dark Matter (Phase II) - Ash Meadows Crystal Spring | ecosystem: Environmental > Aquatic > Deep subsurface >... | reverse complement strand
GTCATCGACCGCGCCAAGAAGACATACGACGAACTCGGCCTGCACGCCCTCATCGCGATCGGCGGCGACGGTTCGCTCACGACCGCCCTCCAGCTCTCCGAGAGCGGGTTCAATATGATCGGCGTGCCCAAGACGATCGACAACGACCTTGAGGCGACCGCCATGACCTTCGGATTCGACAGCGCCGTCGAATGCGTCGCCGACTCGCTCGACCGCCTCCACACGACCGCCTCCAGCCACAAGCGCGTGATGGTCGTCGAGGTCATGGGCCGCCATGCGGGGTGGATCGCGCTCTACGGCGGGATGGCCGGCGGGGCCGATGTGATCCTCATCCCCGAGATCCCCTTCGACTACGAGAAAGTGGCGGCCGAGGTCTTGCGCCGCGACGCCGCCGATTGCAAATGCACGATCATCGTCGTCGCCGAGGGCGCCAGCCCGAAGGACGGCCGCCAGCACCGCCATGCCACCGCCAGCGGCGAACACCGCCTCGGCGGGATCGCCGAGATCGTCGGCCGCGAAGTCGCCGACCGCACCGACAAAGAAGTGCGCGTCTGTGTGCTCGGCCACCTCCAGCGCGGCGGCGCTCCCACCAGCCTCGACCGTCTTCTGGGAACCCGCTTCGGGGTCAAGGCCGTCGAACTCATCCTCGAGGGCAAATTCGGGTCGATGGTCAGCTACCAAAATTACCAGGTGAGCGACGTGCCCATTTCCCATGCGGTCCACAAGCTGCGCCGGGTGCCTGCGGATGGCGAGATGGTGCGTGTGGCGCGCACGATGGAAATTTCCTTCGGAGACTGACCCATGGCCGACGACGCGATTCTGAAGGCCGCGATCCGGGACGTGCCCGACTTCCCCAAGGTGGGGGTGCTTTTCAAAGATATCACCCCGATTCTGGCGGACGGTGCCCTCCTGCGCCGGACGATCGACCTCTTTGTCGCGGACGCCAAAGCATTCGGCGTGGGGAAAATTGCCGGGATCGACGCGCGCGGGTTCCTTTTCGGGGCCACGGTGGCCGACCGGCTCGGGCTGGGTTTCGTGCCGATCCGCAAGAAGGGGAAATTGCCGTGGAAGACGCATTCGGTGGACTACTCGCTCGAATATGGCGAGGCCTCGATCGAAGTGCACACCGACGCCTTCGCGCCCGGCGAGAAGGTGGCGCTCATCGACGACCTCCTGGCGACGGGCGGCACCGCCTCCGGGGCGGTCCGCCTCATCAAGGCGTGCGGGGCCGAGGTGGCGGTCGCCCAGTTCCTCGTCGAGCTGGAATTCCTCGAAGGCCGCACCCATCTGGCGCCGGTGCCGATCCGGTCGTTGGTCCGGTTCTGACCGACTTTGAGCAATCCCGCACGGCCATGGCGGATCGCCCTGAGCGTGGGCGGCCTTGTTTTCGCGGCGGTGCTTGTGCTCGCCCGCAAACCATGGACGGTCGATCTCACCGGCAAACATGATGTCCTGAATTACTGGGCGGTCGGTTCGTGGTGGGCGGCGGCGCTTGGGCTGGCCGTCTGCGCTGGCCTCGCGGTGCTCTCGCCCTGGTGGGCCGGCCGGCCCGTGCACGCCCGTCCGCACGATCCGCGCAAACCCTCGAAATGGGGTGCCGTCCTCGTCGTATCGGCGATGGTTTTCGCGGCCGTCCACGCGCTGCCGAGGATGGGGCAGAGTTTCTGGGACGACGAGGAACTCAATGTGAGGAAATCGGTTCTCGGGAAATACGAAATGCGCGAAGACGACAGCCCGCGCAAGTTCCGCGCGCTGAGCTGGGCCGACACCGCGCTCGAATACCGCGAACCCAACAACCACGCCCTCAATACCGTGCTGGCCCGTGCCTGCCACGATCTCTGGCGCGCGCTCGCGGGGCCGGTCGGCCTGCCATTCACCGAATGGCCGATGCGGGTGCCGGCGTTGGTGGCCGGTGTGCTGGCGGTGGCGGCCGCCGCATGGGCGCTGTGGGTTTTCGGGATGCCGCAGGCAGGGGTCTATGCGGCATGGCTGGCGGCGCTGCATCCGTGGTATTTGCGGTATAGTTCCGAGCTGCGCGGATATGCGTTCGCGCTGTTGTTGGTGCCTGTCGTTTTTGCGTTGTGGCACCGTGCGGTTTTTCGCGGGGGGTGGGTGTGGTGGGGGTTGCTCTGCGCCGCGCAGGCCGCATTGGTGCTCGGCTATCCCGGCACGCTTTTTGTGGTGGTCGTGCTCAACCTCTGCACGCCGCCGGTCCTCATCTTTCAGCGCGGGGCGGCCGGACCCGCATGGGGGCAGAGCGGACGCTGGTTTGTCTGCAACAGCCTCTCGGCCGTGGCGGTGGCATTCTGGCTTTTTCCGCTCCTCCCGCAGGTGAAGGCGTATATCGCCTCGCAGTCCGCACAGGGATTCGTAATGGGGTGGCCGTGGTTCCGGAGTGTATCGGGTTACTTTCTGCTCGGCGCTCCGTGGTGGAAGGGCAGCACGCCGGAGGTTCCCTATCCCGAGATTGTTGACCGCATGGGACAGCACATCTGGGTTTTCTGGGTCTTCCTCGGGCTGGTCGCGGCCGGTTTTTTTGCTGGCCTCGCGCGGTTTGCGAAACTCGGCCCCGCCGGAGTCGCCGTCCTGCTGGCCACCCTCATCCCGCCTTGGATGACCTACGGGTATTCGGTGTGGTCCACCCAGATCATCTACGAATCCTACATTATCTTCGCCCTGCCGGGTTTGCTCCTTATTGTGGCGGCCGGGCACGATGCCCTCACGAGCCTCATGGCCCCGCGCGCGGGTGCCGGTCGGCCAAGTGAAAAATCGACCGCATGGGCGGCGAGCATTCCGCTTGTTGCTTTTGCGGTCTTCTTTTTCTGGCTCGGCGCGCCGATCCGCTCATGGCTCGTGAATCATCCCCTGCAGGCGATCCGGGAATCCGTCCTGCTCACGCGCCCGACACTCGATCCGACCGACCCGCGTCAAACGGCTATCCTCACGGCCAGTTTCTGCATTCCGCCCTACCTCTACGACCCGTGGATGGTGCGGCTTGATTCCCCGCGCGAAATGCTGGAGATCATGCGCCGGGCCGATGCCGGCAACAAACCGCTCTACCTCAATATCGGCATGCCATGGGCGGCCCGCGAATACAGCCCGGGCATGTGGGCGCTGGCCGACGACCCCTCGCTTTTCACAAAGGTCGGGACTCTCCGCGGATGGGACGCGGGGCTCGACCGCATCATTTTCCTCTATCAACCCGGAAGCTCCGCCGGCAGAGACTTCGGGAATATCCCCAACATGCTCCGATGAAAAATCCACTCCATTATTTGCGTCAGTTTCCCCTCGGCGACTCTCAGCGGGTTGCCCGTGCGATTCTTGCCGTTGTCGGGATCGTCCTGGTCGGGATCCTCCTCTTTGCCGACAACCCATGGGACGCGCGCAAGACGGGCAGGTTCAAAGTTGCGGACTACGTGGCGGTGTGGTTCTGGTTGGCGGCGGCGGGGAACCTGCTTCTTGTCGCGGCGCTCTTTGCGACCGCGAAGTTCTGGGCGGTGCGGCTGCGGTCGCGTCCGGCGGTCTCAACTTCGGCGCGCCCGAGGTGGTTTTTTCCCTTCACGCTGCTCGCGGCTCTCGTGCTTGTGGTGACCGCATGGCCGCGCATGTCGCAAAGCCTCTGGCACGACGAGGCCAGCCGCACAAAAAGCACGATGGTCGGATACCACCAAGTCCGTGACGACGGGTCGCTGAGGTTCAAAACTGTGAAATGGCAGGATGCCATGTTCGAATCGCGGCTCCCGAATCATGTTTTCCAGAGTATTCTGAGCAAGCTCAGCCACGATTCGCTCAAAGGCTTGTTCCGAGCGGGGCCGAACGGACTTTCCGAAACGGCGCTGCGCCTGCCGTCGCTAATCGCGGGCGTCCTTGCGGTTATCGGAACCGCCCTCCTTCTTGCCGCGGTCGGCGAACCGGTTGGCGGGGTGGTGGCGGCGTGGTTGTTGGCCCTTCACCCATGGTTTTTGCGCTATGCTTCCGAGGCGAGGGGATATGCGATCGTGATGGCGCTCCTCCCGTTTTTGATCATCTTTTTCCTGTGCGCGGTGAGGACCGGAAAGGCGCGCTGGTGGGTGGCGATGGCGCTCGCGCAGACTGCCATGGTGTATTCCTACGCGCTGTCGGTTTACATCCCCATCGTGCTGGCACTGCTCGCGCCGGTTTATATTTTCGCCTCAAGGAAAGATGGCGTGGATGCTCCACGCGCATTGCGGCATTGGTTTGTGACCGGCGTGTGCTCGGCGGCTCTGTTCATCCAGTTGTTCCTTCCCTGCGCCCCGCAATTACTGAGATACTTGGCTTCCGAAAAGGGCCACGGACTCGGGAATGTGATGGGACCGGCCTGGATGGCCAACTTCGCGTCGCAGGCCTGGATCGGGATCCCGTGGACCAATTCGTTCCGCCTTGATTCCGATTACGCCGAGTTGATGCCGTGGGCGTCGGCCAACGCGTCCGCCTTTGCGGTACTGCTTGCGATTTGTGCACTTGTGGCAGTGCTCGGGATCGTCCGCGCCGCCGGGCTGGGCAGGAATGCCATCCTCGCCTTCGGCGTGCTTTTGCTGCCGGCTCCCCTGAGCTTCCTTGAGACGAAGTTGCATGCCGGATTTCTCTACGACTGGTATCTGGTGTATCTGGTGGTGGGTCTCTGCGCGCTGGCCGGCGTCGGTTTGTCGGCTCCCATCGCATGGGCACGGACGCGCGGGATGCGGACCGTTGCGGCCGTCGCCTGCGCTCTTGCCGTGGCCTCATACGGATATGCGACCCAACCCCAGCGCGCGGAACTCATGGCGAATTCCCTGCACCCCAGCCGGGAAGCCGTCCTTGTGGCTCGTCCGACCCTCGATCCCCACGATCCGCGCCAGGACCGGGTCCTCACCACATCTTTCCATTCCGGGCCGCTATGGTATGACCCGTTTCTGAAAAAATCCCGCACGGTCGCGGAATTGAAGGACCTCATGCAGAGAGCCGACGCGGAAAACAAGGCCCTCTTTGTCACGCTCGGCTACCTCGAAACAACCGCCTGCGAGCATCCCATCAAATGGAGCCTTGTGACGAAATCGGGACTCTTCGAGCAGGCGGCGTTCCTGCGCGGTTTCCACCCCGAATTGTCGTTCCAGGTTTTCCGGTATCGTCCGGGATCCGCCGCCAGCTTCGACTTTTCCCCCTATCATGAGGACATCGCGACGGGAAGGAAGTTCTATCATGATTAGCCCGCACGGTCCGCAATTACCGCCTGCGGGCGGCCCACCGGAATGACCCCGGAATCTTTTTTCAAACGGGTTCAGCGTTGGGTGTGGGCTTCCGCCCCGTGGGTGGCGGCGGCCGCGATTCTGGCGGGCGGGGTCGCGATGCGGATGGCCGCCCTGCCGGCTTCGGCGCTAGTCGAATACGACACATGGGGGTGGCTCAAGCCGGCTTTGGAATGGGCCGGCGGCGGCGGGTTCCGCGAGAATGCCGAGCGCGAATGGCTCTACGCGGCCTTTCTCGCGGGGTGCTTCCGGCTTTTCGGTTCGGTGGATTCCGTGGTGTGGGTGCAAATGGCGGCCGGGTTGGCGGCGGGCGGGTTGCTCTTCGCGGCCTGGCTGGCTTGGAGCCGCCTGCTTCCCGCGCGGGTTGTGACCCGGGCCGCAGCTCTTTGCGGCGGGCTTTTTGTGTTGGCCGCGTATGTGGGGAACCCGAATTTGATTGCGTTCGAAATGGCGTTGCGGCCCGAGTCCCTGCTTGTTTCCACCGGGCTGATGGCCATTTTCTGCGGGACGCTGTATTCGATCGAGCGGTGGAAAAACGGGGCCACATGGCGCTCGGTGGCGTTCGGTCTGCCGATCCCGGTGCTCGCAGGGATGATCGCCACGTTCAAGCCGAGTTGGGCGCTGGCGCTGCCGGTGATCGGCCTGCCGGTCGTGGCGGGGGTTCTCGGTCGTGTCGGGTCTTTTCCCCGGCGCGTGATCCCGCTCGCGGGCGGCTGTCTGCTGGCTGTGGTGCTTGTTGTGTTGCCCGACAAATTGTTGTTCCAGAAGTCGTCCGAGCCGCGCCTTGTCCTGCCGATGACGCTGCTGACGATCCATGCCGACGCGGTGGTCTCCGCCATGCACAAGCGGCTGGCGGCCGGCGGGTATCCGGCTGGCGAACGGGAAATCATCGCGTCCGCCCTGCCCGTGCTCGAGGCCGACCTCGCCGCCGCGCGCGCCAATCCGTATAATTACCGTCGGCTGGGCTTCGATCCCGACTACATTATGTATCGGGCCGGGATCTTCCCGTTCCTCATCAACCGTTATGGATACACACGCGCCCAACTCGCCGCCTTTTGTCACGCCGGCTACCGCGACGCATGGCGATACGAACCCGGCATGATGCTGGGAAAGGCGGCGACCCAGCTCGGGTTCCTCGCGTTTCCCGACGGGCGGACGTATTCGAAAAAGCGAGTGGACCTCCAAGCCCTCACCAGGCACACGCTGGATGTCGCCCCGAAATCCCTCGATGAATCCTTCGGCGGGCCGGTCCGCGCGATGTGGGCCGCGTATCGGGAACGCTCCGAGGCCGCCGCCGCAAGGCAGCGCGAGATCCGCCCGTGGAAGGCCCTCGACAAGTTCCTGCGCGAGCGCATGCCGCCGGCGGTTGCCATGGGCGCACTGGTCTTTCTTGTCGCCGTCCTGTCATGGGTGCTCCCGCTTTTGCGCCCGCTTCGCGGGGCGGGCCTGCTCGCGATTTTTTACGCCGCCGTGCCGCTCGGCAACGCCTTCACAGTCGCCTTCGTTCACGCGCTCGACAACGACCGCTACCGGATGACCTACGGACCCTTTGTGGTGCTTGCCATCACAGCCGCCGCTGTGCTCGCCGTGGCGGCGGTGGAACTCGCCCTCCGCGCGGTGATCGGCAGAATTCCAAACCGCCCGCGGGGCTTGGAAAAATGAGGCCGTGCCCATGAAAATTTCACACGGCCGGATCGCACGCTGGTCGTGCTGGGGCGCGGCCGCGGTGGTGGTCGTGCTGCTCGGCCTTGCGGCAAAACCATGGGACCTCGCCGGGGTCGAACCCGACCATCCGCGCAAATTTTTGGCCCTCTATGGCTGGTGGGCTGGCGCGTTCAATGCGCTGGTGTTGTTTGGTATGGGAGCCGCCGCGCCTCTCTGGGTGAACTCGCGCGCGCCATCGGGTGCCTGGCTTGCACCGGCACCGGCACCGCGTTGGTTTCTTCCCGGTCTTGTGGGAGCGGCTCTGCTGGCGGCCGGTCTCGCTGCCCCGCGGCTTGCGCACAGCCTCTGGGACGACGAGGAAAACAGCGTCCGCAGGCTGGTTGTCGGTCAGTATAAATTGAACGACGAAGGCGAATGGCGATTCCGTCCCACCAAGTGGGAGGCGGCCCTCTGGAATTACCGCAGACCCACCAACCACCACCTGCAAACCCTCGCCTCGAAAGCCTTCCACGAAACATGGCGCGCGGTGACCCGCCCGACCGGCTACCCGTTCAGCGAGGCCGTCATCCGTCTGCCGAGCCTGCTTGCTGGGGCGGCGGGCGTGATCGCGTTGGGACTACTTCTCGGACGGTTGGGATTTCCGAGGGCCGGTTTGGCGGGGGCGGTGCCGCTGGCCCTGCATCCATGGTTTTTACGGTATGCCTCCGAGGCGCGCGGTTATTCGCTGGCGATGTTGTTTCTCACGCTGTCCCTGCTCGCCTTGCTTCGGGCGGTGGAGAGCGGAAAATGGCGGTGGTGGCTGGCCTTTGCGGCGGGGTGGTTTGCGATGCTCTACGCGAACCCCGGCACGCTTTTCGTAATGGTCGTGATGAACCTCGCCGCCCTCGCCGCCCTGCTCCTGCGGAACCCGGCGGAGATCCGGTGGGGTCAGACCCTGCGGTGGGCGGTCACCGGATGTTTTGCCGGGATGGTGTTCGTGCAATTGATGGTTCCCTGTGTTCCGCAGGCCGTCGCTTTGGTGCGGGAGACCATGCACGCCGTTCTGACCCCCCGCTGGCATGCCAACCTGTTCGCGCATTTTCTAACCGGCCTCCCGTGGAGCCATGCCGACACGCCGGATCCCGCCCACCCCCAACTTCGCTGGGTGGTCGAGTCCGTCGGCCTGTCCGCAAAGTTGCTCATCGCCGCCTTCCTTTTCCTTGCCGCCGCCGGTTGGGCGCGTCTGGCTCTGCGCAGACCGGCCGGTTGGATCGTGGCCTCCGTGTGGGTGCTCCCGCCGGTTTTGGTGTATGCCTCGGCCCGCGTGTCGGGCACCTACCTATACGAATGGTATTTGATTTTTGCGTTGCCCGGGTTGCTGGCCTGCGCGGCGCTCGGAGCCGACCTCGTCGCGCTCGGGTTGTCGAAGGTTTGGAAACCGGCGGGATGGACCGCCCTCGCGCTCATCGTGGCCGTCTTCGGCGCGGTCACTTTCCCCGCCCGCAAGGCACTCCGGGAAAGGCCCCTCGAATACATCCGCGAGGCCGCCGAGTCCGCCCGGGGCGGACACCCGCTTTTTCACCCGCACGCCGCGCGCTTCCTCGTTGCATCGGCCGCCGTCGATCTCGAGACCTACGAACCGGGCGCGCGGAAAATCGAAAGCCTCGCCGATCTGGACGCGCTGATTTCCGAGGCCCGCCAAAGCGGCCGCACGCTGATGGTGGTGCGGGGAAACCCGTGGGCGCTCGGCGCGCAGGATCCCGGATTGATGAAAGCCCTATCCGACCCCGCCGCCTTCGAGGTGGTCGCGGATTTCCCGGGGTTCGATCCGACCCTCAACCAGAGAGTCCTGCGGTTGCGTTAGCCTTTCACGGCGCGAAGAAGGCGGCCGAGCGGGGGGCGGGGTGGGCGAGGCGGAATTTGGCGGCGCGCGAGAAGAACTCGCGGACCCCCTTCTGCGCGGAGTCGAGTGCGGAATCCTCCGGCATCATGCGGCGGTTGTCGGGATCGCCCGCGCCGGTGAGGCCGACCTCGTCGCCGTAATAAATCATGGGCACGCCGTCGATCGAGAGAATGAAGGCGAGGGCGAGTTGGAGCTTTTTGTAGGAATCGGCGCGGTACACGGCGGGAGGCTTCGCCCACCCGAGTTCCTCCTCGTCGGCGATTTCCGGGTCGGGCAGGTCGCCGTCGGCGAAGGCCATGAAGCGCGATTTGTCGTGGTTGCCGACGAGCGGAGACATGAGGGTCTCTTTGCCATAAATGGTTTCGGAGGCGGCGAGGGATTTCTCCAGCTTGTCGAAACCTTTCTTTTCCATGGCAAGAACCTCCATGATGGTATTGTAGAGCGGGAAATCAAACTGACCGTCGAGCATGTTGGGACCCGCGAATTGCATGATGCCGGCGCGGTCCATGAACGTCTCCCCGACGAAATACATCGGGCCCGAGCGCATGGAATTCTCGACTCCGCGCATGGTGGTCCGGAATTTCCACCAGAACGACGGCTGGATATGCTTGACCGCGTCGAGCCGGTAGCCGTCGAGGTGGAAGGTTTCGGCCCAGTATTCCGCGTTCTCGAGGAGGAAGGCCACCGCCTCCGGGTCGTCGAAATCAAGGCCGGGCAGCCATTCTTCGAACCACCTTGTGAATTGTTGTTCGTCCCAGAGACGAAGGTTTTTGCGTCCGTCGGGGAGCGTGAGTTCGCCGAACCAATCCGGGTGTTCTTTCCAGAGCGGATGCTCGGCGTGCGTGTGGCGGAGGACCAGATCGGCGATGATTTTGATGCCGTCATCCCTTGCCGATGCGACGAGGTTTTGGAGGCCGTCCGCGCCGCCGAAACGCGGTTCGACCTCGGTACGCGAGACCGGCCAGTAGCCGGGATACCCGCTGTAGGACCTATAGGGCGGCAGATACTCGACCCATGCGCCGTCGGGGTTCCGGTTGAGGGGAGCCAACCAGAGGACATTCACGCCGAGATCCCGGAAGTAGCCCGATTCGATGCGCTTCCGGATTCCTTCAAAATTCCCGCCCATGTAGTTGGCCTGCGGAGCAACCTTCGGGTCGGCGACCGGACGGTCGCAAGCGCCTGTTTGACCTCGTCGTCATTGCCGAGCCCGCCATAATAATTGAATCCCGAATCCAGTCCGTCGAGGTAGATATGCCAGGCCAGTTCGACGTCGTTCGGGGCGGTCCATGAACCATCCCAATCGTAGGGGGCCTGGATTTTCCATGCCTCGACTGACCCGCCCTCGTCGCGGAGGATTTGCTCGGCGGTCTCGACCCAGTTCGCGCCGGTGATGACCGGTGCCCAGCTCCAAAATCTGAGCGCGAATCCGGGCGTCTCCATATCGATCGACGTGCCGAGGAGGTCGGCCTTGTTCGGCGGACTGGAAAAAATCTTCCACGCACCGGTCTCCGGCGATGTTTGATTCGGGTCCCCCATGTAAGTCGGACACTTGCGGCTGATGTGGTGGCTTGGCACGATGACCCACTTGTATCCCTCGTCCACGAGCACGGTCGAATCCCACGCATTCTCCACGCGGCTCGTCTGCCCGCCGTTTGTATTCCCTTCCGGCCAATACAACGGCTGATGGTTGTGCCAGAAACGCGACACATACACGTTCCCGTTTCCCTCCGCGCCCTGCCATGGCGCACACCCCAGCACGAACCCCACAAGGAGCGCCCTTGGACAGTTCAAGCCGAAGGTCGATCTCATGCGTTCAAGGGGGGATTCGGAGCGGTCAGCGCCCGATGGATTCGCCCGACCGCGAGACTTGGAAGCCGTTGAAATAGGCGTCCTGGTGCTCGCCGTCCACATTGAAGACGGCAAAGCTTTCGATGGCCGTGCCGGCGTCGCCGCCGAGTTTGCGTCCGGCGAGTTTGGTGGTCTGTTTCGAGTCGAGCGGGGTGATTTCGATGTCGTAGGTATCGGGCGAAACGAGGGTCACGGCGACCGAGACACCGGCGGGGGTCACGGCCACGCCCGTGTCGGCCGAGTCCTCGCCATCGCGGAGTTGGTAGTTGGTTTCGCCTTGATCGGCCGAGAAGCGGAGCCGCTCGCCGACCATGTAATCGTCCCAGGATTCCGAGGCCTGACCGTTGCGGAGCGAGAATCCGACCGAGCCCGGACGGCTGTCGTCGGTGTCGAATTTGCGTTTGAAATCATCCGACTCGAACATGAGCGAAAACGTGTCGCCTTCATTGAGCGACTCGTTGAGACTGCGGAAACCAACCGCCGATTCATGGTCCACGCCATTTGCAAACATCGCCGCAGCGTCGAAACGGATTTTGTTGAACCGATCAACTCAGCCCTTGTAGCGCAGCAAGCGCAGGCCGTTGAGGCAGACGATCACAGTGCTGCCCTCGTGTCCGACGACGCCGAGTGGGAGCGGGAGTTGGAAGCCGAGGGCGCCGAGCACGAGGACGACAATCACGGCGGAGGCGAAGACAAGGTTTTGGGTGAGCACGGTTTTGGCGTGGCGGGCCATTCCGACGAGGAGGGGGATATTTTCGAGTTTGTCGCCCATGAGAACGACATCGGCGGTTTCCATGGCGATATCGGTCCCGGCGGCGCCCATGGCGACACCGAGGTGGGCGCCGGCGAGCGCGGGGGCGTCGTTGACCCCGTCGCCGATCATCATGACGGTGCCCTCGGTTTTGAGTTGGCGGATGGCCTGAACCTTGTCGGCGGGGAGGAGGCCGGCGCGGAATTCGTCGATGCCGGCTTCCTTCGCGATGGCGGCGGCCACCGGTTCGCGGTCGCCGGTGAGCATGACGACTTTTTTGACGCCGGCCGCGTGGAGTCTGGCGGCGATCATGCGCGCCTCGGGGCGGAGGGTGTCGGCCAGCGCGAAGACGGCGAGGATTTCCACGGCATCGCCCGAGGAGCGCCTGCCGAGCCAGATGCAGGTTCGGGCCTGCTTTTCGAGAAGGTCGGCGCGCGACGAAAAGTCGTCCACGCCCGCGGCGCGGAGTTCTTCGAGGAACCGGCGGCTGCCGACCACAAATTGCGCGTTGCCGACGCGGGCCTCCGCGCCTTTTCCGGTCACGGCCTGGAAGGCGGTGGCGGCGGGCGGCTCGATGCCGGCTTTGCGGGCGGCCGAGACGATGGCGGTGGCGAGCGGGTGTTCGGATTTGGCCTCGATCGACGCGCAGATGGCCAGCAGCGCGGCGGCGTCGGACGGGAGGCGCTTTTCCGCGAGAGAAAATTCGCCCGTGCGGGTGAGCACCTCGGTGACGGATGGTCGTCCTACGGTGAGTGTGCCGGTCTTGTCGAAGCAGACGATATCGATGCGCGCGGCGGTTTCGAGGTGGGAGCCGCCTTTGATGAGGATCCCGCGCCGCGCGGCGCCGCCGATGGCGGAGAGCACGGTGGCGGGCGTGCTGATGATGAGCGCGCAGGGCGAGGCGACCACCATCACGG
>Ga0114939_10002905_pt1 | contig 12309 bp, 8 predicted proteins | sample AshMeaCrysSpring_FD_87196 | JGI IMG/M metagenome (GOLD analysis project Ga0114939, IMG submission 87196) | Groundwater microbial communities from Big Spring, Nevada to study Microbial Dark Matter (Phase II) - Ash Meadows Crystal Spring | ecosystem: Environmental > Aquatic > Deep subsurface >... | reverse complement strand
TGATGATGTGCTTTCCTTTGTCCGCGTTGGCCATGGCGGCGCCCTTGATGGCGTGGTTGTCGGCCTCGGTGCCGCCCGAGGTGAAGACGATCTCCTTCGGGCTGTCGGCGTTGATCAGCCGGGCCACGCGCTCCCGCGCCTTTTCCAGGGCGGCCGCGGCTTCCTCGCCGGCCTTGTGCTGGCTGGACGGGTTGTGGTAGTCCCGCTGAACAGCCTCGATCATGGCCTGCTTGACTTCAGGCAGCAGCGGATTGGACGAGGTGTGATCCAAGTTGATGTATTTCATGCGGCCACTCTCCCCTCTTTCGCCAGCCGGCGTCAATGCTCTTCCTTGAGGTCGTGCTGGCAGGCCTCGCAGAAGGTCACGCCGTCATCGATCTCCACGTCGCAGTAAGGGCAATAGCACTTGTCCCCGTGGGAGTGCTCATGCTCATCCTTGCGCTTGAGCTCCGGACGCCGGATGCCGGCCTTGCGATCCTCGTAGTCCTTGATGGCCATCTGCAGCGCATCCGCGCCCAGATTGGAGCAGTGCAGCTTGTTTTTAGGGAGCCCTTCCAGCGCTTCGGCCACGTCCTTGTTGGTGATCTTTTTGGCGTCTGCGAGGCTCTTGCCCTTGGCGATTTCGGTCAACATGCTGGACACCGCGATGGCCGACCCGCAGCCGAACGTCTGGAACTTGATGTCGTCAATGCGTTCGTCTTTGATCTTGAGATAGATCGTCATCATGTCCCCGCACAGCGGATTGCCGACCTCGCCGATGCCGTTGGCGTCCTCGATGGTGCCGACGTTGCGGGGGTTGCGGAAATGATCCATCACGACCTTGTTGTACATCATATATGCGCCTCCTTTTGCACTCGGCATGCTGATTTACCTGAAAAAAATAAGCACGCCGGGGAGTTAGTAAAGGATGGGGTCTCGATCCGTCTTCAACCGATCCGCAGCACCTTGGCTCCCCGAATTTTGCGCTCCTTCAGCTCCATCAGCGCCCGGTTGGCCTCTTCCAGGGGGAATTCCACGATCTCCGGCCGGATGGGGATCTGCGCCGCCAGCTCCAGAAATTCGCGCACGTCTCGGCGGGTCACGTTGGCGACGCTCTGGATCTGCTTCTCCTGCCAGAGGTGGGTCGCATAGTCCAGCTTCAGCAGTTCGCGCCTGTCGCCCTCCTCCTTCCGGATGGCGTTGATGATCAGCCGTCCGCCGCTTCTGAGCCGCGCCAGCGCCTCAACCACCGGTTTCCAGGCCGGAGTGGTGTCGATGACGGCATCCAGCGGCTCCGGCGGAACGGCTTCGGTATCGCCGGCCCAGCCGGCGCCGAGCTCGCGGGCGAACGCCTGCTCCCCGGCGCTGCGGGCGAACACGAACACCCGGGTCCGAGGCAGCCGGTGCCGGACCATCTGCAGCACCAAATGCGCCGAACCGCCGAAGCCGGTCAACCCCAGGGCGTCCCCGTCGCGGATGCCCGAAAGCGCGAGCGACCGATAGCCGATGGCGCCGGCGCACAGCAGCGGTGCCGCTTCGGAATCGCTGAAGGCGGCCGGGATCCGGTGGGCGAACGCCGCCGGAATGACGGCGAACTCGGCATAGCCTCCGTGGGCGTCCCGGCCCGTGGCCTTGAAATCCCGGCACAGGTTTTCCAGGCCGGCGCCGCAGGCGGCACATCGGCCGCAGGCCGAATGGATCCACGCCAGCCCGACCCGGTCGCCGATGTCGAAGCCGCTCACCGCAGCGCCCATCGCTGCGATCCGGCCTACGGCCTGGTGTCCCGGCACGATGGGAAGCATGGCCGGCGCGGTCCGGCCCTCGATCTCATCCAGCTCCGTGTGGCAAACGCCGCAGGTCGAAACCTTTACCAGCAGGTCTTCGGCCCCCGGCGCCGGAACCGGCAGATCCATCATCACAAGGGGATTCCGGTTGGCGGCAAGCGCGGCAACCGCTTTCAGCACCATGGCTCTCATGACCATCCCTCGATTGGGCCTTATGCCCGACTTTTCGCCTTTTCGCAACTGCTCCGCCCCGGAAGTCCGAGGAAACGCATCGTTTGTCCCGATTTCGCTTGCAGCAACGGCGCCGGTGCGATGTTTGACTTCTATTCCGGATCCAAATAAAGTCAACACGCTCGCAACCGATCGACTCCGCAGAGAAAATGCTTCCTATGGCCTTGACCCGACGAGCCAAGATCGCCGTGCTTTCAGCAGGCCTGGTCCTTTTCTTTCTGGGCGTGGCACTCGTCGCTCTGCCGAACGTGCTGGTCAACCGCCCGCAAACGAAAGCGACCCTGGCCCGTTATCTCGGCGAATCCCTGGGCGGCGCCGTCGGCTTTGAACGACTCGCGCTCTCCCTGTTTCCGCGGCCGTGCGTGACGGCCCGGGATGTGCGTCTCGATCTGCCGGAGCGCTTGGCCGGAAGCGCGGCCGAAATCGACATCTGCCTCAAGCTGCTTCCGCTCCTGCAGGGACGAGTGGCCGTGGACTCGGCTCGGCTGCGCTCGCCGGACATCCTTTTGCCGTTCGGCGCTGCGAGGCTCGGCGTGGATCCCGCGCCGGAGCCCAACCCGCGCCGGATCCTCTTGACGGCGGTCGCGGCGCTGCAGCGCATACCCGACGGCGCCCTCGAAATCCTCGACGCCCGGCTGGCGTTTTCCCTCCCAGACGGACGCCGGCTCGAACTCAGCCGCTTGAATCTGCAGGCCCAGCGCCGGGGCGCCGGTCTGCAGTGGGAGCTGACCGGTCGATCCGAATTCCTCGGCGCATTTTCTTCGACCGGCCGCATCGACCTGGACGCCGTCCAGGGCCCGCTGTCGATACAGCTATCGGATTTCCGGCCCCAAACGATTTATGCCCTTCTCTGGCCGAATGCCCCCTGGCGGCTCGCGGATGCTCGGGCGAACCTTGAATTCGCCCTGGATATGCAAGGCCCGGATCGGTTCAAGGCCGGCGTGAAAGGCCGGCTGCCGGTGCTGAATTTCCGCCGTTTGGATCAGGAGGTCCACATCCAGATCGACCGGCTGGCGGCCGAAATGGATCTGTCTCCCCGCATACTGTCGATCCGGGTTCCCGAATTTTCGGCCGGGCTCCCGCGGGCCGTGACGGAACTATCGCTGGTCGTCGACGAGGACCGCCGGCCCCGGATGGTTCTCGACGTCAAAGGCCGCGGCGACGTGGGCGGCCTCCGCCAGACGACCTTGGCCCTGCTGTCGGGAATGCCCGATGCGAAGATCGTCTTCGACATCCTGCGCGGCGGCGAGGTCTCCGACTTACAGGCGCGGCTGCAAGGCAACACCTGGCCGGAGTTGACCGATTTGCCGAACCTGATGCTTCAGGGGCGCCTGGAAAAGGGCCGCGTCCACCTGCCCTGGATCGGCCTGGACCTGGACGAGGTTTCCGGGGACGCCTTGATTTCCGGGGGCGTCCTGGAGGGCCGCAATTTGAAGGCCTGCCATGAACGCACCCGCGGCGAAAACGGAACCCTGCGCGTGGGCCTCTCCTCTTCCCAACCGGTGCTCGAACTCGACATCTTGACCCGCGCCGATCTCTCGCCGCTGCCGGCGCTGCTGGCACGCTGGGTGCCCGACTCGCGGTTTCGCCGGGAAATCGCGCGCATCCAGGAATTTTCCGGTACGGCTCGGGGGTCCCTGAGGCTCAACGGCACCCGCACGGATGTCGGAGTAGAAGTGCAGGCCTCCGAACTCGATGTGAAAGCCCGCCTGCAGGATCTCCCCTATCCGCTGCGGGTTCAGGGCGGCGCGTTCTCCTATGCCGGCAGCGCGGTCACCCTGCGCGGGGTCGACGTCGCCGTCGGCAACTCCGTGCTCTACCAGCACGACATGACGCTCGGGCTGACCGGGGATCTGCCCGTGGAGGCCAGCACGCCCAGGGCCGTCATCGACCTGGAGCAAGCCTTCGACCTGTTTCGCCGGCGGCCTGCGTTCAACCATATGCATCGATTGGCAGGCATCATCACGGCCAACCGCTGCCGCCTCACCGGCCAGCTCCTGGATCCGGCCACATGGAACCTGGATTTGAGCGGAGCCGTTCAGGACCTGTTCGTCGAATCCGGTCTTCTGCCGGGCCTTCTCAGCTTGCCCTCCAGCCGCTTCGACTGGCTGGGCCGAACAATCCGCTACGAGAGCGCCAGGGGATCGGTCGGCCGCTCCGGGATCAGGGGTCTGGCAATCGAAGCGGATTATTCGGGGCCGCCGCGCGCGCAGTTCAGAGCCCTTGAGGTGGCCGCCGCGCTCGAAGACCTTTCGGCGCTCATGCCGTCTTTCCCGAAGGCGGCCGAACACGCGGCGAGGTTCGATCCCCTGACCGGCACCCTGCGGATGCGCGATGTCAGGCTCCAAACAAGGCGTATCGGAGATGATCTGATCGCGGATCATTTCAAGGCCGTCGTGGAGGATTCCCTGGTCACGTCCGGCCCCCTGGGCCTTTCGCTGGGACTGGGCTCCGGGAACATCGCCTGGAAGGGCTCCCGGCTGGAGCTCCAGGTCGCGAAGGCCTCCCTGGGGAAATCCAAGGTCGAGAACCTGTCGCTCACCGCGGACCGGGGCTTCGATGGGGGATTGGCGCTGCGTGCCGACGGCGCCATCATCGACTGCGACGAATGGTTTCAGCGCCTGCTGCCGCTGGCGGGGCTGGAGCGCCTGCGCGAAGACCTGCAGAGCGTCCGGGGTGCGCTGAACGTGTCGCGCCTCACGCTCGAAGGCCCGATCCGCGATCCACACCGCTGGCGCGTCCAGGCCGTATCGGAGTTCAAGGACGTCATCGTGGCCACCACCTTCCTGGACGAGCCGATCGAGCTGCCCCTGGGGCGGCTGACGGTCGCCGAAACCGGTGCGCCCGAGGCCGGCCGCACCGCTCTGCGCCTGGACGCCGCCCATGTGCGCAGCGGTGCGGGCGAGGTGGTCCTGGCGGGAGACATCGCCCTTTCCGCCGCCGACATCGCGATAGATCTCGACCTATCGGCCGAGGTCGTCGACTGGAACACGCTCGCGAAGATCTCCGAGCGCCTGGCGCTGCGCCGCAAAGGGGACAGCAGGCCGGTGCGGGGGAGTTTGAACCTGCGCCTGGAGCGTCTGGTGATCGACCGGGTCCACTTTTACCCGGCCCATGCGCAGGTTCGGCTCGCGCCGGAAGGCGCGCGGATCGACATCGCCCGCGCCGGCTTCTGCGGCATGCCGTTCATCGGCCGCATAGCCTTCGACGGTCCGATGGTGGACGCCTTCCTGGTCCCCGTGGTCGATGTCATGTCGCTGGACGGCGTGATCTACTGCCTGTCGGAGGAAAAAAGCATCGTCAGCGGCAATTTCAACCTGGACGGCGAGCTTCGGTTCAAAGCCCGGCTCGAAGACGTCCTCGCGGCCTTGAACGGGCGCCTGACCTTCGTGGCCGAGGACGGCACCATCCAGCAGTTTCTCTTCTTCGCCCGTCTTTTTTCTCTGCTCAATCTCACCGAGATCTATCGCGGAAAGCTTCCCGACCTCAGCAGCCAGGGGCTGGAATACAAGCGCTCGACCGCCCAGATCGAACTGAAAGACGGCAAGATCCTGGTCAACGACTGGTCGATCGACGGCCGCACGGTGTGGATCGGATCCCGCGGGGAAATCGACATCGCCACGCAGGCGATCGACTTCACCGTCATGGTCTCGCCGTTCAAGACCTTCGACCGGATCATCAATTCCATCCCCGGCCTGCGTTGGATCCTCGGCGGGCGGCTTCTCGCGGTCCCCATGAAGGCCGTCGGCCACCTGGGCGATCCTCAGATCATCCCGCTAGCCCCTTCCGCGGTGGGCACCAGCCTTCTGGAAATGTTCGAGCGCACGCTCCTGCTGCCCATCGAGATCATCCAGCCGCTGATACCCGGCATCGAGGAGGGCCCGAGCGGCACGATCAGCCGCTAGCGCTCCCGCCCCGGGCTTGACTTTAGGGCGAACCGCCTCCATGTTTGCCGCAGAAGTGCGGTTGACACCACTACTCTCCCTCGGCCGACGAGGGCACCAAGGAGGTTGACGATGGCATATACCTGCAAGAACTGCGGTGCGGTGGCCAACGAGCCCGGTCACCTGTGCAATCCCTGCGGCGACAAGGCCAAGTGCAGTTTCTGCGGCGCACCGAGCGCGGATGCCAAGCATGTCTGCAAGGACAAGCTCGCCGCGATGAAGTACGTTTGCGACGGGTGCGGACGGGTGGCGATGGAATCGGGCCATCTGTGCAAACCAAACCCCATCAAATAGCAATCCTTATTGCTCCGGCGGGCATGGACGCCCGCCGGAGATCCGCGTTCTGACCCATCCCTCCAGTGAGGTCCCCATTGTTCGACTTCGACGAAATCCTCGACCGGACCGGCACGGCCAGCGAAAAATGGGACAAGTACCGGGGCCGGGACATCATTCCGATGTGGGTGGCGGACATGGACTTCCGTTCGCCGCCGGAGATCATCGAGGCCCTGCGGCGGCGCAGCGAGCATGGCGTGTTCGGCTATACCGGCCCCTCCCCGGAGCTGGTCGCGGCCGTGACGGAGATGCTGGAACGCGACTGCGGCTGGCGGATCGACCCGCAATGGATCGTCTGGCTGCCGGGGCTGGTGACCGGCCTGAACGTGACCTGCCGGGCGGTGGGCGAACCGGGCGACGACGTCCTGACCCTGGTCCCGGTCTATCCGCCGTTTCTTTCCGCTCCGCGGCATGCGGGCCGAGGTCTCGTGCGGGTCCGCCTGCACGAGCAGGCCAACCGCTGGAGCATCGATTTCGAACGGCTGGCGGATGCGGCGACGCCGCGCACCCGGCTGTTCCTGCTCTGCAACCCGCACAACCCGGTGGGCCGGGTGTTCGAGCGCCCGGAACTGGAGCGGCTGGCGGAGATGTGCCTCGCGCGCGGAATCGTGATGGGCGCGGATGAAATCCACGGCGGGCTGGTGCTGGATCCGGCCAAAAGGCACGTTTCGATCGCCGCCCTTGATCCGGAAATCGCCCGGAACACCATCACGCTGATGGCCCCGAGCAAGACCTTCAACCTTGCGGGCCTCGGCTGCGCGTTTGCCGTCATCCCCGCGGAGGGCCTGCGCCGACGCTTCCTTCAGGCCAAGGCGGGGATCGTGCCGATGATGAACCCCTTCGGCTATCTGGCGGCCGAGACCGCCTACCGGCACGGCGAGCCCTGGCGCCGCGAGCTCATCGCCTATCTGCGGGGCAACCGCGACCTCCTCGCGGACGCCCTGCCGCGCATGCCCGGCGCCTTGTCCATGGCGCCCGTGGAAGCCACCTACCTTGCCTGGATCGATGTCCGGCCGACGCGGATGGAAGACCCGCTGGGGTTCTTCGAGAAGGCCGGTGTGGGGCTTCAGGACGGCCGGGACTTCGACGGTCCGGGCTTCGTCCGCCTCAACTTCGGCTGCCCCCGCTCCCTGCTGGAGCGGGCGATCGAAAGAATGGCGGCAGCACTGGAGACGGGTTGGCCCGGCGGCATCGCGGCCATGCGGTAAAACGGCGGTTGTGGCTGGAGGCTATTTGATCAGCCGCCGGCGCATGAAGACCAGCGCCAATGCCGTGAAAATGAAGGCAAAGACCGCCAGGTAGACGCCGCTGAGCAGCGGCACGGTTTCATGCCGGCCGAGGCACACCAGACGGGCCAGTTCGACCAGGTGGTAGAGCGGAAAGGCCAGCGCCAGCGGCTTCGCCCACAGCGGCAGGTTGGAGACCGGGAAAAACACCCCGCTGAAGAGGAACATGGGCGTCACGAACAAAAAAATCGGAAGGTTGAACATCTCGATGGTCGGGATGATGCCGGTGAAGAATAGCCCGACGGCGCCGAAGGCGATCCCGCCGAAGAAGGCCAGCGGAATGGCCAACAGGCCGGAAGGGAGCTGAATGTAGCCGAACACGGCCAGCACGGCCAGCATGATCCCGGCGGCCGCAGCCGCCTTGCTGGCGCTCCAGACGATCTCGGCGATGATGATCTCCTCGATGGAGAGAGGCGTCGCCAGCATTCCGTCGAAGGTCTTCTGGTAGTACATCCGCACGAAGGAGGCGTAGGTGGTCTCGAAAAACGCGTTGTTCATGACGGCGGTGGCGATCAGCGCCGGCGCGATGAAAGCGGTGTAGGTGAGCTCCGCCCCCCCGTACCGGATCGGGCCCACGATTCCCGCGAAGCCGAGGCTGAACGCCGCAACGAACAGCAGCGGCTCGATCAAAGGGGTGATGAAGCTGACTTTCCAGATCTTCTGGAACGTGACGAGATTGCGTCTCCAGACCTTCCAGAACCGCCAGGATAGGACTCTGAGTTCCATTCCGCTATTCCCGCAGCTCCCGCCCGGTCAGCCTGAGGAAGACATCCTCAAGGGTTCCGTTGCGGAAGGTGCATTTCTCATGGCAGAAGTTTTCCCGGATGCCGGCGCTGATGTCCTGGCCATCCGGAGTGTAGAGGATGATGCGCTGGCCGAGGTCGTCGTGCGGCACCTGCCGGGCTTTGAGATAGTCGCGCAAGGACTGGTCGGGCCCGCCGATCTCGATCACATGCCGACCGGCGTGCTTGGCGATCAAATCCTGGGGGCTGCCCTCCACGAGGATCTTGCCGCCATCGAAGATCACCAGACGGTCGCAGAGCCGGCTCGCCTCCTCCATATAGTGGGTGGTGAGAACAACGCTCAGCCCACTCGCCTTCAACTTCTCCAACCGGTCCCAGACCTGGTGTCGGGACTGCGGGTCCAGCCCCGTGGTCGGCTCGTCCAGGATCAGCAGGTCCGGCCGGTTGACCAGCGAACGCGCCAGGATCAGACGACGGATCATGCCGCCGGAAAGGTCCGCGACCTTGGCGTCGCGACGGTTGGAGAGCGCGAAGAACTCGAGCAGTTCGCCGGTGCGGTCCGCCGCTTCCTTCGGAGGGATGGAAAAATAGCCGGCGAAGACGAACAGGTTCTGCTCGACCGTCAAGTCCGGGTCCAGGGTGTTGTCCTGCTGGCAGACCCCGATCCGCGCCTTGATTTTGCGCCAATCGCGGGAGATATCCATGCCGAAGACACGGATGATCCCGCGGGTCGGCGGCGAGAACCCGTAAAGCATGCGGATGGTCGTGGTCTTGCCGGCGCCGTTGGGTCCCAGCAGGCCGAAAAACTCGCCCCGCCCGACGTTGAAGGACACGCCGTCTACGGCCGTGGTGTCCTGGAACTTCTTGTAAAGATGCTGGACCTCGATGATCGGCTGCATACGGGCGACGTCGGGTTTCCTCTCGTTCGATTGGACGGTTGACGAAGTCATCACGCTTCCTGCCGCAGGACGCCCTTCACTTCAGGGCCGATAAAGGGCCGGCGTACCCGGTGAGTTCCACGTACCCGTGGCCCTCGATCGGACTGCCCCGTTTCGTGCCCTTGACGGACACGCTCCCCTCCCAATAGGTGACCCCCGTGCTCGCCGAGGTCCGCATTTCCTGATCCGCCAGATTCGACTGGACGTCGACCGAAATGTCGAGCAAAGGGATTTGGATCCGCCACTCCGAGGGATAAACAGCCCCCGAGGCCTTGCTTTTCCAGGTGTTGAGCACTCCGACCTCGAAATAGCTGCGGTCGAGATGCCGCAGGCCTCCCCGCGCATCGATGTAGCTTCCGCTGGAGGCCGGGTTCAGCTCGCCATCCTCCCGGCGCAGCAGAAACATCATGAACTCGCTCTGGTCGTCCAGCTGGATGCTGAACCAGTCCCATCCGACGGTTCCCGGTTCCAGCGGCGCCGTGCTGAATTCGTGGTCCATCCAGCTCTCGCCCTTGACCGGGATGGGCTTGCCGCCGAGCGTGACGGTGCCGGTGGTCTCCATCCGGCTGAAGGAATAATAGCAGCTGGCGCGCTCCGCTGTCGAGCCCTTGCGGCTGTAGCCATCGAGGCCATGCTTGACGGGCGGCTTGGCCGGGGTCAGCTCCAGTTGAAATGCGAAGTCGTCGCCGCCGGCGGTGAGCTTGTGGGACCGGGGGAAAATGACGACGCTCCAGCCCGGCAGGAACAAGGTCACATCCGAGCCGTACTGGACCCAGCCACCCAAACCGAGGCCTTCCAACCCCTCGCGCCCGACCTTTTGGGCCTGCAGATGGCGTTTGGCCGACAGGTCGGAAACGGCCGCGTGGCCGATATAGATCTGCCGGGTGCGCCAGGCCGAGGGAGGATCGGGCCAGCCGGCGGAGCCGCCGAACGGCGTCAGCTGGTAGCGGAAGAACGTGAGCTGATAGCCGAATTTGCGCCCGGTCTCGGAGGCGAGGTTGCCGGTGTAGTACCACCATTCGGTGCGGAACCCCGGATGCGGCGCGTGGTCCCGCGGGAACTCCAGCTTGCAGGGCCCGGTGGCCTGCAGGTAACCCGCGCAGGCCTCATCGTCCGCCAGGCCGGCCGATGCCAGCAGCAGGATCGCGCCGGCAAGCACCAGCGCCAGGGACAATGCGGGTTTCATCACCGCATCCATCCGTCGTCTCGCCTTCACGCGGTCACCTTTCACGCAGCAACATCGCCGGGGGGATTCTGAAGACCATCCGTGCGGCCGGGACCGCGGCCGCCAGCGCCGACAGGATGATGAGCGGCAGCGAAAAGGCCAGCGCCCCCCAGTCGACCGTGTACAAAAAGGTCCAACCGAACGACTGCCGGTTGATGACATACACCAGCAGGTAGGACAGGATGAACCCGCAGGCCAGCCCGGCCAGCTCTCCGGCCGCCACCAGGAAGGACGCCTCCCAGAAGATCATCGCACGGATCTGGCGGAAGCTTCCTCCGACCGCCAACAGGGTGTTCAGCTGGCGGGTGCGCTCCAGCACCAGGACGGTGAGCGTGGTGGCAATCCCCAGCGCGGCCACGGCCAGGGCGATCAGCAGCAGCACCGTGGTAATCGCGAAGGTCTCGTCGAAGATCCGGAGAACCGATTCGCGCAGGTCGCTTCCGCTGATCATGTCCAGGGCGTCGCCCCAGCGCGCGATGATGGCGTTGCGCAGGGCGTTCACCCTGGCGTCCACATCCTGCGCGCGGTCCCTGAAGAAAAAGCGCACCCCGCTCCATTGCGGATCGTGGAAGCGCTCCTTGAAATGCTTCCAGGAGTAGAACACCACGCCCCCGTCCGTGCGATAGTCCCGGACGATTCCCACCACCGGAAGCTCGATGCGCGAACCCTCGATCTGCGCCTGGAAGGTGTCGCCGACCTGCAGGCCGGTGCGCGTGGCGAACACCTCCGAGATCAAAACGCCCTCTCCCTGGACCAGCTGCAGCTTCGTCTTCTGCGCATCGCCCTGCAGCCAGACGAAATCCCCGTGCTTCAGAAACGTGTCCATGCCCATCGCTTCGAATTCATACGGGAAGTCGCCGTGGCTCAGCATGTAGCGCCGGCTCTGAACGTAGTCGGCGCCCGCGTCCATGCGCTTCAGTTCGGCCACGATGGTCTCGGGGATCGGAAAGCGGAAGCGGTTGACCTGGCCCATTTTGGCCGTCACGAAGAGATCGCCGCTCACGGTCTGCCGCACCCACAGATCGACGGTGCGCCGAAAGCTGTGGATCATCACGACCAGCGCCGTGAAGAGCGCCACGGCGGTGATCAGCGCACCAACGGATATGGCCGTCCGCGCGCCGCAGTCGCGCAGGTAGCGGCCGGCCAGATAGGCCGGAATTCCGGCGAGCCGCTGCAGCCGCGGCGCCAGCCACCGGCCCAGGCGCTCCAGCATCCAGGGGGAGAGCAGCGCGAAGCCGATGAAGAGCAGCAGGATCGCCAGGTAGCCGGGCAGGGGCACTCCGGCGCTCCCGGGCAGAAGCGACAGCGGACCGCCGGCGAGAATGCCGGCCAGCGCCCAAAGCGCCAGCCGCTGGACGGAGCGACGGCGGCGGGTGCCTCCCGGCGATATTTCCATGGCCTCCTTGGGGGCGACGCCCATGGCCTCGCGCGCCGGCTGCCAGGCGGCGCCGGCCGCGGTCGCCAGGGTCACCCCGAGGCTGATCGCGATCTCCCACGGGCTGAGCACGAGACCCTCCACATGAACCCGCACGAACAGCGTGGAAATGGTCTGGCTCACCCCGTCGAGAAGATACCGGGTCAGGATCGAGCTCAGCGGGATGGCGAGCAGCCAGCCGCAGGCCCCGAAGAGCATCCCCTCGCAGAGGAACAGCGCAAAGAGGGTGCGCGGCGAGGCGCCCAGAGAACGCAGGATCGCCAGCTCCCGGCGCCGCGAGGCCACGTTCAGCGCCACCAGGCCGTAGACCAAAAACATCCCCTTGATTGTGAAGGATAAGGCCACCACCGAGAGGTTCAGCTGGTAGGCCCGGATCATGGCCGTGCCGCTGTCGCGCGCGGCCGAAGGCGA
>Ga0114939_10002904_pt1 | contig 12310 bp, 8 predicted proteins | sample AshMeaCrysSpring_FD_87196 | JGI IMG/M metagenome (GOLD analysis project Ga0114939, IMG submission 87196) | Groundwater microbial communities from Big Spring, Nevada to study Microbial Dark Matter (Phase II) - Ash Meadows Crystal Spring | ecosystem: Environmental > Aquatic > Deep subsurface >... | reverse complement strand
TTCATCGATATCGGTCATTTCGACACCCAGACGATGTCGAGCCAGGTCTTTCAAGCCCTTATGTTTTGTCGCCGGATCGCTTAGCCATTCGCCGATCATGGTGTCGAAGGTGACCGGCACAACCGGCAAGCCGAAACGCTCCAGGATCATGCAGTCGAATTTGGCATTGTGGGCCACTTTCGGAATCGCCGGATCGGTGAGGGCCGGACCCAGAGCTTCAACGACCTGTTGCAGGGTCAATTGGTCCGGAGCCAGCTCAGCCGTGCCGGCGAACAGATTCATCTGCCCAGTGTCGACCTGAGCCTCCCCGGCAAGATGGCCGATTGGAATGTAATAAGCTTCCGGTGACTCAACCGCCAGGCAAATGCCGACGATTTCGGCCTTCATGCGTTCCAAACTTGTCGTTTCGATGTCGATACTTATGTGTTTTGCTTTTTCAAGCTGCCCGACCAGGTCCGCTAAATCGTGGGCTGATCGGACGATGATGACCTTGGTCCGAGGTGTTTCCACCTCCCCGGTTGTAACCTTATCCGGGATATCAGGGGCGTTGACCCGCTCCAAGAGGGCACTGGCTAGTGAACGGAATTCGAGCTTGCGAAAGATCGCCAATACCTCAGCTGCATCGAAGTCGTGAGTAAGACAATCTTCAAGGGCGACTGATATAGGCGCATCGGTTACGATCCGGGCTAATTTGTAACTCAACCCAGCCGAATCCTTGCCGTCAGCCAGTTTCTGATGGAGCGCGCCTTTAATCTCCTCCAGATGGTTGTAAAGATTCTCCAATGTGTCGTACTCGGCCAGTAATTTAACCGCGGTCTTCTCCCCGATCCCCTTGACACCGGGAATATTATCACTGGTGTCACCAACCAGAGCTTTGTAATCCACGACCTGGTCAGGCCGGACGCCAAGGTATTCAAATACACCAGCGGCATCATAAACCTCACCGCTCTGACCGGGACGCCGAGATGGCAACTCTACGCGGGTGTTATCGTCCACCAGCTGCAATAGGTCGCGATCGCCGGTGATAATGTATACCGGAACCTGCTCAGCCTTTATTTGGCGGGCGACCGTACCCAAGACGTCGTCGGCCTCATAACCCTCCAGCTCCAGAATGGGGATGTTAAAGGCGCGGATAACTTCCTTGATGCGTTGAATTTGGACGCTGAGTTCATCGGGCATTTTTTCGCGCGTGCCTTTGTAATCAGCAAATAAGTCATCCCGAAAGGTCGCGCCCAGATCAAAACTCACAGCCAGATATTTTGGTGGGTCATCGGCCAGCATCAGTTCCAGCAAAGTGCGCGTGAAACCGTAGGTTGCATTCGTCGGCTCACCGCTTTTAGTGGTGAAGGATTCGAGCGGGAGGGCAAAAAACATGCGGTAGGCCAACGCGTGGCCGTCAATCAGCACCAATTTCTCGGTCATAAACCATCCTCGGCGAACCCAATGCCCGGATCGCCTCTTGGCCGGATCGGCCGATGCATATTATAACGATTTATGTTCGGGGATCGAACGTGTGATTCCGGCGACAGCAAGCACGCCAAGAAGCTGGCCACTTAAACCGTGCAACTGTTCGAGAGAGGCGTCATCATGATCGACGACGATGAGCCTCATTTCTCCACGCAGCGGGTAGGTGAGAAGTAGCCGCCCCGCGGTCAACAACGGCATGCGCATAAACTGAATGCGCAGCGTTTGCCCGTTGTCGCGCCAGTGATTATTGACATATATCGCCACGTCGGCCGCCTCAACCGGTTTGAGCGCACCACGATAAGCCAAGGCTTGCGGTCCGCGAGCCACGATGACTGTCTGCGTCGCGCCCAGGGGGATTCCATGCAACAAACGGCGAATGACTTCTGGATCAACGTTTGATTGGGCAATAGTTGCCGAATCAGCCGAATTGTCACCGTTTTGACTCATCAACATATATCCTATACGGAACGCTCAAAGATGACACTCAGGATCCGAAAAAACTCTTATCTATCTCGCCGATACCAAACAAGACCGAGCACCGCCAGGAAAACCGTCCCGACGGCAAGCAACATGGCCACATTCATTGCCGGTGATCGCCCGGTCGCGGATGCGGCACTCGATTCAGTCCTGTTATCCGCCGATGCCGGTAATGGCGTTACAGTTGGAGCAGGGACAGTAGCCGGTGAAACAGTTGGCGCGGGTGAAGGGATCGATTGCGGGTGTGGTTTTGGGGATGCGGGAATAGTTGGTGCCGGTGTTGGCGAAGCTTCGCCTAGAATAAGCACCGGAATGTCGTGATCAGAAAAACGGTAAGTTATTCGCTCCGGCATGGCATCCAGTCGCCAAGCCACCGGATAATCCGTATTGACATGAAGAATAAAGCTGGCGTTCGCTTCGACGGCAAGCGAAGGCGACAGCAGGATAACGTCAAGCAATTCCGAAACACCGCCGAAATTGTACGTATATCGTTGTGATCGGGGAACCGCCGACAGGATGTTGACAAAATTGCCACCCTGGCCTGGATCCGTCAGTAAGAGCATAACGGGTGATAATTCGGTATCGTTGAGGTCCCCCAAGGCAATGATATTGGCGTTGGCGTCGGAAGTCAGTATTTCGGCCGCCAGTTCATTCAAATAGACTGCTTGCTGAATGCGCTCCAACTCCGTCTCGATTTCGCCGCCACGCTTGGATTTGAAATGGTTGATGAAGAAAGTAAAAGGTTTGCCATCGATTGTGACCTCGACCTGCAATGGCGGGCGGCCGAAAAGTGGCTCCTGCCCCGATTCGCAAGCGATCGATTCGTCTTCGATACCTGTCGGCACAGGTGAACATGCCTGGCGAAGGGCTACCGATTGGACCGAGACTCGTGACGCGTCGCTCAACAAGGCGTTGTCGATACCTCGCGAATCCGCGCTCTCAAGATGGCTGACTTCATAAGCGAAACCACAACTGCCGGCCAACTCATCGGCCAGAGCATCAAGCAACGATGCCTTCTCAATTTCCTGAAAGCCGATGATTGTTGGACACGCCAACAAATTGGTCAATACGTGCGTCAATTTGACTTGTCGTGTTGATAATTCTTCATCGGTCAGGACGGGTTCGCCGTCGTCAGCTGTGTCGCGATTCGTGTCAAAATAATCCTCCGCGTTAATCGTCACGATACTGATCTGTTCTGCTCCTAGTTGCGGCATGATCAAGAGCGGCGCCAACTCGGTTGGCTCAACCGTCACAGGCAAGGTCGAATCGAGCACGATCTTGAACTGGTCAAAGTTGTAAACCACAACACCGCTTAAACCTGATAGCCTATCCCCGGTTTTCACTTGATGGATGTCATTGCAATCCACATCACTGGGATAGAGGACAGGAACCACGCGGCCGACCGTGTCATCCTCGGCCTGACGGATAACCGGTAGATTCGAGGAATATGACTCGTCGAGGACGGCGAAACCGCAACCCTCATGGGTTGGTCCGGCGACGGTGACTGGTCCCTCAAAAGCGACACGCATCCCCTCCACAGCCTCAAAATAGGCGGCTTGATCCGACATATCGGCCGGCGGCGAGATGGCCACCGGCGGTGGCAACGCCACGCCGCGTTGTTCGATGGTAATGGCCAAATCCTGGTCATCAATTTCGGTGAAATTGTAAAATTCTGTCACCCGTCCTTTGACCACAACCTGATCCCCAATAGCTGTAAAGGGTTGTTGCCGGCCGAGAAATACAGCTATCCCATCCGAGGTCACCGCATCACCATCACCGGTCTCCGGCAATTCCTGAACAAAGATGGTGTAATAAACAATACCGCGGGTATTAATATCCTCATATTGCCCGGTGACGACACCTCGAAATGTGACAGTTTGACCGTTATAAGGAGATTCGTTCGTCTTACCCTGGATAGTGCCGATCGGTAAGAGCGACTGCGCGATAGCCCCTGGAACCAGGGTGATAGATATCCAGCCGAACAACAGCAGGGGTAAGAGCCTTATTGTGGATCGCATGACGCCCTTTGGTGTACCACATGACCGGGTTCATCGCAATGTCCACTATCAAATTGTGTCGTCGAATCTATGCGCGGCGAGAGTCGCGACAAAGCGGTTGCCCGCGAAGAAGGGAATTATTTAGTATATTTATCCCATCCTCCGAATGTCTTGCCCTTCTCGACCATAACAACGGTAAACCGCATGTCCATGGGATACCATTTATTTGGATCTTCGCCGTTCCAATTCCAACCGTTGTAATCGCTAACCGGCAGACCGGAGCTGTTTTTGATCGCCACACCATTACGATAGCGCGGCCGCGACCAATCGATGATGATCCCGTTTTTCTTCCAGAGGTCCTGGACCTTTTGACTCCAAGTCACAACCACTTTATTCCCCTGGTAGGAAATGGCTTGTTGCGATCCACAGTTCTCAAGCTTATAAGGATCCTTATAAGGCTTCGTGGTGTCGTTCGCCGCAGGCTGCCAGATGCAGAACTGCAGCCTCATATTAATATTGTCCCAGGGCATATCGCGAATTTCCGCCCGATAATAGAATGACCCTTCTGCATAATTGACGGGCGAGATCAAGTTACCGTTATGCAAAATGTCCTGCTCTTGGTCCCAGGGGAAACCGCGTTCGCGGGTAGTGACCGGTTTGTTCCAATCAAAAATGATTATTTCGGGACCGCCGGGGGGAGGCGGCGGAACCGGCGTGTTCGTCGCTGTCGGAATAGAAGGAATAGACGTGGCTGTTGCCGTGGGCACGGACGACCCAGGCGTAGCAGTTGCTGTCGGTTGCGCGGATGTTGGCGTTGGGGTCGGTGTCGACGGGCTTGGGCTTATAGGCACAAGGTTTATCTTATCGAAATAATATATCTCTCCCGGCTGATTCGATTCGCTTAACCAGATCCTCAGCCGCCCATCTGTTACAGGTGAAGTAAAATTCTTGGTGGTAAAGGTTACTTCAAAGATCTGCCAGGTATTCCTCAAATCGAGATTCGTCCCGTTCAACCCATAATCAGTGAATGGTGACGTATGGCGCTGAAGGAAGAGTTGCCCATCGCGACCAGTCGTCGAACGCGCCGCCATTGTCAATCGATAGGTCGTAAGTGGTTGCAACGGAATTCCGGCCTGGAAGAGCTGGACGTTTGAACCCCGCGTCTGGATCGCTACCTCGGCTGCCCGAACGCAGTCATAGGGAATGAGTGTCGTCGTTATGAACGTCGCCTGGGCATTGCTATAGAAGCTCCAGCTGGTCGTATTACTCTCAAAGCTTGGGTTCAGGATGGTGTTGCCGTTAATCGGGTCAGTGCACGGCGCGGGACCGGGAAGTTGGGTTGCCGTCGCGGTCGGTAAGGGGACAGGCGTGTGGGTTTGTGTCGGAATCGGTGTTGCGGTCGTGGTTGGGACGGCTGTCTGTGTTGCCGTCGCGGTCGGTTGTGTCGTCCTGGTCGCTGTTGCGGTCGGAGTTACCGTAGCCGACACAGACGTTGCCGTCGCTGTCGAAGTTGGTGGCGGAGTGGCTGTCACAGTCGGGTTGCCGGGAGCCAGGGCCACCAGCGCGATTCGGTCAAAATAGTACACTTCGCCCGGCTGATTTGATTCACTCAACCAGATGCGCAAACGCCCATCAGCGACCGGGGCCGTGAAATTCTGGGTCGTGAAGGTTGTATCAAACACTTGCCAGTCCGCCGTTAAATCGAGCGAGTTACCGTTTAAGCCATAGTTGGTGTAAGGCTTGGTGTGGCGTTGCAAAAACAGCTGAATGTCCTGGCCGGTTGTCGAACGCGCAGCCATCGTCAGGCGATAAGTTGTTGACGGCTGTAATGGAATATCTATTTGAAAAAGCTGGACGTTTGTCCCTCGTGTCTGGATCGCGATTTCGGCGGCTCGTTCACAGTCGTAGGGATTCGTCGTCGTCGTGGAAAAAGTCGCCTGGGCATTGCTATAGAAACTCCAGCCTCCGGAACCTAGATCAAATCCCGGATTTTGTATGATATTGCCATCAATTAGTCCACGGCACGGAGCCGGACCTTGTGAACCAGACGGCGTGTTCGTTGCAGTAGCCGAAGCCGCGATTGTGGGAAGCGAAGTTTTGGTCGCTGCTGCGGTCTGTGTCGGAACAGTCGTCTTCGTAGCAGTTGCCGTTTGTGTTGGAGTGGATGTTGGCGTCGAAGATGGCAGTGGGGTGGCAGTCGGCGTCGCAGTGAATTGGACTGTAGCCGTGCTGGTTGGCATCGGGGTTTCTGTCGGTGCTGCTGTCAAAGTTCCTGTAGCTGTTGGAGGAGTTGTTGATAAGGCCACCAGGGTTATCTGGTCAAAATAAAATGTCTCACCAGGTTCATTAGACTCCGCCAGCCAGATACGCAGGCGACCGTCGTTTACCGGAGCCGTGATATTCTCAACGGTGAAGTCTGTATAAAACACTTGCCACTCAGTTGTCAGATCGAAAGTGACACCGTTCAAACCGTAGCTCGTAAATGGTCGCCCATGTTGATGGATGAACACCAGAGCATCCCGCCCCGTTGTTGACTTGGCCGCCAGGCTAAGCCGATAGGTCGTGGCCGGCTGGAGCGCCAAGCCGGTTTGGAAAAGTTGGACGTTCGACCCGCGAGTCTCAATTGAAACCTCTCCGAGGGCGGCGCATTCATAAGGGTTGACCGACGTCGTAACAAAAGAAGCCTTGGCATCGCTGAAAAAGCTCCAGCTCCCTCCGCCCTCCTCGAAGCCTGGATTTTGCACCAAATTTCCAACAACCGTGTTGCCGCATTGTCCTGACATCGAGATCGGTGAGCTAAATAGATATATGCTAAAAGCCGTGATCAGGGCAAGGAAGGTGAAAACTGCCATCGCGAATTGTGGTGGCTTTTTCAAATCCATCTTGTCATCTCCTCCGGTTTTGCTTTCCAATACATAAACCAATCAAATACGACTACCGGATGTTCAAACTTGGGTAAAATTAAATCTGTCAGTTATTTTGAGCAGAGGGAAATGTCGCCGGCGAGAAGCAATTTATACCCGCCCCAAAACGACACTAAATAATTAGCTGTGGCTATCCCGTGCTCCTTATCCAGTGCTATAAGTATCATCTGATCGCGACGACCTCGACGTGAAAACGCCGTAAAAGCCGGGTGATAAAACCGATCATGACGGATAGGCGCAACATGGATCAACCATGTTGCGCCTTTTCATTTGCGACCAACAAGAGTCGCGATAGCGAACTTCACCTGAGTGTTATTTTATATATCTATCCCATCCGCTGAAAGATTTTCCCTTCTCAACCATCACAACCGTAAACCGCAAGTCCATGGGATACCATTTATTCGGGTCTTCGCCGTTCCAATTCCAGCCATTGTAGTTACTCACCGGCAAGCCCGAGGAATTCTTGATGGCGACGCCGTTTCGGAAGCGCGGTCGAGACCAGTCAATGATAATTCCGTTTTTCTTCCAAAGGTCCTGGACCTTTTGGCTCCAGGTCGCGACGACCTTGTTGCCTTGATACGATATGGATTGCAGGGAGCCGCAGTTTTCCAGCTTGTAGGGATCCTTGTACGGTTTAGTCGTATCGTTCGCCGCGGGTTGCCAGATACAGAATTGCAGCTTCATATTTTTACTTGCAGGCATGCCACTGATTTCTGCCCGATAATAGAATGTCCCTTCCCCATAATTCGTGGGTGAGATCAGGTTGCGGTTATACAGAATGTCATCCTCCTGATCCCAGGGGAAGCCACGATTCAAAGTAGTGACAGGTTTATTCCAGTCAAAGATAACGATCTCGGCCCCGGTTGTTGGTGGCGGCGTCGGAGAGCCGCCGGGAGGTGGCGTAGGAGTCGGCGATCCGCCTGGCGGGGGGCTGCCGACAGCCGTGAGGGTAATGCTATCAATGCTATAGTCAATACCGCTTCCACGCGGAGTAAGGAACCGAAGGCGCGCGTCTGACACCGGCTGGGAGAATCCTTTTGTCGTAAAGGTCATCCCGAACTCCTGCCATTTTGTCGTTAGGTCAAACTTCTTGCTCAAGCCATAATTGGTATAAGGCGAGCCGTGCTTTAATAGGTTTACCTGAATATCCTGACCACTGGATTTGGCCCAGAAGTGCAATTCATACTGCGTGTTCGGCTGAAGCGGTAAGTTGAAAGTATAGAATTGGGCTTGTGTGTCGCTTCGATTCGTCTTGATTTGAGCTGCTTTTGTGCCGCTCTGCCCCGGCGACACGGCTGATACAGTACAGGCATGGCAACTCCATGTCTGGGTACCGCCCTCAAACGTACCGTTGGAGATTAAATTTGCTTGGTTCGCGTCGGCCTCGGCTCTCAACGCCAGCGGCACAACAAACATAAATACTGCCAACATCGCCAAGCTCAACGCCGAGATTCTCGCTTTACCTAAATTTAAATGTGATTCCCGTCTTGTCATGAATTACTCCTTTTATGTTTTAGCTTTGTTGCTGCTACGATTTATCCTATGGCAAGCGGATAACGGGGCTTGTTATCACCCCTCAATCACGACGTCCTCAACCTGTCAGGTATGACTTATCGGCCGGCCAGGGACGGTTATTTGGAAACCTGGAGTGTCCGATATTTTCCGACTGCACGTCCAGGTCAACGGACTATTGCGTGGGATAGTTGAGCCGGATGCAAGGTACACTAGCAAGACGGGTTTACGCGTGAAAAAAGCGTGAATTTTCAATGAAAATTCTCTAAACAAGGGATGTCAGCCGGCGCGGGTCGACGGGAATTTACTCCTTCTGAGTTTGGATCGGAACAGGTCAGATGGGTTGTCTACGTTTCAGAGGTGGTAAATAAAAACCCACCGCCCATGTGGATTTGTATCAGCGGTGGATCGAAGTCGACAGTAAAGTCGAAGGGAATAACTCGTAAATACTGACGAAAGAGTTATTTGATGCCCGGCAAATGTCTCGCCCTCAGTCCGCAGGCATGAATCACGATCAAATAGCCGGGTATGCTGTGTTTATAATTCCTTGCATCGATTCTAACTCGGTCGTGAGCGCACAGGCTATCGTCATTACGGGTAATTTGACCAACCTGAAAAAGCCCGATCCTTTTCAACCGCAACAACCGTGTAGCGGAGATCCATCGGATACCACTCATCCGGATTTTCACCATACCAATTCCAGCCGTCAAAATCGCTGACCGGCAGTCCGGCGCTGTTTTTAATGACCGCCGACACGCGCTGCCGAGGTTGGGTCCAAATAATCGGCAATGCCGGATCCTTTACCCAGAATGATGGGATGGCTTGGCTATTTTGAAAAGAGACTTGCGAGCCGGTGTAGGAAAGCGCTCGCTGATTGTTGCACGTCTCACGTGTTAAACTTTCTTGCCAGATACAGAATTGCAGCTTCATGTCCTTGTTTGTCGGCATGCTCCGGACGATGGCGCGGATGAATAGGCGACCCTCAGCAAAATTAACAGGCGTCGTCCAGTCGCCGTTGCCCGCAGCCAAGGGGGGATCGTTCCATGGAAAGCCCCGGTTGTTTTTGGTTACCGGCCCGTTCCAATCATAGACAACCACTTCTCGTTCCTTGTCGGCCGGCATCAAGGTCGGCGTGGCGGTTGGCGTTATTGTAGGTGTCGGCGTCGTTGTTGGCGTTGCTGTCGACGTGGGCGTCGTTGTCGGTTCCTCTGTGGCTGTCGCCGTTGGCTCTTCGGTTGTGGTTTCGGTCGGCTCTTCGGTAGGCGTCGCTGTCTGCTCCTCTGTGGGCGTCGCTGTCGGCTCCTCCGTGGGCGTTGCCGATGGGGTTGCTTCCGGTGTTTCGTCTGGCGTGGCAGACGGCACAGCCGTCGGGCCTTGTACTTCGCCGAACACCGCCGGGTTATAAGCTTGATGTTCTGAATTGGCACCGGTGGTCGATGCGGCCGCGCCCCAAACCAAATAAACAAAGGCGGCGATCACAAGAATCACTATCAGAAAACGGGGAGGCAAACTTGATCGTTTCATAGTCATCCTTTTCGCTTCAGATCGAATTATATCTGATCGTTAAACAGATAAGTTGTCGGTATTGGGCGCGCGAGCGCCATAAAGCGTAGAACAGTGAGCTAGAAGTAGCTGAGGGAATACGGACAACTGATACTGAGATTCCCGCATGAATCGGAAAGGGCCGGGCAATGTAAAGGCGCATGCCGTCATCATGGTTTGCGTCTTAATTTAACCGGTTTGCTCCTTCACTCATCGCTCCCATAAATGCCGAAAGGAATTCCAAAAGGGTTTTGGTATATACCTTTCAACCCCGAAGATAATACCCCTAAACGAACGGGTTTGTCATGAATTCTCGATTAGTATTTTATAATATTGGTGTTTTAGATCGATCGACTTACGGATTTTCTTACGCAACGAATCGGCTCGATCGGCGTATAGATTAGAAAGCGATCGCGAGGAGATTGGCCCATGACTGAGAAAGAACCATTGAAAATCACCCTTGAAGACCTGGGGATAGAGGCTACACCAACAGCAACGAAAGACTTAAGTGGTCGCGTACGCGAAGAAGCCGCTCAACTTGGGTCAAAATTCGCCGGTGCGGTAAAAGACACCGCCGGAAAAGTGACGGCCAAGGTTTCAGACACAACTGCTGAAGCCGCCAGTCGCAGCGCCGAAGCTGTACGTGACAAGGTGAGTGAAACCATCCAAGCCCAATCGAAGGCCACGGTCGACGCGGTTGAGGAGCGCCTCCGTTCGGTTGATTGGAAAGGCGAAGCGCAAAAAAGCGCCGAGAGTAGCTTGCGCTGGCTTAGCCGCCGGCTGGAAGCCGTAGCCGAACGGTTGCATAGCGAAGCCAACGAAGAACCGAAACCTCCAAACGGTTGAGAACACACCAGGAATTGAGTGGACACGATCTACGCGCTCCGCTAACATACACTCCATGGAAATCGAACTTGAAGAAGTCGATGGGACTACCATCGCCACACTATTTGGGGAACTCGATGGCCGCACCGCCCCAACGGTTCAGGACAAGCTGCTTTCCCTCCCAAAACCGAACGCCAGGCTCTTGCTCGATATGTCCGGGGTAACTTATATCTCCAGCGCCGGGTTGCGCTCGTTGTTGATGCTCTACCGGCAAATGGCCGCGCAGGAGGGACGGGTAGCGCTGGTCGGCCTGGCTGAAAATATCAAAGATATCATGGCCGTAACCGGATTTTTGGAATTTTTCGACACCTATGAGACCACGGCCGATGGGGTGGCCGCGTTATCAGTAAGTCGATGAGCGGCGTGTCACTCTATCGGTGATTTCCCCTTGTAGCTTGCCGCCAAGGGGAGGCGCCTCACGATTCTCGCGAAATCGCCCGCACATTTTGCCTCAACTTGATGATCGAATCCGCCGCGTGGTAACCCTTGCGCAGGCTGACGTTGGCGTAGATCAACGTGCGCGGGCCGATTACACAACCGGGATTCAGAACGGAGTTGCATCCTGTCTGGGCATCATCACCCAAGATCGCGCCGAATTTGGTGAGGCCTGTATCAAATTCCTGGTCCTCGATAGTGAGACGAATCGTTGGCCGCTTGCCGGTGGCGACATCTTTTTCACTCAGGATTCCTAAATTACTCAGTTTTGTGCCGGCTCCAAGATTGACCCGATGGCCCAAGATCGAATCTCCGACGTAGGCGAAATGAGGTGCGGCGGCTTTCGGTAGGAACAAACTGTTTTTTGCTTCGCTGGCATGACCGAGGACGGCTCCGGGGAGAAGGACTACATTCTCGCGCACGTACGCCCCGTGGCGAATCACCGCCCCCGCGCCGATATAGGCCGGACCGATGATATAAGCCCCCGGTTCAATCACAGCGCCCGGTTCGATGACGATCGCCCCGTCATCAATCCAAGCACCGGGCATGACCATCCCTTCGATTCGCCGGCCATTCGCCGTCAAACGGGCGACATGATCCTTGATTTTCGGTAAGGCTTCCCACACAAAGGCGCAATGCTCGAAAAAACGGGCAGTCATAACTTCTGTTAGATTGAAAAATGTCGCGGGGTGCAATAAATCTTGGTTCATATCGACGCTCTCATATTTTGATTGGCACGAACAATCGAGCAGGGCTACCGGCCTTGATCAACGAACGGGCGAATATTCAATCAGACCAGGCTTAAAAGCTCGTCGTATTCCGCATAAAAAGCAAGAATGAGTTCGTCCGGCTGGGGAATAAGGCCGGCATCTGTCGCTACCCCTAGGTAAATATTGCCGGCATAGCTCAAAATGCTGATGCCTAAAGCCAGCCTGCCGCTCTGGGGCACCCAGAACATCAACGATTCGATCGGCCGGCCGGCCATAAACAGGGGAATCGGCGGGCCGGGAACATTGGTCAACACGGCGGTAGCCTTCGCGCCGATAATGCGCACGATCAAATCCTGAATCA
>Ga0114939_10002903_pt1 | contig 12313 bp, 8 predicted proteins | sample AshMeaCrysSpring_FD_87196 | JGI IMG/M metagenome (GOLD analysis project Ga0114939, IMG submission 87196) | Groundwater microbial communities from Big Spring, Nevada to study Microbial Dark Matter (Phase II) - Ash Meadows Crystal Spring | ecosystem: Environmental > Aquatic > Deep subsurface >... | reverse complement strand
TTGCGGTTGGGGACAGATTCGATGAACATGGCTACTATTAAAACCGGGTTGCCATATATTGTAAAGAAATAAATCAAAATTTACATGGCTACGTTTTTCGCCACAAAAAAGCCGCAGATCAAGTATTCATGCGGCATTGCGGGTTTTTTATCCCTCGAAGTTCAGCATAGACAAGACCGGTGCGGGCGGCGGTGGCATGCCACAGCGGGCTGCGGGCCGACGGGTCGAGGACCTCGACGTAGAGCCCGGCGGCCGGGTCCCCGTCGAGGTCGGTTTTGTAGCGGAACTCGATGGCGGTGCCGCGCACGATGCCGGAGACGCCCGCCTTTTTCGCCGCAGCGGCCAGCTCGGAATCCGAATAGGGTTTTGTCTCCCCGAGTTCGTCGGCCGGCTTGGGCGGGAGTATCTGGACATCGAGCCCGCGGGCCGCGAGCTCGGTGGCGACAAGGTCGGCGAAGGCGCGGCCGGCGTTGTCGTCGTCGGTCGCGTTGGTGAAGGGCGCCACGAGCACCTTGCCGCTCAGACGGATCGGCGGGTTCGCGGGCCCGGATTCGACGGTGGAGACGCAGCCGACAAGGGCGGCGGCGAGGATCGCGGCAAGGCCGGTGATGGAGGAACGTGTGGTCATTTTATTCATAGGATTAAAAGAAGAGGCGGAAAGCAAGCGCGAGTTCCACCAGTTGCGAGCCGGTATTGCTCTGGGTGCCGCTGCTGAGGTAACCGGCGGATGCCTCGAATTGGAGGCTTTTGCGCGGGGACCATGCGGCGCGGAGGTAGCCGCCGTAATTGAGCTGGGACGAATCGAGGTAGTAGCCGAAGACGCCGAGGGTTTCGATCGTGAGGCGGGGGAGGATCTCGCGGCGGGCGGAAAGGGTGAGGCCCTGATAACTGATGGTGGGGTCGATGAGGGTCTCGGGGGTATTGGCGAGGATGCCCTCGTCATCGAGGGCGGCGACCTCGGCGGCCGGCGGGCTGCCGGGGTCGTAGAGCGGGGAGACGAGCGAGGAATCGGTGGAGGTGGTATCGAAGCGGGCGAGCTGTCCGGTGTAGGCGATGCGGATTTCGACCGGGTCGCGCATGGCGAGGCGTTCGATCTGCCATTCGGCGCCCCATCCGCGTCCGAGCGGACTGCCATCGACGGTCGCGATGCGGCCGAAGCCGGTGGCGGCGAAGCGCCAGTTGGCGGCTTTGTCGGGGGTCCAATCCCAGCCGGCGTAGAGTTTGGATTGGCGACCGTCGAGGACTTCGAGCGAGAGGCTGTCGTAGGCGGGGGCGTTGTATTCGGCCCCGAGAAACCATCTGCGGGTGGCGGTGATGCGGCGGGCGAGTTCGGCCGAGGCGGTGAATCCGGCGGAGGACCCACCCGCGAGGACGCGGAGTTTCCATGTGTCGAGCGGGGTGGCCTCGATGCCCGCGAGGCCCTGCATGCGCCACGCGCGGAGATCGCGCAGGTTGCCGACCGCGCGCTGGTGGATGTCGTCGCGGGTGATTTCGGCGAGGAGTCGGAAGCGGTTGGTGAGCGGACTCTCCCATGCGGCTTCCGAGCGGAGGATTTCCCCGGTGGCGAGCAACCACTGATAGCGTGCGCCCGCGTCGAGGCGGGGAAGCTGTTCGTAAAAAATCTCGTCGAGGATGCGGCGGGATTCCTGGCGCAGTGGTTGGGAAATCCGGCGGTCTTCGAGAATCTCGTGGTAGGTGGCAAGGGCGGTGCGCCAGTCGCCCGAGCGCCGGGCCTCGGAGGCAAGGTCGAGCAGGTAGGGGAATTCGCGGCCCTGAAATTGCTCGCGGCGCAGGCGGTCGAGGATGGCCCGGGCGGCGGAGTGGTGGCCGAGAAGGCTCTCGGCGGCGGCGATGAAAAACCAGGCCTGGTCGTCGTCGGGTTCGCGCGAGAGGATCTCGCGGGCGTAGCGGCGCACGCCGGCGGCGTTCTGACGCTCGAGTTCCATCGAGGCGAGCGCGAGCAGGCTTTCCTTGTCGCCGGGGAAGCCGCGCAGGACCGGCCCGGCCAGCGCCCGCGCGGGCTTGGGGCGGTTCAGTCGGGCATTGAGGTAAAGCAGGCGCTTCTGCACGTCCAGAATCGATCCGGGCTCCGCCGGCGGGAGCGCGGGCTCGTCGGGCAGGAGAGAAAGATCGGACGGCAGGGAAAGATCCGGGGTCTCCAGGAGGTCGGGCCCGGCGGCGGAGAGGGATGAGTGGAGCAAAACACCGGCCGCCACAAACAAAACCATCAAACGCGGCTTCATCGGCTTCCTTTCGCGAGGCCGAGCGAGCGGCGGTAGGCGCGTTTGGCATTGACCGGATCGCCCGAGGAAAGCAGGGAGTCGCCCAGCATGCGCCAGCCGAGTTGGTCGGGACGGCCGGCGTCCGAGGCAAGATAGGAACGAAGCAGCGCGGAGGCGGACGGATATTCTTCGAGGTCCATGTAAAGTTGGGCGACATCGCGGCGGAGAACCGGCTCGCCGGAGAGGTCGATCGGACGGAGGACGTCCCGCATTTCCCGTTTCTTACCCTGCGCGCCAAGCGACCGCGCGAGCGCGAGCAGGATGCGGGAATCGCCCGGCTTTTTCAAAGCCAGCTTTCGGAGGATGGCCTCGGCCACGGCGGCGCGCCCGGCGGATTCCATAAGATCGGCCATGAATTCCAAATAGGCGGGATCGTCGCTCGCGGCGGGCGGGAGGGCGTTTTCGAGGAAGGCGAGCGCCTCGGCGCGTTTGCCGGAGGCGGCCAGCAATTCCCCGTAGAGCAACTTGACCTCGGCGGGCGCGCCGGCTCCCACCGGGCCCAGCGCGGCGAGCGCCTCGGCGGGCTTTCCGGCGGCCGAAAGCCGGTAGGCGAGGTCGGTCTGGAATCCCCTCATCGATGGGAAAGCGGCGGCGGCCCGTCGGAGGGCGTCCTGCGCGGCGTCTTCCTCCCCGAGGAGGGCATGGTGGTAGGCGAGGATGCGGAAAAAATTCGGATCGGTTTTTTTGGCGGTGGCGATTTTGAGTTCGGTGGCCTCGATGAGGGCCGGGATTTCGCCGAGGCTCTCCGCGGCGGAGTAATATTGTTGGATGATGTCGGAATCTTTGGTTTTGCGGGCGAGGTTGCCGAGGCGGGCGACGAGTCCGTCGTAGCGGCCCTCGATCCAGTCGAGGCGGGCGATGGCACGGGCGATCTCGGGATCGTCCGGATCGAGTTTTTCGGCGCGGAGGTAGAGGTCCCTGGCTTCGTCGAAGATCTCGTCCACCTCGTCGAGGCGGGCGAGTTCGAGGATGACCCCGAGATCGTCGGGTTGGGCGGAAAGGTGCTGACGAAAGAGCTTGCGGGCGTCTTCATAGGAGCATTGTTCAACAAGAAGGCGGGCGAGCAGGAGCAGTTCCGGCGAGGTTCCTTGCGACGGGAGAAACTTCGGCAGAACGCCCGTGAGGTCCTGAGTCCGCTTGAGGCCGGGCGCGAGGGCGATGAGACGGTCCAGTGCCTCACGCGACCCTTCAGCCGCAAGCGGCAACCACGCTTCGAAGGCCTTCCCGGGCTCTCCGGCCCATTCGAGCTGGGCCGCCATCCGGAGCCGTCGTTCGCGGTCGTCGGGATTTTGTTCCAGGAACCGGCGGTTGGCCTCTGCCGCGAGCGGCGGGTTGCCGGATTGGATGGCGAGGTCGGCGAGCGACAGCCAGAGCCCGGGGTGATCGGGGTGGGCTTCGAGCCAGGTGCGGAGGGGGCCGGTGCCGGCTCCCGGCTTCCCCGAGGCGAGGGCGGCGGCGACCAGCGCGCGGGCCCACGTTTCCCCGCCGAGCAAATCCGCAAGCGCATCCGAACGGGCCGACAAAAATTCCAGCGCGCGCGCGTTCTGGTTCTCTTCGGCATAGAGGCCGAGGAGGGTCTCGGCGGCGGGAGCCGCATCCGGCGGCCACGGGGGCGGATTTTTGGAAAACCAGCCTTCAAGCGCCGCCACCGCGCGGTCCACCCGGTCGGCCTTCCGCCAAAGGCGGGCGGACTCGACGGCGGAAGCCGGCGGCGGCGAGGGCACGGCCTCCGACGCCTCGGCGGCCGCGGCGGGGTTTCCTTCGGCGAGTGCGGCCGCGAGCACGGCCCGGGCGGCTGCGGCACGGTCGGTCGATGGAACCCGCGCGAGGATGGCGCCGACATCCTCCGGACGCGTGGCGCGGGCGAGAACTTGCTCGAGTCCCGAAATGGCGAGCGGCGCCAGTCGGCGGTCGGCGAGGCCCGCGAGGAAAGGCTCGGAAAGCGAGACCGTGGCGTTCCCGTCAAGCCGGCCGGGTTCGTCCGCGACCCGCAGGTGTGCGCGGGCCATTTTGTGAATCGGATCCTCCCCCTCACCCGAGCGCTCGAGGATGCTTCGGATGAGCGGGAGGTCGTTGTCCAGCATGGCCCGGTAGAGGAGTTGGCCGGTGCGCGGAATCAGAAAAAAAATCGCGAGCCCGGCCGCGCCGATCGCGGCGAGCGCCACGAGCTGGAAGCCGCGCGGTCTCATGGGAGCGGAGCGCCGGATACCGCGAAGGAAAGCGCCTTCCCTCCGTTGACCGTCAACTCGCCATCCGGGCTTGTCACCTGCTCGGCTGGCTTCCCATCGACCACCAGCGGGACGCGGGCGTCCGGCGCGAAACCGGCGAGCGTGATGCGGACAGGCCGGAAGTCGGATGCGGAAATCCGGATCTCGCGTGGGCCGAAAGCCTCCACGTTTGCCTCGGCGGTGGATTCCTTGAGGTGGATGTGGGGTGGGGGAGCCCCGGCCAGCGCGATGACCGTTCGGGGCGATTTCCCGGCCGCGAGATAAAGTTGGCCGTCGGTGGGATTCGCGCCGACGAGGTTTTGGCTGGCGGCGAAATCCGGTTTGCAGGACGGCAGGCGGAACGTGCGGCACTCCGAGCCCGCGACGACAATCCAGCGGTCGGTTCCGTGTGTGAAAATGACAGCCCGGTTCGCCTCGCGCACGCTCCGCGCGTAGCGGGCGGCGGTGGTGGCCTGGAGCGGCCGGGCGAGCGCCCAGTCATAGACGGCCTTCAGCGAGTTGAGCGACTCGAGGCGGTCGCCCATGAAAATATGATAATAAATGCCGACCGGCTTGAGCCTGCGGGGCGCGCCGGTTCGCTCGAAGGTTTGGATGACGTTTGTGTAGCCGCCCCAGCGCGGGCCCTCGAAGCCGCCAGTGAAAAGCATCTCGTTCTGGATGGCGGCATTGACCTGCAGGCGGTCGTCCCATGGCATCGCGAGGGGGGCCACCGAGGCGACTCCGGGCCGCGACCGCGAGACGACGGTATCGCCACCGTTGAGGTTCTCGATGCCCATGGCATCGGCCACTGCGAGCGCCTCCGGACCCGGCCGGCAATTGCCCGACCAGAGGATGAGATCGACCGGCTTGCCGGGGGGGGCCAGTTCCCGCCGGATGTATTCCACCGACCCGCAGATTTCGCGTTCCGGGTCGATGCGGCCGAGGTCGTATTGGACTCCCAATTCCAGCGCCTGGACTTCGTAGAGTGTCTCGGTCTTGTCGTCGTGCATCCAGAAAAACGGATGCGAGTAGGTGTGCGAGGCGATCTGGATATTCGGTAAAGCGAAGATGTCCTTCGCGATCCGCGTGAGTTTTTCCGAGTCGCCGGGAGCCTGACGCTTTAGATAGCCGCGGATCTCGGACTCGATAATCGAGGAGGTGATGGGCAGCGGGTAGGCTTTGTAAATGTGGTCGCGGATGATTTCCGAACTCAGGCGGCCTTTTTCCACCGCCGAGAAATTGCTGAACCCGTCGGCATCCACATGGCTGAAGACCAGCCGCAGCCCGTCCCGGGTTGTGGGGTCGGGCGCGGGGAACGCCGGACCGCGCAGCGTCTCGCCCAAAAAGGCGAAAATATCCACCACCGACAGCGAGATATTGTCCGGCCGCTCGAACCGCAGAAACGGATTCAGCACGGCCCCGCCCCACGGGGCCAGAAACACGGCGTCGAATTCCTTCGGCGACAGATCGCCGGGCACACGGAAGGCGAGCGAGGCCAGCACCCGCGCACCCTTCGGCGCGACGACGACCGGGTAGTTCGAAGGGATCGGACGCGGGGGAATCTCGCCGGCGAGAATCGGCGACTTTTCCATGCGGATGCCCTCCGGCGAGTTGAGGGTCGATGTCGTGCGCGTGTCTATCGACATGCCCAGCAATCCGCCGAAAATCGTCGCATACCGGCCGTCAAACGGCAGCTTCCCGAATACCAAGACCGGTGCGCTTTTGGCGGGGCGCTTGGCGAACCACTCGAGAACCCGCTTCTGGGTCGGCTCGCCCCAGTCGGTGAACGCGTCGAACACATAGGCGGCGAATTCGTCCCCGCGCCCGCCGGGCAATTCACCGGCCTCGGCATTGAAAAAAACCGGCACATAGCCGAGCCACTCGAGCGGCAGCACGAGGCCCTGCGCGGCCCATGTGTCGGCAGGCCAGAAGCGGGGTTCCCCCGGCTCGAGCGTGCGCCCGTAGAGCACGGCAACCTTGCGCGGCACCCGCCGCACCGGCGCGAGCAATTGTCCGTCCAGTTCGGGTGTCGAGATAAACGGCACGAATCCCTCCGCGCGGATCTTCTCCGCCACGGCGTCCGCCGCCGCCGGGTCGCCGGGATCGGCGTAATCGACCACATAAACCGGCAACCCGGAGGCCGCGACCCCACGCAGCTTCTCCAGCAGCCACGCCGAATCCGCCGCCACCACCGGAGCATACTTTTTCACCGAAAAATCATACGTCGAAAACAACGACTCCGCCAAAACCCCGTCCACCACCCCGCGCAGACGCGGCAGCACGGAAAACCCGCGGTTCAGCACAATCTTCCGACCGGGATGCCTGCGCCGGATTTCCCCGACCGCCGCCACGAGTCCGTCCCGGAATTCCCCTGCGCGATCCGGGAATTTTTCTGCGAGCGTGTCCGCCGCATCCATCGTGTCGAGGAAAAATCCGTCGAACCCCCGCGCCGCCGCCTCGTCCGCAAGGTCCGCCAGCAAAGCCGTCCATTTCCCGGTGGAGATGTCGGGCAGGTCGCTGTTCCATTCGGGATTGTGCGCCAGGATCCGGTGGCCCTCGTTCCGGACCCGGTCGCGGTAGGCCGCGTCGGGCGCGACCTCGACCGCGCTCAGATACGCGAGCACGGTCGTCCCGGCCGCCTTCGCCGCCGCCAATTCCACACGGGCTCCCGGATCGACAACCGCCACGTCGAAGGCCGCCACTTCGAGCCCGTTCACCTCCCGCGCGTAGTTGACGTAAAGCGTGCGGGCCAAGCCCGCACACGGTCCGCAAACGGACAGCAGAACTAATACAGCAAGTCGGATTTTCAAGTTTATGTTACTGGTTGTCCCGGGGGCGGGGACCCTCTGGATCGTCGGGTGGATGTCAAGTGAGTGCGACCCCGGATGGCATGGCGGAATCCGCCCGCCGGCGCAAGCAAAACACACTTGACACCGGCGGAGATGCGCCCATTTTTTCCCGGTCTGTTGAACATGATAGAAGCCCGGGATTTGAAGAAACAATTCGGAACGCGCAAGGCGGTCGATGGCGTGTCCTTCAGCGTGGCCAAAGGCGAGGTGCTGGGTTTCCTCGGGCCCAACGGGGCCGGAAAATCCACGACGATGCGCATGATCACCGGCTACCTGCCGCCGACCTCCGGGCATGTGGAAATCGGCGGCCGGAACATGCTGGCCGACCCGGTGGCGGCGAAGCGGTTGATCGGGTATCTGCCCGAGAACGCGCCCTCGTATCCCGAGATGACCGTCCTGGCGTTTTTGAATTTCTGCGCCGCGATGCACGGGATCGCCGCGGCCAAAGTGAACTCGGCGGTTTGGAAGGCGATGGAGACCTGCTTTCTGGAACCGGTTCGGCATCAGACCATCGAGACGCTTTCCAAGGGGTTTCGTCACCGGGTCTGTCTGGCGCAGGCGATTATCCATGATCCCGAGGTGCTTGTTCTGGACGAGCCGACCGACGGGCTGGATCCGAACCAGAAGCACGAGGTGCGCACCCTCATCCGCCGCATGGGGGAATCCAAGGCGATCATTTTCTCGACCCATATCCTCGAGGAAGTCGAGGCCGCCTGCACGCGCGCGATCATCATCGACCGGGGGCGGATCGTGGCCAATGGCACGCCCGCCGAACTCAAGGCCCGCGCGCCCGGCGCGGGGCGCATCCGCGTGCGTCTGGGCGACGGGGCCGACCATTCGGCCGCCTTCGCAAAGCTGGACGGGGCGGCCTCGGCGACTTTCGCGGACGGCCGGATCGTGATCGTGCCGGCCGCGTCGAAGGACCCCGCCGCGCTCGCCCGCGCGGCGGCGGAACTCGCCGGCAAAGAGCGCTGGAGCCTGCTGGAATTGCGCGTCGAGGAGGGCCGGCTCGACGACGTCTTCCGCAGCATCACATCGAAAGACACCGGAGGAAACAAATGAGACCCGTTTGGATCATCGCGCGCCGCGAGCTCGCCTCGTTTTTCGGTTCGCCCATCGCGTATGTGTTCATCGTCGTTTTTCTGGCGCTCGCCGGCTTTTTTACGTTCATGGTGGGCGGGTTGCTCGAGCGCGGCGAAGCCGGGCTGGCCCCGTTTTTCACATGGATGCCGTGGTTGTATCTCTTCCTTGTGCCGGCGGCCGGGATGCGGATGTGGTCCGAGGAACGGCGGCTCGGCACGCTTGAGTTGCTGATGACCATGCCGGTCCGCCCCTGGCAGGCGATTGTCGGCAAATACCTTGCGGCATGGGCGGTGATCGCCGCCGCGCTTTTGCTCACCTTCCCGGTGGTGGCCACGGTGAACTATCTCGGCGACCCCGACAACGGGGTGATCCTCGCGGGGTATATCGGCAGCCTGCTCCTCGCGGGCGGCTACCTCGCAGTCGCCTCGCTCACATCCGCCCTCACCAGAAACCAGGTCGTGAGCTTCATCCTCTCGGTGGCGGCCTGCCTGTTTCTTGTGCTCGCCGGATGGCCGCCGGTCACCGATTTCCTCGAGGGCTTCGCCGCGCCGGGGCTGGTGGACGCCGTCGCCGGGCTGAGTGTGACGACCCATTTTGATTCGATCCAGCGCGGCATCCTCGACTCGCGCGACCTCGTGTATTTTGGGTCGCTGATTGGATTCGGCCTTGCGGCCACCGCGCTGGTGTTGCGGGCCCAACGTGCTCCCTGACCCATGAAGAAGCCGGTTCTTGCCACCATCGTTTCCCTGTTGTTGCTGCTGGTTTTGCTGGCGGCGGTCAACGTGATTGCGGGCGCGGTGAAATTTCGCGCCGATATCACCGCCGACCGCACCCACACGCTGTCCGACGGCACGCGCCAGATCCTCTCGCGCATCCCGACTCCCGTCCAGTTGCGTCTCTACGTCGCCACGACCGAGGGTCAGGTTCCACCGTTTTTGAAAAATTACGTTTCCCGCGTGGAGGACCTCCTCGACGAGATGGCACGCGCCTCGGGCGGAAAACTCCAAATCGAAAAACTCGAGCCGCTGCCCGACTCGGACGCCCAGGATTCCGCGCGCCTCGACGGCATCCAGCCCGGCCCGCTGCCCAACGGCAACGCACTCTACCTCGGGCTCTCCGCCTCGATGCTCGACAAAAAGGTGGCGCTCCCCTTCCTCGCGCCAAACCGCGAGAGACTGCTCGAATACGACATCGCCCGCGCCATTTCCCGCCTCGTCGAAGAACAGCCCCCGAAGATCGGTGTCATGAGCCCGCTGCCTGTCTTCGGCCAGCCCATGGCGATGATGATGATGGGCGGTCAGCGTGGTCCCCAGGCTTGGGTGCTCATCGACGAGCTGCGCCGCGACTTCGACGTGCGCGAAATTCCGATGACCGCCCCGGAAATCCCCGCCGATATCTCGGTGCTCGTCCTCATCCATCCGAAAGGGATCACGCCCGCCGCCGAATACGAAATCGACCAGTTCCTGCTGCGCGGCGGCAAGATGGTTGCGTTCGTGGATCCCTACTGCGTCCTCGACAGTGGCATGGGCGGGATGGGCGGGATGGGCGGGATGGGTGGCGGGATTTCCAGTTCGACCCTCCCGACCCTCCTCCCGGCATGGGGCGTCTCCTTCGACGACACGAAAGTGGTCGCCGACCTCGCCTTCGCGGGCGAGACACGCGAGGGCCGCTCTCCCGGTCTCCTCGACCTCACCGCCGACGCCATGAATCCCGACGACGTGCTCACCGCCGGACTCGACAATATGGTGCTCGTCTTCGCCGGGGCGCTCTCCGCCAACACCACCGCCGGCCTCGCCTCCGACTTTCTTTTCCGCACGTCCACGGATTCCGAGTTGGTCGAGCCCATGCTTCCTCGCATGGCGCCCGGCGAGGTCATCAAGAATTTCAAACCAAGCGGCACGCAAATGCCGCTCGGGCTGCGCCTGCGGGGCAAGTTCCCATCGGCCTTCCCGGGTGGACCGCCCGAGGGGACCACCGCGAAGCCGGGCGCGCTTAAAGAGGCCGCCGCCGAATCCACCGTCCTCCTTGTCGCCGACGCGGATTTCATTCAAGACGCGATCGCCGTGAGCGAGGTCCGCGGGCTCATGCCCGGCCAGCGTATGGTCGTCCCGACCAATGGCAACCTCGCCTTCGCGCAGTCCGCCCTCGACCAACTCGGCGGCGATCCGAGCCTCATCGCGGTCCGCAGCCGCGCCGTCCAGAACAGGCCTTTTACCGTCGTGCGCAAAATGCAGGCCGCCGCCGAACAGAAATTCCAGGAAACCATCCGCACCCTTGAAGCCAGCCTCCAAGAAACTGAGCAGCGCATCAACGCGCTACAGGCGGTCAAGCCCGACGGCAAACAACTCATCCTCTCGCCCGAACAGCAAAAGGAAATCGAGGCCTTCCGCGCCACGGAAGCCGACGTGAAACGCCGGCTCAAAGAAACCCGCAAGCAGCTCCGCGCGGAGATCGACACTTTGGAGACGCGCCTCAAGTGGATCAATATCGCCGCCATCCCCGCCATTGTGATCGTGGCCGGAATTGCCATCGCTCTCCTCCGCCGGAAAGTTCCCAGCAAACGATGAAACCGCTCGCCCTCCTCGCGGGCGCGGCCGCCATCCTCGCCGCTCTCGCCATCACCCTCAACCGTCCGAAACCCGCCGCCCCCGCCCCCGACCGCACACTGCCCGGCTTCCGTCCGGACGCCGTCGCCGCCATCCGCGTCACCGGCCCCGACGGCTCGACCGAAATCCGCCGCGGGGCCGATTCGTGGACGGTCGCCGGACGCGATGGCGTCCCCGCCGATACGCAAAAAATTTCCCGCTTCCTCCAATCGGCATGGGAATCCCGGCCCGTGCAATCCGTTCCGGTCGGTGCCGCCCAACTCGGCCGCCTCCAACTGGCGGCACCCGGCTCCGGCGCGCCGCCCGACCAAATCGGGCTCGTTGTCGAGTTTTTCGGCGAAAGTGACGCTCCGCTCGCGAAACTCACGCTGGGAAAACGCCGGACCGCCGAGGGGGAAATGGGCATGCCGGGGATGTCGATCGGCCGTTATGTGCTCGCGGATTCCTCGCCCGCAACCGCCTTCCTTGTCACGGAAACCTTCGACGAGGCCGCCCCGGTTCCCGCGCCATGGCTCGACAAGTCCTTCCTCACGATCCCCGAGGTGACCTCGATCGAGCGCAAGTCGGCCGACCCCGCCCTCGTATGGACGATCAACCGCCGCGACGGAGGGTGGGTTCCCGCCGACGCGAAGCCGGGAGAGGTTCTCCAACCGGCCCGGATTTCCGGAGCCGCCGCCGCATGGCAGACTCCAACCTTCGAGGACATCGGAACCACCGGCGAGACCGTCGATCCGGACGGGGCCGTCACCCTCACCGGGGTCGATGGCGTCGCCCGCACGATTCGTCGCGGGGCCGAATCCAACGGGCGCGTCCCCGTCACCATCGAATCCGCCGTCGTCCTCCCCCCGTCCCGCACAGTCACTCCCGGCGAATCCCCCGAGGATGCCAAACGACTCGACGAGGAATACGCCGGCAAGCTCCAAGCCGCCGCCGCCGCCCGCGACGCCGCCGGCAAATTTTCCGGCCGCGTTTACCTTGTGCCCTCCCACCTCGCCAACGCGCTCTTCCTCACGCGAACCGACCTTTTCCCGCCCCCGCCCGAACCCAGTCCGACCCCGACGCTGTCCCCGACGCCGACACCGACGCCGGCCAAAAAAAAGAAGGTGAAGAAAAAATAGGGGTCCCGGCTTCTGGCGTGCGGCGGCACCGCGCCGTCGTTGCCGAAGCGTCTGAAATCAAGCTGCGGATGCATTGGCGAGGCCGGGCGGGAGATCGACGCGGAGCTGTCCGGCGGCGATTTCGAGCAGGATGGGCGCGTCCGCAAATTCGAGGAGGGTTTGCCGGTT
>Ga0114939_10002902_pt1 | contig 12314 bp, 13 predicted proteins | sample AshMeaCrysSpring_FD_87196 | JGI IMG/M metagenome (GOLD analysis project Ga0114939, IMG submission 87196) | Groundwater microbial communities from Big Spring, Nevada to study Microbial Dark Matter (Phase II) - Ash Meadows Crystal Spring | ecosystem: Environmental > Aquatic > Deep subsurface >... | reverse complement strand
TTGGTCGAGTCGACGAGGAGCAGGTCCACGCCGCTGGCACCGAGGCGGGCGAACCCGGGCAGGTCGGTGAGCCGCCCGTCCAGCGGTAGCTGGTCCATCTTGAAGTCGCCGGTGTGCAGCACCGTCCCGGCCGAGGTGCGGATGGCGACGGCAAGCGCGTCGGGGATGGAGTGGTTGACCGCCAGGAACTCGCACTCGAACGGCCCCAGCCTCTCCACGTCACCCTCGCGGACGGTCAGCTGGTAGGAGTCGATGCGGTGCTCGGCCAGCTTCGACTCGACCAGGGCGAGGGTCAGCCGCGAGCCGATCACCGGGATGTCGGCCCGCTCCCGCAGCAGGAAGGGCACCGCCCCGATGTGGTCCTCGTGGCCGTGGGTGAGCACCAGCGCGACCACCTGGTCCAGTCGGTCACGGATGGGCCCGAAGTCGGGCAGCACGAGGTCCACCCCGGGCTGGTGGTCCTCGGGGAACAGCACCCCGCAGTCCACGATCAGCAGGGCGTCGCGGTGCTCGAACACGGTCATGTTGCGCCCGACCTCACCCAGCCCACCCAGCGGCAGGATCCGCAGCCCGCCGTCGGCCAACGCCGGCGGCGGCCCGAGCTCGGGATGGGGATGGCTCACGACAGCAGCCCTGCCTCCACGAGGTCAGCCTGCAGCGCCGCGCGTTGAGGCTCGCCGGCGGGGACGAGCGGGAGGCGCACTGCAGCGCTGGGCAGCACCCCGGACAGCACCAGGGCTGCCTTCGCCATCACCGCACCCTGGCCCCTGGTCATGATGCCGCGGATCGCAGGCAGCAGCGACCGCGCCACAGCTCGTGCGGCGGCGACGTCGTTACGTTCCATCGCCGCCACCATCTCGGCATGGCGCTGCCCGGCCACGTGGCCGACGACGCTGACCATGCCCACCGCACCGTTGGCCAGATGCGCCAGGTTGAGCGCGTCGTCGCCGGAGTAGTACGTCAGGTCGGTTCGCGCCATCACCCAGGCCGAGCCGTTCAGGTCGCCCTTGGCGTCCTTGACCGCCACGATCCGCGGATGCTCGGCCAGCCGTACCAGCGTTTCGGTCTCGATGGGCACACCGCTGCGTCCCGGGATGTCGTAGAGCATGCAGGGCAGCTCGGTGGCATCGGCGACCGCGCTGAAGTGCGCGAGCAGCCCTTCCTGGGGAGGCTTGCTGTAGTAGGGAGTTACCACGAGCAGCCCGTCGGCCCCGGCGCCGGCCGCCTGCCGGGCGAGCGCCCGGGTATGGGCGGTGTCGTTCGTGCCGACCCCGGCCACCACGACGGCGCGTCCCCTCACGACCTCGCACACCGCGTGCAGCAGCGCCGCCTTCTCCTCGTCGGAGGTCGTGGGGCTCTCCCCGGTCGTCCCGTTGACCACCAGGCCGTCGTGGCCCAGCGTGAGGAGGTGCTCGGCCAGCGCCGCCGCTTCCTCGACGTCCACCCGGCCGTCGGCGTCCATCGGGGTGACCATCGCGGTCAGGACCCGGCCGAGCACCGGCGAGGTCATGGGGCGACCCGCCCGTTGGCGACGAACGCCGCATGGGTGAGGGGCATCAGCCCGGCCCAGAGCTCCTCGTACCGCTCGGCGACCATCTCGATCTCGCGCTGCGGGTAGGACGGGAAGTGGCTGTCGTCAGTGTGGCGCCGCAGCGACAAGAAATTCATCAGCGCCCGCGCGTGCATCGTCACGTAGGCCGAGGAGTAGATGGACACCGGCAGCACGGTGCGCGCCAGTTCGCGGGCGATGCCGGCCTCCAGCATCCGCTCGTACTGCGCGTAGGCCTCCGCGGTGGCCTGCTGCACCGCCTCGGTGACGACCTCGTGCTGCTGCGGGTTGCCGGGGACGAACTCGTAGGCGCCGGGCTTGCCGACCTGGACGAGGTTGCGCTGCGGCCCGGGGGTGTAGAAGACCGGCTCGAGGACGCGGTACCGGCCGCTCTCCTCGTTGTAGGAGCTCATCCGATGACGCATGTGCTCGCGCCACACGAAGATCGGGGCTGCCACGTAGAAGGTCATCACCGAGTGCTCGAACGGCGAGCCGTGCCGCTCCCGCATGAGGAAGCGGATCAGCCCGGAGGCCTCCGCGGGGTCTGCGTCGATGGAGGCCCGGGACCGTTCGCCCTGGGTGGAGACCCGGGCGGCGAAGACGACGTCCGCATCCGATGCGCTGGACTTCACCAGGTCGACGGTCACGTCGCTGCGGTAGCGCACCTGAGTCGTCGGGGCCGTCGTCACAGTGGCTGAGCCTAGACTCCGTGGGCAGATTGCGCCGGGCACGCGACACGGCCGGCGCAGTTGGTTGGATGGTCCCGTGAACGTGGCACGCCCCGTCGGCGGCGCCGATCGCAGCGTGCGGGTCGGCTGGGTTGCCGACGCCGCAGCCATGGCGACGGTGCAGGTGCGGGCCTGGCGGGAGGGCCAGGCCCGGCTGCTGCCGTCGTCCCTGAGCGACGCCCTCGACCTCGACGCGACCACCGCGGCGTGGTCGCGGGCGCTGCGCCGACCACCGTCGGCCCGCCATCGCGTGCTGGTGGCGCTGGAGCACGGGGATGTCGTGGGGTTCTGCGCCCTCATCCCCGCAGCGGATCCGGACGCCCATCCCGGTCGGGACGCCGAGATGACCGTGCTGGCCGTCGATCCTGCCCATCAGCGGGCCGGTCACGGCTCGCGGCTGCTGGCCGCGGTGGCCGACACCGCGCGCGCCGATGGGTTCTCCCGGGTCACGACCTGGGTCCTGGCCCAGGACGACGCGCTGCGCTCCTTCCTGGTGTCGGCCGGATGGGCACCGGACGGCGCGCATCGCGAGATGCTGCTCTCGGCGAGCCCTGCCGTCGAGCCCGCCGACCCCGAGGCAGGCGAGACAGCCTCGGCCCGACAGGTGCGCCTGCACACTTGCGTGGAGACGACATGACCTCTGCTGACACCACCACTCCTGACACCGATGCCATGGCCTTCGGTGGCTTCCCAACCGCCGCGCTGGACTTCTACGAGGCGTTGGAGGCAGACAACACCAAGGCGTTCTGGACCGACAACCGCGAGGTCTACGAGGCAGCGGTCAGAACCCCTCTGCTGGCGCTGTGCGATGCGATGGCCGCCGAATTCGGGCCGGCCAAGGTGTTCCGTCCGTACCGCGACGTCCGCTTCAGCAAGGACAAGAGCCCGTACAAGACCGCGCAGGGCGCGGTGCTGGGCATGAGCGAGGGTGCCGGGGCGCTGTACGTCCAGGTCAGCGCCGCCGGGCTGATGGTGGCCGCCGGCTACTACGAGATGGCCAGCGACCAGGTGCAGCGCTACCGCGAGGCCGTCGACGACCCGAGCACCGGGGAGCAGCTGCGCGAGGTGATCACCGCGGTCGAGACAGCCGGTCACTCCATCGGCGGCGACCGGCTCAAGACCCGGCCCAAGGGCTATCCCGAGGACCATCCGCGACTGGACCTGCTGCGATACCGCACGTTGACCGCCGTGCACACCTACCCTCCCGAGCCCTGGCTGCACACCGCCGAGGCGGCCGACGTGATCGCCGCGACGTGGCGAGAGATGACGCCCCTGAACCGATGGTTGGAGTCCAACGTCGGGGCCAGTCGCACCGAGCGGCGGTGACCGGCTCGACCGCCAGCACCGCGCCGGCCGGGTGGGCCCGCCGACGTCGCCTTGTGGCGCGCGACGCGGTCGGGGTGGGCGTGGCCACCGGTGCCTACGGGCTGTCGTTCGGGGCGATCGGGACCGCCGCTGGCCTCACGGTCGCGCAGACCTGCGCGACCTCTGTCCTGATCTTCACCGGCGCGTCGCAGTTCGCGTTCGTGGGCGTGCTGGCCGCGGGGGGAACCGCGCCGTCCGCCGCGGTCACCGCGACCCTGCTGGGCACCCGCAACGCGCTCTACGGGTTGCGGCTGTCCAGTCTGCTCCGGCTGCGCGGCATTCGTCGCCTGGTCGGCGCGCACCTGGTGATCGACGAGTCCACCGCGATGTGCCTGGCTCACGAGGACGACCCGCTGGCCCGGCGGCTGGGGTTCTGGGCCACCGGCCTGGCCGTATTCGTGCTGTGGAACCTTGCCACGCTGCTCGGCGCGCTGGCCGGCACCGCGTTCGGAGACCCTGCCACCTACGGCCTGGACGCTGCCGTCCCTGCGGCGTTCCTTGCCCTACTGTGGCCTCGGCTGTCCTCCTGGCAGACCCGGCTCGTCGCCCTCGGTGCGGTGGTGGTGGCGCTGCTGCTCAGCCCGCTCGTCCCAGCAGGGGTGCCCGTGATGGCGGCTGCGCTGGTGGCCGTGGCCGCGGGGATCGTCTGGCGTGAGGCCCTCGGCGGCTCCCCGGCCGGCACGGCGAGGGCATCGTGACCGCCGTGGGCATCATCGCGGCGGCCGCGGGCTGCTACCTGCTCAAGCTGCTCGGGCTGTCGGTGCCCGAGTCGGTGCTGGACCGTCCGACGGTCCGCGCCACCGCGGTCGCGCTGCCGGTGGCGCTGCTCGCGGCGCTGACGGCCGTGCAGACCTTCGCGTCGGGGCAGGCACTCGTGCTCGACGCCCGGGTCGCCGGCGTCGCGGCCGCGGTCGTGGCACTCCTGCTGCGTGCGCCGTTCCTGGTGGTCGTGCTCGTCGCAGCGCTGACCGCCGCCGGGCTACGCGCGCTCGGCGTCGCCTGACCGCCACAGCCGGACGGCCTCGCGCATGCAGCCGCGGGCCTGGCGGCGATCACCGAGATCGTCGTAGGCGATCGCCAGCCGGTACCACCGAGCCGGGTCGCCCGGGTCGGCCTGCGCCGCAGCGCGGGAGGACTCGAACGCCGCGGTCGCCGCCTCCCGCTCCACCCGCCCGGACGGCCGGCGCGGCAGGTCGTCGGCCGGGAGGGCCCCGCGGGCGGCCAGGTCGGCCGCCAGGTGCGCAACGTCCATACCGAAGCGCACCTCGCGCCACACCAGCAGCGCCCCCAGCACCGGGAAGACGAGGACGGCCACCCCCAGCAGCACCCCGACGGCGTCCCCGGAGCCCACGCCGTCCACGACGAGCACGACTCCGCGCCACCCGACCAGGACGAGGTAGACCGCCAGCACCGCCACCAGGACGAACGCGACGGTGCGTGCCCTCATGGTGCAGCGTCGGCGAACGCGTCCAAGGCAGGCTCGATGCCGAGGGTGAGTCCCGGATGCGTCGGCACCCAGCGGATCCCCAGCAGCACCCCCGGCATGAAGGACGCCCGGTCCAGCGAGTCGTGGCGGATGGTCAGCACCTCGCCGGCGCCGCCGAGCAGAACCTCCTGGTGGGCGACGAGGCCGGAAAGGCGCACCGAGTGCACCGGGATCCCGTCCACCGTCGCGCCTCGCGCCCCGGGGGCGGCGTCCCGGGTGGCGTCGGGTGCCGGTCCTCGCCCGGCCTGGGTGCGGGCCTGCGCGATGCGGGTCGCGGTGCGGGATGCGGTGCCGGACGGCGCATCGGCCTTGCCCGGGTGGTGCAGCTCGATGATCTCAGCGGAGTCGAAGAACGCGGCAGCCTGCTCGGCGAAGCGCATCATCAGCACCGCGCCGACCGAGAAGTTCGCTGCGATGAGCACCCCGACCCGCGGGCGTGGCGTCAGCCACTGCCGCACCTGATCGAGCCGCTCCGGGGTGAACCCGGTCGTGCCCACCACCAGATGCACGCCGGCGTCGATGCCCGTCCGCAGGGTGTCCATGACCGCGTCCGGGTGGGTGAAGTCGACCGCGACCTGCGTGCCCGCGCTCACCAGGTCGCGCACGTCGTCGCCGAGGTCGAGGGATGCGACGAGCTCGAGGTCAGGGGCCTCCTGCACGGCTCGACAGGTCTCGCGGCCCATCTTGCCGGCCGCGCCCACCACGGCCACCCGCAGCGGCGCCCCCTCGACGGAGGGACCGGTGGTCACCGGACGGCCTCGTAGAAGGGGGTGGCGTCGTCGAACGGTCCGACCACCGCCAGCGACGCGGGACGGCTGAACAGCTCGGCAGCCAAGCTGTTCACCTCCTGCGCGGTGACAGCATCGATGCGGCGCAGCACCTCCGACTGCGCAGGGAGCTCCCCGGAGAGCAGCTCAGCCTTCGCCAGCCGGGTCATCCTGGATCCTGTGTCCTCCAGGCCCAGCACGAGAGAGCCGCGCAGCTGGCCCTTGGCCCGGGCCAGCTCGTCCTGGCTGATCCCCGTGGTGCGCATCGCGGCGACCTCCCCGGCGATCACCTCGAGGGTCTCGGCGACCTTGTCCGGATGGCAGCCGACGTAGACGCCGAAGGCACCAGCGTCAGCCAGCGAGGAGAAGAACGAGTACACCGAGTAGGCCAGCCCGCGCCGCTCGCGGACGGACTGGAACAGCCGGGAGGACGAGCCGTCGCCCAGGATGCTGCTGAGCACGGCCAGCGGCCAGCGGCGCTCCTCGCGCGGCAGGCCGGGGTAGCCGAGCACGAGGTTGGCCTGCTCGGTCGGGCGGGTCCGCAGCGCCACCCCGGACGACGCTGCCGGGCGAGACCCTCCCAGCGCCACCCGTGGCGGGGCCGGGCGGACGTCGCGGGTGGTGCCGAGCGAGCCCGTCGCGTTGGCGGCTCGAACCAGCCGCACGAACGCCGTGTGCTCCAGGTTGCCCGCGGCCGCGACCACCAGGCTGGACGGGACGTAGCGGGTGCGGTACCAGCGGCGCAGCTGCTCCGGTTCCATCGCCTCGATGGACTCCGTGGTGCCCAGCACCGGGCGTCCGACCGGGTGCGAGGGCCACAGCCCCTGCGTGAACATCTCGTGGACCGTATCGCCCGGGTCGTCGTCGTTCATGGCGATCTCCTCGAGCACCACGTCCCGCTCGGCGTCGACGTCCGCGTCGGTGACCAACGACCCGGTGACCATGTCGAGCAGCACGTCCAGCGCGACGGGCAGCGCGTCGTCGACCACACGGGCGTAGTAGCAGGTGAGCTCCTTGGTGGTGAACCCGTTGAGCTCACCCCCGACATGGTCGATCTCCGTGGCGATGGCCCGGGCATCGCGCCGAGCGGTCCGCTTGAACAGCATGTGCTCGAGGTAGTGGGTGGCCCCGGCCAGCGATGGTGACTCGTCCCGGGAGCCGACCCCGGCCCACACCCCGATCGACACCGACCGCACCGTGGGGATCTGCTCGGTGATGACCCGCAGCCCGCCGGGCAGGACGGTGCGGCGCACGGTACCCAGGGCCGTCTCGAACTCGTCGCCGTCGGCGGGCAGCAAGGTGCGTGTGCTCCCGGGCTGCTGCGCGGGCAGCGCCCAGCCGCCTGCCCCGCCGGACGAGCGTCGTCGGGTCACGGCGCAGCGGCCTGTCCGGAATCACCCGCCGGCTGGCTCTCCTCCACCACCGGCACCAGCGAGAGCTTGCCCCGGTCGTCCACCTCGGAGATCTCGACCATCACCTTGCCACCCACCGAGAGCACGTCCTCGACGTTCTCCACCCGCTTGCCGCCGGCCAGCGCCCGGAGCTTGGACACGTGGAGCAGCCCGTCCTTGCCCGGCACCAGGGAGACGAAGGCGCCGAACGGGACGGTCTTGACGACCGTCCCGAGATAGCGCTCCCCCACCTGAGGCAGCGTCGGGTTGGCGATCTGGTTGATCATGGCCTTGGCGGCCTCCGCGCTCGGCCCGTCGGTCGCGCCGATGAAGATGGTGCCGTCGTCCTCGATGGCGATCTCGGCTCCGGTGTCGTCCTGGATCTGGTTGATGATCTTCCCCTTGGGTCCGATCACGGCACCGATCTGGTCCACCGGGATCTTGATGGTGATGATCCGCGGCGCGTAGGGGCTCATCTCGTCGGGCTCGGAGATCGCCTCGCCCATGACGTCCAGCAGGGTCATGCGTGCCTCGCGGGCCTGCTGCAACGCACCGGCCAGCACCGAGGCGGGGATGCCGTCGAGCTTGGTGTCCAGCTGCAAGGCGGTGACGAACTCGCGGGTGCCGGCGACCTTGAAGTCCATGTCGCCGAAGGCGTCCTCGGCCCCGAGGATGTCGGTGAGGGTGACGTAGCGGGTCTCGGTGCCCGAGTCGGTCTGCACCTCCCCGGAGATCAGGCCCATCGCGATGCCGGCCACCGCGGCGCGCAGCGGTACGCCGGCGTTGAGCAGCGACATCGTCGAGGCGCAGACCGAGCCCATCGAGGTGGAGCCGTTGGAGCCCAGCGCCTCGGACACCTGGCGGATGGCGTACGGAAACTCCTCGCGTCCCGGCAGCACCGGCACCAGGGCCCGCTCGGCCAGCGCACCATGGCCGATCTCGCGCCGCTTCGGGGAGCCCACCCGTCCAGTCTCGCCGGTGGAGTAGGGCGGGAAGTTGTAGTGGTGCATGTACCGCTTGCTGGTCACCGGCGCCAGCGTGTCGAGCTTCTGCTCGAGGCTGAGCATGTTCAGCGTCGTCACCCCGAGGATCTGCGTCTCGCCGCGTTCGAACAGCGCCGAGCCGTGCACCCGCGGCAGTACCGACACCTCGGCGGTCAGCGGACGGATGTCGGTCAGGCCTCGCCCGTCGAGGCGGACCCCATCGGTGAGCACCCGCTGGCGCACCGCCTGCTTGGTGACCGAGCGGAAGGCGGCGCCGATCTCCTTCTCCCGTCCGGCGAACTGCTCGCTCAGCGCGACAGCCACGTCGGCACGAATCGCGTCCAGGGCGCTCTCGCGCTCGACCTTGCCCGGGATGCGCAGCGCGTCGGTCAGCGCGTCGCCGGCCGCCTCCGCCACAGCCTGGTACACGTCCTGGCCGTACTCGGGGTACGTCGGGTAGTCACCGGTCGGTCGCGCGGCGGCTGCCGCGACCTCGGCCTGCGCGGCGCACAATGCCTTGATGAACGGTTTGGCAGCCTCCAGTCCGGCAGCGACCACGTCCTCGGTCGGCGCGGTTGCACCGTCGGAGATCAGCGCCCAGGCGTTGTCGGTGGCCTCGGCCTCGACCATCATGACCGCGACGTCCCCGTCGGGCAGCACCCGTCCGGCCAGCACCATGTCGAACACGGACGTCTCGAGCTGCTCGACGGTGGGGAAAGCGACCCACTGGTCGTCGGTCAGCGAGACGCGCACCGCCCCGATCGGCCCGCTGAACGGCAGCCCAGCCAGCTGGGTGGACATCGAGGCGGCGTTGATGGCCAGCACGTCGTAGAGGTCCTTCGGGTCCAGCGACAGCACGGTCACCACGACCTGGACCTCGTTGCGCAGCCCCTTGACGAACGACGGCCGCAGCGGCCGGTCGGTGAGTCGGCAGGTGAGGATGGCCTCGGTGCTGGGACGCCCCTCGCGGCGGAAGAACGAGCCGGGGATGCGTCCTGCGGCGTACATGCGCTCCTCGACGTCGACGGTCAGCGGGAAGAAGTCGAAGTGCTCCTTGGGTGCCCGCGATACGGTGGTGGCCGACAGGACGACCGTCTCGTCGTCCAGGGAGGCCAGGGAGGATCCCGCGGCCTGCCGGGCCAGGCGCCCGGTCTCGAAGGTGATGCGGCGCTGTCCGAAGCGCCCGTTGTCGATCACCGCGGTTGCGGTGGTTTCGTGCTGACCCGTCACGGGCCGCCCTCCTTTGGGCTTCGAGGGGTGGCAGCCGGCAGACCGGTCTTCGATGGACGCCCGCGGGCCGACGCCCGAGAGCCACGACCGAGGACCGGTGGTCCAGGAGCCGACCCCGTGGGTGGGTATGGAGTTGTCACGCCGGCGCCCCGCGTCGGGTGGCCTCGGTGGCCTGGGCGGGCTGGCGCGCCGGGCGGTCTGTCAGCGGCGCAGCCCGAGCCTGTCGATCAGCGTGCGGTAGCGCTCGATGTCGGAGTCGCTGAGGTAGTTCAGCAGGCGACGACGACGCCCGACCATCAGCAGCAGACCGCGCCGGCTGTGATGGTCGTGCTTGTGGTCCTTCAGATGCTCGGTGAGGTGGTTGATGCGGTGGGTGAGCAGCGCCACCTGCACCTCGGGGGACCCGGTGTCCCCCTCGGAGCGGGCGTACTCGGACATGATCTGCTGCTTCGTGGCGGCGTCCATGGACATGGCAGGTCCGCTCCTTGTCGACTCGTTGCGCGGCGCGCCCGGGCACGTCCACCGGGGCATAAGGATTCCGCGGCCGATCTGACGGCGATCTCCAGGGTATCAGCCGGTGCCGGCGGGCCGGTGAGCGTTCTGTGCCTGCGCCCGTGGCGGCGCCCGCGGGTGGTCAGCCGCGGTCGCGCAGAACCGCCCTGGTCCGGGCCACGTCGTCGGCCATCTGCTGCATCAGCTCGGGCACGCTGTCGAAGCGCTGCTGCCCGCGCAGCCGCTCGACGAGGCTGACCGCGACCTGCCGTCCGTACAGGTCGAGCCCGTCGGTGTCGAGCACGAACGCCTCCACCCGGTGCGCCTGGCCGTCGAAGGTGGGATTGGTCCCCACCGAGATCGCGGCCGGGAGCGGTGGGTCGGGCTCTGCCGCGTCGAGCACCCTGAGGTAGCCGGCGTAGACACCGTCCGCCGGCACCAGCATGCCCTCGGGGACCGCCAGGTTCGCGGTCGGGTAGCCCAGATGCCGTCCTCGCCGGTCCCCGACGACGACCGAGCCCTCGACCTCGAAGGGGTGGCCCAGGATCTCCGCGGCACCGTGCACGTCGCCGGCGGACACCCGGCGGCGCACCTCGGTGGACGACCAGCGGATGCCGTCGTGCCCGACCGGTGGCACCGCGATCGTGTCGAATCCGCGGTCACGACCCAGCTCGGCCAGCACGGTGACATCGCCGGCGGCACGATGGCCGAACCTGAAGTCCTCGCCCACGATCACCGCTCGCGCCCCCAGCGCGCCCAGCACCACCTCATCGACGAAGTCCGCCGCGCTCATCGAGGCCACCTGTGGGGTGAACGGCAGCACCAGGATGCCGTCGGCGCCGGCCTGCCCGAGCAGCTCCACCCGGTGGCGCACGGTGGCGACGGCCGGCGGCTGGCTGCCGGGGCGAACCACCGCCATCGGGTGCGGGTCGAAGGTGAGCACCGCGAGGGGTACGCGACGTTCGTCGGCAGCCTGCAGGGCACGACCGAGCACCACCCGGTGCCCTCGATGGACCCCGTCGAACACCCCGATCGACACCGCGCAGGGATGGACGAGGTCGGGGTCGGTGGCGGACGGGTCGGCCACGGATCGCCACACCTGCGGGCTCATCGGCACCTCATCCCACGAACACCGCGCGGAGTGCGGCACGGGGGCCGCTGTCCTCGGCCACGGCGAGCAGGCCGTGGGACGGGTCGAGCAGCGCGACCGGGCCGGGGCTGCCGGTCGCCGCGGGGGCGACGCCGCGCCGCACTGCCGCAGCCTCCTGCGCGCCGAGTGTCCGGGTGGGCAGGAACCGCCCGGCTGCCTCGGACGGATGCAGCACGGCGGCGGCCAGGGACGCCGGCGGATCGTCCAGCCCGACGGCGTCGTCCAGCGTGAAGGGCCCGACGCGAGTACGGCGCAGCGCGGTGAGATGTCCGCCGACCCCCAGTGATCGGCCGAGGTCCCGGGCCAGGGCACGCACGTAGGTGCCCGACGAGCAGGCCACGTGCACGTCGAGGTCGAGCTGCCCCGGGTCGACGCGGGACATCCCCACGACGGTGAAGCTGCTGACGTGGACCCGTCGCGGCCGAAGGTCGACGTCCTCGCCGGCCCGCACCCGCTGGTAGGCGCGGCGTCCGTCGACTTTGATTGCTGACACCGCACTCGGCACCTGGTCGATGTCCCCGGTGAGCCGGTCGACTGCGGCGAGGATCTCCTCCGGCTGCAGGCCGCTGGCATCGCCGCGGTCAACTGGGTCGCCCTCGGCGTCATCGGTCGTGGTGGTCACGCCCAGCCGCATCGTGGCCAGGTACTCCTTGTCAGCCCCCACGAGGTAGTGCAGCAGGCGGGTGGCGGGCCCGACACCGAGGACGAGCACACCCGTGGCGGCGGGGTCCAGGGTGCCGGCGTGCCCGACCCGGCGGGTGCCGAGGATGCGCCGCACCCGCGAGACCACCGCGTGGGAGGACATGCCCGAAGGCTTGTCCACCACGAGGACCCCAGAGGGCTGTCGCGGCGTCACGCGCCCGGCCCCACGGGCCCGGTGGCCTCGCCGTCGTCGGGCTCGGCTCGTCGATAGGGGTCGGGGTCACCGGCGTAGCTGGCGTGGCGGGCGGCCTGCGCCACGGCCTCGTCGGCGGCATGCGCCTCGGCCAGCAGGTCCTCGATGTGGCGAGCGGAGTCGGCAACCGCGTCCAGGACGAACGTGATCGTGGGGGTGAACTTGATGCCCGTGGCAGCGCCGACCTCGCTGCGCACCAGTCCGCGGACGTTGTCCAGCGCGGCCGCGGAGGCAGCCCGCTGCTCGGCCTCACCGAGCACGGTGTAGAACACGGTCGC
>Ga0114939_10002901_pt1 | contig 12315 bp, 9 predicted proteins | sample AshMeaCrysSpring_FD_87196 | JGI IMG/M metagenome (GOLD analysis project Ga0114939, IMG submission 87196) | Groundwater microbial communities from Big Spring, Nevada to study Microbial Dark Matter (Phase II) - Ash Meadows Crystal Spring | ecosystem: Environmental > Aquatic > Deep subsurface >... | reverse complement strand
CCATTTCCGGATTCAGCAATAAAAATATTACCACTAACATCTACTATAATTCCAATAGATTTATCTTGTTGCTTAGTTCCTATTTGATTAATAAAAACTTGTTCCCCGTTGCTATTATACTTAGCAAACCAAGCATCATCATCACCTGCATTAGTTCCACTTAAACTACCTTTAGTAGCACCAGTAATATAAACATAATTTCTAGTATCTATAAAAAGACTAATAGCTATATCATTAGCAGCACTACCCAACTGCTTAGCAAATTTTTGATTTCCATCCTTATCAAACTTTACTAGCCAAGCATCATCATCTCTATTTGATTTACTACCTTCAAAAGCACCATTAGTTTCACCTGTAAGATAAATATTACCAGCAGTATCTACCGCAATATCGTTAGCAAAATCATCTCCATTGGAACCAAATTGCTTAATTAAAATTTGGTTTCCACTACTATCATATTTTGCAAACCAAGCATCATTCTGAGAAACCTTAGTTTGTCCAATATTTCCATTTGTACTACCAGCTATATAAATATAACCATCATTACCTACTGTTATGCCACCAGTTATATCATCACCAGTGGAACCAAATTGTTTAAGAAAAATTTGATTGCCGTCTTTATCATACTTTGCTAACCAAGCATCATTGCTGCCTAGATTACTCCCAGATAAACTTCCATAGGTGCTACCAGTAATATAAATATTACCAGAACTATCTATAGCTAAATCAGAAGAAATATCTATAGCTTTACTTCCAAACTGTTTGGTAAATATCCTATTTCCATCATTATCAAACTTTGTTAACCAAGCATCACTTAGCCCTAAGTTATCACCACCTAAATTTCCAAAAGTATACCCTATGGAATAAATATTGCCATCTACATCAACGACTATATCTTTGGCATTTTCATAAACAGAAGTACCTAATTGTTTAGATAACTTTTGTTGTATTATAGGAACAGGCAAACGTCCCTCTTGTTTCCCTATCAGTTGATAATGTTCATAAACTGTACTAGGGTTAAAAGATGCTAAATCATTATAATATTCTTGATAGAATTTAAGATTAAATAATTCTGAAGATGCTCGCTTCTCACTAATTCCATAAAGTTGAAAATGTTCGTATAGCTGCTTATTATCAAACTTAGCAGCTATTAAATCACTATAATTGTTTTTATAAAATTGTAAATCTAAAGTATCAGAAAATTTTCTGGATTCACTTAAGCCATATTTTTGAAAATGTTCTATAGTTTGAGTACCAGTTAATTTAGCATCTACTAAATCCTTATTATTTTGTAAGTAAGATTGAATATTAAAGAATTGAGAAAAAACTCTTTTCTCATTGGCTCCATAATTTACTAAATGACTAAATGCATCTACATATTTTGATTGAGTTGTGTATATTTTCTTTAAATCGCTATTATAGTCTAAATAAAATTTGGGGTCAAAGACTGAAGAATAATGCCTACCTTCTTGAAGCCCATAGGAACGTAAATGCCCAAATAACTGTTCTTTTATATCTATATTATTTCCTTTGAATAAAACTAATAAATCAGCATTAGCTTTAGAATAAAAATCTAAATTAACTATCGAAGAAAAAGAACGTCCTTCTCCAATTCCATATTTTTCTAAATGCTCAAAGAGTTGCCTTTTTGTTGTCAAACCTGCTGCTTTTAAATCTGGATTACATTTATCGTAGAGTTCTAAGCTAACAAGAGGTGCAGAAGAATAAACTCTTCCTTCATTAATACCAAAATAGAGAAAATGGTCTCGTAATTGCTGATTTGTTGTAATACCAACTTTGGCTAAATCAGAATTTTTAGCTTTATAAACATCATATTCTAATAAATCAACAGCCATTTATCTGCACCCTATTAAATTAAAATATTTAACTATTTTTAATGAATAAAAAAACGAGGCACTAAAGCGTAACTACAAACAGAAAGATAAATAGATACTTTACATACATTATAGGACTTAGGCAAGCTCTAGGAAATCTTGGCGCTCTTGGCTTCTTGGCGGTTAAATAAATCAAGCTTTCTGAGGAGTTTTGCGTAAGTCCTGACATTATTAATTTAAGGCTTTTATTAATTGAATCAATCCCTATATTTACGGAATTCAAAAAAGAAGATTTATAAAAGAACTGTTAAAATCTAGAGAAAATACTTAGATTTCTATAGGAATACTATTTGATTGTTGAAAAACACGTGGAGTCGCAAATGCCCACCAATACCAGGTTTTGATAGGCTAAATGTACTTAGATTAAAAAAATCTGACCGGATTCCTATATCTAGAAAACAGACAACTTACAAAAAAACTAACTTCCAAACAAATCTAAGCAATTAACTATTTTTGGGTGAGTAAAATGACTACTTGGCAGGCAGATTTTTATCATCGTCCACAGCCAGACGCATCTGGCCAAACTATATGGGAATTATTAATTTGTGATGAGACTCGTAGTTTTGAGTATGAAGCGACTTGTCCCCAATCCCAGGCAAATTCTTTATGGTTAACTTCCCAACTGCAACAAATTTCTAAGGATAATTATCCTGATGTGATAAAAGTTTTTCGCCCCCAGTCTCTAAGTTTAATTCAAACTGCAGCTAGTCGCTTAGGAATTTTGTGTGAAGCGAATCGCCGCACCACAGCTTTAAAAGAGTGGTTGACGCAAAAGCAATATCCTTTAATTGTAGATAAACCACCACCAATACCCTTATCAGAAAATCTTTGGGGAGAACAATGGCGCTTTGCGAATATTGCTGCCGATTATTTAATCTCAGCCTTTTCTGATTTACCAATCCCTATTCTTGATATACCGGAATATCTTAAACCCCTAAATTTGGGTTTAGCTTCCACAACCCCAATACCTGGAGTCGTAATTTACGGGGGTAGAAAATCAATGCGCTTAGCAAGATGGCTGAAGAAAAATTCGGCTGTATCTTTAAGTTATATCCCTGGCGCTCCTGATGGTTTAATTTTAGAAGCTGGTTTAGTTGATAGGTGGATTGTAGCTACTTTTGAAGATGATGAAGTGGCTAGGGCTGGAAAAATTTATGAAGAAAGAAAACAAAATAGCAAAGGACTTCACTTTTTATTAGTCCAACCTGATGATTCTGGTATGACCCATAGCGGTTTTTGGCTATTGCAAACAGAATCCTAGAAAAATCAAAACAATTTTAGCTTAACCCGTCAAAAAGCTACACACCACAAACGGCAATAATCGGGGAGGAAAATAAACACCCGATTTTGCCGACCCTAGGAGAAAAAAATGCCAGTTGCGTAAGTCCTATTTATTTTATTTGTTTAATCGGGCTTGCTTAACCATTGCGATTAGAGTCTGATGGGCATCCTCAGAATCAACTAGAGCATGGTCAAATAAAATACGCACTTCTTCAATCTCCCCATTATTGACATCAACCTTTAAATTCATACCTTCAGAATCTATAGAAAGTATAGAGGCTGCTCTGGCATTAGTGACATTACCAAAACTTTGAGCATAAAGTCGCACAGCTTCAGCATGGTCTTCGTTCATATGTTGACAAATGCGATCGCTCACTTCATTACTAAAACTAAAAGACATGAGAATTTCCTTACTGGACTAATTCAAAATTTAATTTGACTGCTATACAAGTATCTCGATTTTTGCTTTGGTTAAAAAGCTTTCAAATCTAAAAGTTTTTAAAAAAGGTATTATTCTATACCATCAAAAAGTGTGAAAAAAATGTAAAAATAGGTAAAACCTATTCATACTAAAATTTTCCTGATTTTTTAATATCAACGAGTATAAATATGATTAGACTAAATGTATATAAGATGCCCTGTAAAATTATGCTTAACTAAATACCCAGGCTAAATAGTAAAAAATATTAAGCTAAATTATTAGAAACAGATAATGAGTGTAACCAGCAATAGCCACTTAGGTGCGGCTCATCGCCGGATAGTGATTGGAGATGTACACGGTCACTATGACGGTTTAATGAAATTATTAGAAGCTATATCCCCAAATTCAGAGGATGAAGTTTATTTTTTAGGAGATTTAATTGACCGTGGTCCTAAAAGTTCTCAAGTTGTACAGTTTGTCAAGGATGGTGGTTACCCCTGTTTGATGGGCAATCACGAACAAATGTTAATAAGTGTTTTCAGTGGTGAACGGAGAAGCTCCTCAAATCTACAGGGATGGCTGTATAGTGGCGGACAAGCGACAGTTGCTAGTTATACAGAGGCAAAAATTCCTCAACAGCATCTTGATTGGATGAAAACTTTACCTAGTTACATTGATTTAGGTGATTATTGGTTAGTTCATGCTGGTGTTGACCCCACAATGACTGTAGAAGAACAAAGCTGCGAGCAATTTTGCTGGGTCAGGGATGAATTTCATGGTATTAATAAACCTTACTTTCCCAATAAAACTATAATTATTGGTCATACGATTACCTTTACCTTGCCTGGAGTCACTCCAGGAAAACTAGCTGAGGGACCTGGTTGGTTGGGTATAGATACTGGTGCTTATCATCCTCGTAGTGGTTGGTTAACAGCTTTAGATATTACTAATGAAGTAGTTTACCAATTCAATGTTTTACGACCCAGCGTTCGCACTCTTCCTTTGACAAAAGCCGTCGCAAGCGTTGACTTATCTCAAGTTAGAGGAGAAAAGTCAAAAAAACGAGCTTAAAAAGTTTTATTAGTTATTGTTTGGAATTTTTACTATTTGGAATTTTGGGTTTTCCAAATCACTTAGGCAAAGCACAAACAATAAACATCGGTGTGAAACCCTTGAAAAAAAATACTCAGGGAGTTTTTTTCGCAAGAGTTTCAACCAATTATTAATTAATTATTTGGCATAAAATTAAGTTTATTTTAAAAGTCTTATCTTAGACTTATACGTAGCGCTATCTATTCCGTCTTTTAGACTACTGGGTTGGATAGTGATATTCTTCTTGATTTGTTTTATACGCTGGGCAGTATCAGGGTGAGTACTCAAAAAGGTTGGTACAGAGCCTTTACCCAAGAGTTTTTGCATAAAAGCAACCATTTCTGATTGGGCGTAACCAGATTTACTTAAGTTTTGTAGACCAAGTTTATCAGCCTCATACTCATCTTTTCGACTACGGGGACGTTTTAGGGCTAAGTCAACACCAATAGAAACTGCAGCACTTCTATCTAAACCAGCAACTGTGACTATCCCCGCAGCGATCGCCTGTTGTCTCATTTGGTTAATTAAATGGCGCCCGGTAATATGTCCGATTTCATGAGCCATTACACTAGCTAGTTGGGCTTCGTTATCAGCGGCTTTAATTAAACCTGTGTGTACATAAAGAAATCCACCAGCGGTAGCAAAGGCATTGATGCTATCGTCTTCCACTATTTGAAAAGTGTAAGGAAGATTGGGGCGAGTACTCTTTGCTGCTAAACGACGGCCTATTTGTTCGACATAACTAACTAACTCAGGATTCTTATTTAGCCGTACTTCACGGGTAATTTCTTGATTTATTTGCTTCCCAAGGTCAATTTCCTGACGTTCAGATACATTAGTTAATTGAAATACCTCAACTCCTCGTATCAAAATATCAAACCAAGAAGCAGCACGAGAAGGTAAGGGTGTTCCCAAACATAAGCTTAATGCAACAACTACAGAAATAACCGGATATAACCAACGACGTTTTGAAAAGAAATATGTGGCAGCAAAATTTTTCCAATAAATCATATTCAATTTCAGGAGACTTTGATAAGTTATTTTAGAATTACAGACGAATTTCAGCGTTTCTAAGTTGCCTATGATTCAACTATGAATAATGGCGATATATCTAATTGCTACAGTTTAATGTCTATACTTTCCCATTCTGATTGGGAAAAAGACACATTTCTTATTTTTCATCACTGACCTCCCAGTAGGCCCACTGTATCCGAATGGTTATTCGCAGTATTTATACTTAAAATATTTTATAAACTATTGTTTATAAATAAGAGTTCATAAATTTGATTCTGTTGGTGCGGTTTTCCCGCAGGGCCTATGACGTAAGTTGATATTTTACTTATTTATAATAGTATAGTCAATTTTCTGACTATATTTCTGCTAAAATCTACCCCAGCTTTTATCTCATCCGGGTGTAAACTCCAACGAAAGTAGGGTACATTGCCGAGTATTTACTTAAACTGCTGTTAAAATCAATTGCTCGCTCTGTTCAGAGAAAAGTTATTATGGCTATTTTAGATTCCAAAGGACGCTTGTTTGGGAAAATAAATCTTCTAGATATAGGTGCTGTTTTAGTTGTTCTACTAGTTCTATTTAGTGTATTTGTATTTCCAGGTACATCTGGTTCTGTTGCCCAAGTGAATCAAAAAACAGTACCTATAGAAGCAGACCTAATTGTTAGAGGATTGAATGTCCGCAATTTACAACAGTTATCCGAATACGGCTTTAAATCCAATGGCAAAACAAATATCATTATACGCAATCAGCCCCACGGACAAATTGGTATAAAAGAAGTAAAACAATTACCTAGAACCCTTATGGTTCCCCAACCCAATGGTGGGCTTAAGGAATTACCAGATACTAGGGCAAATAGTTTTAGTACAGACTTATTATTGACCTTGCAAGGCAATGCCCAATTAACTGATAATGGTCCTGTTTTCGGTAATAGCAAAATAAAAATTGGGATGCCCATTGAATTAGAAGGTTTTAACTATAACTTCAATGGCACCGTAATTGACCTACGAATGAAAGAGAAGAAAGATAATTAATTTTACAACGAGAAAAAATTAGAGGTGCAAAACTTTATACCTCTAATTTTTTTTTTAGTAAATGTAAAATTACCATATTAATTACAGATAAAGTTTAAATGTTTTTTTTAGTTACTCAGATATATTATTTTTACTTAGTTCAAGTATCATAATATATACACAATATGTATCTAGTGTTACTTAATAAATGATTGAGTATGTTTTTTTATGGTAATCTATCGGAAAAATCACTTAAACTTATGGCTGCTTGGAATATCCAAATAGTCATACTGTATCTTCTTAATAGGGAAAACGTCGGTTATTTCAGGACAAATATGTTGAAAGCGCTATCAAACCCACCCAGGGCGCGTCCCCTACTGTCACAACAATAGCTCAAAGAGAACTCGGACGATGGCTGATAATTGAAAGAACGGTCTTGGTATAAATTTGATTACATAAGCCAAGCCATAAATGAGTGAGTGAGGCTTGTGCCCGAATTAAAAATTACTTATTGGGACTTAAATTTTGTATGCCTGCCGCACCACCGGATTGAATTTGGACGGAGATTTTAAAGTACGCTTTAGTATAAATACAAAGCGATTTTTTTGTCAAAATAAATACTTCACGTCCTCAAAAATAATAGGTAATATAACTCTCCAGAAAAATTTCAACTTAGTGGGAATCAAATATTCAACACAAAATCAGATAAATAATTATTTATGACTTGAAAAAAATGATATTTGATATTAAAATAAATCTATAAGTTTCATCTAATTTTTGGTCAAAAGTATGACTAAAAAGAAGTCTATTTATGCGGAACTGACACACCGAAGTTATTCTCGTCAAAAAGATGACTCTGGTCATAGAATACCTCAATTAAGAAGAGGTATTGAAGCTCTTCTTGATGAACACACATTTTTAGAAGATTGGGGTCATTACTATCAATCATTCTTCCGCACTGCAGTAAATGAATTGCAAAAAGGTTTGACTGAAGATGAAATAGAGAAACAATTTCAAGAACGTTTTTCTATTCAATGGGCATGGGCAGATTCCTTGGCAACTGATGCCAAATCCACTTATGACCAACTGGTATCAGCGAAAAAATTGAGAATAGAACAAATAAGTCAAGATATCTCAAGTGGATGGAAAGCTATTTCCCAAGGAATTGAAGATTTAGAAGAGAGATTTAAAAATCCAACCCGTAAAAATTTAAGAGGATTTGAGAAAAAATTATTGGGATTACAGTCAAAAGCATCTAGGCTAATAGATAAACAAATTGAGAAAGATAAACTACTAGCTTCAGATAGATTAAAGGTCTGTTTTGGGAGTAAAAAATTATTTAATGCTCAGCATCATCTAGAAGAAAATAAATATGAATTATTCAGTGAATGGAAATCAGACTGGTTAAAATCTCGTGACGGAAACTTTTACTCTATAGGCAAAGGAAAAGCACCAGGAAATAATACGGTTGCAGGAATATTTCATGAGGATGGCGATAAATTTAATGTGAGTTTCACAGTCCCAACCTTTTTACAAGAAGATTATGGCAAATATGTTTATTTAACATTTGAAGTGACTGGTGGTCGTAAGCAAGATTTATTGTATGCTTTAGAAGCAGATAAACCTGTTACAGTCCAATGCTTTAGACGTGAACATAAATCAGACCAGTGGTATATTCATTTAACAACATATGTACCCGATATCCCAACAATTAGTAGTTTAAATAATGGCTGTATTGGGATTGATTTAAATGCTGAAACTATTGATATTATTTATATTAAACGTGATGGTAATCCACTAGGTAATCAAGTTATTTTAAATTTCCCAATCCCAACAGGTACAACAGGTCAAGTCAATGCCTCATTAAGAGATATTGTTTGTGAAATAGTAAAATTAGCATCTATATATCAATGTCCAATAGCTTGTGAAAATCTAGATTTTACTGCCAAGAAAGCTCAACTACGACATAGTGGTTCAAAACGTTACAATCGAATGCTTTCTGGATTTGTCTATGATAAATTTCGTAGTTTTTTAGTAGTTAGAGCCGAAAAATATGGAATAGAAGTTAAATTTGTAAGCCCATACATGACCAGTGTGATTGGAATGGTTAAGTATATGGGCAAGTATGGATTAAACAGTGCAACTTCTGCGGCAATGGTAATTGCACGTAGAGCTATGGGTTTTAAAGAGTACATCCCCCAGCAATGGTTAAAAACTCTTTCTTCATCTTTTAAACCAGAGGATTTAAGGGATGGAGGTTTTGGGGGAGGATGGCGTAAGATTTCAGGCTGGTTGAAAAAGTACGTAATCCGTAGACCCCAATTGTTTCAACCTGATATCGTGCTGCGGTTCCTGTTGGATTCCTTGAGTGCTATTAGTTCTAATAAAACTAAGGGTAGGAAGGGAAAATTTACTGCATCTCCTACATCAGTAGGAACAGCTTGAAGCAAGATAACTATTATTAAAGGGATTTCACCTCATCCCTGTACGGATGTTCTGTTCTCATGACCAGTAATAGCCAGATATGTCCTGATTTTCAGTAGGTGGATAGGATAACGCTAGAGTTCCAATTACATATTCATTCAACAAATAGTGGAGCTTTTGATTAATTTCCTTTATTTAATGATTCTCTAGGCAATGATAAAGCGAGGTGTCATGATGAGACAAGGCAGTCTTCAATCACAGACAATACCAATGCTTGAAGAGCCTAAATTTGTTCCCAACAAATTGACTACTCAAGGTGTAACCGTAATTTCCCCAGGGCTGGGTAACACGGATATAGTAGGTAACTCTGCTGGAGAAGATAAAACCGATTGTATCTGTCTCAATTTAGAAGATTTAAAGTGTTTTGAAACTGTGGAAGGGCAATATGAAAATTTGGGTGTTATTTTTGAGAATTGTATAGCTTTACAGCCTTCTAATCCAGCTTTTCCCGCCCACTCTGGTTTAACAGTATTAATGGGCGGTCCAAAAAGTGGACTACTAGAAGCGAAATTTATACGTCCGGTAACACAAGTTAGCGCCTATGTAACTAGTTCTCAAAGGTTAATTTTTTCTGCATACGGAAAAAACAAAGAATTGCTCGCACAAACAGTGTTACCGGGAGAAAATCTAGGGAATTCTGATTCTGTCATACCACCTAATACAAAGTTGTCATTATCAGCCCAAGATATCCATAGAGTGAGTTTTTGTGCTTTCGATGGTCAATTCACTGTTGATGACTTTAGTTTTTCTTTATAATTATGTTAAGGAAACAGATTCTTGTAATCCTAGCACTTTTAGAGAAATCGTTTATAGAACCTGATTTTTTTTAAATTACAATATTTAAGGGTTCTAATCCAAAATATGTTTCCCTACTACTATGTAAAATAGTGGGGCAAAAATTATACTTTAAAATAACTTTGTAGTTAAGTAGGTAAGCACCGTGTCAAAGGCTTCATCATCTTGGCAGCAATTAAGCAATCAGCTACCCAAGTGGTCGCTTCCCCAGACCAAGACAGGAGCCAGAAAGCAGCAATTATTAAGACGTTTTCAAGGTCCCGGAGGTTTTTTGGGGCTTTTAAGCATCGTCGTAGCGATAATGTTGTGGGACTGGAAGTTGCTGCTAGCGTTGCTTGTTGGCTTGGTAGCAATGGTGTTGGTTTACTCCATGCAAAAATGGGACTGGCAATCTCACTGGTCTGATGTAAGGAGGACATTTAATCAGCCACACCGTCGATTACTATTAGCGGTTGTGAGTGGATTAGTTGCTGTATTTAGCACATATTTAGCCACAGAAATTTGGGTGGATTCAACTAGTTCATGGATTGCTACTGGGACTATTGTCCAAGGTTTGGCAACTCTACTAACTTTAGTTTTGCTAGTGTGGCAAATTGTGAGCTTTTATGGTTATCAAGAGGAAGACCAAATAGATGAGTTATTGGTCAACCTTACAGAAAAAGACCCCCTTAAGCGTTTAATAGCTGTACGGCAACTGACTAAATTAGTAAATCGCAAACCTGTGGATTCCCATTTTCGTCACAACGTTGGTGAATATTTACAAATGCTATTGCGCTTTGAGAAAGAAACAAGTATTCGGGAAGCTGCCTTTGAAGGGCTGCAAGTCTTAGATGTCCAACCTCTTGCATCGAAAAATAATACATCAGTTCCTTTAGCCCCTATTTCTGCCAAGCCAAAAGAATTAATTGATAATTTGTAGTTGTGTTATTTGTGATTGATAGTTTGTAATTCTTGAGTAATTAAGGATTACAAACTGTTAATTTACTAATTTACCGTTAACAACTTGTACGACAGGATAACTACAACGTCTAACAATGTTTTCATCATGGGTTGTTACAATTACGGTAGCCCCAAAAGAATTTAACTTTTGAAGAATTTGTATAACTTGCCAAGAATTATCTGGGTCTAAATTACCGGTTGGTTCATCTGCTAGTATTAATGGCGGTGTGCCAACAATCGCACGAGCAATACTGACTCTTTGTTGTTCTCCTCCTGATAATTGGTCAGGAAAACAATCAGCTTTATTTAATAGACCAACTACCTTAAGAGTTGGTTCTAAACGTCTTTGAATCTCTTTACGAGTATAGCCTTGAGATTGTAGGACAAAGGAAACATTTTCAGCAACTGTACGTTGGGGTATTAATTTATAGTCTTGAAATATAATTCCAATTCTTCGACGTAATAAAGATAAGTTATTACCGCGCATCTGAGCTATATTACAATCATCTACTATCACTTCACCTTGACTAGGTAATTCTTCTCCATATAACAGTTTTAGTATAGTTGATTTACCGGAACCACTGGCTCCAGTTAGAAAGATAAATTCCCCTTTTTTAATTTCTAAGTTGACATCTAATAAAGCTTGACAGCCATTACTATAAATTTTGGTAACTGAAATTAATTGCACTATTAAATCAGGACTTTTATTTTCCTGTTGAATCTCATTTTTTTCTAAAAAAACAGTCATATATTTATAAATGATGAACTATGAACTATGAACTATGAATAAATAGGGGGCTTCTTAGAGGTTGTTTTAAAAGTGTCTTTTGCTCTACTGTTTAGCACATCGGAGTACTTCGGTACAGAGCTAAAACCTTCATTTTTCCTTGTAGCCGCCTAAGGCAAAAACATAAAATTATACCTTTGAGGACTTTTCAAACATCCTCTTAGAGATACAAGCTTTCCTAGGCTGTTAACTTTAATGAAAGAAATTTTTGCGTTTTTGGGTCATTGGGGTTCATGCTTTTGTACAAAGGGACAGGTCTTTTATAAGGAGTAAGTTAAAAGGTTGGTAACAGATAACATGCCTGTGGCGCTATTTGACAAGAGTCTAAGAGGATGCTTGAAACTAGTGGTCTGTCACATCATCTTTGTCTGGTGATTTTAAAATTTATTAAAATGCATGATTGAGATACGTAATTTGTGAACCTGACAAAGATAATGTGACAGGGTACTAGTCTGTTGACTTTGATAGAATCAGGACTTACGATAGCGGAGCGCGTCATTATTGTCACAATTTTTTATTGGTGAATGAGGCTGAAAAGCCTATTAATTCGTTTTATTTTGTTCAAAGTGTCACACAAAGAAAGAATTTTAAATG
>Ga0114939_10002899_pt1 | contig 12332 bp, 11 predicted proteins | sample AshMeaCrysSpring_FD_87196 | JGI IMG/M metagenome (GOLD analysis project Ga0114939, IMG submission 87196) | Groundwater microbial communities from Big Spring, Nevada to study Microbial Dark Matter (Phase II) - Ash Meadows Crystal Spring | ecosystem: Environmental > Aquatic > Deep subsurface >... | reverse complement strand
TCGAACCCATCCAGGGCGAAGGCGGCTTCGTGGTGCCGGCGGAGGGCTTCCTGCCGACCCTGTCGCAGTGGTGCACCGCCAACGGGGTGCTCCTGATCGCCGACGAGATCCAGACGGGCTTCTGCCGCACTGGTGACTGGTTCGGCTGCGACCACGAGGGGGTGGTCCCGGACCTGGTCACCACGGCGAAGGGCATCGCCGGGGGACTCCCGCTGGCCGGGGTGAGCGGACGCGCCGAGGTGATGGACGCCGCGCACGTCGGCGGGCTGGGCGGCACCTACGGCGGGAACCCGGTGACGTGCGCTGCCGCCCTCGGCGCGATCGCGACTCTGGAGGAGATCGATGGCCCCGCCCGGGCTCGACACATCGAGTCGGTGATGCGCCCCAGGCTGACGGCGCTCGCCGAGCAGGTCCCGGCCGTCGGCGACATCCGCGGACGCGGCGCCATGCTGGCTGTGGAGCTGGTGGTGCCGGGGACCAACGAACCCGACCCGGCACTGACTGCGGCGGTGTCCGCGTACTGCCACGCAGCGGGCCTGGTGACCCTGACCTGCGGCACGTACGGCAACGTCTTGCGGTTCCTGCCCCCATTGGTGATCGAGGACCATCTGCTCATCGAGGGGCTGGACCTGCTGGCCGAGGCGTTCTCCGCACTCGCTCGTCGCTCGTAGCCGAGGGCTGCCTGAGGCGGGCTACGCGGCTCCGCCGGGGGTCCGCTCGTCCACGGCCCACTCCTGCCCGTAGCCCTCGCGCAGCAGGTCCAGGAACGGGACGGAGTCGAAGGCCTCCGGCCCGAGCACCCCCGCCCCCGTCCACACGCCGTCCGCCAGTAGCTCCAGAGCGACCGACGGACCCAGCGCGGTCTGCCAGACAACCGCCTGCGACCCCCACTCGCTCATCGACTCGGCGTTGTCGGCCAGATGGTGCAGGTACACCTCGCGCGGTTGCCCGTCCGGGCCGATGCCACGTGCCCAGACCCCGGCGCACGTCACCCCGGTCATCCGGTCGCCGAGGGTGGCCGGGTCGGGCAGCACCGCCGCCACCACGTCGCGTGGGCTGACGTGCACGTCGCGGACCGCAACCTTGTCGGTGCGGTCCAGGCCGAGCTTGTGCAGCACCCGCAGCACCTCGATGAACTCGGCACCGAGCCCGAACTTGAACGTCACCCGTCCGGTGTCGATCCATCGCGGGATGAGCAGCACCTCCTCGTGCTCGACGTTCACGCACTCCACGGGCCCGATGCCGCCGGGGAAGTGGAACACCTCGGGCTCGCTGAACGGCGCGGTGGTGAACCAGCCGCGCTCGGACTCCCAGATCACCGGGGGGTTGAGGCACTCCTCGATGACGGTCCAGATGGAGAACGTCGGCGCGAAGTCGTACCCGTCGATCACCAGGTTGGACGCATCGCGCACGCCGATCTCGTCGACCCGGCTGAACAGATGATCGGCTGCGTAGCGGGCGAAGACGTCCGCGATGCCCGGCTCCACGCCCATGCCCACCAACGCCAGCTGCCCCGCATTCTCCCAGGACATCGCCTGGGCGAACTGGTCGTCGCCGAGCTTGACCCCGCAGGCTTCATGCGGGCGCTGCGGGTGCGGCGAGGACAGGCTCATCGCGGTGTCCAGATAGGCGGCACCGGCGATGAAGGCACCCTCGAACACCGACAGGACGAAGCGCGGGTCGACCAGGTTGACCACGTGGGTGATCCGGTGCGACCGGCACAGCTCGGCCACGGCATGGACGTCCGAGGCGTCCAGCGCAGCCGGGACGAACCGCGCCGCACCGATACGGTCGGTGACCCGTCTTGCTCGGGCCAGGTCGTAGTCGGCGACGACGCAGGTCTCGACGAAGCCACGACGGGCCAGGATCAGCGCGGTCGCCGACCCGACGCCACCGGCACCCACGAGGAGGACACGCACGGGACCACCTTAGCCCGCAGTGGACGGGATACCCCCCGGGGTATATGATGGGCCTCACGAACACCGCCGCGTAGCGCGGCCCTACCGCGGTACGTACCGCCAGGAGGACCCATGTGTAGCCCCGCCGTCTGCCCTGCCTGCAGGAAGGTCACCTACTCCGGCTGCGGCATGCACGTCGAGCAGGTGCTCGCCGGCATCCCGCAGAACCGCCGCTGCACCTGCCGCTGACCACGCCGCGGCCGGGTGGCCGCGGGCTACCGGGATCCGCCTTCAGCGTCCCTCCAGCAGCGGACGCGCTGGGTCCGAAGCCGATCCGCGGCGCCGCGCGGCCATGCCCGAGAGCACCTCGAGCACCACCCTGTTGGCCAGCGACGCGGTGATCTCGGCGTGGTCGTACGGCGGAGCGACCTCCACCACGTCCACACCCAGCAGCGGCAGCTCGAGTGCCACCCGGCGCACCGCGTCGAGCAGCTCGCGAGCAGTCAGCCCGCCTGGCTCGGGGGTGCCGGTGCCGGGCGCGTAGCCCGGGTCGGCCACGTCGATGTCGACGGACAGGAACACACCCTCGCAGTCCTGCACCGCGATCGTGAACGCCTCGTCCAGGCAGGTGCCCAGTCCGCGAGCGCCGATCTCACTCATCTCGTAGGACCGCATGCCCTGCTGGGCCATCCAGTCCAGCACCTCCGGCGGGGGCCAGTAGCCGCGCAGCCCGATCTGGAGGAACCGATCACCGCGGACTGCCCCGGACTCGATGAGCCGGCGCATCGGCTGGCCGTGCCCGATGAGCGAGCCGAACTCGATGTCCCCGGTATCGGCGTGGGCGTCGAAGTGCACGACGCCGACGCGGCCCCAGCCGTGGACCCGAGCCACCCCGGTGGCGTCCGGCCAGGTGATGGTGTGGTCTCCGCCGAGAACGACAGGCACTGCCCCCGATCGCGCCACGGTCTGCACGGCCGCCTCCAGGTCGCGACACGAACGGGCGGCGTCGCCGGAGAACATCTCCACGTCCCCGGCGTCGACCACCCGTAGATCCCCTAGCGCGTCGACGCGCAACGGCAACGACGGACGGGACCCGTCGTGCGGGAGGTAGTCGGCGGTGCGGATCGCCAGCGGGCCGAACCGGGCCCCCGAGCGGTAGGAGGTTCCGCCGTCGAAGGGCGCCCCGACAATCACCACGTCAACGTCGGCGTAGCTGGCCGGGTCGCCGAGGTCGCAGCGCTGCACTCCCAGGAACGTCACGTCCGGCCCGTACTGCGGCCCGTAGCGGCTCATGTCTGGCATTGTTGCGCCATGTCCAGCAGCGACCCAGCCGAACGCAGCGGCCTGGCTCCCCGACAGATCGTCGGCATCGTCATCGCCGTCGTCTCCCTCGTGCTCATCGCGGCGAACTGGGAGGAGACGGAGGTCTCCCTCGTCGTCGCGCAGGTCACCATCCCGCTTGCCGTCCTGCTGGCCCTGGTGTTCGTCGGCGGGATGGCCACCGGCGCCTTGGTGCTGCGGCGGCGCCAGAAGCGCGGCAGCTAGCCCTCAGCTCTGGGTGGGGAAGCCCAGGTTGAGCCCGCCGTGGCTGGGGTCGAGCCAGCGTTGCGTGACCACCTTGCCCCGCGTGAAGAAGTGCACTCCCTCGGTGCCGTGCGCGTGGGTGTCACCGAACAGCGAGCTCTTCCAGCCGCCGAAGGAGTAGTAGGCCATCGGCACCGGGATCGGGACGTTCACCCCGACCATGCCCACCGATACCTCGTGGACGAATCGACGGGCAGCACCGCCGTCGTTGGTGAAGATCGCCGTGCCGTTGCCGTACGGATGGTCGTTGATCAGCCGCATGCCCTCGGCATAGCTGGGCACCCGCACCACCGACAGGACCGGGCCGAAGATCTCGTCGGAGTACACACTCATGTCGGTGCTCACGTGGTCGAGCAGCGTCGGCCCGAGCCAGAACCCGCCCCGGTCGCCGTCGGGCTCGACCGTCCGTCCGTCGACGACCACGGTGGCGCCGGCCCGCTCGCCGGCCTCTACGTAGGAGGCCACCGTGTCGCGGTGCGCGCGGGTGACCAACGGCCCCATGTCGCATCCGCGACGGCCGTCCCCGGTACGCAGTCTGCCGATCCGCTCGGCAATCTTGTCGACCAGGACGTCGCCGACAGGGTCGACGGCCAGGACGACGGAGATGGCCATGCACCGCTCCCCCGCCGAGCCGAACCCGGCGTTGACGGCCTGGTCGGCAGCCAGGTCGAGGTCGGCGTCCGGCAGCACGAGCATGTGGTTCTTGGCTCCGCCGAGGGCCTGGACGCGCTTGCCGTGGCGGGTCCCGGTCTCGTAGACGTAGCGGGCGACGGGCGTCGATCCGACGAAGGAGATCGAGGCGACCTCGGGATGGGTGAGCAGGCCGTCCACGGCCACCTTGTCGCCGTTGAGCACGGTGAACACCCCGTCGGGTAGCCCTGCCTCGGACCATCGGTGGGCCAGCCACAGTGCCGCGGACGGATCCTTCTCGCTCGGCTTGAGCACCACGGTGTTGCCGGTGGCGATGGCGATGGGGAAGAACCACATCGGGACCATCGCCGGGAAGTTGAACGGCGAGATGATGCCGGCGACCCCGAGTGGCTGGCGCAGCGCGTAGGAGTCCACCCCAGCCGACACGCCCTGGCTGTAGCCACCCTTGAGCAGGTGCGGGATACCGCACGCGAACTCGACCACCTCCAGCCCGCGCTGCACCTCCCCGGCGGCATCGGCCAGCACCTTGCCGTGCTCGGCGGTGATGATCGCGGCGAGCTCGTCGCGACGCGCGTGCAGGATCTCCCGGAACGCGAACAGGATCTGGGCACGCCGGGCGAGGGAGGCCTCGCGCCACTGGCCGAACGCGTCTGCGGCGCAGCCAACGGCAAGGTCGACGTCGCCGGCGTCGGCGAAGGCCACCGTTCCCGTCACCCGTCCGGTGGCCGGGTCGTAGACCTCGCCCGAGCGGGGACCGAGGCCGGGAGCGGGCTTGCCGCCGATCCAGTGGCCGATGGGCGTGGGGCCCGTGGACGTGGGGGCAGTCATGGTGCTCCTTTCAGGAGTCGAACCCCAGGCCGAGCCGGTCCAGGGTGCGCAGCCACAGGTTGCGGCGCCCCTCGTTGGCGTCGGCCTGCGCGATCGAGGCGCGGGTGAGCTGGATGACCCCGGTGCGCAGCGGTTCCGGGGGGAACGGCAGCGGCTTGCTGCGCACCATGCGCAGACTGCTCCGCTCGGTGCGTCGGCCGTCGAGCAGGTCGAGCATGACCTCCGCACCGAACCGGCTGGCCCCGACCCCCAGGCCGGTGTAGCCGGCGACGTAGCCGACCCGGCCGCCGTAGGCCGTGCCCCAGAACGGGGAGAACCGGCTGCAGGTGTCGATGACGCCACCCCAGCGGTGGCTGAACCGCAGGCCTTCGAGCTGCGGGAAGGTGCGGAGGAAGTTCGCCGCCAGGGTGAGGTAGGTCTCGCTGCGGTGCTCGTTGTCCGGGCTCACCCGACCGCCGCGGTAGTAGACCGCGTCGTAGCCGCCCCACAGGATCCGGTCGTCGGCGGTCAGCCGGTAGTAGTGGAACTGGTTGGACGCATCGCCCATCCCCTGCCGGGCGTGCCAGCCGATGGACGAGCGCTGCTGCGCGCTCAGCGGCTCGGTGACCAGCACGTAGTCCCAGACCGGCACCACGAAGTGCGCGACCCGGCGCAGCAGGGCTGGGTAGGCGTTGGTCGCCAGGGCCACCTTCTCGGCACGCACCTCGCCGAACCCCGCGGCGACCGTCATGCCGGCGCCCGAGCGTTCCAGTCCGGCGGCAGGGCTGTGCTGGAAGATCTCCACGCCGAGGTCGGCGGCGGCACGGGCCAGACCCCAGGCCAGCCGGGCCGGGTTCACCAGGACGGTTCCGGTGCGGTCCCACAGCCCGCCGAGGTAGGTCGGGGAGGCGACCTGGGCGCGTACCTGGTCACGGTCCAGGAGCACGGCATCGCGACCGTACTGCGCCAGCAGCGCGGCCAGCCGGCGCAGGTCCTCGAGCTGCCAGGGCTGCGTGGCGACCTCGATCTCCCCGGTGGGCTCGAGCTCGGCGTCGATCGCGTAGCGGGCGAGGGTCGTCGTGATCTGCTCGAGGTTCTCCCTCCCGAGACGTTCCAGGGTGGCGATCTCGTCGGGCCATCGGGCCACGCCGTTGGCCAGCCCGTGCGTGAGGCTGGCCGAGCAGAAGCCACCGTTGCGGCCGGAGGCCGCATAGCCCACCCGATGGGACTCCAGCACGACGACCTGACGTGCCGGGTCGCGCTCCTTGGCCAGCAGCGCCGTCCACAGGCCGCTGTAGCCGCCGCCGACGACGACGAGGTCGGCCTCGATCCGCCCGGCCAGTGTGGGGCCGGGCTCGGGTCCGGCGGTGTCCAGCCAGAACGGGACGGGCTCGGCATCGGCGAGCGCCTGCCGGGAGCGGATGTCGGTCAGCATGCGGCCACCGGACCGATCATCGCCGGTCCCGGCGTCGGCGGGCCACCTCGGAGCCCACCACGACGACCAGGGCGAGCAGGAACATCACCGCACCGATGACGTTGACCTGCGGCGGGACCCCGCGCTGGGCCGCTCCCCAGACGAACATGGGAAAGGTGACCTCCGAGCCGGCGTTGAAGTTGGTGATGATGAAGTCGTCGAACGACAGGGCGAAGGCCAGCAGCCCCGCGGCGGCGATGCCGGGCAGCACCAGCGGGAAGGTGATGCGCCAGAAGGTCGTCCGCTCGTTGGCGTACAGGTCCATGGCGGCCTGCTCGAGCTGGGGGTCCAGACCAGCCAGCCGCGCTTTCACGGTCACGACCACGTAGCTGATCAGGAACATGATGTGCGCGATGAGGATGGTGGCGAATCCCAGCGGGAACCGAGAGTTCACGAACAGTGCCAGCAACGACGATCCCATGACAACCTCGGGGGTGGCCATCGGGAAGAACACCAGCAGGTTCGTCGACGCCCGGCCCCGGAACCGGTGGCGGGACAGCGCGAAAGCGACCAGCGTCCCCAGCACGAGAGCCGCCAACGTGGACAGCAGGGCCAGCTGAAGGCTCAGGGCGAGGGACTGGCACATGCCGGCCACCGCGCACGGGTTGGCCCAGGCGTCGAGGGAGAACTCGTTCCAGGAGAAGTTGAACCGGCCCACCGGGTCGTTGAACGACAGGACGGTGACCACGACGTTGGGCAGCAGCAGGTACACCACCGCCAGCAGGCCGGCGATGGCGACGATGTTGTCGCGCAGCCACTGGATCGGGCCGCGGCGGACGAGGGGAGGAACCGAGCCCTGGGTGTCGGGGACGCTCGCCGTCCGGGTCGCCATCACACCAGCTCCTCGGTGCCGGCGCGCCGCACGTAACCGGCGACCAGGACGACGATCACCACCATGAGGGTCACCGACAGCGCAGCCGCCCGGGGGTAGTCCAGCACCCGCAGGAACAGCGCCTCGATGACGTTCCCGATCATGGCGGTGGACGGGAGGCTGCCCAACAGCTGGGCGTTGATGTAGTCGCCGGCGGCCGGGATGAAGGTCAGCAGCGTCCCAGCCACGACGCCGGGCAGCGACAGCGGGAAGGTGACGCGGCGGAACGCGGTGAACGGAGAGGCGTAGAGGTCCTCGGCCGCCTCGACCAGACGTGGGTCGAGGCGCTCGAGGCTGGCGTACAGCGGGAGGGTCATGAACGGCAGGAAGTTGTACGTCAGACCTGTGACCACCGCCAGGGGTGTCGCCAGCACCCGGTCGTCGGTGGTGAGCCCGACGACCGAGAGCAGGTCGAGGATGCCCAGCCGCTGCATCGTCTCCACGATGATGCCGTTGTCGGCCAGGATGGTCTTCCACGCCAGGGTGCGCAGCAGGAACGAGGTGTAGAACGGCGCGATCACCAGCACCAGTAGCAGGTTGCGGTACTTCCCGGCCTTGAACGCGATCGTGTACGCCAACGGGTAGGCGATCGCCAGCGCTGCAAGCGTGGCGAGGCCCGCGTACACCAGCGACCGGACGAACTGCGGCCAGTACTCGCCCCACGCGCTGGTGTAGTTGCCGAACTCGAAGGTCTGGACGTAGCCGGTGTCCAGCGAGCCGGTCTGCAGCGACGTGGAGACCAGGGTGAGCGCGGGGAGGACGAAGAACAGCGCCAGCCACACCAGACCGGGCGCCAGCAGCAGGTAGGGCAACCATCGGCTGCGCGGGCGGACCGGGGCAGCGGGCACCGTCCGGCCACCCGACTCCGTCGGGGGGAGGTGCGCCAGCGCACTCAACGCAGCACCTGACCCAGCCGGACATCAGGGTCGATCCCGGCCTCCAGTGGTTCGGTGGCATCGAGGGCGAAGGTGTGCTCCGCCGCCCAGTGCAGCACGACCTCGGCCGCGGGCACGAGGCGCGGGTCCCGGTCCAGGTTCTGGGCGAAGACACCGAACGACGGACCCCAGGGCAGCCGCACCGTGTAGTCGGTGGACACGCCCAGGAAGCTGACGTCCTCGACAACGCCCAGCAGCCGGTTGTGGCTGGTCGGCACCTGCTCGGCGTCCGCGCCCAGGACGATCGACACCTTCTCCGGGCGCACCCCGAGATGCACCTCGTCGCGCTCGGCGTGCATGCGGGCGGACGGGACGGCCATACGGTGGCCGCGCACCTCGACCACGGCGGTGTCACCGGCCCGGTCGACCACCCGGCCGTCGACCATGTTGCAGCGGCCGAGGAAGTTGGCCACGAACGTCGTCATCGGGTTCTCGTACAGCTCGACCGGCGAGCCGAGCTGCTCGACCCGTCCCTCGTTCATCACCGCGACCGTGTCGGCCATCGTCATGGCCTCCTCCTGGTCGTGCGTGACGTGCACGAAGGTGATGCCGACCTCGGTCTGGATGCGCTTGAGCTCCAACTGCATCTGGCGGCGCAGCTTCAGGTCCAGGGCACCGAGCGGCTCGTCGAGCAACAGCAGGCTCGGGTGGTTGATCAGCGCACGCGCGACCGCGACGCGCTGCTGCTGACCCCCCGACAGATGGTTCGGCCGGCGCCCGCCGTACCCACTGAGCTCGACGAGGTCGAGCATCTGGCCCACCTGTGCGTCGACGTCCTTGACACCGCGGCGCCGCAGCCCGAACGCCACGTTCTCGAACACGCTCAGATGGGGGAACAGCGCGTAGGACTGAAAGACGGTGTTGACCGGACGTCGGTAGGGCTTTGTCGAGGTGATGTCGGTCGCGCCGAGGTAGATCGCTCCGGCCGTCGGTCGCTCCAGGCCGGCCACCATCCGCAGGGTTGTCGTCTTGCCGCAGCCGGAGGGACCGAGCAGTGCGAAGAACGACCCCTGGGGGATGGTCAGCGAGAGGTCGTCCACCGCGACCGTATCGCCGAACGCCTTGGTCAGCCGGACGATCCCGAGGTCACCGGACGTGTCGTCTGCCACCGCCCCCTGCCTTCCTGTGCCGCTCGCGCCCTAGCCGAAGACGGTCCGGTGCCAGTCCTTACGAGCGGCCCCGGTCAGGTCGTACATCACATGCTTGACGTTCGTGTACTCCTCGAAGGAGTACATGCTCATGTCCTTGCCGAAGCCGGACTGCTTGTACCCGCCGTGAGGCATCTCGCTGATGATCGGGATGTGGTCGTTGACCCAGACGGCCCCCGCCGCGATTTCTCGAGTGAATCTCATTGCGCGGAAGACATCCCTGGTCCACACCGAGGCGGCCAAACCGTACCGGCTGTCGTTGGCGGCTGCCAGTGCCTCGTCGTCGTCGGACACCGGCAGCACCACCAGCACTGGACCGAACACCTCGTCGCAGACGATCTCGCTGTCCGCGGGCGCGTCGACGACCAGCGTCGGTTCGTAGTAGCAGCCCGTGGCCAGCTCGCCCCCGGGAGCGCGGCCGCCGCGCACGATCGTGGCGTAGCCGCGGGCGCGCTCCACGAACCCGGCGACCCGGTCCCGCTGGGTTGCCGAGACCAATGGCCCCTGATCGGTCCCCGGGTCCTGCGTGGGGCCGAGGCGTACCCCCGCCATGACGTCGGCGACGCCGCTGACGAAGTCCCGATACAGCGAGGCGTCGACGTACGCCCGTGTGGCGGCGGTGCAGTCCTGGCCGGCGTTGATCAGCGCCCCGGCCACCGCCCCCTGGACGGCGGCGTCGATGTCGGCGTCGTCCAGGACGACGAACGGCGCCTTGCCGCCCAGCTCCAGATGCACCCGTGCAGCACGCTCAGCCGCCCGCTGCATCACCCGGGTGCCAACCCGGGTGGACCCGGTGAACGAGACCATGGCGACGTCGGGGTGGCCGACCAGGGCCTCGCCGGCGACCGGGCCCCGGCCGGTGACGATGTTGACCACCCCGGACGGGAGGCCCGCCTCGGTGGCCGTCTCGGCGAACAGCACCGACGTCACCGGGGTGATCTCGGCCGGCTTGAGCACGATGGTGTTGCCTGCCGCGACGGCGGGAAGGATCTTCCATGCCGCCATCTGCAGGGGGTAGTTCCATGGAGACACCGACCCGACGACTCCGATCGGCTCCCGTCGGACCAGGGAGGTGTGGTCGGCGGAGTACTCCGCCGCCGCCTTGCCCTCGAGGTTGCGCGCCGCTCCGGCGAAGAACGCCGTGTTGTCCACCGTGCCCGGCACGTCGAACTCCCTCGACAGCCGGATCGGCTTGCCGGCCTGCCGGGTCTCGGCCAACGCGAGCTCCTCGGCCCGCTCCTGCAGGAGCACCGACCAGCGGTACAGCAGCGCGCTGCGTTCGGACGGCGTGGTGGCTCTCCACTGGACGAAGGCGGCGGCGGCAGCCTGAACCGCCGCGTCCACCTCCGCTGGACCTGCCAGGTCGATCTCGGTGACGACCTCGCCGGTGGACGGGTCGAGCAGGTCCATCCGCTCGCCGTCCGCACGGCGGCGGACCCCGTCGATGTACTGCCAGCCGGCCCGGTCGCCCATCGTGACCCCCTCACGCTCGTTCGGCCTCAGGTGACGACCGCGTTCCAGTCTGTCTCGTAGCGTCGCTCCTCGTCCTCGGTGAGCTCGCGACTGCTGGAGACGTTGCTCAGGTCGGACTCGGTGGGGAACACCAGGGGCGAGTTGGCTGAGGCGATGGAGGAGTCGTCGCCGTAGCCGAGCAGGACGTCCTTGGCGGCGGGCACCGGGCAGATGTAGCCGACCCAGTTCGCCAGGTCCGCGGCGATCTCGGGCTGGTAGTACCAGTCCATGAGCCGCTGCGCGTTGGCCTTGTGCGCGGCACCGACCGGGATGACCATGTTGTCCGACCACAGCTCACCACCCTCGTCCGGGATGACGAACTCCAGGTCGGGGTTGTCGAACTGCAGCTGGGCGACATCACCGGAGAAGGCCAGTGCGGCGACGAGGTTGCCGACCGTCAGGTCGTCGGCGTAGTCGTTGCCGGTGAAGCGGCGGATGTGGCCGTCGGAGACCGCCTTCTCCACTGCCGCGATCGCGGCATCCACGTCAGCGTCGGTGAAGCCGGTGAGCCCGTTGCCCTGCGCCCCGGCCAGGATCGGCAGCGACTCGCGCATCCCGGCGAAAAGCGAGACCTTGCCGGCCAGCGCCGGGTCGGTGAGCAGCTGCTCGAGCGAGGTGACGCCGCCGGGCAGCTCCTTGGCGTTGTACGCGATCCCGGTCAGGCCGGACTGCCAGGGCACCGAATAGGCCCGTTCCGGGTCGAACCCCGGGCTCGCCAGGGCGGGGTCGAGGTTGGCCGCGACGGTGGGCAGCGCGTCCTGGTCGAGTGTCTGCAGGAACCCGAGATCGATCAGACGCGCCACCAGCCAGTCGGTCACGACGAAGACGTCCGCGCCGATCGACTGACCGGCCTGCAGCTGAGGAAGGATCTTGGCGAAGTACTCCTCGTTGGAGTTGATGGCCTCGACGTACTCGACGCTGATGCCGGTCTCCTCCTCGAAGGCGACCAGGGTGGGACGGACGTTCTCGTCCTCCTCGTCGAGGTCGATGTACAACGGCCAGTTGTCGAACCGGACGATCTTCGCCTCGCTGGCCGCAGCCTGCGTGCTGCTGCTGGAGTCGACCGGATCGGTTCCGCAGGCCGCCAGGGCGGGGGCGCCGATGGCGGCGACCCCCACGAGCCCGGACGAGCGGAGCAGGCCTCGGCGGCTGATGCGGCGACGGGGGTGGAGCACGGGAGCGGGGTCCTTTCCCTGGCATTCACTGCCCGGACGCCTGGATGCCGGGGCAGAAGCGGTCGAATCGGGCAACACGATACGCAGCCGGTGCCCGCGGGGGCCGGGCAGGGCGGCCCCTTCTGCTGTGCGGGGTCCGTGGCGGATGGTTGCATCGGCCGGGCACCCGCCCCAGACTGGCGCTGTGCCGTGGTTCTGGACCACCGTCGGAGGAGTGTCATGACGACCACGCCGCAGTACGTTGACGAGCCGGGCGAGGACGCGCTCGCCCGCGCCG
>Ga0114939_10002898_pt1 | contig 12336 bp, 8 predicted proteins | sample AshMeaCrysSpring_FD_87196 | JGI IMG/M metagenome (GOLD analysis project Ga0114939, IMG submission 87196) | Groundwater microbial communities from Big Spring, Nevada to study Microbial Dark Matter (Phase II) - Ash Meadows Crystal Spring | ecosystem: Environmental > Aquatic > Deep subsurface >... | reverse complement strand
CGGCGTCGACGGCATCCACTTCGACTACATCCGCTACCCGGAGACGGACGAGCGGCTCACGCGGGGGGCGGGCGTCGGCTACAACGCGGTGAGCCTGGCGCGGTTCAGGCGGGCCACCCGGCGCACCGACACCCCTGCGCCGGGCGACGGGCAGTGGATGGCGTGGCGCCGGAAGCAGGTCACGCACCTGGTGCGGCGGATCGCGATCGAGGCGCGCGCCATCAGCCCGCGCATCAAGGTCAGTGCGGCCCTGATCCCGTGGGGCGCGCCGCCCACCAACGAGCGTGATTTCGACCAGGCCGCGCCGATGCAGCGAGTCTTCCAGGACTGGCACGCGTGGCTGCGCGACGGACTGCTCGACCTGGGTGTCCCGATGAACTACGCGACGGAGACCGACGACCGCGTGCGCGCCTGGTTCGACGGCTGGCTCGCGTGGGAGAAACGGCACAAGCACGGGCGGCAGGTGGCTGCCGGCCTCGGCGCGTACCGGAACACGCCCGAGCACACGCTGGCGCAGGTGGCCCGCGCGCGACGCCCCGAGAAGGGCCATCGGCTCGACGGGGTGTCGTTCTTCTCGTATGCCGCGCCGAGGATCCCGCCCGGACCCTCACCGAACGTCAACCCGCGGTCGGCGCTCGACCCGGCGGCCACCGCCGGCGATCGCCTCGCCTACCTTGCCGACGGGGTCGGTTCGGTGCCGGCGGCATTCGCCAACCCGGCGCCCGTGCCGCCGATGCCATGGATCGACCGCCCGACGCACGGCGCGATCGTCGGTGCCGTGAATGCGCCACCCGGCGAGGCCGACGGCGCGATCGTGAAGATCAAGCGCGCCGGGTTCAGCCTGTTTGCCCGCACGCGAACGCTCGAAGCCGACGGGAGCGGGGTGTTTGGCCTGACGCTGGTGAAGCCGGGTCGCTACCGCGTGCGCGTCGAGCGCGGGGGCCAGATGGTGGCAACGACCGAGGCCCGCGTCACGGCCGGGCAGGTGACGCGCGCGGACGTTCGGCTGGAGATGAACGACAAACAGTAGGGAACGGATCTGGGATCTGGGATCTGGGATCTGGGATCTGGGACCTTGCCGGCGCCTGGGGTCCGGATGCAGGAGCCGGACTCGGATCCGGGAGCTGGGGTCCCGGATCCGAGCCCCGTGGATCAGCCGAGGTGCTCGTACCCCACGGTCGTCATGAACTCGGTGAACTCGTCCTTCATGACGATGTCCTCGATGATCTGGCGCGCCTTTTCGTAGCGGCCGGCGCGAAACGCCTCGTGCCCCACGCGGGCCTCGAGCTTGACGATTTCCTCGTTGAACAGGCCGTGGACCAGTTCGTGCGTGATCGGCCGCCCGTCGGCCAGCACCGCGTTGGCGTGGTGCACCCACTGCCAGACCTGCGAGCGTGAGATCTCGGCGGTGGCGGCGTCCTCCATGAGGTTGTAGATGGGGACGCAGCCGTTGCCCGAGAGCCAGGCCGCCATGTACTGGATGCCCACGTCGATGTTGTGACGCAGCCCCTGCTCGGTGATCTTCCCCTGGGGCACCGCCAGCAGGTCCCTCGCCGTCACCGCCACGTCGTCGCGGGCGCGATCGATCTGATTCGGCGCCGGCATGTGCTTGTCGAAGATCTCCCTGGCGATGCCGACGAGCCCCGGGTGCGCGACCCACGTGCCGTCGTGGCCGTCGCCCGCCTCCCGTTCCTTGTCGGCACGGACCTTCGCGAGCGCCTCCTCGTTGGCCTTCGCATCGTCCTTGATGGGAATCTGCGCCGCCATGCCGCCGATGGCGTGGGCGCGCCGCTTGTGGCACGTGCGGATCGCGAGCAGCGAGTACGACCGCATCGCGTGGGTCGTCATCGTGACCTCGGCGCGGTCGGGCATGGTGAAGGCCGGATTGCCGCGGAACTTCTTGATGATGCTGAAAATGTAGTCCCAGCGCCCGCAGTTGAGCCCCGCCGAGTGCTCGCGCAGCTCATAGAGGATCTCCTCCATCTCAAAGGCCGCGAGGATCGTCTCGATCAGCACCGTCGCGCGGATCGTGCCGCGCGGGATCCCGAGCAGGTCCTGCGCCTTGATGAAGACGTCGTTCCACAGGCGCGCCTCGAGGTGGCTCTCGAGCTTGGGGAGGTAGAAGTAGGGCCCGGTGCCGCGCTCCATCAGCGCCTTCGCGTTGTGGAACAGGTACAGCCCGAAGTCGAAGAGCGCGGCCGGGACCGGCTCGCCGCCCAGGCGCACGTGCCGCTCGACGAGGTGCCAGCCGCGCGGGCGCACGAAGAGCACGGCGGTCGTGGGCTTCAGCGCGTAGGCCTTGCCCTCCGGCGAGGTGTACGTGATCGTGCGGCGCACGGCATCGCGCAGGTTGAACTGCCCGTCGATCACGTTGTCCCAGGTCGGCGAGTTCGCATCCTCGAAGTCGGCCATGAAGACGCTCGCGCCCGAGTTGAGCGCGTTGATGATCATCTTGCGGTCGACCGGGCCCGTGATCTCGACGCGGCGGTCGCGCAGGTCGTTCGGGATCGACGCCACCTGCCAGGCGGCACGGCGGACGTTCTCGGTGGACCCCAGGAAGTCGGGGAGCTGGCCGGCGTCGAGCGCCGCCTGCCGCTCGACGCGGGCGCGCAGCAGCGCAAGGCGCGTGGGGCCGAAGTCACGGACGAGGGTCTCGACGAAGGCGAGCGCCTCGGGGGTCAGGATCTCGGCGGACGCCGGAGACGCCGGGCCGAGCACCTCCAGGCCTTTCGAGGTGAACGATGCGGTCGACAAGGCGACCTCCTCTGAGTGGGGAACGAACCGATGACATGCCGCAGCGCGGCGAGGGGTAGCGTACCGTGGGCCGTGCAACGCGTCAAGGATGGCTCGAGGCTCGAGGCTCGAGACTCGAGGCGCGGGGCGGCCCGGAACCTGTGAAGGCGCGGGGTCAGTGGCAGGTGTCGGTGCCGGCGTCGGTGAAGCCGTCGCCCGCGACCGGCACGAATTCCCAGCCATAGCCCTCGGCAGCGAGCGAGAGCTTCAGCACGCCAAAGCCCGAGTGCCGCGCCTCGCTGTTGGGGCTCGGCCGGACGACCTGGTAGAGCGGTCCGCCGCCGGTGCCCACCACGAACTCGCGCACCCCCCGCACGGGATCGAACCGGCCCATCGGGTCCTGCCGGCCCTGCCGCTCGTAGAGATGGTCGTGGCCGGCCACCACGACGTCGACCCCCGCCTGATAGAAGAGGTCCCACAACGGCCGCATCCGCGGCGTGTCGCCATTGGGCCCGGGAGCGAACAGCGGGTGGTGCATGTAGGCCACCGTGCACTTCGGCGAGCCGGCCAGCTCGCTGCGAACCCACTCGTACTGGGCCGATCCCGCGTTGACCGGCACGTTGCTGTCGATGGCGAGCACCAGCCACGCCCCGAGCCGGTACGAGTAGTAGCCGCGGCCAGGCGACCCGGCGCGGCCTTCGAAGTAGTTGAAGTAGGGCGTGGCGTTTGCCGAATGGTACTCGTGATTGCCGGGAACCGGCCACGTTCGCCCGCGGTGCCGGCCCCAGGTCGGCCCGTAACAGTCGCGGAAGTTCTGGTCGGATCCGTCGTAGTAGGCCAGGTCGCCCAGGGCCATGACCGTCCCGGGGATGGCGTCGAGGAGGCGGGCCGTGCGTTCGGCGCCTGGCTCGCCACACACGGCAATGTCGCCGGCGCCGACGAGCACCTCGGGCGGGGTGATCGACGGCCCACCCGCCCCCCCGGAACCGCCTCCGCTCGGCGCGCTGGGCTGGCTGGGGGCCGTGGGGCTCGACGAGCCGCCACAGCCCACGAGGAGAAGCGACACGACGAGATGGACCCCGACGACGGCCCGCCTCGCGAGATCTGACAGCGGCGACTTCATGACCAACACTCGGTCTTCAACCGCGGAGGAGGCAGCCCCGGCCGCACACACGGCACGGGTCCTCGAGTTACCGAGGGCGACCGCCCTCCGGGAGGGCGCCTCGACTGTGACGGAACGGACCGCCCGCGGGTGGACCGTGCTGTCGGCCGGAAGCACGTTCGGCGCGGAAGGGTCGGCGGAGGAGTTCGAGCAGCGCGTCCAGCGGCTCGTCCGCGAGGGTCACCGGCGACTCGTCGCGGACCTCCATTCTCTCACAAACCTCGACGATTCGGGAACATCGACGCTGCTTCGCTGCCAGGCGGCCGTGCAGCGGTCGGGGGGCACCTTCCGCACGGTGGCGACCCGACCCGAGCTGGTTCGCGCCCTGGCCGAGGCCGGACTCGAACGCGTGCTCGCCCCGGTGGACTCGGTCGAGTCCGCCACGACGCGGGCGGTGGCGTGGAACGACCTCGCGCTCGGCGGGTCGGTCCTGCTCGTGACCGGCGCGCTCGTCGCGCTGGGCCGGGCTGGCGGGGCCGGGCTGGATCAGGCGCGCACCGCGGGCGAGGTCGTACGCACCTCGGGGCCCGTGGCCGAACTCGTCCAGTTGGTGGCGGCCGCGCTCGTCGGCTTCCTCGTCACGGCCGTCCAGAAGCGGCAGCAGCGCGACCGGCCGATGACGCGCTCCCTCGAGCAGGCCCAGGTGCTGCTCTGCGTGTCGGGCGCCTTGATGATGATCATCATCGGCAGCTCGCTCGCACGCGCCTTCGGCATCGCGGGGGCGGCCGGCATCATCCGCTTCCGGACGCCGGTCGACGACCCGAAGGACGTGACGATCCTCTTCCTGCTGATGGGCCTCGGCATGGCGTGCGGCATCGGCGCGCTGCCCGTGGCCGGGCTCGGCACGCTCTTCCTGTGCGCCGGTCTCGTCGTGCTCGACCGCGCCATCGTGACCAAGCCGCGCACCATGCACGTCGAGATCGCCGCCGTCGGCCGCGACTTCCCCACGCCGGCCGTGGCGGCGGTGTTCGCGCGGTATGGCGTGGCGGTCGAGCCCCGCGAAATCACGCAGGAAGACGAGACGGTGGTGACGTATGCGGCCGCGGTGCCGCCCGGCACGCCCATCGAGCAGGTCACGGCGAGCCTGGCCCGGAGCAGCCCGCACGTGAAGTCGGTCGCATGGGCGGCGCCCAAGCGGAGCTGAACGACGCACGAACCGACTGAACCACGACCAAGCCAATCTTGCGCCGCCCGGATCCCTGTGATATGTCTGAGGCACCCCCCCACACGTCGGAGGTGCGCATGTCTGGCGTCGAGCATGCCGCGCGTGGGTGGATTGTGCTCTCTCCCCGGGAGAGCCTCATTGTCGGCGGCCCCGCCGAGGATTTCGAGCAGGTCGTCTCACGCCTCTTTCGTGAAGGGCATCGCCACCTCGTCGCCGACCTGCAGCACGTCGTCGTGCTCGACAGCGCCGGCGTGCGCGCGATCGTGCGGGCCCACGCCACGGCGCAGCGCCTCGGGGGGCACTTCCGCCTGACCAACGTCCGCCCACCCGTCCGCAGCGTGCTCGCGATCTCGCGCCTCGACACCGTCCTGCAGTTGTTCGACAGCGTCGATCAGGCCTCGCGGCTGCCCGTGCCGTGGCGTGACGTCGTGCTGGCGCTGATCGTCCTGACCGTCGGGGGCTCCCTGTTCGCGATCGGTTCGCTCTGGCCGGGGAATCCCGTCGTGCCGACGGCCGTGCTGCCGGTGGGCGCGCCGGCCTCGGTCGCCCCGGCCGGCACGGGCGCGCTCCGCAAGCTGGTCGAGCTGGTCGCCGCGGCGGTGATCGGCTTCGTCGTGACCGCCGTGCACAAGCGGCAGCTCCGCGATCGCCCCATGACACGGTCGATGGAGCAGGCGCAGGTGCTGCTCTGCGTGTCGGGTGCGCTGATGATGATCATCATCGGCGACAACCTCGCGCGGGCCTTCGGCATCGCGGGCGCGGCCGGCATCATCCGGTTCCGCACGCCGGTCGAGGATCCGAAAGACGTCACGATTCTCTTCCTGCTCATGGGCCTCGGCATGGCCTGCGGCATGGGCGCGCTCGCGGTGGCGGGCCTCGGCACGCTGTTCCTCTGCGGCGCCCTGCTCGTGCTCGACCTGACCACCTCGACCAAGCCACGAACGATGCACGTCGAGATCACGGCGACGGGACGGCACTTCCCGATCGCGCACGTGCTCGGCGTGTTCGCGCGCCACGGGATCCACGGCGAGCCACGCGAGGTGACACAGGGCACCGACACGATCATCTCGTACACCGCGGCCCTGCCGCCCGGCGCGGCCATCGAGGAGGTCAGCGCCGGGCTCGTGGGCGACGGCGCGTCGGGGATCAGGAAGGTCACCTGGGAGCCCCCGAAGAAGCGCGACACCGCCTGAGCCGATCACGAGGAGCCCGACACCGTGTCAAGCCGTCCCGTTCGAATCGTCCTGATGACGTCCCTGCTGCTGGCGCCAGCTGCGCGGGCGCTTGCCCAGCAACCCGCGGCGCCGGCCGCGAACCTGTTCGGCCCGGGCACGGTTGTCGTGCTGCCGGCCGCCGCGCAGGAGCCGGCGGTACCGTCCGACGTCACGTGGGACTTCGAGGACGGCCCGAGCCTGCGCATCGGCAAGGCGTTCCGCGTCGACTTCACGGCCGTGGTGCAAGGCGACTTCCGCTCCTACGATCCGACGCCGGACGATGCCTCCGACACCGAGGAACTCGAGACGCTGCGCTTCGGCGTCGAGGGTGTGCTGTTCAAGATCGTCGAGTTCGAGGTCAAGTACGACTTCCAGGACGACGATCAGCCGTGGAAGGACGTGTACGCGAACCTCCGCCTGCGTGATGCGTTCCAGGTGCAGGGCGGGCACTTCAAGATCCCCTTCGGCCGCGAGCGCCTGCGCGGCGTGGGCTCGCTCGACTTCATCGCGCGCACGCTCGTGAGCGAGGACCTCGCGCCGGCCCGCGATCTCGGTGGCATGGTGCACGGCCGCACCCGCCGCAGCGGCGTCGGGTACGCCGTCGGCTACTTCCGCGGCGAGCCCGAGGGTGCCATCAATCGCATTGCCGTGCCCGACTTCGAGGCGCTGGAGGCACCCGACCTCGAGCCCACGGGGCCAATCTGGGCTGGACGCGTCACGGTGCGACCCTTCAGGCTGGCCGGTGCCGAGGGGTGGTTCAAGGATCTCGAGGCAGGTGCCGATGTCATGACGGCGACGCTCGACGAGGGGCTCTTTGGGGCCCGGGGACGGTCGTGGTTCGGCCCCGAGTACTTCCCCCGGGTGTACGTGAAGGGCCGTCGCCTGGGTCTCGGTGTCGATGGTGCGGTCGAGGCGGGCCCGTTCACCGTGCAGGCGGAGTACCTGCGGGTGACCGACGACCGCGAGAACCAGGGTCTCGGTGACGAAACGGTGCCCGACCTGCTGGCGCACGGGTGGTGGGTCGCGGGCACGTGGGTCGTGACCGGGCAGAAGAAGAGCCGTGCCGACGAGCCGGACGCGTGGTTCCCGGGGCGTGGATTCGGCGCGGTCGAGCTCGTCACGCGGTTCGAGCAGCTGCGGTTCAGGAGCGTCGAGACCGGCGGCGATGAGCCCTTCCGCAACCCGCGCGCGACGAACCTCTACCCCAACAGCGACACCGCCTGGACGGGTGGCGTGAACTGGTACCTCAATCGGTTCGTCAAAGCGCAAGTGAACGCCATCCGCGAGCACATCGAGGACATCGAACGCACCCTGCGCCCGGGCCAAGACACGTTCTGGACGTACGCGGTGCGCCTGCAGGTGTCCATGTGAGGGACGCGCGACGCCGCTGCGCGGCGGCGACGAGCCCGTGAGGAGAGCCATGAAACGCGACATGCTTCGAGGCGGTCGTTGGGCGGCGGTGCTCGTGCTGCTGGCGACGACCTCCGCCGTGCCGTCGGCGGCCCAGGGCGTCGAGGACTTCTTCAACGGCGACGTGCTGCACCGCATCGACCTGCGCATCAACACGCGCGACTGGCAGGCCCTGCGGACGCACTACGAGGACAACACCTACTACCCGTGCGACCTGAAGTGGCGGGGCATCACGGTGCGCAACGTCGGCATCCGCTCGCGCGGCCTGGGCAGCCGGAACGGCACCAAGCCGGGCCTGCGCGTCGACATCGATCGCTACTCCAGCGGACAGCGGTTCCTCGGCCTCAAGTCGTTCATCCTCGACAACGCCTGGCAGGATCCGTCGTTCCTGAAGGAGCCGGTCACGATGGAGCTGTTCCGGCGGATGGGCCAGCCCGCGCCGCTCGAGGCGTTCGCGCAGCTCTACATCAACAACGCGTTCGCCGGCGTCTACGTGATCGTCGAGTCGATCGACAAGGACTTCCTCAGCCGCAACTTCGGGCAGAACGACGGCGTGCTGTTCGAGTACGAGTACCACATGGACTGGCGGTTCGACTGGCTCGGCGGCAACCTGCAGAGCTACGCCGACATCTTCTTGCCCAAGACGCACGAACGCGACGAACCGGAGGACCTCTACGGGCCGATCGAGGCCATGGTCAAGCGCGTCAACGAGACGTCCGACAGCCGGTTCGAGGAAACGGCGGGCGAGTACCTCAACCTCGAGGACGTCATGAGCCACGTCGCCATCGAGAACGCGATGGCGCAGACCGACGGTTTCGTCGGCGAGTGGGGCATGAACAACTTCTACTTCTACCGCTTCGAGGACGGCGTCTTCTCGCGGTTCCTCGTGTGGGACCAGGACTACGCCTTCGGGCGGACCGACCACCCGATCCGCTACCACCTCGATCAGAACGTGCTGACGCGGCGGACGATGGAGATCAACCGGTACAAGACGCACTACTACAACCGGCTGCTCGACACGGCCAACGCGATGTCGGAGCCGGCCGCCGATCTCCCCGAGGGCACCGACCCCATGTCGTGGTTCGAGTGGCAGGTCGAGAAGCGCCACCGGTTGATCAGCCAGTCGGTGGCCTCCGATCCGGTCAAGCCCACCGACATGGAGGCGTTCGAGGGCGCCGTCTCGTACCTGCGCGAGTTCGCGCGCCTGCGCCCCTGGGTCATCCGGTGCGAGGTCGCGAAGGAGGTTCGCGCGCGCGACGCCGACGAGATCTGCCGCCCGCCGGAGGGATCGGGCCAGGAAGATCGCTGACGCCGGCAACGAGCGAGCGGTCAGGAGAGAGGAACCGGTTTCTCTACCGCTGCGACGCGGGTGGCGCCGAGGCCGGTGGCGGCGTCGGCGCCGGGGTGGGCGCCGCCTGGCGTGTGAGCACAATGGGCGCACCGAACAGTTCGGCGCGCACCTGGCGGCGCGTCAGCCACGCCCGCAGCTCCCTGGTCGTCGTCGTCAGCAGGAGGTTGTCGCGCTCGTCGGTGGCGACGTGCCCGGCGGGCAGGAGCGCGCGCCCGGCCGCCGAGCCGAGCCGCTGGTAGTCGAGCAACTCGAGCGTGAGCAGGTCTCCCTCCCGACGCAGGCGGGCGACGACGTGCGCCTGGACGAGCAGTGGGCCGCGATCCTCTCCGACTGTCGGCGAGACGTCGAGGTAATGCATGGCACCGAGCGCGACGAGCCGCCCCGTCGCGCGGACCGACTGTGACCCGTCCTGCCAGGTCACGTCGTAGGACCGCCACTGCCCGCGCGCCAGGTCGAGGCGCTGCCCGTCCTCTTCGCTGCTCCACGTGCCGACCAGGCCTTGGTCGAACTCGATCCCGTCGGCCTCGTACAACGGCGACAGCGACAGCACGAGGCACCCGGACGCGCCGAATGCCGCGAAGAGGACCGTGGCCACGAGCATCGCCCGACGTGGGGCCGTCACTGCACACCTCCCTCCCGCGCGGCGCGGTGCCCGCACCCGCCCCGGCGTGACCCGGGGCGGCTCAAGTGTATCCCCGCCGCGGCACCCGCTCACGCGAGCGCCCGGCCCCGCGTCTCGGGAATCCAGGCCCAGGCGGCCGCGGCCAGGACGAAGGCGGCCGCGCACATCGAGAGCGCCGGCGCGAACCCGCGCGTGTCGGCCAGCGATCCGACCGCGAACGGCGCCACGGCGCTCGCCAGCCGCCCGATGTTGTAGGTCAGGCCCTGGGCCGTGGCTCGCACCGCCGTCGGGTAGATCTCGGCCGTGACCGCACCGAACCCGCTGAAGTAGCCGGTGCCGAAGAAGGCGACGATCGGGCCGAGCGCCAGCAGCAGGCCGGGCTGCGAGGTGTTGGCGTAGGCGACGACGAGCGCAGCGGCGGTCAGCAGGTAGGCCACGTAGGTCCGCCGGCGACCGAGCGCGTCGCTCACGAAGCCGAACGACACGTAGCCGAACCACATGCCCACCTGCATCACGATGACGAAGGCCGACATCGCCGCCGGGCCGAGACCGATCCCGCCCCGCCCGGGCGGCGACGACAGGTACGCGGGAATCCACAGGTTGAAGCCCCACCACGCGAACATCGTGCACGCGTTCATCGCCGTGACGGCCAGGGTCAGGCCGAGCGCGTGGCGCCCGAGGATGGCGCGCAGCGACGCGCGAGGCGTCGCGACATCCTGGGCGCGAGCGCGGGTCCACAGCTCGGGCTCCCGCACGTGTCGGCGAATCCAGAAGGTCACGAGCGCGGGCAGAACGCCGACGAAGAACACCGCCCGCCACCCGAACCGGGGCAGCACGACCAGGTTCACGAGCGCCGCCAACCCGTAGCCGACGGCCCAGCTGCTTTGCATCAACCCGAGCGCCTTGCCGCGGTGCCGGGCCGGCCATGTCTCGGAGACGAGCGCCGCGCCGCTGGCCCACTCCCCTCCCATGCCGAGCCCGAGCAGCAGGCGGAACACCGCGAGCTGGACGACGCTCTGCGACAGCCCGCACGCTGCGGTGAACACCGAGTAGATCAGGATGCTCGCCGTCAGCGCACGCGTGCGGCCGTGGCAATCGGCCACCACGCCGAACACCACGCCGCCCAGGGCCGAGGCCACGAGTGTGAGCGACCCGAGCAGGCCGGCGGTACCCCGCGTCATCCCCAGCTCGCCCATCAGCGCCGTCAGCACGAGGGCATAGAGCATGACGTCGAACGAGTCGAGCATCCACCCGAGCGACGCCGCCACGAGGGCACGGCGGGCCTCGGGCGTCGCCTCGTGCCACCAGGCGAATCGCGGAGGGGTGGACATCGGTCGCCTTCAGCTGTCAGCGATCAGCTCTCAGAGCCTGTGAAGCAATGAGCCGTGAGCGGTGAGTTACCAATAGGGAGTCGCGGCGAAGACTGGCCTGATTTCGTCGATCCGCCGTGCTCACAGCTCATAGCTCAGCGCTCACGGCTGATTTGTTCACACGCTCTCAGCTCTCAGCTCTCAGCTCTCAGTGGGCTGTCGGCTGCCGGGAGCGCCGCTCCGTACCCCCCGCCCCCAGGCGTCTCGATGCGCAGGCGATCGTGGGGGTCGAGGTGCAGCCGCACCTTGCCCGGCAGTGCCTCCTCGCGCCCGTCTGCTCGCACCACGCTGTTGTGTCCGCACGACCCGGCCTCTCCGCCCTGGGCGCCGTAGGGCGGCCGGCGCCGGCGATCGGACAACACGGTGACGCTCATGGGCGCCAGGGCCTCGTACTCGCGGACCAGCCCGTCGCCCCCGGGATGGGCGCCCGCGCCGCCGCTGCCCGGGCGCAGCCGGTACTGGCGGACAAGCACCGGGAGGTAGTGCTCGATGGCTTCGACGGGCGTGTTGCGGCTGTTGCTCATGTGTGTGTGCACGCCGCTCAGGCCCGCCAACCCGCGCCGCCCCCCCATGCCCCCGCCGAGCGTCTCGTAGTAGGCGAAGCGCGTCCCGCTGCGGGGGTCGGCCCCGCCGAGCGTCACGTTGTTCATGGTGCCCTGGCTCGCTGCCGGCACCCGGTCGGGAATCGCCTGCGCGAGGGCGCCGAGCACGACGTCGGTGATGCGCTGCGAGCACTCGACGTTGCCGGCCGCGACGGCGGCCGGGCGCTGCGCGTTCACGAGCGTGCCCTCGGGGGCCATCACGCGCACCGCCCGCCCGATCCCGCTGTTGTAGAGCACGTCGTCGCGCACCAGGCAGCGGAACACGTAGAGACACGCCGAGACGGTGATGGCCAGGTTGGCGTTCACGCCGCCCTCCGTCTGCGGGGCGGTGCCGGCGAAGTCGATCTCGGCGGCGTCGCCCCGCACCCGCACGGTGGCGCGGATCCACAGCGGACCGTGCCCGAACCCGTCGTCGTCGAGCGCATCCTCGAAGCGGTAGTCGCCGTCGGGAATGGCGGCGATCGTCGCACGGACGACGCGTTCCGTGTAGTCCTGCGCCGCCGCGGCGTAGGCGGCGACGCGCCGGCGGCCGTAGTGCGCGACGAGGTCGCGCAGACGCGTGTCGCCGACGCGGTTGGCCGCGATCTGGGCCGTGAGGTCGCCCTCGCGCTCGTCCGGGGTGCGCACGTTGGCGAGCAGCAGGGCCAGCACGTCGGCGACGATCCGCCCGCGGTGCACGAGGCGCACCGGCGGCACGACCAGGCCTT
>Ga0114939_10002896_pt1 | contig 12337 bp, 7 predicted proteins | sample AshMeaCrysSpring_FD_87196 | JGI IMG/M metagenome (GOLD analysis project Ga0114939, IMG submission 87196) | Groundwater microbial communities from Big Spring, Nevada to study Microbial Dark Matter (Phase II) - Ash Meadows Crystal Spring | ecosystem: Environmental > Aquatic > Deep subsurface >... | reverse complement strand
CGGCCGGCCGAGTTCGCCCGAGATGTAGGCCAGGGCGTTCATGTTCGACGTCTTGCCCTGGTCGGTGGCCATGCCGGTGGTCGTGTAGCGCTTGATGTGCTCGACTGACTCGAAGCCTTCGCGCATCGCCAGCGCCAGGTCCTTCGACGTGACGTCGTTCTGGAAGTCGATGAACGCGCGCGAGGGCCGCAGATGATTGGCCTGCGGCAGCACGCCGGGCATGCCCTGCATCGAGAACTCGCGCACCTGCACGGTGTGCTGCGTGGGCGCTGCGGAAACTCCTGCAGCCTGGCAGGCTTCCACGCCCGCCCGCACGCCGTCGTTCAGGACCTGCGCGTAACCATCAACGCCACGGCACGAACCGGCCGACGTCCCGGGTTCGGCGGAGGCGTCCGGCAGGAACGCCTGCCGCCCGGCGTCGAACCGCAGCTTGCCGCGTGACTGCGAGAACAGGTGCACGCTGGGCGTGTAGCCGCCCGACATCAGCAGCGCGTCGCACTCGACGCGACGCGTCGAGCTGATGGACCCGTGCGACAGCAGGCCGATCGTAACCTCGCGTACGCCGAGGCGGCCGCGGGTACCCAGCACGGTCGCGCCGGTCACGACGTCGATGCCGGCCTGACGCGCGACGTCGACAGGCGCGCCGCTGGCATCGGGACGCACGTCCGCGATCAGCGCCACGCGTGCGCCCGCGATGCGCAAGTCGAGCGCCGCCGCATACGCCGCATCGCACCCGGTGACCAGCACGACGTTCTGGCCGACCGAGACACCGTGCCGATGCAGGTAACTGCGGGCCGCGGAAGCCAGCATCACGCCCGGGCGATCGTTGCCGGGGAAGACCAGCGGCCGTTCGATCGAGCCCGCCGCGATCACGACTCGCCGGGCGCGCACCTGCCACAGCCGCTCGCGCGGCAGGTTCGGCGCGGGCGACGCGAGGTGCTCGGTAATCCGCTCGTTGAGGCCGATCATGTTGTGCGGGAAATAGCCGAACGCGGTCGTGCGCGACAGCAGCGTCACGTTCGCACGCGAGCGCAATGTGGCGACCGCGTCGCGGACCCAGTCGGTGGACGACTGGCCGTCGATGATCGCGGCTGGTTCGTCCAGCAGCGATCCGCCAAAGGCCGGCTGCTCGTCGCAAAGCATCACCTGCGCACCCGCGGCAGACGCCGTGAGCGCGGCGGCCAGGCCCGCGGGCCCCGCACCCACGACCAGTACGTCGCAATGCGCGTAGCGCTGCGCGTAGCGGTCCGGATCGGGCTGCGTGGGTGGCTCGCCGAGACCCGCCGCACGGCGGATGAACGGCTCGTACAGCTTGTGCCACGCGGCCTTCGGCCACATGAACGTCTTGTAGTAGAACGCCGCCGGGATGGCGGGTGCCATGAGGTCGTTGACGGCCTGCACATCGAACCCAAGACTGGGCCAGCGGTTCTGGCTCTCCGCGACCAGGCCCTCGTAGATCTCGACCTGGGTCGCCCGCAGGTTCGGCGTGCGCCTCGCCTCGTCGCGGATCACGGTCACCAGCGCGTTGGGCTCCTCGGAACCCGCCGCGATCACGCCACGTGGGCGGTGATACTTGAACGAGCGGCCAAAGACCTGCACGCCCTGCGCGAGCAGCGCGGACGCCAGCGTGTCGCCGGCATAGCCGGTGTAGCTCTGGCCGTCGAACGTGAAGTGAACGGGTTCGGCGCGGTCGACTCGACCGCCGCTCTCAAGGCGACGGCCGCTCACGGCTTGGCCTCGCCCGGCAGCTGCGGCATCGGTTCGCCCGCGCGATACGTGGTCACGAAATGATCCGTCGTCGTGTCGCGCAGCGCATTGAAAAATCTCGCGCAACCACGGACGTGTCGCCAGCGCTCGGCATGGATGCCCCGGGTGTTGTTGCGCAGGTACAGGAACTCGGCCCAGTCGTCCGCCGAGGTGGCGGACGGATCGAGCGGCCGTGCGACGTGCGCCTGTCCGGCGTACGCGAACTCGAGTTCGGGACGGGGGCCGCAATACGGGCAGTGGATCAGCAGCATGGCGGGCTCAGTGCGCGACGGCCGCGGCGGCCGCCTCGTCGATCAGGTGACCGTCGCGGAAGCGGTCGATCGTGAACGGCGCGTTGATCGGGTGCGGGTCGTCCTTCGCCATCGTCCACGCGAGCAGGTGGCCGGAACCCGGCGTCGCCTTGAAGCCGCCGGTGCCCCAGCCGCAGTTAACGTACAGACCCTTGACCGGGGTCTTGGCGATGATCGGCGAGCGGTCGGGCGTGACGTCGACGATGCCGCCCCAGTTGCGCAGCATGCGCATGCGGCGGAACGCCGGGAACAGCTCGCAGATGGCGGCGAGCGTGTGCGAGTTGACGTGCAGCGCGCCGCGCTGCGTGTAGCTGGTGTATGCGTCGGTGCCCGCGCCAATCACCAGTTCGCCCTTGTCGGACTGGCTGATGTAGGCGTGGATCGAATTCGACATCACCACGCACGGCACCGCCGGCTTCACTGGTTCGGACACCAGCGCCTGCAGCGGGAAGCTCTCGAGCGGCAACCGGACCCCCGCCAGGCCGAGCACCACGCTGGTGTTGCCGGCCGCCGAGACGCCCACGCGCCGGCAGCGGATCAGGCCGCGCGAGGTCTGCACGGCCTCCATGGCGCCGGACGCGTCGCGCACGAGGCCGGTGACCTCGCAGTTCTCGATGATGTCGACGCCGAGCGCGTCTGCCGCGCGCGCGTAACCCCAGGCCACGGCATCGTGACGCGCCGTGCCGCCGCGTCGCTGCAGCGCCGCACCCAGGACGGGATAACGGATGTTCCTGTCGATGTTGAGCGGCGGGCAGTAGGCCTTCGCCTCCTCTGGCGTCAGCCATTCGTTGTCGACGCCGTTGCCGCGGTTGGCGTGGATGTGCCGCTTGGCCACCTGCACGTCGTGCACGGTATGGGCCAGCATCATGACGCCGCGCGGCGAGAACATGACGTTGTAGTTCAGGACCTGCGAGAGACCCTCCCACAGCTTGAGCGCGTGGTCGTAGAGCGCGGCGCTCTCGTCGAACAGGTAGTTCGAGCGGATGATCGTGGTGTTGCGGCCGGTGTTGCCGCCGCCGATCCAGCCCTTCTCCAGGATCGCCGTGCGCGTGATGCCGTGCTCGGCCGCCAGGTAATACGCTGCGGCGAGCCCGTGACCGCCGCCGCCGATCACGATCGCGTCGTACTCGGCCTGCGGCGCCGCGCGGCGCCACTGCGGAGTCCAGCCCTGCTGGCCGCCGAAGGCCTCCTGCAGGAGTTTCCAGCCGGAGAACTTCGGCATCAGGCCCTCAGGTCTTCGTTCTGCGGGTCGTACGGCGAGTCGACCAGCACCGTGGCGCGCTTGCGCTCGCCCAGTACCTCGATCATCAGTTCGGTGCCGACCGCCGTGTACTCGGGTCTGACGTAGCCGATGGACAGACTCTTGCGCAGGCAGTGGCCGTAGTAGCCCGACGTGGCGCGGCCGACCATGCGACCGTCCGGCGTGAAGATCGGCTCGTTGCCCAGCGGGTCGGCGTCGGTGATGCCGTGCACCTCGAGCGTGACGAAGCCGTACGGCACGCCGTTCTTCTGCTGCGCCTCGAGCGCCTCGCGGCCCGTGAACGGTCCCTTGTTCATGCGCACGAAGCGTGCAAGACCGGCCTCGAGCGGAGTGTTCTCGCGCGTCAGGTCGCTGCCCCACATGCGGTACGACTTTTCCATGCGCAGCGACTCCATTGCGCGCATGCCGGCCATGCCGATGCCGTACTCCTCGCCCGCCTTGAAGATCGCCTCGAACAGGCCGTTGGCGTATTCGATCGGGAAGTGCAGTTCCCAGCCCAGCGAGCCGACGAAGTTCACGCGCAGCGCGTACACGTCCGTCGCGTAACCCGCCTCGATCACCTGGCCGGTGAGCCATGGGAACGACTTGTTGTCGAGCGGCACGTCGGTGAGCTTGGCCATCACGTCGCGCGCGCGTGGGCCGGCGATCACGAAGCAGCCCCGGGCACCAGTGATGTTGCGCAGCGACACCGAGCCGTCGGCCGGCAGCCGCTTCTGCAGGAAGTCGCTGTCGTAGCGCTCGGCCGCGCCGGCGCTGACCACGTAGTAGTGCTGCTCCGCCAGCTTGGTGATCGTGAACTCGGTGCGGATGCCGCCGCGCCTGGTGAGCGCGTGGCACAGCGCGATGCGCCCGATCTTCGTCGGCACCTTGTTGGCGACGAGGCTGTCGAGCCAAGTCTCCGCGCCCGGTCCGGTCACCTCGAACTTGGTGAAGGGCGTCAGGTCGATCACGCCGACCCTTTCGCGCAGGCGGCGGCATTCGTTGCCGACGTGCTCGAAGTAATTGGTGCGGCGGAAGCTCCAGGCGTCCTTGCGCTCGACGCCCTCCGGCGCGAACCAGTTCGGGCGCTCCCATCCGTAACGTTGGCCGAACACGGCGCCCATCTGCTTCAGCTTGTCGTAGACCGGGCTGGTCTTTGCCGGGCGGCCATCGTGCCGCTCCTCGTCCGGGTAATGGATCGTGAAGACCTCGCGGTACGCTTCCTCGTTCTTGGCGATGAGGTAGCGCTTGCTGGTGTAGCCACCGAAGCGGCGCGGGTCGACCGCGAGCATGTCGATGCCCGGCTCGCCCTCGACGATCCATTCCGCCAGCTGCCAGCCTGAACCACCCGCCGCCGTGATGCCGAAGCTGTGGCCTTCGTTGATCCACAGGTTGCGCTTGCCCCAGGCCGGTCCGACGAGCGGACTGCCGTCAGGCGTGTAGGCGATGGGGCCGTTGACGATGTCCTTGATGCCGCAGCGCTCGAGGCCCGGCACGCGCCGCTGCGCCGCCTCGACGTGCGGCAGCAGGCGCTCGAGTTCGCCCGGGAACAGGTCCTTGCCGAACCAGCTCGGCACGCCATCGGCGAAGCGCGCCGGGGCGCCCGCCTCGTACGGGCCCAGGATCCAGCCCATGCGCTCCTCGCGGAAGTAGTACGACTGGTCGGGCTCGCGCAGCACTGCGAGTTCCTTGCCACCCGCCTGGCGATACGCCTTCAGCTCGGGCGATTCGTCGTAGACGATGTACTGATGCTCGACCGGGATCGCCGGCACGTTGAGGCCGAACATGCGACCCGTCTGACGCGCGTAGTTGCCGGTGCAGAGCACGACGTGCTCGGCCGTGATTTCGCCCTTCGTCGTCGTGAGCTTCCATTCGCCGCCCGGCAGCTGGACCGCGCCGGTGACTTCGGTCTGCTCGTTGATCTCGGCGCCGGCCGTGCGCGCGGCCTTGCGCAGCGCCATCGTGAGATCCGCCGGCGCGATGTGGCCATCGTCGGGGTGGTAGAGCGCGCCGATCACGGCAGGCGTGTCGCCGTCGCCCCCCAGGTTCACCAGCGGCCACAGTGCCTTGACCTCGGCCGGCGAGATCAGCTGGAACGGCACGCCGATGGTGTTGGCCGTGCCGCAGTACTTCCTGTACTCGTCCATGCGATCGCGCCGCGTGGCGAGACGCAGGTTGCCGGTGACGTGGAAGCTGACGTCCTGGCCCGTCTCCGCGGGCAACTTCTTATACAGGTCGACCGAGTACTTGTGCAGCTGGCCGACCGTGTAGCTCATGTTGAACAGCGGCAGCAGGCCCGCGGCGTGCCAGGTGGAGCCGGCCGTCAGTTCGGTGCGCTCGAGCAGCACCACGTCGGTCCAGCCTTTCTTGGTGAGGTGGTACAGGGTGCTGACACCCACCACGCCACCCCCGATCACCACGACGCGCGCATGCGATTTCATCAGCGGACTCCCCGGGTCTTCGGCGCGCGTCCACGCGGGAGTATTCCCGGCGGCGCCCGAACTTTCGCCGCAGTTTAACAACGGGGCCAACGGCGAGCACTCCGTTTGCGACAAGGCCTTATTCAAACGCGTCAGGCCGCCGTATACTCGATCGACCCCGGCCAGGCCGGAGCCGGACCACCTGCAGGTAGCCTGAGTGCGCAGCACCATGCCGACTTCTTTGCCGTCGCTCCATGAAGCGAGTCGCCCGCTGGCGCGCACGCGGTATGCGTTCCTTACCCTGCCCCACTACTCGATGATCGCACTGACAAATGCCATCGAGCCCCTGCGCATGGCGAACCGGGTGTCGGGCCACGTCGCGTACGAATGGGTCGTTGCGTCGCTCGACGGCGAACCGGCCGTCGCCAGCAACGGCATGATGCTCACGCCTACGGTCAAGCTGGCCGACGCGGTGAACGTCGATCTCGTGTTCGTGTGCGGCGGCGTGAACGTGCGCGACGCGGTCTCGCCGGCCCTCGTGACGGCGTTGCGCCGGCTCGCCGCCAAGCGCCTGCCGCTCGGCGCGCTGTGCACGGGTGGCTACGCGCTGGCGCAGGCCGGGCTGCTCGATGGCTATCACGCCACCATCCACTGGGAGAACCTCTCCGCGTTGCGCGAGCAGTTTCCACGCGTGCTGATTTCGGATCATCTGTTCACGGTCGACCGTAATCGCTACACGTGCTCGGGCGGAGTGGCGCCGCTCGAGCTGATGCTGAACCTGATCGAGGAGAAACTGGGTACCCAGGTCTCGACTCGCGTCTCGGAGCAATTCATCGTCGAGCGTATCCGCGATGCCAGCGACCGCCAGTACGTGCCGCTGCGCGCACAGGTAGGCAACGTTCATCGCAGCGTCCTCGCCGTGGCCTCGCTGATGGAGGCCAACATCGAAAACCCGCTGCCGCTCGAGCAGATCGCGCGCAAGTCGGGTCTGTCGCGACGACAGATCGAGCGGTTGTTCCAGCGCCACGTGAATTGCGTGCCGAAGCGCTACTATCTGGAACTGCGGCTGAAGCGCGCCCGCGAGTTGTTGCTGCACACGTCGATGCCGGTGATGGCGATCAGCACGGCGTGCGGCTTCAAGTCGCCGCCACATTTCTCGAAGTGCTATCGCAGCCACTTCGGGCGGCCGCCGACGGCGGAGCGGCAGCCTCGGCGCGGGGCTGCAGGGTCCGCCGAGGTGCCGCGGCCGCGGTAAAGGCACCAGCCATCGGTCGCACCAATATCGTGCACCGCACGGACGCATGCGCAAACCCGTCGGGTCGAACAGTGCTCCCGCGCTGCGAACGGCAGCGTCCGAGAGTCTGCCATTGCGGCTTTCGCGCTGCGTGCTATGGGCGGATCTGACTAGAATAAGCCATCCAGCTGACGCAATCACGGGGTCGACCATGATCAGCTTCGAGCAGCAACGAGCCAAGTTCCGCACCCAGGCAGGGTTCATTGCCGCGCTCGACCAGAGTGGTGGCAGCACCCCGAAGGCGCTGAAGTTGTATGGCATCCCGGAGAGCGCCTGGTCCGGCGATGCGGCGATGATGGACCTGATCCACGCCATGCGCGTGCGCATCATTACCAGCCCCAGCTTCAACGGCAACCGGATCCTGGGAGCTATCCTGTTCGAGGACACGATGGACCGCGAGATCCTGGGCCGGCCGACCGCCGAGTACCTGTGGGAGGTCAAGAAGATCGTTCCGATACTCAAGGTGGACAAAGGCCTCGAGGCGGAAGCGGACGGCGTGCAATTGATGAAGCCTATGCCGGACCTCGACCGGCTGCTGGCGCGCGCCAAGGCCAAGGGCATCTTCGGCACCAAGATGCGCTCGGTGATCAAGCAGGCGAGTCCGGCGGGCATCCGCGCGGTGGTGGACCAGCAGTTCGCGGTCGCCCGCCAGATCATCGCGGCAGGTCTCGTGCCGATCATCGAGCCAGAGGTCGACATCAAGTGCCCCGACAAGGCGGCCGCCGAAGACCTGCTCAAGGCCGCCATCATGGTCCAGCTCGACAAGTTGCCGGAAGGCGAGCAAGTGATGCTGAAGCTCACGCTGCCGAACCAGGACAATCTCTACGCGGAGTGCATCAGGCACCCGCGCGTGCTGCGGGTCGTGGCGCTGTCGGGCGGCTATTCGCGCGACGAAGCCAACGCGCGATTGGCTCGCCAGCACCTCATGGTGGCCAGCTTCTCCCGGGCGCTGACCGAAGGTCTGACCGCGCAGCAGTCGGACGCGGAATTCAACGCCGCCCTGGACCGGTCCATCGAGAGCATCTTGCAGGCCTCGAACACTTGAGCGCCCGGCAAGCAGCTCGAGCCGCGGTGCCTGGAGGCGCACCGGTCACTGGCCGGCGCGGCAGGATCAGGTGCGCATCCGCAAACCCTGCGGATCGACGAGCGCCTCCGCGCTGCGAACCGCAGCCCGGCGCTGACCCATCAGTTCGACGGCGAACCCGCTCGTCTCGCCGGCGACCGCGTTATCGACGTAACCGAGAGCGATCGACTTGCCGACCGTGTGGCCATAGCCGCCCGAAGTGACCCAGCCGACGACCTTGTCGCCATGCCAGATCGGCTCGTCGCCGATCGCATCCGCATCCTTTGCATCGACGGCCAGCGTGATGAGCTTGCGCATGCCGCCATTCGCCTTCTCGGCCGCCGCCGCTGCCTTGCCGATGAAGTCCGGCTTGTCGAGGTGCACGAAGCGTCCGAGGCCGGCCTCGAATGGCCCGTAGATCGGCCGGAACTCACGCGCCCAGTTGCCGAAACTCTTCTCGAGCCGCAGCGAGTTGAGCGCGCGCCCGCCGAAGTTGCGCAGGCCGTGCGCCTTGCCGGCTGCGTGCAGCAGGTCGTACAGCGCGCGCAGGTACTCGGACGTGACCCACAGTTCGTAACCCATTTCGCCGGTGAATGACACGCGCCCGACGAGCGCCGGCACCATGCCTACGTCCATCTGCGCGAACGACATGAAGGGGAAGGCCTTCGTCGACAGGTCCTCGTCGACCAGCTTCTGCAGCAGCGCCCGCGACTCGGGACCGGCGACCGAGAGACCCAGGTACTCCATCGCGCACGGCCGCACGCTGACGCCCGTGGGCGGCAGGCGCCTATCGAACCAGCGCAGGTAGAACACCTCGGCGGCGTAGGTGCCGACGACGAAGAAGCGCTCCTCCGACACGCGGCACAGCGTGAAGTCGCCGATCAGGCGGCCCGCGACGTTCAGCATCGGCGACAGGGCGATGCGACCCACAGCGGGCACCTTGCACGCCATGATTTTCGCCAGCCAGTCGGCCGCGCCCGGACCGGTGATCTCGAACTTGCCGTAGTTCGAGATCTCGATCAGGCCGCAGCGTTCACGCACCGCGCGGCACTCCTCGGCCACGTGGGGATGCGCATTCGAGCGCCGGAACGTCGCATCTTCCTTCGCAGGCGTGCCCTTCGGCGCGAACCACAGCGGGTGCTCAAGTGTGCAGTAGTCGCCGAACACGGCGTTCTCTGCCTGCAGGCGCTCGTAGATCGGCGTCGTGCGCAGCGGACGGGCCGCCTCGAGTTCTTCATTCGGGAAGCGGATGCGGAAACGTCGCGAGTAGTTCTCGCGCACTTTTGCGTTCGTGTAGGGACGATTGGCCCAGTCGCCGTAGCGCGCGACGTCCATCGCCCAGATGTCCGCGCCCGGGTCGCCGTTGACCATCCAATTGGCAAGCGACAGGCCCACGCCGCCACCCTGGCTGAAGCCCGCCATCACACCGCACGCGACCCAGTAGTTCTTCAGGCCCTGCACCGGACCGATCAGTGGGTTGCCGTCCGGCGCGAACGTGAACGGCCCGTTGACGACCTTCTTGATGCCCGCGCTCTCGAGCCGCGGGAAGTGCTCGAACGCGACGGAGACGCTCGGCGCGATGCGCTCGAGGTCGTTCGGCAGCAGGTCTTGGCCGAAGTCCCACGGCGTCGTCTTCGGCGACCAAGGCACGCCCGCGCGCTCGTACGTGCCGAGCAGGATGCCCTGCCGTTCCTGCCGCATGTAGATCTCGGCCTCGAAGTCGATGACGTGCAACGCCTCCTTCTGCCCCTTGAACTCCGGGATGTCCTCGGTGATGAAGTACTGGTGCTCCATCGCGAGGATCGGCAGTTCCAGCCCGACGAAGCGGCCGACTTCGCGCGCCCACAGGCCGCCGGCATTGACCACGTGCTCGGCGTGCACCGTGCCCTTCTCCGTCACGACGTCCCACGTGCCATCTGCGCGCTGCCTGGTGTCGACGACGCGGTTGTTGCGCACGACCTCGGCCCCGGCGATCTGCGCCGACTTGGCATACGCGTGCGTCACGCCGTAGGGGTCGACGTGGCCCTCGATCGGGTCGTACATCGCGCCGAGGAAGTGCTTCTCGTCCAGCAGTGGATACAGCTTCTTGGCCTCGCCGGGCGAAATCAGCTCGAGGTCCATGCCGAGGTAACGGCCGCGGGCCTTCGCCATGCGCAGCCAGTCGACACGCTCGGGTGTGCCGGCGAGCATCAGGCCGCCCGTGATGTGCACGCCGCACGAGACACCGGAGATCTGCTCGATCTCCTTGTACAGCTCGATCGTGTACTGCTGCAGCTTGGCGACGTTCGGATCGCCGTTGACCGTGTGCATGCCGCCCGCGGCGTGCCAGGTCGATCCGGAGGTGAGCTCCGCCCGCTCGATGAGCAGAACATCCTTCCAGCCTGCCTTGGTGAGGTGATACAGCACGCTCGCGCCTACGACGCCGCCACCGATCACCGCCACCTGGACATGGTTACGCATTCTCACAGCCTCGATCTGCAGTTGGATAAATCGACGAGTGGCTGGGGGCTAGGGGTTAGTCGGAGTTGCAGTTGCAGCGTCCGGTTGCACTGCACCTCTGACTAGCCCCCGGTCACCAGCCCCCAGCCCCTAAGTTTGCGCGAGAGCCCCGCCCGCCTCGATGCGCTTCGCTATGTACGCATCCATCTCTTCGACGATCGCCGGATCGCGTTCCGGCGGCACGAAGCCTGCCAGCGTGTCCTGCCAGACGGTCAGCGCACGCTCGGTGGCCGTCTTCGAGCCATCCGCGCTCCACTGGCCGAAATTGCGCCAGTCGGACACCAATGGTGTGTAGAAGGCGGTGCGGTAGCGCTCCATCGTGTGCGACGTCGAGAAAAAATGGCCGCCATGGCCCGCTTCGGAGACTGCGTCGAGCGCAATGTCGGCCGCCGACGCGCCGACCGGCTGGAACAGCTCGGCGAACATCTGCAGCATTTCGACGTCGAGGATGAATTTCTCGTACGACGCCGTGAGGCCGCCCTCGAGCCAGCCCGCCGCGTGCAGCAGGAAGTTGGCGCCGCCCATCAGCGGGCCCCACAGGCTCATCTGTGACTCGTAGGCAGCCTGCGCGTCGACGACGTTCGAAGCCGTCGCATTCGACGAACGCCACGGCACCTTGATATAGCGCGCGAGCTGCCCGGCGCCGAACGCCGCCTTGGCGTACTCCGGCGTGCCGAACGCGGGCGAGCCCGACTTCATATCGACGTTCGAGGTGAAGCTGCCGTAGATCAGCGGCACGCCCGGGTTCACCATCTGCGCCAGGGTGATGCCGGCCAGCGCCTCCGCGTGCGCCAGAGTGAGCGCGCCCGCAACCGTCACAGGCGCCATCGCACCGGCAAGCGTGAAAGGCGTGATGATCAGCACCTGCCCCGCTTCGGCGAAATCGATGATGCCCTCGGCCATCGGGATGTCGAGCTGCAGCGGTGAGTTCGTGTTGATGACGGTCCAGACCCGTGGCTCGCGTCGGAACTCCCCCGCGTCGATGCCATGCGCGATGCGCAGCAGTTCCAGACCGTCGGCGATCTGCGCCGAGCCGCGCGCGAACAGGAACGGCACCTTGTTCGACAGCACGAGCTGCGAGCGCATCATCTCGTAGTGGCGCAGGTGCACGGGCACGTCCTGCGGCTCGACGGCCCCGCCGCTCGAGTGCACGACGTCGAAAGCCTGCGACAGGCGCACGAAGTTGCGGAAGTCGTCCATCGTGCCGGGGCGCCGGCCGCTGACAGTGTCCGCGACGTTCGGCGGGCCGCTGGTGCAGGCAAAGACGACGCTGCGGCCGCCGACCTTGACGCTGAACTCCGGCTCGAGCGTGCGGAACGTGAATTCACCAGGCGTCGTGGCCAGAGCCTTGGCGACCAGGCCACGATCGATGCGCACGACCTGCGCCGCTTCGTCGACTTTCGCGCCGTACTGCGCGTAACGGGCCCGAGCCGGCGCCGAAAGCACCTTCATGCCCTGCGTCTCGAGCAGGGTCAGCGCCGCCTCGTGCATTGCGGCGACGTGGTCGTCCGAGAACAGCCGGACCGGCTCGAACGGGTTCACCAGGTGACGATAGGCGCGGGAGCGACCTACCTCCGGAGCCGCCGCGGCACCCGCGGACGGACGACGACGGCCAGTACCGCGGCGGGCACCGCCCGCTTCGATTGCGCTCATGTGCGATGGACTCCAGGCGCATTCGAGCTGGCGCCTTCCGCATGGGTGGCCCGGGCCGCGCCGGCCTCGGGACCGAACTGTTCGATCAGCCAGGACCGGAACAGCGCGGTG
>Ga0114939_10002895_pt1 | contig 12340 bp, 11 predicted proteins | sample AshMeaCrysSpring_FD_87196 | JGI IMG/M metagenome (GOLD analysis project Ga0114939, IMG submission 87196) | Groundwater microbial communities from Big Spring, Nevada to study Microbial Dark Matter (Phase II) - Ash Meadows Crystal Spring | ecosystem: Environmental > Aquatic > Deep subsurface >... | reverse complement strand
GGAGTTCATTCAGTTTGATAAAAGCCATTTTGTTGCTCCTTGAAAAGCTTGAAGTGAATTGACTAAGTTGATTAGTAAGACCGGAATAAATTACTCCTATGAGGTAATTTATGCCAGATTTATAACTAATCAAGAAATCCCTACCCTAGGGGATTAATATTTCTTCTTGGTGAAAACGAAGACGGGAGTTTTTACTTGAGAAACCACAGAAGCGGTTTCAATCGAAATACCAACGGATACGGATACTTGGCTGATAGCGGAAATATTTACGTCGCTACCGTCGCCACCAAAGGTGTTAGCGATTTCTTGGTCGTTCAGTTCATTCAGATAACTTTCGGAATCTTGGAATAGTTCAGAACCGGCGGGACGGAGTTCATGTAATTTGATAAAAGCCATTTTGTTGCTCCTGAAAAATTGAGTGATTTGATTCTCTGGGCGGATTAAATTCATCTCTTGTTTAATCCTGGTTCTATTGTTGAAGAATAAATCGATAAAATCAAGAGATTTTCAACAGTTGGATGGACACAAGTTAAGGTGTTATGTCTTCCAGGTAGTCAAAATTTTGTAGCAATCTAGTAACTAGGAAAAAATGCCTAAAAAATCAAAATAGTCCCTAATATCACTGTATTGGATGGCAGTTTACTGCTGCTATTGTTGTCAAATACCCTGGATAAATCAATATTTTGTGACGTGTTATCAAGACATAATTCCTGTAGTTATGTCTAGAGAAGTAAGATTTCCAACATTTAACCTTCCGGAAATCGTAGAAATCGTAGGGTGGGCAATACTTTGCCCACCCTACAAAATGGAGAACGCCTATATATAGGCAATACTTTGCCCACCCTACAAAAAAATATTCCCCCCTCTCCGTTAACGAAGAGGGGGGTAGGGGGTGAGGTTTCTATCTCTGCACTACAGACGAAGCAGGATTAGCCTTTATATTTAAATTTATCTTTGCCGTACTTAATTTTCACTTTTGTTTTTACTTCACTAACAATACTAAACGTAACAATTGAAATACCAATACTTTCTGATAACTGGCTGATAACGGAAATATTGGCGTCGCTACCGTCACCACCGAAAGTTGCTGAAAGTTCCTGGTCGTTTAGCTCATTGAGATAGCTTTCAGAATCTTGGAACAGTTCAGAACCGGCGGGACGCAGTTCATGGATTTTGATAAAAGCCATAATTTGATTACTGAAAAATACAGGGGTTAATTTCCTGAGCAGATTAAAACCTTTACTTGTTTAATCCTGGTTCCATTGTTGAAGAATAAATCGCTAGTATCAAGGCTTTTGCAAAAGTTTGTTCGACAAAATTACAGGTATTATGTCTTCAGGTAAAGAGATATTTTTATAGCAATTCAGTTTAATAACTGCCTTTGATGGCAAATTAATGTGTTATTGCTCACAAATCACCCACAGAAATCAATATGTGGTGACTGGTTATTAAGACATAACTACAGGAGTTTTGTCTGAACAACGGTCAGAGGTAAGCCTAAGCGGAAATAAACCGTAGGGTGGGCAATACTTTGCCCACCCTACAAAATCTAGAGGCAAAGCCTCAGCTAGTGCATTCCCATGCTCTGCATGGGAACAAGGAACAATAAACAGGGACTAGGGGAGTGAGGTTCTATCTCTGCACTACAGGGGAACCAGGAATGGTAATATCTATCGTCGTTACCTGGGGTGATAGTTGCGTTAGCGGCGGGTTAATAGCCTTCTGATTCCCCACCACCAAAGTCACCAGATTTTCCGGCTTCAGGTATTTTCGCGCCACCCGTTGCACGTCTGCAATCGTCGTTGCAGCCACCGCTTTTTGATACCTAAACAAGAAATCCGCCGGATAACCATAATATTCATACCGCATCAACCGCGATAAAGTTTGACTGGGGTCAGCAAAATTAAACACAAACGAATTGAGCGTCGAATCCTTCGCAAAAGCTAACTCTGTCTCCGTTATCGGCGCATCTTGCAAACGCTTAATCTCATTGCGAATCGCCTGAACAAACTGTACCGTAGCCTCAGAACGAGTTTGTCCCCCAGCGATAAACAACCCCGGATAATCAAACCTCGGACTCCAGGCACCATAGACAGAATAAGCCAAACCTTGACGCGATCGCACCTCATTAAACAAGCGTCCCCCAAAACCATTCAACACCCCATTCACCACATCCAACGCGCCAAAATCTGGATTATCCCAGCGTCCCCCCAAATGTCCGATGAGAATATTACTTTGGGTAAGCTGCGGCTGATTCACAAAAAACACACCGCTCTTATTCACTTGCGCTACAGTAGGTAACTCAGGTTTAGCAGCTTGCGGCTTTGAGACCCAATCACCAAACTTAGCCTCAACCAAAGCCCGCATTTTCCCAGAATCAAAATCCCCCACAATCCCCAAAATTATATTGTTGGGATAAAAATACTGCTGGTAAAACTTAACCAAATCCTCACGGGAAATATTATTCAGCGTTGCATACTCCACCGTCCGCGCATAAGGATTCTCCTTACCATAAATTAACTTGCGAAACTCCCGACTAGCAATACTCTCCGGCTCATCATTCCGCCGAGCAATCCCCCCCCGTACCTGCGTTTTCGCTAAATCCAACTTATCCTGAGCAAAAACCGGCTCCCGCAACACCTCAGCAAACAACCCAAAAACCGACTCCAAATCTTCCGACAGCGCACTAAAACTAGCGCTACCCGAACTCTCCCCAATACTAGTTTCCACCGCAGCCGCTTTTTGTTCCAACAACTCATTTAACTCATCCGGCGAATGCTTCCTCGTACCCCCAGTCCGCATCACCGTCCCCGTCAAATCAGCCAAACCAACCTTTTCCCCCGGTTCCCAGCGTTCCCCAGTCCGCACCAACGCTGTACCACCAACCAACGGTAACTCCTTATCCTCCATCAAATACACAACCATGCCATTCTTCAGCACAAACCGCTGATAATCCGGCACCTTCACCTCACCCAGCGGCGCAAACTGCAACTCAGTATAATGCTTAGCCGTCGGCGCCGCCAAAGACAAATTAAGACTCAAACTCAAAAAAACAACCGCCAGCACCAACGCAGACATTAACCTTCTTAACATCCGCCTTCCCTTCCTTCTGTTCATATCTCTCTTCCTTCGCGCCCTTCGCTTCTTCGTGGTTCATTCATTTCCCCTACTCCGACAAAAGCCTTCCAACAGTGCGATTTTGTGCCGTAAAAGTCCGCTTCGCCACCGCCTGAACATCCCCAGGAGTCACCGCAGCCAACCCCTCCAACTCCGCAAACAAATTCCGCCACGAACCAGTCTTCACCTCATACTCCAACAACAACTGTGCCATACCACTATTAGAATCCAGAGAACGCAACAACTCAGCCCGTGCTTGCGTCTTCACCCGCTGTAACTCCATAGCCGACACCGGCTGAGTCATCAGCCTGTCAATTTCCTGACGCAAAGCCTCCGCTACCTCATCCACCGTATGTCCCGGCGCCGTCAATGCATAAAACAACATTAAATTCGGGTACTTATCCCCCGGAAAACCACTGAACCCCTGAGCAGCCAAAGCTACCCGTTTTTGCTCCACCAAAGACTTATACAGCCTGGAAGTCCGCCCATCACTCAGCAACCTGCCGATAATGTCATACACCGCATTATCAGGATTGGTAATCGGCGGACGGTGGTATCCTTCTAAATACCAAGGCTGTGATTTCAGCTTCAACGTCACTTCCCGCGTTTGGGTTTGCATCGGTTCCACCGGCAGTTGGGAAGCGGTTGCTTGTCTCGCCTTATACCGACCAAAATAAACCTCTGCCAGTCGCTTCACCACACCCGCATTCACATCCCCCACCACAGCAAAGGTTAACTTGCTGGGTACATAATGGGTCTGGAAAAATTTCTGTACATCCTCCCGTGTCAAGTTGCGGAGATCCTCGTCATAACCAATCACTGGACGCTTGTAGGGATGTACCTTATAAGCCGCGTCGAGAAACTTCTCCACCATCAACCCAATCGGTGAATTTTCCACCCGCAGCCGTCGTTCTTCCAGAATTACTTGCTTTTCTTGATAAAACTCCCGAAATACTGGCTCCAAAAATCTTTCTGACTCCAGCGACATCCACAACTCTAACTTATTAGCAGGAAAGCTATAAAAATAACGTGTGGCTTCCGTAGAAGTATTGGCATTTAAACCCTCTCCCCCGGCTTGTTCTACAATCCTTCCTAGCTCGTTTTGCTTCACTAGAGCAGCCGCTTCCGCTTGGACTTTGTTGAACTCTGCTTGCAACTTAGCTACCTCAGCTTGATTTCTAGCAGCTTTGGCTTTGCTAATTTGGGCATTTAATTTATCCAATTTCTCCAGCAGCGGTTCTTCAGCTTTGTAGTCTTTAGTACCTATTTTTTGTGTACCTTTAAATGCCAAATGCTCTAAAAAGTGCGCTACACCTGTTTTTCCATTTGGTTCATCCACACCCCCGACATCAGCATAGGTAAGAAAAGAAACTACTGGAGCTTGATGCCGTTCCAAAACAATGAACTTGATGCCATTATCTAGGCGAAACTCGGTCAATTCCTGTTTAATGCGGTCAAAATAGGGTTGAATCGAAGTTGTAGGAGCAGCAGGTGTCATTGTTGGCGTTTGAGCCAGTGCTAACCCTGGGATTAAACTCCACGACACCAGGAATGCTACAAGAAACGTTACAAATAGCCCCTGGCTTTTGGCGGCGAACATATTACATTTCCTTACAAGATTGAGCCGAGTCAGGAATTTCTGGATAAAGTAACTGGTCTGGATCATAAGCGAAAATAAGAGTTTAAGTTACAGAGTGTAAAGGTAAATCGCCTGAGAGCGTTAATGTTCTATTAAACTTTCCGGGATTAAACCGTCCGCCATATGACAATAACGCTACGAGTCTTCCTCCAGTAATCTCACGATAAACTGCTATGCGAATTTATAAATCTCCCCCTCCTTCTGAAGCGCAAACCCGCACCCGTATTTTACAAGCAGCACAACGGTTGTTTGCTGCCCAAGGCTTTGATGGTACCACTACCCGTGACTTAGCACAGGCTGCAGGAGTAGCCGAAGGTACCCTATTTCGTCATTTTCCCAATAAAAAAGCGATTTTGGTGGAAGTAGCGACTAGTGGCTGGGTGGAGATTCTCACGGATTTGCTGACAGAATTGAGTGAGATGGGCAGCTATAAAGCTGTAGCGCAAGTAATGCGACGGCGGATGTGGAACATGCAGAAAAACGCTGACATGATGCGGGTATGTTTTATGGAAGCACAATTTCACCCCGACTTGCGCGATCGCATCCAATCGGAAGTGATCAACAAAATGACCGATGTCGCCGAAGCCTTCTTTCAAACAGCGATGGAAAAAGGCATCTATCGCAAAATGAATCCCAAAATCGTCGCCCAAGTATTTTTAGGTATGTTTGCAGTAGCTGGCTTCAGCTATAACACCCTGATAGAACCCGACGGTTCCCCCAGTGACATGCAAGAAATGGCAGAAGGACTAGCGGATATATTTCTCAACGGGGTGTTGCTGAAAGAATAAGGGGTTTTTTTGGTGTTCTGATATTATTTGTATCAACATAAGCAAAAATTCTCCGCAAATCCTTAAGCGAGATGATTAAATATCAAAGCTAGGCTCTTGAGTGCGATAACATCCAAATATGTAGTTGGCTTTACATATTTGTGTGAGTTATGGAACCAGACTCTCTGCCCACCGAGGTGATTCTGACGCAGCCGCGTCAGTCCCTCGGTAGTGTCAAATTTGATTGGACACCCCAACCTGGAAACTATCTCGATTTAGAAGGTAAAACCTACGCTGTACTAGAGCGTCGTCACCGATATCAATTTAAGGGGGGACGCTATCGTTTGCATAAGATAGCTTTATACGTACAGTCGGCAAAACGACCTAGTGAAAAAAGTCTGGTAGCAGGACGCTGGGTGATTGGTGACGCTAACTGTCGTTTTAATGCACATTCAGAATTAATTCGCTGTGCGGTGAATCCAGACGGACCTTGTGTCTCTTGCCGCTATTATGAAAATTTCTGAGTTACCGCACTCAGAATTCACTACTGAGGACTTCTGAGACTGTTAACCGCATACCATTAGCAAAGTCCCAACCTGACTGAGAACGCTTACCAGCTAACTGCACTTGTTGCAATAATAGCCAGCCGTCACCAGTTTGGACAATTGGTCCAATTCCCTTGGCGATATTGACGATTGTTCCGGGAGAATTATCATTACCTGACAAATTCGATACTATATTTCGTAGCTCTTGCAATTGAGGTGGTAATTCATCCCAGTTGGGGCTGGAGAACCCAGTCCCACCCAAGGGTACAGTAGCAGTGATTTTTAATGGTTGATTGCGGAAGTTAGTCACGCAGTTGGGATAAAAACCCCGGACTTGATTGTGGAGTGCCTTAGCGCTTCTCGACCAATCCAAAATATAATCCTCTTTTTTAATCAACGGCGCATAAGTAGCTTGGGAATTATCCTGGGGAATCGGTTCTATTGCCTGATTTTCCAGCTTTAATAACGTTTCAATCAACAAATCACCCCCAATTACCGCCAGTTTACCTGCTATGTCCTCGGCGTTATCCAGCAATCCTATGGGAGTAGTAGCCAGCAGCAGCATAGCTCCCGTATCCATTCCCGCATCCATCAGCATGGTGGTGATTCCGGTTTCCGTCTCGCCATTATATATACACCACTGAATAGGTGCAGCACCCCGATACTGGGGCAAAATTGAGCCATGAACGTTAACACAACCTAGCTTCGGCATGTCTAAAATTTCCTGGGACAGAATTTGCCCATAGGCGACAACGACAAACACATCCGCCCCACTTTCCCTCAGCCAAGTTAAGGTTTCATTGTCTTTTTTCACCCGCTGGGGTTGCCATACAGTAATATTGTGCGCTAAGGCGATGGTTTTTACAGGTGAAGGTATTAATTGATTACCTCTTCCTCGACGTTTATCTGGTTGGGTAACAACTGCCAAAACTTCAAATTTCGGGTGATTGACCAGTTTTTCCAGAGTAGGTACGGCAAACTCAGGAGTACCAAAAAATACAATTTTCATTAGCTATTAGTCATTAGTCATTTGTCATTAGTCAAGTGTATCCTGTCCCATTCTCCATGCCTCTTGGTTGTGAGAGCAGAATACATCGCTAGGTAGAGTTATGATCCCAGGGCGGTTAGATAGATTTATTATTAATTAATCTTGTGCAAAAGTACCCTATTTTGGGGTGATAGCACACTACCGAGTGTTTCAGGGTGCATCACAACGAGGACGTGCTAGCGGGTTTCCAAGAACAATTTCCGAAGGTCTAACGGTTGTCAATCTTAGTGCATGTTATTGTTCTGCTGGTGTTTGCTCTTGTTGGGTAAGTTAACCGCAGGATGACAGACGGGTGTGTCTGTGCCTTCTCCTTCTTTGGAAACCATCTTTTTTCCCAAGCATCTTCCTGTCTTTACTACGTGTATTTACCGGCTTTTTGCTTGATATTAGGCAGTAATTGTAATTTTTTCATGAAGTAGTCACAATAATTGCTAGTAATGTGAGTTATGAGTTAAAAAGCACTCTGAATACTTAGGAATCTACCCTTTTTAAACAAGAGTTGGGAAATTTTTAGCAATAGTATTTGTTACTAGAAAACCACCAACCATATCATCTCCAGTTGTATGGAAAGGAAGTTTTTTGTCCGGGAATTAACGAAATGAAACGTCTGTTTGAATTAGACACAAAGATTTATAAAAACCGCGAAAATTTTCGGTAATTTCACTCGTTTAAACGTTGTTTAGCTGTTATACATATAAAAGGTATCCTGCCCATTACTCCCAATGAGGGTTTGCTCCTCACACAGCAATCACCTCTATAAACTCCGCCAATGCTAAAACGCCTGTTCCCTTCTCTATGGCTTTGCCGTCAACGATACATCAAACTTATAGTTGCTCTTTTACTGATTGCTCCCATAGTAAGTGCTTTTCCTGGGTCTTCTGTGGCTGAGTCTTTAGCAGCGGAAGAACACAAGCCTTTGACGGCTGCTGAAGATAACCCTGTGAAAGCTATCAAGCAGGCTTTGGAAGCCGAAGCTGCTCAAAAGCGCGCTGAAGCTGAAAAAAAAGAGTCTGACTCAGCGTTGTCGAAAGACACACCCATCCAAACATCCCCAGAAACAGAAGCACAAACAGAACCCGTTGCCACTGACTCCCATCAAGATGAACCAGTAGCACAAGCAGACCCCGTAGATAGTCCTCATCCCATACCCTGGAATTGGATACTTAAAACCCAGGAAGAAATGAGCAGTAACGTTGGTTCCGGGGTACGCTTCTATCGGACTCCCTCGATTCTTTCTCCGGACGGTATGTATGCTGCTTATAGTCGGGTGCAGATGGATGTCAGCCCCCAAATGCACCATAGCCGTGTCAGCAGCGTGATGTTTGTGGAAAATTTGCAAACAGGCAAGTTGCAGGCTGTTACTGCTTCTTCTCCCCTAGCAAATAATCCCTTGCTGCCAAAAGAAGAAACTGATATACCTGGGATAATATCGGTGTTAATGCCCCTAGGTTGGTCACAAAAAAGTGAACGTTTGCTAGCGCGCCAATTTGAAGGGTTGTTTAATACCTCTGATGCTACGGACTATGGATTAATTTGGAATCGCCAGGATAATACAACTTCTACCATTGCCCCTGCCTTCAATAAAGACCAGCATGACATGTCTGTATTGTTAGGTTGGAGCCAAACGGAGCCAGAACAAGTTCTGTTCCGTGCGGGGATTTTGGGTGAAGAACGCTGGCCTTTGTTTGCTGTTATGAGTAATGGTACTACTCTAGCTGCCTCCAAATTAGATCAGCCCATACTTTTTGGTAAAACTATGAACCAGATTTGGGCAGGACCCCAATTCGCTTTCCGTTAAGTTATATTGCAAATATTTCCATTTGTAAATAATCCCGTGAAATCCACAATTTCAGGGGATATTTTTTTTACAGTCAATGGGTAATGGGTAATGGGTAAAAGTGGTTGTACCAGATCCACTTTTGATCCACTTTTAACGTCAATAGCAGCACCTAAATGTTGTGTGTGTTTCGGGTTGAATTTGGGCGATCGCTTCTTTGATTTTGGCTAAAGTTATAAAACTGTTCACAGGTAATTTTTCACTCTCATCTTTTTTGTTTGTGCAAAGCTGGGGTGATTTGATGTCCAAAAAATAACTCAAATATATATTAAATTGTCAACCGTATTTAAAAACTATATTCGTGTTTATATTAAGTTGCTAGTTGGAAGCTGGAATTTCTAGCTATTGAAGAACGGAAAAATGAGGATTTCAGGCTTTAAAAATTGAATAAGCATACGTCGCCATGATTATTATATCAGAAACGCCTGAAAGTACCGTAAATTCGTAGGGTGATTTTAAAAATGTCAGGGTTTATTGATAAAGTAAAATTGGAAAATTTTGGGATTTAAATAAAAATAGAGTTAAAATATTATTCAAACTTATCTGAGGGCTGAGAAGCGATCGCAGTCCGTGGATAATTTGTGAACAGCAAGATAGCTTATGTCTTACACTACGGGAGCTAGAACAAAAGCCGATATTGTTCTCAGGTTGAACCTGGGAACTAGAAAACCTGGGAACTAGAAATTTAGAGAATTTGGGGGAGTTATGTTTAATTTTGGGAGATATCTAAAGCTGTGATATTCCCTTGGCAAATCCAGGCGCCCCAATAAAAGGGATGGTTGAGGGGTTTATCGGATTTTTGGCAAGAAATGCTGGTTTCTGGGGATAATTCGGGAATTACTAAGAATTCTGCGAGTACTTCTCGTTCTAAGTCTGACTGGCGTAATTCTTCGCCAGTGATATTACGGATGAAATTCTGAGCTTTGAGTAGCGCTTGACCGCGACCTATACCGTGATTTAGGTTGTCAAAGAAACGGTTCATCAGTAGGGCTGTGGCTTTGTCGGGGAATTTCCACAGGCTCATGACAAGGGTTTTGGTTCCGGCGATCGCAAAAGCACGACGCATACCAAAGACTCCTTCACCAATTTTGATGTCTCCTCTGGCGGTATCACAAGCGGAGAGGACAGTGAGTTCATTTGCCCAGAGGTCTAAAGCGGCGATGTCTTGAGCCAAGACGAACCCTTTTCCGGCGGTTTGGGGGAGATTTCCTCCGGATAACCAGGTGTTAGCTCCAGCTAGAGCAAGTCCGGAGCGCATCATGGGGTTTTGTTCTCTAGCGCGAGAGAAGCGAGCAAAGGGAGCGCTCCTGTTGAAAGCAGAATCTGGAATTTCGGGGTCAGTATCTTGGGAATTGGGGAGGAATAATCCGTGGGTGGCGATGAGCATGACGCGGGGACGTGTGGTGGTAAGGCGGGTTTCCAAAGCTTCCGCGTCGAGGTAGAGTTGGGTTTTGGGGAGTTTGGCGGCGACTTTTTCACCGAGAAATCTTGTACCGGGTGCGCGAGAGAAGGTTGTACCGGCGAGGGTGGAAAGAAGATTGATGTGACGTTCTCCCCCGTTAACCCGTAGGGTATAACGGGGGCTTCTGAATCAGAATAGAGATAGCTGTACGCCCCTACCACCTGAAAAAGCTTCGCGCTTCACGGGCTGGGTATCCCCTAAGCCTCCACGCGCAGACAAGATGAGTCCCACCTCGTTTAATGCTCGGTCTAATATATTCCGAGCGGCATTCTCGTCTCTGTCCATCTGCAAGCCGCATTTATGGCATTCATGCAGGCGGATAGAGAGAGTTTTCGGTACTTTAGCCCCACAGCCTGAGCAATCACCAGACGTGCTGTAGGGAGACACTTTTACAACTCGGACACCGCATTTGACTGCCACTGTCTCCAAGATGGTAATGAATCGTCCCCAAGCTGCGTCTAAGATTGATTTGCTCAACCTTGTACGCGCAAGTCCCTTGATGTTTAAGTCTTCTACCGCAATTAAGTCATAGTTTTTGACTAATCTGTGAGCGGTATTGTAGTGAAAGTTTTCTCGAATTCTGCCAATGCGTTGGTGAATTCTAGCTATCTTGTTTTTCTGTTTATTACAACGACAAGAACCTTTCTGTTTCCGAGCTAATTTACGTTGCTGACGAGCTAAGTGAGACTGAGTTTTACGGTAAGTTCGCACGATTGGAACAACTTCACCAACTGAAGTCGTCAGGAATTCTTTCAGCCCCACATCAATCCCAACAGCACGCTTCACCTCATCCAACGGTATAGGTTCTGGTACTGTTTCATCCTGCAGGTCGATACAGCAATACCAACCATCAGCCTTGTGAACGACGGTGCAAGTCTTCAAGGTAAAACCATCCGGAATAGGGCGATGCATGATGACAGGCATCTGTCCTATCTTCGATAGTTTCAGTACCCCTTTGTTTAGATGCGCTCCAGCCTTGGGGCAATTGATACGCGGGTAGACAAAAGACCGTAATTCACCAACCTTTTTAAACTTTGGTCTACCTCCCCGCTTGCCTGACTTATCAGGAAACAACCAACGCTCCCAAGCCTTATTTAACCGTTGCAGGTTAATTTGTTGGGATTCTGACCAGATGTTTTTATAGTCAGGAAACAAAACCTTAGTTTGTTTTAGATCTGACTGCTGAATGTAGTAGTCAACTTTGTTAGGTATTTCGCCAATGGGTTCAGAAATGATACTACAACGGTCAATCTGGCAACGAGTTCTTTTTAGCCAATCTAACCTCTGCCCCAGACAATAATTCCAGTGACGACGAAGCAGCTCCAACGTGTAGAGCATAGTTGCTTCTTGTTCGCCACTGGGTTTAATTCGGTAGCAGTAGGTTAGAATCATAACTATGATTATATAGCTTATCGCTAACCATGATAACACACTATGACAAGGGCTTTAGGTCTGTTTACACACTTACCGCTCATATTGTATTTGTGACCAAGTACCGGAAGAAAGTTATAAACAAATCCATCCACGAGCGACTGGGGACTATCTTCAGTGAGACTTGTTCAAAATGGGAAACAACGCTACTAGAGTTTAATGGAGAGGATGACCATATCCATTTGCTAGTTCGCTATCATCCTCAACTGCAATTGAGTAAATTCATTGCCAACCTTAAAACTGTTTCTAGTCGTTTAATCCGCAAAGAATTCGGCGACTATCTCGACCAAATCTACCGAAAACCAGTTTTCTGGACTGGATCATATTTTGTTGCCAGTTGCGGTGGGGTAACGGTTGAACAGCTCAAAAAATATGTTGAGCAACAAGCAACTCCGGAATAAGGATTCGCTGTCGCTCAGTTTTATCTTGGTCGGCATTCCCCACCCGTTAACCCTGCGGGTATAACGGGCGACCCCTGCCGACATTTGGTTGGC
>Ga0114939_10002894_pt1 | contig 12349 bp, 13 predicted proteins | sample AshMeaCrysSpring_FD_87196 | JGI IMG/M metagenome (GOLD analysis project Ga0114939, IMG submission 87196) | Groundwater microbial communities from Big Spring, Nevada to study Microbial Dark Matter (Phase II) - Ash Meadows Crystal Spring | ecosystem: Environmental > Aquatic > Deep subsurface >... | reverse complement strand
GCGGCTAGGGGCTAGGGGCTAGGGGCTAGGGGCTAGGGGCTAGGGGCTAGGGGCTAGGGGCTAGGGGCTAGCAAGAAGCGCAGACGCTGTCTGATGCAACTGCTCCACCTCCGACTAACCCCTAGCCCCTAGCCCCTAGTCACTCTGCTTGAGCTGCAACGCCAGCTCGTACAGTTCCTTGCGGCCGCTTCCCGTGAGCTGCGCCGCTATGCGCGCGGACTGCGATACCGGCAATTCCTGCAGCAGCGCGACGAGCACGCGCTCCGCCTCGCGTGCGCGCTCGTCCGCATCACCACCCGGCGCGGCACCGGCTACAACGATCACGATCTCGCCGCGCGACATGTTCGGGTCGCCTGCGCATGACTGCGCCAGCAGCGCGAGCGTGCCGCGATAGACGTGCTCGAATCGCTTGGTGATTTCGCGTGCAACCGCTGCATTGCGCTCGGGCCCGAACACGGCCGCGAGATCTTCGAGCGCCGCGCCGAGACGATGCGGCGCCTCGTAGAACACCAGCGTGCGCGTTTCGCGGGCGAGCGCGGCAAGTGCTTCACGGCGTGCGGCCGGCTTTGCAGGCAGGAAACCTTCGAAAACGAAACGATCCGTCGCGAGCCCCGCGATCGACAGTGCCGCGATCACCGCACAGGGACCCGGGATCGCGATCACCTCGATACCCGCGCGTGCCGCGGCCGCGACGAGCACGGCACCCGGGTCGCTCAGCAGCGGCGTGCCGGCGTCGGTCACCAGTGCCATGCGCGCGCCAGCCTGCAGGCGCGCGACCAGCGCGGGCACTCGCTCGCGTTCGTTATGCTCGTGCAGTGACTCGATGCCGGCGGCGGGACGCGCGATGCCGCAGGCTTCGAGCAGCGTGCGGGTGTGACGCGTGTCCTCGGCGAGCAGCAGGTCGACCTCGCGCAGCGTGGCTGCCGCGCGGGGACTGAGGTCCCGCAGGTTGCCGATCGGGGTCGCGACGACGAACAGTGCGCCCGCCGCCGTCCGCGCCGTAGAATCATCCGCAACTCCGGTCACACGCGTCTCCCAGGAATCCCGCATGCTGCACGTATCGCCACGAAGCGGGCAAGCTCGCCGCACGCAGCGCCTGGGCGTCCTTGCCGCGTCGCTCGCCCTTGCGTGCACCGTACCGGTCCTCGCTCACGCCGAATCCGCGCCGCCAACGCTGGCAGAGGCCGCCGCGCTCTCGCGGGCGGGCGATCACCTCATTGCGGCCGCGCGTTACGAACAACTGGCGCGACGCGGCTTCATGAGCTGGGACACCGGGACGGCATTGCTTGCTGCGCGGGAGTACGCGATCGGCGGAGCGTTGGATGACGCCCGGCGGCTGGCGGAGAAAGTCCGCAACCGTGCCCGCAGCGATGCCGAACGCACGCTGCTGCTCGAAGTCGACGCACGCATCGCACTGGATCGTGGCGATCCCGCCCGCGCGCTGATCGCGCTGCGCGCCCTGCCCACGCCGTTGCCTCAGGACTCGGCGGCCGACCTGCTCGCGCTGCGCGGCCGCGCCGAGATCGCGAGCGGCGACGCGCTGAGCGGGGTACGCACGTTCGAGGAGCGCGGCGCCGCCCTGCGCAGCGCGACGGATCTGGCAGAGAACGACCGCCTGCTGTTTGAACAACTGCGCCTGAACCCGCCCGGGTTGGTCACCCAGGGTGGCGTGTCGGAGCGCGAGCGCGGCTGGCTCGAACTGCCCGCGGTCGTGGCCGCGACCGGCGACGCCGTCGGCGCGGCGCAGGGAAGCACCGTGCAGCAGTGGCTCGCGAGTCACCCAGGCCACCCGGGTATTGCGTTCATCCCGGGCGCAGCCAGCGCGGGATCGAGCCAGACGTTCACCGTGGGTAAGGGCAATGCGGGCCAGATCGCGCTGCTGCTGCCGCTTTCCGGCAAGCAGCAGGCAGCCGGCACCGCAGTGCGCGACGGCTTCACGGCAGCCTGGTTCGCGACGTCGTCGTCGGGCGACGCCCGGCCTCGCATCGAACTCTACGACACGGCGGCGGATGGCGCGGCGGCGGCCTACCAGCGCGCCATCGCCAGCGGGGCGCAAGTGATCGTCGGCCCGTTGACCAAGGAAGACATTGCGGCAGTGCTTGCCGCGCAACCCGCGGGTCTGCCCGTGCCGACGCTGGCGCTCAATGCGGTGACGGCACCGGGCATGACGGCCCCGGCGTTCTTGTTCCAGTTCGCGCTCGATCCCGAGCAGGAAGCACGCGCGGTCGCACGACGGATCGCCGCGGACGGAATGGCGCGCGGTGTCGCGCTGTTCCCTGATAGCGCCTGGGGCCAGCGGCTGCAAGTCGCCTTCACACAGGAATTGCAGGCGATGGGGACGGTCACGCTGCTGTCGGCGCAGTTCTACGCGCCCGGTACGAAGGATTTTTCGGGCCCGCTGCGCGCAGCGCTCGGCCGTTATGGAGGCGCGGGCGACCGCAGCGCGAATTCGAACCAGCCGTCTTCGGCCGTGCGCGATGCCGCCGCCGAACAGGCGAGCGGACCGCAGTTCGCGTTCGTCGCCGCGACCCCGCAGGCCGCGCGCGCCATTCGCCCGCAGCTGCGATTCCAGATGACGTACGACCTGCCGCTGTACACCACTTCCGACGCCTGGGATCCAAGTGTGCGCGCGGCCGCCGACATGGACGGCACGGTGTTCCCGGAAATGCCGTGGCTGCTCTACGGCGGACAGGGGGCGCCCGAGCTCTGGGACGCGGTGCAGGAAGAATGGTCGGCGCGCGCGCGTGGGCGACTGCGCCTGTATGCGTTCGGGTATGACGCATATCGGCTCGCGCAGCAGTTCGGCGGCGGCAGCAGCGCTTTCGTGGCCAGCGTCGACGGCCTCACGGGCCTGCTCGAGCTGAACGGTACCGACGGCCGAGTGCAGCGCAGTCTGCAGTTCGCGCGCATCGAGGGCGGCAAGCCGCAGGCCGCGGGTGTCGGCGTGATCATGAATCCCGCTACTTTGCCCGCGAATGCGACGGGCACGCCCCCGTCGAACTGAGCGATACAGGATGCCTCGCCGCGACCGCTCGCGGCCTGCGAGGCGTCCCTTTGCAACCGGGCAGCACCACCACGACCGAGCTCGGTCGCGCTGCTGAAGCGCGCGCCCTGCGGTACCTCGAGGCGACCGGACTGCGGCTGCTCACGCGCAACTACCGCTGCCGCGCAGGCGAACTCGACCTCGTGATGATTGACGCGTCGGCGCAGGTGCTGGTGCTGGTCGAGGTGCGTTCGCGCTCGCGCAGCGACTTCGGGCTCGCGGCGGCGACGATCAGTGCGGCCAAGCAGCGACGCTGCTCGCTCGCGGCGCGACACCTGCTGCTTTCGCGGCGCGAGCTGCGGCGGCTGTGCGCGCGGTTCGACGTGGTTGCGATCGATCCGCCGACGGCGCCGGGCGGCGAGCCGGTGGTGACCTGGATCCGCAATGCGTTCGAGCTGCGGTGATGCGGCACGCCGCTCGCGCGGCGCTAGTCGACTCGCAGACCGCAAGTGAGAGGCGCACGAGTTGCGCGAGCGCGCATTTCGACCTCGTGTGCGAAAACGCCGTGAACCCTTCCGTGGGGGCTCCGGGCGCGGCGTCCTTGCCGCGCACGGTTTCGCGCACGAGGTCGGAACGCGCGCTCGCCCGCTCTTCGTAGCAAAGGGCATGCGTGCACGGCAGCGTATCGGCGGATCGTAGCTCTGGCGACAGTCGCAGTCGTGGACGAAGGCCAGCGCATGCGCAATCTGCAGGTCCTTGGCCGCGGTTCGATCGGGAGTCGGCTAGTCGCCAGTGCAAGCCTGGAGTCGGTAGCGCCGCCATTCGATGCAGGCCCGGCAATCGGCCGCGACCTGCAGCCACTACGGAGAGTCGCGAGTGACCGCGGCTTCCGTGCCGGCCCGCGAAACCGTGCGCGGCAGGGACGCCGCGCCCGGAGCCCCCACGGAAGGGTTCACGGCGTTTTCGCGGGCCGGCACGGAAGCCGCGGTCGCTCGGGCCGTCTCTATCGATGGCGGACGCAATTGCGGCCGTGGCGCGATCCGGACACGCGCCAATTGGGAGCAGCAATGCTCGCGGCGAGAGTTACTTGACGACTTTGAACCGCGCCCGCCGGCTGTCGCCCGGCGACGTCGGCTTCGGCCCCGGATCGTCATCGCCGCTTGGCGCATCCGGCTTCCCGCCCGAGGACGCAGTCGATGGCGACGGCGCGGCATCGACGTCGTCGTCCGCGAAGATCATGCCCTGGCCGGTCTCGCGCGCGTAGATCGCGAGCACCGCGTGGATCGGCACCCGCACCGACATGCTCACACCGCCGAAGCGCCCGCTGAAACTGACCTCGTCGTTGCCGAGGCGCAGGTTCGCCGTCGCGCTCCAGCTCACGTTGAGCACGATCTTGCCGTCCTTCACGTACTGGCGGGGCACCTCGACGTCGCCGGCGTTGGCGTCGACGACGAGATGCGGCGTACACAGGCTATCGGTGATCCATTCGTGAATCGCGCGCAGCAGGTACGGCCGGCGTGCCTTCATCGGCGGGCCGGCGTCCTGGGGCGGAGTCTGGTTCGATGATGTCACGGCGGGAATGATATGCCGCGGCGCGGGTGCCGGGAGGCCTGATCAGGCCGCAATCACGCGGGTCGCCGCACTGGCCCGGCTGGCTGGAGCGCGCTGCCGCCGCCGCGCATACCGCGTTCGGCGGTCGTCAGGCTCCGCGCGAACGATGCGCGGGCAAAGACCTTGCTCGCGTACTTCCCGATCGCGGGCGCCGTGGCCTCGATGGCCGCGCAGTCGACGTCCCACCGCGGCAGGCGCCACAGGATCGGCGCGACCGCCGCATCGAGCTGCGAGAACTGGTCCGACAGGAACCACGCGCGCATGCGGAACAGCGGCTCGGAGGCGAGCAGGCTCTCTGCCAGCAACTTGCGGGCGCGATCCCTTTCGCGCCGGTCCGCGCCTGAGCCGGGCTCGAGCGCATCCGACACCGCGTACCACTCCTGCTCGATCCGCCGCAGCGCGAGCCGCGTGTGCGCGCGCGCCCCCGGGTCCGTCGAGGAAAGCGGGGGGTGGGGGAAACGCTCGTCGATGTATTCGCAGACGATGCCCGGCTCGTAGACCACGACGTCGCGGTCGACCAGCGTCGGCACGGTCTGGTACGGGTTGAGGTCGATGAGGTCTTCGGGGGGCTGCGCGAGATCCGTCTCGACCGTGCGCGTCTGCAGCGCCTTCTCGGCCAGGACGAGCCGCACTCGGTGACAGCGAGCGTCAGCGGCCCGTGAATACAGGGTCATCATGCCGAGGCAACCTCTTGTCCAGCAGCTTGGACAACCACGGCAGGCTGCGCTCCGGGTGACGGCTGCAGTTTCCCGCGCGCTCCGCGCGGCGCCTGCACGAGGTGCCGAGTCGGAGACGGGCGGGGCTGCACCGGCCGCAGCCGGCTTACTTCACGTCCTTCCAGTATTCCTTCTTCAGCGCGTACGCGAGCAGCGTGAAGAACACGAGGAACGCGATCACGACGAAACCCATCGACTGGCGCTTCGCCTGGATCGGCTCGCCGATGTACTCGAGGAAGTTGACGGTGTCGCGCACGAATTCGTCGTACTGCTCCGGCGTCAGCTTGCCGGGGCTGGCCAGCGTGAATTCCTTGAAGTGCTTCTGCACGTTGCCCTGCGCGTCCGGGATACCTTCCCACACCGCGTCCTGCGTGCCCTGCAGTTCCCACAGCACGTGCGGCATCGCCGTGCCGGGGAGCACCGTGTTGTTCACGCCGGTGGCCTTGGCGGGATCGGCGTAGAACGACTTCAGGAACGTGTAGACGTAATCCGGCCCCTTGCTGCGCGCGATCAGCGACAGGTCGGGCGGCATCACGCCGAACCACTTCTTGCCGTCGTCGGCGTGCAGGCCATTGACCATCGTCGAATGCGGCGACTCTCCGGACCACAGCAGGTTCTCCATCATCTGCTGCTCGGTGAGGCCGCTGTCCGCGGCCATGCGGTTGTACCGCACGTACTTCGCCGTGTGGCAACCGAGGCAGTAATTGACGAAGTTCCTCGCACCACGTTGCAACGACGCCTTGTTGTGGATGTCGTTGTTGGCCTTTTCCAGGTGCATTTCACCGCCCGCCGCGAAGGCGAGGCCCGGCAGCGCGACGCAGGCCGCGACGATCGCGAGGATCTTCTTCTTGTGGTCAATGCGCATGGTAGGTGACCCTCGTCGGCACGGGCTTGGTCTTGTCGATGCTCGTGTACCACGGCATCAGCAGGAAGAACGCGAAGTACACGACCGTGAACACGCGTGCCGCCATCGTGGCGGATGGCGTGGCAGGCTGCAGTCCGAGGTAGCCCAGCGCGATGAAGCTGATCGCGAACGAGAACAGGAAGAACTTGAAGAGCGGGCCGCGGAAGCGGATCGACTTGACCTTGCCGCGGTCGAGCCACGGCAGGAACACGAACAGCAGCACGGCGATGCCCATCAGCGCGGCGCCGAGGCCCTTGCTCGGGACCGCGCGCAGGATCGCGTAGAACGGCGTGAAGTACCACACCGGCGCAATGTGCGGCGGCGTCTGCAGCGCGTTGGCCGGCTCGAAATTGGCGTACTCGAGGAAGTACCCGCCCATCGTCGGCGCGAAGAAGACGACCAGCGAGAACAGGATCAGGAACACGCCAAGGCCGACCATGTCCTTCACCGTGTAGTACGGGTGGAACGCGATTCCATCGAGCGGAATGCCGTCCGGTCCCTTGACCTTCTTGATCTCGACGCCGTCCGGATTGTTAGAGCCGACCTCGTGCAGCGCCATCAGGTGCGCGATCACGAGGAACACCAGTGCGAACGGGATCGCGATCACGTGCAGCGCAAAGAAGCGGTTCAGCGTGACGTCGGAGATGTAGAAATCGCCGCGGATCCATTCGGTGAGCGAGTCTCCGACCACCGGGATGGCGCCGAACAGCGACACGATCACCTGTGCGCCCCAGTAGGACATGTTGCCCCACGGCAGCAGGTAACCCATGAACGCCTCGGCCATCAGCGCGAAGTAGATCAGCATGCCGAAGATCCACAGCAGCTCGCGCGGCTTCTGGTACGACCCATACAGCAGCGCACGGAACATATGCAGGTAGACGACGATGAAGAATGCCGAAGCGCCGGTCGAGTGGATGTAGCGGATCAGCCAGCCCCACTCCACGTCGCGCATGATGTATTCGACGGAGTTGAAGGCTTCCGCTGCCGACGGCTTGTAGCTCATGGTCAGGAAGATCCCCGAGAGGATCTGGATGACCAGCACCACCAGCGCCAGCGAGCCGAAGAAGTACCAGAAATTCATGTTCTTCGGCGCGTAGTACTCCGACACCTGCGTTTTCCACAGGGTCGTCATCGGGAAGCGCTCGTCGATCCACGCGGTCAGTGCCGCGAGCTTGCCGCTGTCCGCCGGGGCAGCCACTTTCTGCGGTGCGTTGGCCATCACGCGTTCCCCTTATCGGCGCCGATCAGGATCCGGGTATCGGTCACGAACTGGTACGGCGGCACCGGCAGGTTGGTCGGTGCCGGCACGTCCTTGAACACGCGGCCGGACATGTCGAACTTCGAGCCGTGGCAAGGGCAGAAGAAACCGCCCGGCCAGTTGGCGTCGACGGTGACGTCGCCGGGCGTGAACTTGTCGAGCGGCGCGCAACCGAGGTGCGTGCAGACGCCAACGATCACGAGGTACTCCGGCTTGATCGCTCGGGCAGCGCTCTTCGCGAACTCCGGCTGATCGGACTCGGCCGACTCGGGGTCGCGCAATTCGCCGGCCACGCCCTCGAGCTGGGCTAGCATCTGTGGCGTGCGATGCACGACGAAGATCGCCTTGCCGCGCCACTCGACCTTGAGCATGGCGCCCGGTTCGAGCCTGCTCACGTCGACTTCGACGGGGGCACCCATGGCTTTGGCCCGGGCGCTGGGTTTCCAGGACGCCAGGAACGGCACGGCGACGAACGCGGCGCCCACGGCGCCGGTCGCGACGGTGGCGACGGTCAGAAAATGGCGCCTGCCAGCATCGACTTCTTCGGTCATCCAGCTCTCTCCTCAGCGTCCGCCCGCTGGCTCAGGCCTGCCCTCGAGCACGCCGTCGGGTCTACACGCGAAATTAAACGGTGTCTGTCTGCCACGGGGTTTCCCCCCCCCGGTCGCCCGGGGCAGCAGCGCATTATAAATGATCGGAAGTGCAGGAAGGACAGGAAGGGCGGGAAGGTCTGATAGGTACATCGCTTTCCTTCCTCACCTTCTTGCCTTTCTTGCCTTTCTTGCCTTTCTTGGCCTTCCCGCAGTACCCCTACCGATCGTTCGTCCGCCTGATCTGCGCGCCGAGGCCCGCCAGCTTCTCCTCGATGCATTCGTAACCGCGGTCGATGTGGTAGATGCGCTCCACTTCAGTGGTGCCCTCCGCCACCAGGCCCGCGATCACCAGGCTGGCCGAAGCGCGCAGGTCGGTCGCCATGACGGGCGCGGCCGTCAGTCTGGGCACGCCCTTGATGATGGCGGTGTTGCCCTCGAGGCGGATTTCCGCGCCCATACGCCGCATTTCGAGCAGGTGCATGAAGCGGTTTTCGAAGATGGTCTCGACGATCGTCCCCACGCCCTCCGCGACTGTGTCCAGGGCCGCGAACTGCGCCTGCATGTCGGTCGGGAAGGCAGGGTGCGGAGCAGTGCGGATATCCACCGCTCTCGGCCGGCGCCCCTGCATATCGACCTCGACGAAGCCGTCGCCGCGGATGATGTCGGCCCCGGCCTCGACCAGCTTGCCGAGCACCGCATCGAGGTGCTCGGCGCGGGCATTGCGGGCCCGGACGCGCCCGCCGGTGATCGCGCCCGCCACCAGGTAGGTGCCGGCCTCGATGCGGTCGGGCAGCACCTCGTAGTGAGTGCCGTGCATGCGGTCCACGCCATCGACCAGGATGGTGTCGGTACCATGGCCGGAAATCCGGGCGCCCATGGCGATCAGGAACTGCGCGAGGTCGACGATTTCAGGCTCGCGCGCCGCGTTTTCGAGGATGGTCTGCCCCTCGGCGAGGCAAGCCGCCATCATCAGGTTCTCAGTCCCGGTGACGGTGACCGTGTCCATGACGATGCGCGCTCCCTTGAGCCGGCCGGCCCGAGCCCGGATGTACCCGTTCTCGATGTGGACCTCGGCCCCCATTGCCTGCAGGCCCGCGACGTGGATGTTGACCGGCCGGGCACCAATCGCGCAGCCGCCTGGAAGCGAGACGTCGGCCCGGCCGTACTTGGCCAGCAGCGGGCCGAGCACCAGGATGGCCGCCCGCATGGTCTTGACCAGCTCGTAGGGGGCCGCCGTCTCCTTGGTGGTGGTCGGATCGACCTCGACCCGCATGCGCTCGTCGACCGTCACGCTCGCGCCCATGCGGCCGAGCAGCTCGATCATCGTGGTGACGTCCTTCAGATGCGGGACATTGCCGATGGTGACCGGCGCATCCGCCAGCAGCGCGCCGGCCAGGATGGGCAGGGCTGCGTTCTTGGCCCCGGAGATGCGCACTTCGCCTTCGAGCGGCACGCCGCCCCGGATCTGCAACTTGTCCAACGCGGAGACTCCTGGTCATGACGGCGTCGCGCCGCCCCGTGCGGCCTGCCACTCGGCAGGGGTGTAGGCCTGGATCGACAGGGCATGGACTTCGCGGCCCATCTTCTCGCCGAGGCCCGCGTAGACCAGCTGGTGGCGCTGGATCGAGCGCTTGCCCTCGAACTGGGCCGCGACGACGATCGCTTCGTAGTGGGTGTCATCGTCGGTGAGCACCCGGACATGGGCGCCGGGCAGTCCCGCCAGGATCAGTTGGGTGACTTGGTCGGCGGTCATGGTGGGCTCGCGGAATCGGGCAACAGCCGACAATTCTAAAGGAGATGGGACACGGCCTGTAGGCTGTAGACTGTCGGCTTTAATCCCGCTGCCCGTCCGACCCATGCCCGACCCGAGCCTGACGATCACACGCGGTCGCCGTGTCCTCGCCACCGAAGCCGCCGCCGTCGCGGCCCTGGAAGGCCGCCTCGATGCGACGTTCGACCGGGCCTGCGCGCTGGTGCTGGCGTGCACGGGCAAGGTGGTGGTTACGGGCATGGGTAAGTCGGGTCACGTCGGCGGCAAGATCGCGGCCACCCTGGCCAGCACCGGCACCCCGGCGTTCTTCCTGCATCCGGGCGAAGCGATCCACGGCGATATCGGCATGATCACTGCGGCGGACGTCGTCCTTGCGCTGTCGAATTCGGGCGAGACAGACGAACTGCTCACGATCCTGCCCGTGATCAAGCGCATAGGCGTGCCGCTGATCGCGCTGACCGGCAAGGGTGGCTCGACACTCGCCCGCTACGCCGACGTGACGCTCGACGTGAGCGTGGCCGTCGAGGCCTGCCCGCTGAACCTTGCGCCGACCGCAAGCACGACGGCAACGCTCGCAATGGGAGACGCGCTCGCGATCGCGGTGCTCGAGGCCCGCGGCTTCACCGAGGAAGACTTCGCGCGCTCGCACCCGGGCGGGAGCCTCGGCCGGCGCCTGCTGCTGCACGTCGAGGACGTGATGCGCAAGGGCGACGCCCTGCCCCGCGTCGGGCCGGCCACGCTGCTGAGCGCGGGATTGCTGGAAATGAGCCGCAAGGGACTCGGCATGACCACCGTCGTCGATGCTGACGATCGCGTGCTGGGAATCTTCACGGACGGCGACCTGCGCCGCATGCTCGACCGCCAGGTGGATATTCACACGACCCGCATGGACGCCGTGATGACCCCGAAGTGCAAGGTGGCCGAGCCGCGCATGCTTGCCGCCGAGGCCGTGCACCTGATGGAGATGCACCGGATCACGTCGTTGCCGGTCGTGCAGTCCGCGGACGATCGCCGGCTGGTCGGTGCGCTCAACGTGCACGATCTGCTGCGCGCGGGGGTCATGTGACGCAGCCCTTACCCGGCGCTGCCGCGTCCGCCTCACCCGGCGCTGGCGCGCCCCCCTCACCCGGCCTGCGGCCGACCTCTCCCGCCGTAGCGGGAGAGGTGTTGGAGCGTGCGCGGCGCGTGCGACTGCTCGTGCTCGACGTCGACGGCGTGCTTACTGACGGCCGCCTGCACATCACCGCGCAGGGCGAGGAAACCAAGGTGTTCCACGTGCGTGACGGCTCCGGGATCGTGGCCGTGCAGCGCGCGGGCATCGCCGTCGCGATCATCTCCGGCCGCGATTCCGCGGCGGTGACGCGCCGCGCGAGTGAACTCGGCATCCGCCACGTGTTCCAGGGGATTGCCGACAAGCGCGCGGCGCTCGACACGCTGCTCGCTGAACTGGGAGTCGCTGCCGACGCGGTCGCCTGCGTCGGCGACGACACGCCGGACGTACCGATGCTCGAGCGCGTCGCGCTGGGCATCGCCGTCGCTGACGCCCATGCCACCGCGCGCGCCGCCGCGCACTGGATAACACCGTCGCCCGGGGGCCACGGCGCCGTGAGGGAAGTATGCGATCTGCTGCTCAGCGCACGCACGAGCTGATCCGGCGCGGCGTGACGATGGCCGCCATCGTCGCCGGCGCGGCCTCCCTCCTCCACATCCTGTCGGGCGGCCGCGACGACACGGACAACGCGGACGCTGCGCCCGATGAGCGCGGCTATTACCTCAGCGAAGCCCGGCTCACCGAACTGGGCGCGGATGGCAAACCGCGCGTGGTGGTGCGCGCGCATTCGATCGAACAGCAGTTGCCCGACCAGAGCGCGCGGCTCGCGCAACTCGAACTTGACTACAACACGGCGCGCCAGGGCCAGTGGCGCGTCACGGCCGACAACGGCCGCATGCCGAGCGACCGCAGCACCCTGCTGCTCACCGGAAACGTGCGGGTTGCCGGCTCCGCAGAGCCCGGCGCGGGCGAAGCAATCATCCGCACCGACGAGCTTTCCTACGATACTCGCGCCGACGTGATACAGACCGCCGCGCCGGTCACGGTCGAGTTCGGTCCGCATATTCTCCGGGGGCGCGGCATGCACGTCGGTATGAACGAGGGCACCCTGCGGCTAGAATCGAACGTCAATGGCCAGTTCAAGCCCTAAGCGCCGCCTCGCCTTCCTCCCCGTCCTGGCCGCGGTCGTGCTGGCCCAGGGCGCGGTGCATTCCGCGCGCTCGCAGACCGGCCTGCCTGCCGGTAATTCGGAACTGCCGATCAACCTCGAGGCCGCGTCGTCGGACTTCGACTACAAGAACAACACGCTGCTGTTCAAGCGCGTGAAGATCACCCAGGGCGGGCTCGAGGTCACCGCGCAGCAGGCGAGTGCCACGGGACTCGAGTTCGACAATTCCGAGTGGCGGCTCACCGGCGACGTGGCCATCACGGTGCCCGGCGGCAAGCTGCAGTCGAACGAGGC
>Ga0114939_10002893_pt1 | contig 12349 bp, 10 predicted proteins | sample AshMeaCrysSpring_FD_87196 | JGI IMG/M metagenome (GOLD analysis project Ga0114939, IMG submission 87196) | Groundwater microbial communities from Big Spring, Nevada to study Microbial Dark Matter (Phase II) - Ash Meadows Crystal Spring | ecosystem: Environmental > Aquatic > Deep subsurface >... | reverse complement strand
GGCCTTACTCTTCGCGCCCATGCCGAACAAGCTCCTACACGACTTCCTTCAAGAACTGCGGACCCAGCGCTGGGACGACCACCGCTACTACCACCACAGCACCATCAACCAGTCGCTGCATCTCATGAGTGCGCTGAGCTTCCTCTGCTCGTATGCCCTCCTCCTGTCCTCGCCGGCAGTGGCGGCGCTGGTGGGGTGGCTCGTCGCCATGGTCAGCCGGCAGGTCGGCCACTTCTTCTTCGAGCCGAAGGGCTACGACGAGGTCAACGAGGCCACGCACGAGCACAAGGAAGCGATCAAGGTGGGCTACAACCTGCGCCGCAAGGTAGTCCTGCTCGCGATCTGGTTGCTCCTGCCGCTCGTGCTGCTCCTGGATCCGACGCTGCTCGGATGGATGGCCCCGCACCGCGACGCGCGCGAGTTCGCCGTCAAGGTGGGCGAGCTATGGCTCGTGCTGGGCGCCGCGGGACTTCTCTTCCGGACCGTGCATCTCTTCTTCCTGCGCGACGTGCGCACCGGGCTCGCCTGGATGACGAAGATCCTCACCGACCCGTTCCACGACATCAAGCTGTACCATCGCGCGCCGCTCTACCTGCTCCGCGGCCAGCTCATCATGCCCGCGCGCTCCGGGCAGCACGGCTGAGCGCTTGTGAAGAAGCCGTCGCGAGGCACCCGATACCACGCCACGCGGAACACCGCGGCGAGAGCTATCCGATGGATAGGCGACGAGCGAGTACGGCAGTAGCGCCGCGATCGGGGGCGCAGTAGATCCAGTCACCGACTCTGGGCCCACCGCCCGGGCGCTCGCGCGGTCTTCCGTTCGCTACCGGCGCTGCGCGAGCACCTCGCGGAAGATGCGCTTGCGGATGGTCCCGGCAGTCGCGCCTGCGGGCTGCCACCACCACCCGTCCTCGCGCATCGCCCGCGCCGCGGCGACGATGCGCTCGGCGACGGCCTCGAAATCCTGTTCGGTGTAGTCGAGGCTGAAGATGAGGCGCCCCGTGCCGATCCAGCTCAACGCAAGACCTTCGGCGCGCAGGTAGTACTGGAGCAGCCAGTGATAGCGGGACGGTTGCGTGTAGAGCGTCGTCCAGATGGACGACAGGGCGGCGAAGGCCATGGGAAGCGCCTCCGAGCGCAGCCGCTCGTTGAGCGCCGTTGCGCGGGCTTCCCACACGCCCTCGAGACCGCGATACACGGCGCGGACTTCGGGCGTGTCGAGTCGGCGCAGGAACTCGTTCATGGCCCCCATCACGTAGGGATGCGAGTTGAAGGTGCCGCGCGCGAAGCAGACGTCCGCAGGCCGATCTTCGCGGTAGCGCTTCATCAGGTCGTGGCGACCGCACAGTACGCCGACGGGCATGCCGCCGCCGAGGGTCTTGCCGTAGGTGACGAGATCGGCGCGCACGCCGAAGTACTCCTGAGCCCCGCCCGGCGCAAGCCTGAATCCCGTGAACACCTCGTCGAACACGAGCGGGATGCCGCGGTCCGTGCACACGTCACGCAGCGACCGCAGCCATCGCGCGTACGCGTCGCGCGACACTGTGCCCGACGGGCGCGCGGCGACGAGGGAGGAATCGCTCGGCGCCGCGCGGTTGGGATGCAGGGCCTGCAAGGGATTCACGAGCACGCAGGCGATGTCGCGCCGGCCGCGCAGCACGCGCAGCGACGCCTCGTTCATGTCCTCGAGGGTGTAGGTCTCGCGCGCCGGAAGCGGGTTGCCCACGCCCGGCTGCACGTCGCCCCACCAGCCGTGATAGGCGCCGCAGAAGCGCACGAGGTGCGAGCGGCGCGTGTGGTAGCGCGCAAGGCGGACGGCCTGCATCACCGCCTCGGTGCCCGACATGTGGAACGACACTTCGTCGAGCCCGGAAATGCGCCGCAGGTGCTCGACGTTCTCCGCGAGCACCGGGTGGTAGGGGCCGAGAACGGGTCCGAGCTCCCGCACCCGATCGACGCCGGCCTCGATGCATTTCTTGTAGAAGTCGTAGCCGAAAACGTTGACGCCGTAGGAACCCGTGAGGTCGAAGAAGCGGTTGTCGTCGAGGTCGGTGATGGTTACCCCGGAAGACGCACGCACGAAGGCTCCGGGCTTCAGCCGCTCGCGCACGAACCGGCTGTACTGGAACGGCACCCGGTAGGCGGAGGTGAACTGCAGATCGGAGACCGCGTCGATGATGGTGTCGGTGAGCCCCGCAGTGGCGGCAAAGCGGGTGCGGTAGTGCTCGGCGAGGCGCGCGAAGCCGGCGCGGCGGCGCGCGACCACGTCGGCAGGCGCCCCGTCCGAGGCGAAGAAGGCCTGTTCTTCGAAGCCGTAGTAGGGCACGAGACGGGCAACGCGCCGCGCGAGCCGCGCGTGCCCGCCGAGCGAACGGTGCTTGGCGCGCGAGAGCTGGAGGCGGTCGCGCAGGGGACGCGCGGTGAATGCGGCGGCCCCCGCGAGCAGGGCGAGAAGCGTGGTGGACATGCCGGCCAGTGGCGAGGGATGGATGCAGCCCCTCGTGCGCCGGACGTTTAATGCAGCCGCGTTACGCGCCGATGACGCTGCGCTCCGCCGTCACGTCCATGCTTCGCCACGAGGATCTGAACTTCCTCCTCACCAACCGCATTCCGCGTCGTCTCGCGACGCGCTTCATGGGCTGGTTCAGCCGCATCGAGAAGCCGCTCGTCCGCGATCTCTCCCTCGCCCTCTGGCGACGCTGCGCCGACCTTCGCCTGCACGAAGCCGAGCACACCCGGTTCCGCAGCGTCCACGAATGCTTCACGAGGCGACTCCACCCCGGTGCGCGCGCCATCGACCCCGATGCCGGGGTCCTCACCAGCCCCTGCGATGCCATCGTCGGGGCATGCGGCAAGGTGCGAGCAGGCATCGCGTTCCAGGCGAAGGGCTTTGCGTACTCGCTCGCGGACCTCTTCGGCGACCGCGACGCCGCACGGCGCTACGAGGAGGGCACCTACGTCACGCTGCGGCTGACCGCGAGCATGTATCACCGCTTCCACGCGCCCTACGATTGCCGCGTGGAACACGTGACCTACCTTTCGGGAGACACCTGGAACGTGAACCCGATCGCGCTCGCGCGCGTCGAGCGCCTGTTCTGCCGCAACGAGCGGGCCGCGATGCGATTGCGGCTCGCGGCCGGCGAGCACGCCGTCAGCCTCGTCGCCGTCGCGGCCATTCTCGTCGCCGGGATCCGCTTCGGCTTCCTCGACGTGCCGCGGCACCTGAGGCACGCGGGTCGCAACGAGTTCCCCGTGGACGCGCGCTTTCTCAAGGGCGAGGAGCTGGGCTGGTTCGAGCACGGCTCGACGATCCTCGTGTTCGCTCCGCGGGGCTTCCGGCTCGATCCACGCGTGTCCACGGGAAACGTGATTCGCATGGGACAACCGCTCCTCCGATTGCCGTGAGCGAGCAGCGCAGCGAGCCGGAACGAGCATGGCCCCTGCCGCACAAGTGCGTTCGCGCCGGCCGGTGCTGTGGCGCGCGCGGGCCCGCTGTCATGACGTGCAGACGGCGACCCGCGCCGGAGCACCTCCGTCACTCCAGAAAGAGAACGCGGCGTCCTGCGTTCTCCGAGATCGGGGAGCACGAGGGGGCCTGCCCCCTCGTATCCTGACGCCTAGCTAGGCACCACTGCCTCAGGGAGATCATGAAAACCGCCACCATCCGATCGAGCCAGCGCGGCTACCGTCTCTTCGCGCCTCTCTATGACGCCGTCTTCGGCGTGAGCCTGCAGCACGGACGCCGCATCGCCATGTCGGCCCTCGGTTGCAAGCCGGGGGAGCGGATCCTCGAGGTGGGCGTTGGGAGCGGACTCTCCCTCCCCCTTTACCCGGGCCGCGTCGAGGTCGTGGCGGTGGACCTGTCCGCCGAGATGCTGGAGCTCGCGCGCCGCAGGGCAAGGGGACGTCCGGGCGTCTCGCTGGTGCGGATGAATGCCGAGCGACTGGCTTTCGCGGACGCGACTTTCGACCGCGCCGTCATGCTGTTCGCGATCGCAGGTTTGCCGGATCCCGTGCGGGCCATCGCCGAGGTGAAGCGCGTGGTCCGGCCGGGCGGGTCGATCGTCATCGCCAGCCGCTTCCGCTCCGATCGGGCGTTCGACCGTATTTGCGACGCGCTGCTCGCCCCGATCTATCGCCTGCTGCGCTATCGGAAGGACATAGACCGCAACGCGCTCCTCTCCGCATGCGGACTGGAGCTCGTCGCGGCGCGGCCGGTGAACCTGTTCGGCTATTCGACGGTGCTCGTGTGCCGCAACGTGCCCGGCGCGACCGTCAACCCGCCGCCGCGCGGGCACGCAGAGAGGGGAATCGGGCCGCCCGCTTGCGCCGAGAATACCCGGGGGTAGAGTGCAGGCGCGGACTGCACCCGCACACCCGAGAACGGGTTCGCGGGACCCGCCGACCAGCCGCCCCTGCGGCGAACCTTCATCTCCCGTTCACCCTATCGTCATGGAGACTGACTAGTCTCCCGGGCTCATGCGGTTCGGCACGACGCGCAGCCCCGTGGCGCCGCCCGACGGCGGCGAAGGTCCGTGACCCGGCGGGTCCGCACCGTCTTCATCTCCGACGTGCATCTCGGCACGCGCGCCTGTCAGGCGGAACGCCTGCTCGAGTTCCTGCGCGAGTACGACGCCGAGCGCCTCTTCCTCGTCGGCGACATCCTAGACTTCGACGCGATGAAGCGCCGCGGCGTGTACTGGACGGCGGCGCAGAACACCGTCGTGCAGAAGATCCTGAAGCGCGCCCGTCATCACGTGGAGGTCGTGTTCGTCCCCGGCAACCACGACGAGGGCGCGCGCGAGCACGTCGGTGTCTCCTTCGGCAATATCCGCGTCGTCGGCGAATGGCTGCACACGGCAGCCGACGGACGCCGCTACCTGCTCATGCATGGCGACGAGCTCGAAGTCGCGGCGAAGTACCACCGCCTCCTCGCCCTGCTCGGCGACCACGCCTACGAGATGGTGGTGCGCCTCAACATCCTGCTTGCGCGGCTGCGGCGGCTCGTGGGCATCCCCGGCTACTGGTCGTTCTCGGGCTTCGCCAAGCGGCGGGTGAAGCGGGCTCTGCGCTTCATCGAGGACTTCGAGGACGCCGCGGTGCGCCACGCGCGCGAGCGCCGCGTGGACGGCATCATCTGCGGGCATATCCATGCGGCCGCACTGCGGCGCATCGACGGCATCGAGTACCTGAACTGCGGCGACTGGGTCGACAGCTGCACCGGCATCGTCGAGCACGTGGACGGTCGCATGGAGCTCGTGCACTCGAGCGGGCCGACGGCGGTCGCAGCGGACGACACGCCGGCAAAGCAGGAGGCAGCCGCAGCGTTCGAGGGCGTGCCGCCGCGGTGCGCGAACCCGGTTGCAGCCGCCCACCCGGAGCCTTCGAAGCCCGAACGCGAGATCGAGCCGCACGCCGAAGGCGGGACGAGCGTGCGCGTGCGCGAGCCGGCGTCCTGAGGTTCCATGCGAATCCTCTACCTGTCGGACGTGTACTTCCCGCGGGTGAACGGTGTTTCGACCTCGATCGCGACCTTCCGCGCCGAGCTGCATCGGCTCGGCCACGTCACGACGCTGGTCGCACCGGACTACGGCGGTGCGGGCGAGCACGACATGCAGGCCGAGCGCATCGTCCGCGTCCCGGCGCGCGCCGTGCCGTTGGACCCGGAGGACCGTGCGATGCGCTGGCGGGCGCTGCGTACAGCGCTGCGCGGACTGCGCGAAGCGCGCTTCGATCTCGTCCACGTGCAGACGCCGTTCCTCGCTCATTACGCGGGCGTGCGCCTCGCATGGGAATGCCAGCTGCCGTGCGTCGTCACCTATCACACGTTCTTCGCCGAGTACTTCCATCACTACCTGCCGATGCTGCCGGACGCCGCCAGCCGCTTCGTCGCGCGCCGAATGTCGCGCAGCCAGTGCAACGCGGTCGATACGGTCGTCGTGCCCTCGAGAGCGATCGCACAGGCTTTGCGGGACTACGGCGTGTCGCGCCCGATCGAGATCGTGCCGACGGGACTCGACACGGGGTCGATGGCGGGCGGCGACGGCGCCGCTTTCCGCACACTGCACGGCGTTCCGCCCCGGCGCCCGATGCTGCTGTACGTCGGGCGGGTCGCGCACGAGAAGAATCTCGACTTCCTCCTGCGCATGTTCGCGACCGTGCGTCGCCGGATTCCGGCAGCGGTGCTCGTCGTGTGCGGCGAGGGACCGGCGCTGCCTCACCTGCACAGGCTCGCCCGCGATCTCGCGCTCGGCGACGCGGTGCGTTTCGTCGGCTACCTCGATCGCGAGCGCGACCTGCCTGGCTGTTACGCGGCAGCGGATCTCTTCGTGTTCGCGTCGCGCACCGAGACCCAGGGGCTCGTCCTCCTCGAGGCGCTCGCGGCCGGGACACCGGTCGTGGCGCTCGCGGCGCTCGGCACGCGCGACGTGCTTGCGGGTTGCCAGGGCGCTGCGATCGCCCCGGATGACGAGCCTGGCTTCGCTGCGCTGGTGGTGGCGCTGCTCCGCGATCCGGAGCGCCGTGCCGCGCTCGCCGCTGGCGCGCCCGCCGACGCCGCCAGGTGGAGCGCGCCGACGATGGCGCGGCGGCTCGAAGCGCTGTACGCGCGGCTGTTGCGAGCCGCCGGCGCACGCCGGGAGGCATCCGGGTCACCGCCGGAGACAGCGCCCCTCGGTTGATCGAATTCAAGCCGCAGGTCGCGCCGGTCGCTCGAGCACTGCATGAGAGCGGCGCCGCGTCACTGCCGCGTCGGGCGGCCGGCTTGCCGCCACGATCGTGGCCGATCGATGCCGGATGCACCGCTCGTCCGCGCCGGGAGAGGGGCCGGCGGCCCACCACGGCTTCCGCTGCCCCGATAATGTTCTCCCACCCCGCGGGGTGTCTCGGGAGCCTTGCTCATGACGACCTCACTCGTGACCGGCGCCAATCGCGGTATCGGGCTCGAGCTGTGCCGACAGCTCGCCGCCCGCGGCGATCGCGTGCTTGCCGCCTGCCGCAACTCCTCGCCGGCGCTCGACGCGCTGCAGGTGGAGGTGCTCGCCGGCGTCGACGTCGCCGACGACGCCTCGGTGGCAACGCTGGCGCATCGGCTCGCCGGCACGCCGCTCGACCTGCTCGTCAACAATGCCGGCGTGTACGCGCACACGGCGCTCGACCATCTCGATCTCGCGGCGATCCGCCGGCAGTTCGAGGTGAACGCGGTCGGGCCGTTGCGGGTGACAGCGGCGCTGCTTCCCCTGCTGCACGAACGGAGCAAGGTCGCGATCATCACCAGCCGCATGGGCTCGATCGGCGACAACGGCTCGGGAGGCGAGTACGGCTATCGCATGTCCAAAGCGGCGGTGAACGCCGCGGGGATGTCGCTCGCGCGCGACCTGCGGCCGCGAGGGATCGCGGTGGCGATCATCCATCCCGGCATGGTGGACACCGACATGGGCTCGCCGCGCGGCATCCCGCCGGCGGAGTCGGTGCGCGGCATCCTCGCCCGCGTCGACGCGCTCACGCTCGAGCGCTCCGGCGCGTTCTGGCACGCAACCACCGGCGAAGTCCTGCCGTGGTGAGGCGGTAGCGCATTGCCCGCCTCGGGCTGAGCGTCCGTCCCCTACGCGCCGATCACGCCGCCGTCTTCGCGGCGGATCGCGACCGTGGCCGAGCGCGGTCGACCGTCAGGTGCGAAGTCGGGCCAGTTCGAGATCTCGCGCACCTTCGCCGGGTCGCTGCGCTCGCTCGGCGTCTCCCCCGGATGCTGGATATTCACGAACATCGTCCGGCCGTCGGGCGCGAACGCGATACCGGTGATCTCGCAGTTGCGCGGACCGGTGAGGAAGCGGCGGATCTCGCCGGTCTCGACGTTGGCCGCGAGCATCTGGTTGTTGCCGAGCCGCGCCCAGTCCGGCGTCTGCATCGCGGCGGTCGAGGCGTCGGTCTGGATCCACAGCACGCCGCGCGCATCGAAGGCGATACCGTCCGGGCAGCCGAAGTCGTCGCCCTCGACGTTGCCCCGCTTCGCCGGCTCGGCACTCTGCCTGTCGCCGGCGAGGACGAAGATGTCCCACGTGAAGCGCGCTGCGGCGGGGTCGCCGCCGGCCTCGCGCCAGCGGATGATGTGGCCGTAGAGGTTCGCCGGGCGCGGGTTCGCCGAATCGGTGCCGGGCTGACGCGGCTTGCCGCGCTCGGAATTGTTGGTGAGCGTGCAGTAGACGTCCTTCGTACGCGGGTGCACGGCGATCCACTCCGGCCGGTCCATCTTCGTCGCCCCGACGCGGTCACCGGCCTGCCGCGTCAGCACGCACACGGTCGCCTGGTCGGGAAAGCCCGCCTCCGCCGTGAGACCGTTACAGCCCTGGACGAGCTCGATCCAGTCACCGCTGCCGTCGGGATTGAAGCGCGCGACGTAGAGCGTGCCAGTGTCGAGGAGATTGCGGTTGGCGGCGCGGTCGCGCGGGTCGTAGCGACTCTCCGAGACGAACTTGTAGATGTACTCGAAGCGCTCGTCGTCGCCAGAGTACACCACCACGCGACCGTCGCGCGCCAGCGTGACGGTCGCGCTCTCGTGCTTGATGCGGCCGAGCGCGGTGCGCTTGACCGGCGCCGACTGCGGATCGAAGGGGTCGATCTCCACCACCCAGCCGAAGCGGTTCGGCTCGTTCGGCTCGGCGAGCGCGTCGAACCGTGCGTCGAACTCGTGCCAGCGGTAGCCGAAGCCGTCGGTACGCAGACCGTAGCGCGACTGCGCCGCGGTCGCGCCGCCGTTGCCGAAGTAGCCGTTGAAGTTCTCCTCGCAGGTGAGGTAGGTGCCCCACGGCGTCTTGCCGCCCGCGCAGTTGTTGAGCGTGCCCAGGACCTGCCGTCCGGCGGGATCGGCGGAGGTCATGAGCCAGCTCGAGCCGGCCGCCGGTCCGGAGAAGAGGATCGGCGTGCTCGCCGTGATGCGCCGCGCGTAGCGCGAGGGGCGCACGACCATCCACTCGCCGTTGCGTTCCGCGATCTCGATCACGGACACGCCGTGCGCGTTCTGCGACTTGCGGACCTTGTCCGCGGTCCAGGTCGTCATGCCGTCGGCATGGAGCAGGCCGTCGTCTGTGTACTCGTGGTTGATCGCGAGCAGGGCGCCCCGATCGCTGCCCGGCAGCGCGAAGAACTCGATCGCGTCGTGGTGCATGCCGGCCTGCAACGCCTGGTCGGCCGCGCTGTCGCTCGCGTCGGCACGGAACGCAGGCTGCCCGGCGGCCGCGCCCACCGGATCGCCCCACCGGTAGAGCACCTGGGCGCGATAACCGGGCGGCACCACGAGCCGGTCCTGGGTCGATACCGGCACGCTGTTGAACCCGAGGCTCGGCGCCGCGCCGCCGTCGCCCCCGGTGGCCGGCGTAGACGTGGCGCATCCGGTCACCGCGGCGAAGGCGGAAAGGGACACGATGCCGCCCGCGAAGCCGAGAAAGCGGCGGCGTGATCGCGACAGCACTTCGTCGAACGTCGGGTTGCTGCTGGAGTTGCTCGTGTGGCGATCGTCGAACTCGTTCATTGCACGTTCACGTGGTGCTGTGGGGAGGGCAATCACGCCGGGTCCCCGGGGTCTTACGCCGCGCTCGTTACCGAAATGTGACGAGCGCAAGCTTCGTGAAATCTCATGCGCTCGCCAGTGCCTGGGACTCCGGGCGCGCCGAATAGTGCCGCAGGTAGCGCGGATCTACCCTGGCCATGGGCAGCAGCAGGAACAGGTCGGCGGCGTTGAAGTGCGGACCCACGCCGGCTCGCCACAGACAAGCGCGCCGACCCGCAGATCGCCCTTGACGAGCGGCGGAACGCGCGGTGGAGACGCGCGCTCACGGCCGCGGCGGCAGGGACGCAGAAGGTCGCGTGCTAAATTCCGCGCGCCCTTTTTCAAGCGGTGCTGACGCGCGCAGCCGGCAAGCGAGCGATGGACGACGACTCCACTTCGGGCCACCAGGAGAGCCCCTTCAAGGGCCGCACCGGCCTTGCGCGCGTACTCAACGCCTGCCGCTATTCGCTGCACGGCTTCGCCTCGGCCTACCGGCACGAGGAGGCGTTCCGTCAGGAGGTGTGGCTCGCGGCGGTGCTGTTGCCGCTCGCCTTCGTGTTCGACGTCACGCGCGTCGAGCGGGCGGCGATGCTCGCCTCGGTGCTCTTCGTGCTCATCGTGGAGCTGCTCAACTCGGCGATCGAGGCAGCCGTCGATCGCATTTCCCTCGATCGTCATCGCCTCTCGAAGCGCGCCAAGGACGCGGGCAGCGCGGCAGTGTTCCTGAGCCTCGTCAACGTCGCGGTCGTCTGGGGGCTCATCCTCCTGCCGCGCTTCTAGCCGATCCGACGCGGCGAGGACACGTCGCGCCGGTCATCGGCATCGGTCGTCTCCCGAGGCCCTGCCAAAGACGACTCCACTGGCGCGCGACGCGTGACGCAGTACGCAAGCGTCATCGAAACGTCAACGCGCCTTCATGCCGGCGTCACTCGCCGGGCCGAGACTCGTGGTCGATGCGCGACGGAGCGATACCCCGCCCGCTCTTCGTTGCGGTGGTCACCGAGACCTATCCGCCCGAGGTGAACGGCGTGGCGCGAACGATCGGTGTGATGGTGCGCCTGCTGCGAGGACGCGCTCATCGCGTCGAGGTGATTCGTCCGCGGCAGGGACGCGGCGACGTGGCCGCACAGGATCAGACCTACGCCGAGCTACTGCGCCCGGGGCTGCCGATCCCGAAGTACGGCGAGCTTCGCCTCGGTTTGCCGGCGAAGCGCGCGCTGCTCGCACGCTGGCGCGAGGCGCGGCCCGACGTGGTGCAGGTCGTCACCGAAGGGCCGCTCGGATGGACCGCCGTCACGGCGGCGCGCAAGCTCGGGATCCCGGTGGTGTCGGAGTTCCACACCAACTTCCATACCTACAGCCGCCATTACGGCCTCGGCGCTCTCTCGGGCGCCGTCGCGAGCTACCTGCGCTCGCTCCACAATCGTTCCGACTGCACGCTCGTGCCCACCGACGAGCTGGCACAGACACTCGCTGCGGTCGGGTATCGCGAGCTGCGCGTCGTCGGCCGTGGCATCGACACCGAGCTCTTCTCCCCGGCGCGGCGCAGCGTGGCGCTCCGGGCGCGCTGGGGTTGTCTCGGCGATGAGCCGGTGGCGATCCACGTCGGCCGGCTCGCGCCGGAAAAGGGTCTCGACCTCTTCGTCGCTGCGGCGCTCGCCGCACGCCAGGCGGACCCGCGGACGCGCATCGTCCTGGTAGGCGATGGTCCGGCCGGGCGCGCGCTGCGGACCCGGCATCCGGATTTCGTCTATGCCGGCATGCGACACGGAACCGACCTCGCCGCGCACTACGCCTCCGCCGACCTGATGCTCTTCCCGAGCACCACCGAGACGTTCGGCAACGTGACCACCGAGGCGCTGGCGAGCGGCCTCGCGGTGTCCGCGTTCGACTACGCGGCCGCGCGGCAGCACATCCGGCACGAAGTGTCCGGCCTGCTTGCCGCGCCGGGCGACCGTCAGGCCTTCATCGCCAACGCGGCGCGGCTCGCCGCGCAACCCGCGCTGCGCACGCGCCTCGGCGCCGCTGCCGCAGCCGTCGGCGCAACGCTCTCATGGCATCGCATCGTCGACGAGCTCGAGCAGGTCTTCCGCGACCTCATCGACCGCCACAGGCGCCGGCCATCGCCTGCGCCCGGCATCGCCCCCCGGCCTGCGAGGAATGACCGTGCTGCGTCCTGACCACTCGCCCCGGCTGCGCGCCCTGCTCACCCTGGACGCCGCCGCGACCGCGCGCGCGAACCGGGCGATCGACGTGCGCGGCGTGCGCCCGCTCTTCCGCGCCGTGAGCCGACTCGGCGACGGTCTGCTCTGGTATGCGATGATGGCTGCAACGCTCGCCGTGCACGGCCGCGAGGGGCTGTTTCCGGTGCTGCACATGGTGCTCGTCGGCGTGCTCGGGCTCGTCATCTACCGGGTGCTGAAGACGCGCACCGCGCGGCCCCGGCCCTACGAGGTGCACGCAGCGATCCGCCTCGGCACGGACCCGCTCGACCCGTTCAGCTTTCCCTCGGGCCACACGCTGCACGCGGTCGCGTTCTCGATCCTCTTCGCTGCGTACTACCCGGTGACCGGGCCCTTCGTGCTCGCGTTCGCAGCGCTGGTCGCCGTCTCGCGCCTCGTGCTCGGCCTGCACTATCCGAGCGACGTGCTCGCCGGCGCCGCGATCGGCGCGACGCTCGCGCTCGGCTCGCTCGTGCTGCTGCCGCAATGAGGGCAGACGGCGCCGCGCGCTAAAGCACTGCCTCCACCCGCTCGACGATGGTCCGCAGCACCTTGACGCGTGCGAACTGCTTGTCCTCCGCCT
>Ga0114939_10002892_pt1 | contig 12351 bp, 4 predicted proteins | sample AshMeaCrysSpring_FD_87196 | JGI IMG/M metagenome (GOLD analysis project Ga0114939, IMG submission 87196) | Groundwater microbial communities from Big Spring, Nevada to study Microbial Dark Matter (Phase II) - Ash Meadows Crystal Spring | ecosystem: Environmental > Aquatic > Deep subsurface >... | reverse complement strand
GCACCGACATCTACTGGGCGCGGAGCCGCGTGGTCGAGTACCTGCAGGGCATCCGCGCGCAGCTGCCGGCCGGCGCCAACCCGACGATCGGGCCCGACGCCACGGGCGTGGGCTGGGTGTTCCAGTACGCGCTCGTGGACGAGAGCGGCCGGCACACGCTCGCCGACCTGCGCAGCTTCCAGGACTGGTCGCTGCGCTACTGGCTGGCGAGCGTGCCGGGCGTGGCCGAGGTGGCTGCCATCGGCGGCTTCGTCAAGCAGTACCAAGTGACGATCGACCCCAACCGTCTGGCCGCGTTCGGGCTCTCCCCGAAGGACCTCGTGATGGCGATCGAGGCCAGCAACCGAGACGTCGAGGGGCGCCTGCTCGAGTTCGCCGGGCGCGAGTACATGGTGCGCGGGCGCGGCTATCTCAAGTCGGTGGCCGACATCGAGGAGATCGTGGTGGGCGTCGCGCGCGGCACGCCGATCCGCGTGCGCGAGGTGGCCACCGTGGGGCTGGGGCCGGACATCCGGCGCGGCGTGGCCGATCTCGACGGCCGCGGCGAGGTGGTCGGCGGGATCGTCATCATGCGGTTCGGCGAGAACGCGCTCGCGGTGATCGACCGCGTGAAGGCCCGGATCGAGGAGGTGAAGCCGGCGCTGCCCTCCGGGGTGCGGATCATCACCACCTACGACCGGTCAGGCCTCATCCGCGACTCGATCGCCACGCTGCGCACGACGCTGTTCCAGGAAGTCGTCGTCGTCTCGGTGATGATCGTCGTCTTCCTGCTCCACGTCCGGTCGGCGCTCGTGCCGATCCTCTCGCTCCCCATCGCCGTGGTCGCGTCATTCGTGCCCATGTACTACCTGGGCGTGACCTCCAACATCATGTCGCTCGGCGGCATCGCGCTCGCGATTGGCGAACTGGTGGACACCTCGATCGTGATGGTGGACAACGCGCACCGGCGGCTCACCGAGCGCGCCGCGCGCGGCCCCGTGTCGCGGGCCGAGCAGCGGGCGGTGGTGGTGCACGCGGCCCAGCAGGTCGGACGGGCGCTCTTCTTCTCGCTGGCCATCATCATCGTCTCGTTCCTGCCGGTGTTCCTGCTCGAGGCCCAGGAGGGGCGCATGTTCCGGCCGCTCGCCTGGACGAAGACCTTCGCGATGATGTTCGCCACGCTGCTGGCCGTCACGCTCGTGCCGGTGCTGATGACGTTCTTCGTGGGCGGCCGCGGGCTGCGGCCCGAGTCGGCCAATCCGATCTCGCGGGGGCTCATGCGGCTCTACGAGCCCGTGCTGCGGCTCGCCCTCCGCTGGCGGTGGACGGCGCTGCTGCTCAACGCCGCCGTCGTGCCCGCCACGATCCCGCTGCTCCTCGTGATTGGCAGCGAGTTCATGCCGCCGCTCTACGAGGGGTCGCTGCTCTACATGCCCACGGCCCCGCCGGGGATGTCGATCACCGAGGGCGCGCGCGTCCTGCAGGTGCAGGACACGGTGACTCGGCAGTTCCCGGAGGTCGAGTCGGTGTTCGGCACGATCGGGCGGGCGACGACGGCCACCGACAACTCGCCGATGGGGATGGTGAACACGACGATCGTGCTCAAACCACGGGAGCAGTGGCGGCCGGGCATGACCGTCGAGAAGCTCCAGGCCGAGATGGACGCGGCGCTGCAGTTCGCCGGCTTCCCCAACACGTGGACCCAGCCGATCCGGAACCGCCTGGACATGCTCTTCACCGGCATCAAGACGCCGGTGGGCATCAAGATCCTCGGGCCCGACCTGCACGTGATCCAGGAACTCGGCAGCCGGATCGAGCGGATCCTCCAGGGCGTGCCGGAGACGCGCAGTGTGTACGCCGAGCGCGTCACCCAGGGGTACTTCACCGACATCAGGGTGCGGCGCGACGCCATCGCGCGCCACGGCCTCACCGTGGGCGACGTGCAGGACGTGATCCAGACCGCCGTCGGCGGCATGACGGTGACGCGCACGGTGGAGGGGCGCGAGCGCTACCCCGTGAGCCTGCGCTACGAGCGCGCCTTCCGCGACGACCTGCCGGCGCTGCGGCAGGTGCTGATCAAGGCGCCCTCGGGGGCGCAGGTCCCGCTCGGCCAGATCGCCGACATCGAGCTCGTCGAGGGCCCGGCGATGATCCGCGACGAGAACGGATTGCTCGCCGGCTACGTCTACGTGGACACCGCCACGCGCGACATCGGCGGCTACGTGGCGCGGGCCCGCGAGGCGGTCGCGCGCGGGCTCACGACGCCGGCCGGCTACACGCTGCAGTGGACGGGGCAGTTCGAGTACCAGGTGCGCGCCCGCGAACGGCTGCGCATCCTGGTACCCATCGTATTCTTCATCATCTTCGTCCTGCTGTTCATGGCGTTCCGGTCCGGCTCGGAGGCGGTGATCGTGATGCTGTCGGTGGTCTACGCCATGACGGGCGGCGTCGTCCTGCAGTGGCTGCTCGGCTACAACTTCTCGGTGGCCGTGTGGGTGGGCTACATCGCGCTCTACGGCGTCGCCGTGCAGACGGGGGTCGTGATGGTGGTGTACCTGCACGAGGCGCTCGACCGCCGGCTGCACGCCGGTGAGACGGTCACCGAGCCGGCGCTGTTGGAGGCCACGGTGGAAGGGTCGGTGCTGCGGCTGCGGCCGAAGATCATGACGGTCGGCACCACCCTCGTCTCGCTGGCGCCGGTCATGTGGGCCACCGGCGTCGGCGCCGACGTGATGAAGCCGATGGCCGCGCCGATCGTCGGGGGGATGATCACCTCCACCATCCACGTGCTCATCGTCACGCCCGTCGTCTTCTACCTGGTGAAGCGGCGGGCGCTGCGGCGCGGCCGGCTGGTGCCGTCGGGGATGTCGGATCTCGTGTGAGGCGACCCCGGGCCTGAAGGCCCGGGGCTCCGACAGGCGCGAAGGCCCGGGGCTCCGAAGGCTTTCGGAGCGGCGGCCCTTCAGGGCCGCCGTGGCCGGGGCTTGCCGGCCGCGGTCGGATTGCCGGATCGGGTTATTCTTGGCGCCGTGTCCCGCATCCTGACCGCCCGCCAGGAGGCCTGGCGCGGCGAGGCCCGTCAATCCCTCGCGGATCTGCGCGTCGCGCTCGCCCGGTTCGGCGCCGACGCGGAGGCCGAGCGGACCCTCGGCGAGACCGTCGCGCAGCTCGACGGCTTCTTCCTCCTCGTGGTCGTCGGCGAGTTCAACGCCGGCAAGAGCGCGTTCGTCAACACCCTCGTCGGGGCCGACGTGCTCCCCGAGGGCGTGACCCCGACGACGGCCCGGATCACGATCCTGCGGCACCGCGACGCGTCGGCGGACCCGCCGCCGCCGGCGGGCACGGTCCTCGTCGAGGCCGGCGCGGACCTGCTGCGCGAGCTGCACGTCGTGGACACCCCCGGCACCAACGCGATCGTGCGCGAGCACGAGATGCTCACCTCACGGTTCGTGCCGCGCGCCGACCTGGTGCTGTTCATCACCTCGGCCGACCGCCCGTTCACCGAGAGCGAGCGCGTCTTTCTCGAGCGCATCCGCGACTGGGGCAAGAAGGTCGTCCTCGTCATCAACAAGATCGACATCCTCGAGGGCGACCCCCAGGTGGACGAGATCGTGGGCTTCGTCACCGACAACGCCCGCGCGCTGCTCGGCGTGGCGCCGGCGGTGTTCCCGCTGAGCGTGCGGCTCGAGCGGCAGGGCCGGCGCGGGGACGCGGCCGCCGCGGCCGCCAGCCGGTTCGACGCCTTCGAGCGCTACCTGCACGACACGCTCGACGAAACCGAGCGCGTCCGGCTGAAGCTGCTCAGCCCGATCGGGGTGGGCCTGCGCCTGTGCAACGACCGGCTCACCGAGATCGGCACGCGCGTCGATCTGCTCGCCGGCGACGTCGCGCTGCTCGAGGACGTGGAACGCCAGCTCGCGCTCTACGCGGAGGACCTGCGCCGCGGGTTCGAGCCCCGGATGGCCGACATCGAGGCCAGTCTCACGGGCCTCGAGCGGCGCGGCCACGACTTCTTCGACGAGACGCTCCGGATCGGCCGCGTGTTCGACCTGCTCGACAAGGCGAAGATCCAGCGGCAGTTCGAGAAGGACGTGATCGCCGACACCCCGCGGGAGATCGAGCGCAAGGCCAACGACCTCGTGGACTGGCTCGTGGACGCCGACTTCCGGCAGTGGCAGGCAGTGACGCGCCACCTCGAGGCGCGCCGGCGCGAGTACGAGGGGCGCATCATCGACGGCGGCCGCGACACGTTCCTGCAGGACCGGGCCCGCCTCGTCGAGGACTTCGGCACCTCGGCCGAGCGCGTCGTCTCGACGTACGACCGCGAGCACGAGGCGCGGGAGATCGCCGAGGGCGCGCGCTCGGCCGTTGCCGCCTCCGCCGCCCTGGAGGCCGGCGCCGCGGGCCTTGGTGCCATCGTGACGCTCGCCGCCACCACGGCGGCCGGGGACGTGACCGGGCTGGCCATGGCGGGGGTCCTCGCGGCGGTGGGGTTCTTCGTCATCCCCTCGAAGCGGCGCCGGGCCAAGGACGACATGCGCCAGAAGGTGTCGGCGATGCGGGCGCGGCTCTCCGGGTCGCTCCGGGAGGAGTTCGCGCGCGCGCGGGACGCCAGCCTCGAGCGGATCCGGTCGGCGGTGGCGCCGTACTCCCGGTTCGTCCGGGCCGAGCGCGAGCGGCTGACGGTGGCCCGGGCCGAGTTCGAGGGCCTCCGGGACCGGCTCGCGGCCCTCAAGGCGACGGTCGAGCGGGAGTAGCCGGAGCACGACCCGCGGGCCGTGCGGGGCTTCGGGCGTCCGCCGAGGCCGCGGCACGAACCACGCCGAGACCCGCGGCACGAAGCCCGCCGAGGCCCGAGGCACCAGGCACGAGGCACTCCAGTCAGGGCCACCCCTACCGAACCCGCCCCCCGAATCCGAGACTCTTCTCGGGTAGGATCTGCCTGTGGAGCCCCGGCCGCTCCCTCCCCGGTGGCCGGGTGGAGGATTCCGTGACTCAAGCCAAGAAGCTCGCGATCCTGGTCGGCGGAGGCCCCGCCCCCGGGATCAACAGTGTGATCAGCGCCGCAACCATCCGCGCCCAGATCGAGGGCGTGGACGTCCTCGGCATCCGCGACGGGTTCGAGTGGATCATGGAGGGCAACATCGACCACATCACCCCGTTGTCGATCGCGAGCGTCAGCCGCATCTACTTCCGGGGCGGCTCCCACATCGGCATCTCGCGCGCCAACCCCACCAAGAACCCCCAGCACCTCGAGAACACCGTCATCTCGCTGCTCCGGCTCAACGTCTCGATGCTGATCACCATCGGCGGCGACGACACCGCGTTCTCGGCCATGAAGCTCGAGCAGAAGGCCGGCGGGCGCATCCGCGTCGTGCACGTGCCGAAGACGATCGACAACGACCTCGACCTGCCGCACTACGTCGACACCTTCGGCTACCAGACCGCCCGCCACTACGGCGTGGACATCGTCAAGAGCCTGATGGTTGACGCAAAAACCACATCGCGGTGGTACTTCGTGATCGCGATGGGGCGCAAGGCGGGCCACCTCGCGCTCGGGATCGGCAAGGCCGCCGGCGCGACGCTCACGCTCATCCCCGAGGAGTTCGAGGGGCAGCGCATCAAGCTGCGCTCGATCGTGGACACGCTCGTCGGCGCCATCATCAAGCGCCTCAGCTACGGGCGGCGCGACGGCGTCGCCATCATCGCCGAGGGCCTTGTGCTCGACCTCGACCCCGAGGACCTCGCGCAGGTGGAGGACGTGGAGCGGGACGCGCACGGCAACGTGCGAATCGCGGAGGTGAACATCGGCGAGATCCTGAAAGCCGAGGTCACCAAGCGGCTCAAGACCTTCGGCATCAAGAGCACGGTCGTCGCCAAGAACGTCGGCTACGAACTGCGGTGCGCCGACCCGGTGCCGTTCGACATGGAGTACACGCGCGACCTGGGCTACTGCGCGTCGAAGTACCTGCTGTCTGGCGGCAACGCCGTGATGATCTCCATGCAGGGCGGCCACTTCGTGCCGGTGCCCTTCGGCGAGATGATCGACGCCGAGACCGGCCGCGCGCGCATCCGGCTCGTGGACATCCACTCGACGCGGTACGCCATCGCGCGCCGCTACATGATCCGGCTCCGCCGCGACGACTTCGAGGATCCGCACGAGCTGGCCAAGTTCGCGGCCACCGCCGGCATGTCGTTGCAGCAGTTCCGCGACGAGTTCAGGATGCTCATCGACCGCGAGCCGCCGCCCCTGCAGATCGCGGTGCCGAACCACCCGCACGGGCTCCCGCCCGACCTGGTGCACCTCGCCGGGCCGGAGCACGAGATGGCCGTGCCCGACGTGGACGGCGAGGCCCCGCACGTGCCCGATCGCAGGAGCCGCAAGAAGTAGGGATGCCATGATCACCGCCGACCCCGCCCGCCGCGCCGCCCTGTTCGAGGAGGTCCGTCCGCTGATCGACCAGGGCACCCCGCCGGAGGACCGCGACCTGCTGCACGCCTTCGCGGCGGTGATCTTCCCGTCGGTTCCCGACGGGATCGTGTTCCACCTCGCGCCGGCCGAACTCGCCGTGCGCCTGCGCGCGTACTTCCGGTTCGTCGTGCGCGCGATGCCGCCAGAGCACCAGCTGTACCGCGGCCTGCCGGGCATCCACGTCCTCGTCCGCAACCCCGACCCCGACGAGGAGGCGGCCGGGGGCAGCGCCACCGGGCACCACTACGACATCACCATCGTCGAGACGCACACGCCCGACGCGCCCTTCATCTTCGAGAGCCTCAAGAACTTCTTCCAGCGGGAGGGGCTCCGCGTCTTCTCCGCCCTCCACCCGATGTTCACCGTGCGCCGCCAGTGGGAGCGCATCGCCTGGATCGGCGGGCCCGCGGAGGACGGGTCGCGGGAGCTGTTCTGCCAGTTCCGGATCGAGCGGATCGAGGCGCAGGAGCGGCTGCGGCGGATCGAGCACCAGGTGTACGCGCTGCTCAAGAGCGTCTTCCTCGCCGTCGAGGACCACCGGCAGATGCAGCACGGCGCGGTGGACCTGTCCGCACGCCTGCGCAGCCGGTCCGGCGACCCGGCCGAGGCCGACCAGGCGCACGCCTTCCTCGCCTGGCTGTTCGACGACAACTTCGTGCACCTCGGTGCGATGCACTACGCGCCCGGGCCCGACGGCGAGCTGCACGCCGCCCAGGACGGGGCGCTCGGCGTGTTCAAGGACCCGGCGCTGCTGCCGGTGGTGTTTCCCGGGCTGCAGGAGCGCCTCGCGGCGCACCTCGCCCCGCGCCCGGGCGACGACCGCGTGCTCGATTTCGACTACCCGGCGGGCGTCTCGGCCATCCATCACCTCGAGCCCGTGGACGACATCGTCCTGCGCGAATGGCGCCCGGACGGCACGCTCGGCGGTGCCACGCTCGTCCTCGGCCGCGTGGCCAAGAGCGCGTTCGCGGCCAGGGCGGAGGACGTCCCCACGCTGCGCGAGAAGCTCGCGTGGATGCACGACCACAGCGGGGCGCTGCCCAACAGCCACGCACACCGCGAGATGCGGGCGATCTTCAACTACTTCCCGAAGCGCGAGCTCTTCTACGCCGACGCCGCCTCGCTCCAGCGCACCATCGAGCAGATGGTGCACATGTCGAGCGACGAGGAGATCGCCGTCACGCTCCGCCAGGGCCGCGCCTACCAGGCCGTGCACATCGCCTTCTCGGACCTGCGCTACTCGCGGCGCGTCGAGGAGGAGCTGAAGGGCGCGCTCGCGGCGGCCTTCGGCCCGGTCACCTTCTCGGCGTGGGGCGACTGTGGCACGACCGGCGTGCTCGTCTACTACTTCGAACAGTCCACCCTGGAGCACGCGGTCGACGCCGACCGGGTCCGGGACCTCGCACGCGCGGCCATCACCACGTGGGAGGATCGGACGGCCCAGGCGCTCGAGGAGGCGTTCGGCCCGGTCGAGGGGCGGCGCCTGTTCAAGAAGTACGTCCGCGCCGAGACCCGCTCCGGCCTGTACCGGGAGTCCACGCGGCCCGAGGAGGTCCCCGAGGACCTGCGCGCCCTCGAGCTGCTCGAGGCCCGCCTCGAGATGACCGTCGTGCCGGTGAGCGCCGACTCGGCCATGCTGAAGCTCTACTCGCCGAAGCCGATCGGCCTGACGGACACGATCCGCACCCTGCAGCACTTCACCCTCGCCGTGGTGGACGAGCTGAACATCGCCCTCATCCTGCCCGAGGGGCGCAGGGGCTGGCTCTCGCGCATGCAGATCGAGGCCGAGCCCCGCGTCGTTGCGGCCCTGCACACCGGGGAACCGCTGCTGCTCGACGCGCTCCGGGTCCTCCAGGAGGAGCGCGCCACCGACTGCCCGCTCAACGGCCTGGTCCTGCTCGAGGGACTGACCTGGCGCGAGGTGGAGGTGCTGCGCACCTTCCGCAACCACCTGCTGCAGGTGCGGCCGCACTACAACGCCGATACCATCAACGCGGTGCTCATCCGCAACAGCGCCGTCGCGCACGCACTCTTCGGCCTGTTCTCCGCGCGACTCGACCCGAGACGCGAGGCCACGCGGACGCACGACCTCACCGAGGCGCAGTCGCACGTGCGGCGTGCCCTCAAGAACGTCGCGAGCCTCGTCGATGACGAGATCCTCCGGGCACTCGAGAACCTGGTGCTGGCGACGCTCCGCACCAACTACTTCCAGGCGCCGGAACGGCCGGTGATCGCCATCAAGGTGGACAGCGCCAAGGTGGAGGGCATGGTCTCGCCCCGCCCGATGGTCGAGGTCTACGTGCACTCGCCGCGGCTGCAGGGCATCCACCTGCGCGGCGGCAAGGTGGCGCGCGGCGGCATCCGCTGGAGCGACCGCCACGACGACTTCCGCACCGAGATCCTGGGCCTCATGAAGACCCAGATGGTGAAGAACTCCATCATCGTCCCGCTCGGGTCCAAGGGCGGGTTCGTGCTGAAGGGGAACGTGCCGCCCCGCCCGGCGCTCGACGCATACCTGATCGACCGCTATCGCCAGTTCATCTCCGGCCTGCTCGACGTCACCGACAACCTCGTGAACGGTGCCGTCGTCCACCCGCCGGAGGTGGTGCGGCACGACGGGGACGACCCGTACCTGGTGGTGGCCGCCGACAAGGGCACGGCGCACCTGTCGGACACGGCCAACCAGGTGTCGGCACAGTACGGGTTCTGGCTCGGCGACGCGTTCGCCTCCGGCGGCAGCGTCGGGTACGACCACAAGCGCGAGGGCATCACGGCGCGCGGCGCGTGGGAATGCGTGCGGCACCACTTCCGCAACCTCGGCGTGGACGTGCAGACCCAGCCGTTCACGATGGCGGGCATCGGCGACATGTCGGGGGACGTCTTCGGCAACGGCGTGCTCCGCAGCCGCACCACGCGCCTCGTGGCGGCCTTCGACCACCGGCACATCTTCATCGACCCGACGCCCGATCCGGAGACGAGCTTCGTGGAGCGCGAACGGCTGTTCAAGCTGCCGCGCTCGTCCTGGCGGGACTACGACGCCACGCTGATCAGCGCCGGCGGCGGCGTGTTCGACCGCTCGGCCAAGGCGATCCACGTCGGCCCCGAGATGAAGGCGCTGCTCGGCCTGGAGCAGGCGGAGGTGAGCGGCGAGGAGATGATCCGCCGCATCCTCACGGCACCGGTGGACCTGCTCTACAACGGTGGCATCGGCACCTACGTCAAGGCGTCCTTCGAGGACGACGGGCAGGTGGGCGACCGGGCCAACGATCGGGTGCGTGTGGACGGCAAGGACCTACGCGCCAGGGTCGTGGCCGAGGGCGGCAACCTCGGGCTCACCCAGGCGGGGCGCATCGAGTACTGGCTGCGTGGCGGGCTGATCAACACCGACGCCGTGGACAACTCGGGCGGCGTGGACATGTCCGACCACGAGGTGAACCTCAAGATCCTGCTCGACCATCTGGTGCGCACCGGGATCATCCCGTCGCGGCTGGCGCGCAACACGCTGCTCCGCGAGATGACCGACCAGGTGTCGGCGCTCGTGCTCGACGACAACGACCGCCAGGCACTCGCCTTGACGCTCGACGGGCGGCGCACGGCCGCGTCCTACGACGAGGCCGTGGCCTTCGTCGAGACGCTCGTCTCCTCCGGCATCGTCAACCGCCAGGACGATGCCCTGCCGACCCGGGAGGCGCTCCTCGAGAGCCCGGCACGCGAGCGGGGGCTGCCGCGGCCGGTGCTGGCGGTGCTGCTCGGACACGTGAAGAACTGGGCCTTCCGCGAGCTGCTCTCGACGAAGGTCGTAGAGGATCCGCTGGCGCGTCCCTTCCTCGACGCGTACTTCCCGCCGCGCCTGCGCGAGGAGTACGCGGGGCACTTCGCGGCGCACCCGCTGCGGCGCGAGATCATCGCAACGGCCGTGGTGAACGCGCTCGTCAACAGCCAGGGCATTGGGTTCCTGCACCGCGCGATGGCGGCCACGGGCACGTCGGTTGGCGGCGTGATCGAGGCCTGGCTGACGGCAGAGCGCACGATCGACGCCGCCGCGCTCCGCGGCCGGGTGCGGAGCGCGGGTTGGGCGGCGGCCGAGGAACACGCGGCGCTGCTCGACATCGGCGACGGGGTCGAGGCGGCGGTGCTCTCGTTGCTGGGCGGCACGACGTCGGGGCACGCGCCGGATCTCGACGCGCTGCGAGCCCGTCTCGGCGGCTGATGGACGCCGCGGCCTGGCCGGTACCCTGGTCCTGGCTGCTGGCGGCCGCCGTCGCGGCGTACGCGACCGCGTGCTTCGTGTTCATCACGCTCGAGAACCGGAGCCCGCGGTCCACCTTCTCCTGGTTCTTCCTCTTCCTGCTCGTCCCCGGGATCGGCCTCGTCATCTACGTGCTGTTCGGCCGCAGCTGGCGCGCGTTCGCGCGCGAGCACGACGCGCTGCTGCAGCTCGTGGACGGCGACCAGCGCCGCCAGCTCGAGGAATTCGCCGTCCGCCAGGAGGCCGACCTCGACGTGCTACGCGCGCAGGTACAGCCGGCCGCGCGAAAGCTGCTCACGCAGCTGTGGACCGGCGGCCGCGCGCCCCTGACGCTCAGCAACCGGATGGAGGTGCTGCAGGACGCGCGCGCCTTCTATCCGCGCCTCATGGAGGACATCGACGCGGCGCGGCACTCCGTCCATCTGTGCTTCTACGAGTGGGCCGCGGACCCCTACACCGAGTCGGTGAAGGCACGGCTGCTCGAGCGCGTGCGGGAGGGCGTGCGGGTGCGGATCCTGTACGATCCCGTCGGCAGCCTCTCGATGCTGTCGCGCCGCTACGTGCGCGAGATGAACGCCGGCGGCGCCGTGATGCGCCCCTACTCGCCGCTCGTGCGGCTGCAGACCATCAGCTACCGGAACCACCGCAAGATCGCGGTCATCGACGGCAACGCCGCGTACATCGGCGGCCTGAACATGACCCAGAAGCACCTGACGGGACCCCAGGGCTTCACCGGCTGGCGCGACACCCAGGCGCGCGTGGAGGGCGAGGCCGCGCGGTTGCTGCAGGGGAGCTTCGCCATGCAGTGGTTCGCCACGACGGGGGAGGACCTGATCGAGCCGGAGTACTTCCCGCCGCTCGCCGGCCGGCTGGGGCGGCTGCCGATCCAGGTGGTGACCTCCGGGCCCGACCGCGAGTGGCACGTGATGCGGCAGCTCTACTTCACGCTCATCACCTCGGCCGAGCGGACCGTCTACATCCAGTCCCCGTTCTTCATCCTCGACGAGAGCCTCGCCGAGGCGCTGCGCTCGGCCGCCTTCTCGGGCGTGGACGTGCGTGTGATGATCGCCCCGCGCGGGGCGGAAGGGCAGCTGGCGTACCGGGCGGGGCGCACCTACGCCAACGAGATGTCGCACGCCGGCGTGCGCGTGTACGAGTACCAGGGCGCGTACTTCCACCCCAAGACCGTCTGCATCGACTCGGCCATCTGCGTCGTCGGCTCGGTGAACCTCGACATCCGCAGCTTCAGCATCAACTACGAGTCGGCGCTGGTCGTCTACGACGAGGGCGTGACGCGGCAGCTCGAGGCGGTGTTCGAGGCCGACCAGGCGCAGTGCACCGTGTTCAGTGCCGACCGCTACGCCGCGCAGTCGGTGTTCACGCGGTTCGGCGACTCGCTGACGCGCCTGGCGTCACCGCTGCTGTAGCGGGGACAGTGGGGCCCCGGGGAGTCAGCCCCCGGGGGACGCGGGCTCTTCGTGGTTTCACAGAGCACCAAGCCCGAAGCCCCCCGAGGCCCGACGCACGAGGCCCGAGGCACCACGGCGATCAGAAGATCCAGTTCACCCCCGCGAAGAACTGGATGTAAGAGCCGCTCACGTCCTCGAGCCAGGGCTCCTTGTCGTCGTAGTCGCTGTACTCGACCATCGTG
>Ga0114939_10002891_pt1 | contig 12352 bp, 8 predicted proteins | sample AshMeaCrysSpring_FD_87196 | JGI IMG/M metagenome (GOLD analysis project Ga0114939, IMG submission 87196) | Groundwater microbial communities from Big Spring, Nevada to study Microbial Dark Matter (Phase II) - Ash Meadows Crystal Spring | ecosystem: Environmental > Aquatic > Deep subsurface >... | reverse complement strand
TTTTGCTCCGTCTCTGTGTCCCGTTTTGCTCCGGTGCTGTCCCGCTTTGCTCCGGCCGCGACAGGGAAGATTCTGATTAAAGGCCTGTCCCTTTGTCATAACCATCGTCCAACAGCCGGATCAATTCCGGGTCATCTCACGACCGCCCACACCACAAGCACCCCAGTGGCCCGACATCCTCGCGGAATACCGTCTTTAAGCAGACTGAAAGATCGGGAATTCTTGTCCACTTTTGCTCAGATAAATAAATCCACTTTTGCTCAGTCGCCGACAGCTGCCAAAAACAATCTTGGCAAGGCGGCTTGAAGAGCTACGGTCGCGACTAATGAAAACCGTTGTGAATTCTCCCGGTCCCGCCCGATCTCGGCGTTCAGCGGAGCATTCTTCCTCCTTTCAGCATTTCAGTTTTCAGCGTTTCAGCTTTACCAAGCCCCCCCTTTTCCCCGCCCTCCGGTCCTCAAATGAGCTTCCTCAAACACCTTCCCGTCAAAAGCAATTTTCTAGCAGCCAATCCCGGTAGGGCGGAACCGCCGTGGTCCGCCCTGACTACCTTCTTCCGCCGGAGGCTAATCTTCCGCTACCAAGGACTTCCCATTCCATGAAAAGCCTTTGACCGCCATCCGGCGGGAAAGTGAGCCCGCCACGGCGAGCGGTCCCTACCTCGGAAGGGCTGGCCCTCCGCCCATCGCCCAACCTCCATGACCAGTGATAAACACCTTGGATTCATCGACCAACTCCGGGGTGTCGCCATCCTTCTCGTGGCATTGGGACACATATTCGGCTACGCTGAGTCAAGATACCCGGCTCCCTTCGAATTGCTATACACCACGCCGGAACCCGGGGAGATCGCAGGGTTCCTGTTCACATCAATATTCTGCAACGGTTTCACAGGGGTGATGCTGTTCTTCGTGATCAGCGGATTCTGCATCCGCTGGTCCCATCTCCATGCGGAGTCCTTTTCGTTCAAGAATTTCTATCTGCGCAGGATCTTCCGTATCTATCCGGCCTATCTGGTGTGGCTCGTCATCTTCGCGGCAATTACTTCAGCCACGGCATGGGACATCGGAATCCACGCGCTTCTGCTCCACAATCTGTCAACGCGATCATTCGGTTCGATCAATCCGCCGTTCTGGAGCATCGCCCTGGAGTGGCAGATCTACCTGATCTATCCGGTGATCCTGTGGGTTTCCAAAAGGTTACGGCCCGGGATCGTGTTGTGCCTCACCGCAATGATCGGAATCGTTTCCGGGGTTTTCGGCACGCTCACCGTCCAGAACGCCTTTCGCTCCGAATTCCTGACCGTGATCGCCCAACTCCCGACATGGCTGCTGTTTCCTTGGATGCTCGGTTTTTATCAGGCGGAAAAGCTTCACTCCGGAAAAACCGTAAAACCCAAGGGATGGTGGCTGCCGGCCACGGCAGGCATCGCCATTCTGATCGAGGCTTGCCCGAAGATTCACGTGCTGCGGGTGGTGCCGTGGTCGCTGGTCGCGTGTCAATGGCTGCAATTCTGCTGCGCGCGTCCGGAACGATCCGCTTCGCGGTGGTTCAAACCCTTGGCGTTCATCGGGCTGATCAGTTATTCGATCTATCTGGGTCATGATATGGTGGCGCATTTCTACTCAACCCTCGAAAAGCACCTTGCCATTCCAAGTTCCAGCTTCCAGGGCGGCCTGCTTGCAACCCTTGTCTGCCTGCCGCTGTTTGTACTGATCGGCTGGTTGTCCTACCAACTCATCGAAAAGCCGGGCATCCGCATGGGCGGACTCCTCCAACGCGGCTGGTTGCAACGCGGTTCACTGGATTCCTCAGCGCCCACCCGCCCATAGATCCTGTCTAAAAAATGGCAGGGACCGTTCTCCGCAACGGTCCGGCGAATGAGGCACGAATGGAATCGACAATGAAACGCTTCATCGCTTCCGTTGGATTTCCGATGGCTTGCCATTCGTAGCTTCCCTTGTGGAAGCGAAGAATGGCGGGGGCGAGATCTTCGGCGGGCATGCAGTGGAAGCGGCCATCGGGGGTGAAGAGTCCGTCGGCGGCGAGGACGTGGAGGTGGGAGTGGAAGATGGCCGGAAGCGGTTTCCCGCTCCTCACATTTCCAGCATCAGCCGCGCCGGAGCTTCGAGGCACTCCTTGATGCGGATGAGGAAGGTGACTGCCTCCCTGCCATCGACGAGGCGGTGGTCGTAGCTGAGGGCGAGATACATCATCGGGCGGATGACGACCTGGCCGTCCACGGCGACGGGGCGCTGCTGGATGGCGTGCATGCCGAGGATGCCGCTCTGGGGCGGATTGAGGATGGGCGTGCTGAGCAGCGAGCCGTAGGTGCCTCCGTTGGAAATGCTGAACACGCCGCCCTGCAGGTCGTCGATGGTGATTTTGCCGTCCTTCGCCCTGGTGGCGTAGTCGAGGATGTCCTTTTCGATCCGGGCGAAGGATTTTTTGTCGGCATCTCGCAGGACGGGGACGACGAGGCCCTTATCGGTGCCGATCGCCACGCCGATGTCATGGAAGTGGTTTTCGATGATGTCGGCGCCCTCGATGCGGGCGTTGACGGAGGGAACATCCTTGAGCGCCTGGACGACGGCTTTGACGAAAAACGACATGAAGCCGAGTTTGACGCCGTGTTTTTTGACGAACTCGTCCTGCACGGCCTTGCGCAGTTCCATGACGGCGGACATGTCCACCTCGTTGAAAGTGGTCAGGATCGCGGCGGTCTGCTGGGCGTTGACGAGTTGCGTGGCGATCTTGCGGCGCAGCATCGACATCTTGCGCCGGGTGGTGCGGCCGTCGCTGGCGGGCGGCTGCGGCGGCTCCCCGGCGGGCGGCAACGGCGCTTCATGAGTGGGGGGAACGGGAGCCACTGGCACCGCCGAGCTGGCGGGTAGCGCGGCAGGCACGGGAGAGGCGGCTGGCGCGGGAAGCACGGGAGAGACGGCGGGCTGATGCGCGCTCTCCGCTTGAGCCTCGATTTTGGCAATCAGGGCACCGATGAGGACTTCCTCACCTTCCGGAACCAGGATTTCAAGAACGCCGTCGCTCGCGGCTTCGAGTTCGTTGGAAACCTTGTCGGTTTCCAGAGTCACGAGAACCTCGCCCTTGCGGACGGAGTCGCCGTTCTTCTTGTGCCAGCGGGCGACGTTGGCGGAGGTGACGGATTCGCCGGAGGCGGGGACTTTGACGTCGGTGGTCATGGCGGAAAGGGTGGGATTGGTGTGGATCAAACGTCGTAGGCCTGCTCAAGAAGCGCCTTCTGCTCGCGATAATGCATCGCCTTGGAACCGGCTGCGGGACTGGAAGCCGCGTCGCGCCCGGCGTAGCGGACCTTCGCGCCGACGCAGCGTTCGAGACGCGGCCGGATGTAGGACCATGCGCCCATATTGAGCGGCTCCTCCTGGCACCAGACGAAGCGCGAGGCGTTCGGATACTGGCTGGCGATGGCCTCCACCATCTCGCGGTGGAAGGGATAGAGCTGCTCGATGCGGATGACCGCCGTGTCAGCGACGCCCTTTTCCTGGCGGTGGGCCATGAGGTCGTAAAACACCTTGCCGGTGCAGAAAACCACCCGGTTGACGGCGGCGGCGTTTGCGAATTCCCCGGGATCCGGCAGCACTTCCTGGAAACAATTGCCTTCGAGGAAGTCCTCCTCGCGGGAAACCGCCTCCGGCCTTCCTAACAGACTCTTCGGCGTCATCAGCACCAGCGGCTTGCGGAAGTCGCGGTGTTTCTGGCGGCGCAGCGCGTGGAAATACTGGGCCGGCGTGGTCAAGTTGCCGACGATCATGTTGTTGTCGGCGCAGAGTTGCAGAAAGCGTTCCAGGCGCGCGCTGGAATGCTCCGGCCCCATGCCTTCGTAGCCGTGCGGCAGCAGCATCACAAGGTCCGTCGGGATCTGCCACTTGGACTCGGAGGAGGAAATGAACTGGTCGATGATGACCTGCGCGCCGTTGGAAAAATCGCCGAACTGCGCCTCCCACAGCGTCAGCATTTTCGGATAGGCGAGCGAGTAGCCGTAATCGAAGCCAAGCACCGCGAATTCCGAGAGCAGCGAGTTGTGGACGCAGAATTTCGCCTGGTCCGGCGCGAGGTGCTCGAGCGGGATGAACTTCCCGGTCGTCTCGAAATCATGGAGCACGACGTGGCGCTGCGAGAAGGTGCCGCGCCCGACGTCCTGGCCGGACAAGCGCACCGGCGCGCCATCCAGCAACAGCGAGCCGAAGGCCAGCGATTCGGCGAAGGCCCAGTCGATCGGGCCGCCGTTGCGCAGCGCCTCGACGCGCCGCGGGATGAAGCGTTTCGCAAGCGTCGGATTCAGATGAAACTCGTCGGGCACGCTCGTCAGCACGCCGCCGATGTGCTGGAGTCTGTCGCGCCCGATGCCGGTGGCCACCGGCGCGTGGGAGTATTCCGGCTGGATGACACCGGTCGATCCACTGAAGGCCGTGCGGTCGCCCGCTTGCTGGAGCGCGAGCATTTTCTGATAGCCCTCCTCCAGTTTGTCCCAGATCGCCTTTTCCAAAGCATCGGCACCCTCGCTGGAAATGACGCCTTCCCCGACGAGCCGTTGTTTGTAGAGGCTTCCGAAAGTCGGCCGCTCGGCGATCCTGCGGGCGATCAGGGGCTGGGTGAACGCCGCCTGGTCCGCCTCGTTGTGGCCCTGGCGGCGGTAGCAATACATGTCGATGACGATGTCGCGCGCGAACTTCTGGCGGAACTCGATGGCGAAGAGCGCGGCGCGGTAGAGTTCCATCGGCTCCTCGCCGTTGACGTGGAGGATGGGCGCCTCGATCATCTTTGCGACATCGGTGGCATAAGCCGAGGAGCGCGCGTCGGCCGGAACGGTGGTGAAACCGATCTGGTTGTTGATGATGATGTGGATGGTGCCGCCGGTGCGGTAGCCGGGAAGCTGGGAGAGGTTGAGCACCTCCGCCACCGAGCCCTGGCCCGCGAAAGCGGCGTCGCCGTGCAGCAGGATGGGCAGCACCTGCGAGCGGTCGATCTCGCCGCCCGTCATCTCGCTGAGGATGCGCTGGCGGGCGCGCGCCTTGCCCTCCACGACCGCGTTGACGGCCTCCAGGTGGCTGGGATTCGCGGCGAGGCTCACGCGCACGCTGCCGTCCGAAAGCTCGCGCACGCTTTCATAGCCGAGATGATATTTCACATCGCCATCGCCGGCCACCAGATCGGGCTCGTAGTTCGGCGTGAACTCATGGAGCACGGTGGTCAGGGACTTTCTGACGAAATTCGCCAGCACGCACATCCGGCCGCGGTGGGACATGCCCATTTCGATTTCGCGCACGCCGTGGGAAGGGCAGGCTTCGAGGATGGCGTTGAGCAGGATCATCGCGCCCTCGCCTCCCTCGTTGGAGAAGCGCTTCTCGCCGAGGAACCGCTTGCCCAGGAAATTCTCGAAAATCTCCGCCTCCAGCACCCAGCGCAGTGCGTTGAGCTTGCGCTCCGCCGGGCCTTCCGGACGCGCCGCCTGCGACTCGATCCGCTCGCGCAGCCAGTGCCGCACCGGCGTATGGTGGATGTGCATGAACTCGAAGCCGATCTTTCCCGAGTAGGTCGCCTCCAGCACCGCGAGCATGTCGCGCAGCGTCATGCGCTCGCCATGGCGGAAATACGCGTTCCACGCCACGCGCTCGAGATCCGCCTCGCTGAGACCGAACTGATCGAGGTTGAGCCGCGGGTTGCGCTCCGGCCGGTCTTCCAGCGGATTGATGTGCGCCTGGGTGTGGCCCAGCGTGCGGTAGTTGTAAATGAGCGCGACCACCCGCCCGAAAAACACCAGGTCGGCATCCGAGCACGCCCCGCCCGTCGGGTTGGCAACCGCAGCGGCTTCCTCCCTGCGTTTCGGCTGCGCGCAGCCGAGTTCGAAGCCCTCGAAAAACGCCGACCAAGTTTCCTCCACCGAGCGCGGATCCACGCACCATTGGGCGTGCTTCGCCTCCAACAAGTCCGCGTTCTGCCGCGCCGAAACCGATGAGTTCATGGTGAGTGGATGGGAAATCGTGTGGCGGCCCCGCGAATTTCACGCTTGGCCCGCCGCGGGGAGGCATTCATTAAGGGCGGCATCCCGCCGCGTCAACCGCGCAAGCGGGGGAATTTCCCGCCTCCCGGCGGCTAACGAGCGCCATGATCGAAGTCCACCAGCTCACCAAACGCTACGCCCGCCACGCCGCCGTGCGCGATGTCTCGTTTTCCGTCCAGCGCGGTGAAATCGTCGGCTTTCTCGGCCCGAACGGCGCCGGCAAGACCACCACCCTGCGCATGCTCACCGGCTACCTGCCGCCCACCTCGGGCAGCGCCCGCATCGCCGGATTCGACATCTTCCGCCAGTCCCTCCAGGCCCGCGGCAAAATCGGCTACATGCCGGAAAACGTCCCGTTGTATGAAGACATGCGCGTCCGCGAATACCTGAAATTCCGCGCCCAGCTCAAGGGACTTTCCGGCGCGAACACCCGCAGCCGCGTCGGCGCCGTGCTCGATACCTGCGGCCTCCAGTCGGTGCGCCGCAAGATGATCAAGACGCTTTCCAAAGGCTTCCGCCAGCGCGTCGGTCTGGCGGACGCGCTCGTTCACGATCCCGAGCTGCTCATTCTCGACGAGCCGACCAACGGGCTCGACCCCAACCAAATCCGCCAGATCCGCGAACTCATCCGCCAGCTCGGCGAGTCCCACACCCTGCTCATTTCCACCCACATCCTCCACGAGGTGGAAATGACCTGCAACCGCGTCATCATCATCGACAACGGCAAAATCAAAGCCAGCGACACGCCGGCCAACCTCACCCGGCAAATGCGCGCCGCCGGCCGCATCCAGGTGGAAATCCACGCCGATCCCGAAGTCGCGGCCGCCGCCATCAACCGCCTCGAACACGTCAAGAAAGTCACCCCGGAAACGCTGGATGACGGCTGGACCCGCCTCACCGTGTGGGTCGATTCCGGCACCGATGCCCGCGAAAACATCGCCCGGCTCGCCGCCCAATACGGCTGGCCGCTGCGCTCGCTCTTCCGCCACCTTGCCACGCTGGAGGACGTCTTCGTGGAACTCACGCGCAAGGATTGAGCCCGGAATCAACCGTCCGATTCCGCCAGCATCCGCTCGATGCGCTTTTCGGAAACCTTGCCGACGCAGGGCACGTCCGGCGCGAAGAGCGAGACGCGGAATTCCTCCAACGCCCAACCAAGCGGCCACAGCGCGGGGTCTTGCGGATTCGCCGTCCAGCGCCGGAACCACGGCACCCACAACCGCCGCAGTCGCTCCATTTTCTCCAGATCCTTGATGATCGGCAGCGAGGAAATCCGCCCCAGCCGCGAGCGGACCGCCCGCAGACGGCGCGGATAGTCGCACAGCCCGGAGAAGCCCGCGCGCCACGCGAAACGCTGGCGAAAGAGCCAGGCGAGTTGCTCGTCGAGGTCATCCGCGATTTCGCCGAGATTGCGGTCCTTGCGGTGGCGGGCCAGCCACTCGCGGATGTCGGGCAGGATTTCCAGCACTTCATCAAGGCTCTTGCCGACCACCACCGCCGCTTCATACCAGCGTCCCCGCGCCCGCTCCGCCAGTGCGCGGAAATCATCCGGAGATTTCGGAAACGCGCCGCCGGCCGCGCCTTCCGCAGCCAGCAGAATCAGATCGTTCAACGGCGTGCCGCCGGTGCCCAGACGCGGCAGCTCGACCTTCGCCATCATGCCTAACGGAAATTTCTTCCGCAGATGATCGACCTGCGCGGGATGGGCCAGCCATAACAACCGCGCGCCGCCCGCGCGGTGGGATTCCGCCGCTTCGGCCGCGCTTGTGAAGGCGCGCACGCCGACGCTATCGCCCTCGTCCACCAGCGCGGGAAACGCCGGGCCGCCGGGAGTTTCCACCCGCTCCGGCAGGCTCTCGCCATCCCACGAGCTGATGCCGCTGCGCTCGATGCCCGCATTGGCCGCCGCTTCGAAACGCACGCGCATCCTGTCGGCGAGCCGGAGCTTCAGCACCGCTATATCCTCGCCCATCGCGAGTTCGTTGCCATCGTCATCGCCAACCCGGATCTTGGTCACCAGATGCGGCGGCAGCTTTGTGCAATCATAGGCATCCACCGGCACCACGGCTCCGGTGCGCTCCTTGACATGGTCCGACAGCGCGCGGAGAAGCGGAGCGTCTTTCGGCGCGTGGCACCACAACTCCGCGAAGCCATCGGCGACTTGCGAGATCGGCTGGCAAACGCGGCGGTAGTCCTTGGGCAGCGAGCGCAGCAGGATCTCGGCGCGCTCGCGCAGGTTGCCATCCACTCCCCAGCCCGGCAGCCACGGCGGCAGCTTCGGCAGTTGATCGACATGCACGCCGAGCGTCACGCCGTCATCGCGCTCGCCGGCGGCGGCATGATAGGAAACCGGATACTCTGCGCCCTCATGGGTGAGCGTGTCCGGAAACAAATCGAGTCCGATCGAATCGAGATCCTCATCCAGCACATCAGCGAGCGAGAGCGTCAGGGCATTCTCGTGATCCGCCAGCCACTTGTGAAACGCCGCCGCCGTGTGGATGTCCTTCGGAATCCGCTCCTCGCAGAACCGCAGCACAGCCTCCTCGCTCCACAAGCCGCCCGGACGGCGCAGCTTATCCTCGATCGCTCCGATGGATTGGCGCATTTCGTCGAGTTCTTCGAGGAAGCGGCAGCGTTTCCGCAAACCGCCGCCTAACAGACCCTCGCGCAGAAACACCGCGCGGGCCACATTCGCATCCACCCTGCCGTAATGGACGCGCCGCCCGGCCACCACCGGCAGGCCGCCGCAGATCACGGTTTCCTTGCCGTAAACCGCGCCCTGTTTCTCATCCCAGTGCGCCTCGCCATAACGGCTGCGGCACAGGTGCGGCGCGACCTGCTCGACCCACCCGGGATCGATGCGCGCCACCCGCCGCGCCCATAGGCGGGTTGTTTCCACCAACTCCATTGCCACCACCCACTCGTGGCGTTTGGCGACGCCGAACAAACCGGAACCAGGAAACACGGCGAAAAAACCGCCCGAAGCACTGCGATACGCCTTGTTCTCGCGATCCCACAAACCGAACTGCCGCGGCACTCCGGCCAGCAGGCAGCGGTGGATGGCGGCGTAGGATTGCTCTTTGCCCAAGCCCGGAACCTTCGCCTTCCACTCCCGTTCTAACAAGTCCGACAACTCATCCGCCACGTTCGCCCATTCCATCACGCGGCGGGCGTTGAGAAACGCGGCGACACAATACTTGCGCAGCGCGTTGCGTTTCCATCGTCGATTGTCTTCGCGGAACTTCATCACATCGCGCCACAAGCGCAGGATGCCGATGAAGTCGCTTTCGCCGTCCTTCCATTGGGCATGCGCCGCGTCCGCCTCGCGGATCTTCTCCGCCGGGCGCTCGCGCGGATCGTTGCTTTCCAGCGCGGCGATGATCGGCAGCATTTCCGCAAGGCAGTGTTCCTTGCGCGCCTCAATGAGCATGCGGCCCAGACGCGGGTCCACCGGCAGGCGCGACATCTGGCGGCCGAAATCGGTTAGATGTTTGTCGCGGTCCAGCGCGCCCACCTCGCGCAGCGTGCGGTAGCCTTCCGAGACGGCCTTCGGCGCGGGCGGATCGAGAAACGGGAACTCGGATATCTCCGGCAAACCCAGCGCCTTCATCCGCAGGATCACGCCGGCCAGCGAGCTGCGGCGGATCTCAGGATCGGTGAATTCCGAGCGTTCGGTTAGATCATCCTCTTCGTAAAGCCGGATGCAGACGCCGTCTCGCACGCGGCCGCAGCGGCCCTTGCGCTGGCGCGCGCTGGCCTGGCTGACAGGCTCGATTTGCAGGCGCTGCACGCCGCGCCCCGGACTCCAGCGGTTGACGCGGGCGATGCCGGAATCGATCACGCAGGCGATGCGCGGAATGGTCAGCGAGGTTTCCGCCACGTTGGTGGCGAGGATGATGCGGCGCTGGTTGCCGGGATTGAACACGCGCTGCTGGTCGCCGAGGCCGAGCCTTGCGAAGAGCGGCAGCACTTCCGTTCCCGGATAACGGCGGCCGTCCAGCACGTCGGCGCACTCGCGGATCTCCCGCTCGCCGGGCAGGAACACCAGCACGTCGCCGCGCGGCTCGATGCCATTGAGCATGTCCACCGCGCGCGCCACGTGCTGCGGCAGATCCTCGTCATCCATCGGCGGCAGGAAAAATTCCGCCACCGGAAACATCCGGCCCGGTGCCTCGATCACCGGCGCCGGCTCCCCGTTCATCGCGAAAAACGCCGCGAATGATCCCGCGTCGAGCGTGGCTGAGGAAATGACCACTTTCAGATCATCGCGTTTCTCCAGCAGCCGCTTGAGCCAGCCTAACAGGAAGTCGATGTTCAATGATCGCTCGTGCGCCTCATCGAGGATCAGCACCTGATACTGCCGCAGTTCCGGATCGCCCTGTGTTTCCGCCAGCAGGATGCCGTCGGTCATGAACTTGATGCGCGTCTCGCGCGAAAGTTTCTCCTCAAAGCGCACCTGATAGCCGACGTATCCGCCGAGCGGCACGGCGAGTTCATCCGCCACACGTTTCGCCACACTGGCCGCCGCGATGCGCCGCGGCTGGGTGCAGCCGATGCGCCCGCCCTCCGGCCCCAAAGCCTCCGCCACCATCTTGGGGAGCTGCGTGGTTTTTCCGGAACCGGTGTCGCTCACCACCACCACGATGCGGTGTTTCCCGAGCGCGGCGAGGATTTCCTCCCGGTGCTCGACCACCGGCAGTTCCGCAGGATAGTTCCAGTTTCCGGAAAACGCCGTCATCCGGAAATCTCTTCATGCCCGGCACCGGGAAATTCTCGCAACATCACGGTCCGAACTTCCGCGGCCGACCCGCCGCTGGCAACCGCCGATTTCGGGTGGGGCCGCACCAGTTGCTCAAAACCGCGGAACAGCTTCGAGCCCTCCGGCGGCAGCAGTGGCAGCGGCGCGTCGTGATCGAGATGGCTGCGGCAGATGCGGAAAAAGTCTTCGGGAGTTTTCGCCCGGCGCATGTCGTGCTCGAAGGAGCCCTCCAGTCCGTGACTGATGTATGCCAGCGTCTTTTTCATGCGCTGGACGTGGGCGTTGGGGATGAACCTGCGCGACTCGCGGGCGAGTTCTCCGTAGAGCTCGATCACGTATTCGAGCAGATCGCGGTGGGTCGGCGCGGGTGGCGCGGTGCCTTCGAAAACGGCGGAAAGTTGTGCGAAAATCCACGGATTGCGGATCGCGCCGCGGCCGATCATGAGGCCGGCGGCGGTCGTTTTGGCGAGATAGGCCAGCCCGGTGGAAACATCCACCACATTGCCGTTGGCGATCACCGGGCAGGGCATTGTTTCCGCGGCCATCCTCACGCAGTCCGGACGCACCGGCGTCTCATAGAGATCCCTCACCGTGCGGGCGTGGATCGTCAGGCCGTCGAGACCGTGGCTGCGGAAAACCTCCAGCAGGCGCGGGAACTCCGCCTCGTCCGCATAACCGATGCGCGTCTTCACGGTGAAGCGGCCGGGGATCGCGGCGCGCAGCGCCTCCAGCAGACGGTGGATTTCCGCCGGTTCGCGCAGCAGGCCGCCGCCGGCGTTCTTGCGGCAGACGATGGGCGCGGGGCAGCCGAGATTGAGGTCGATGCCCGCCACCGGCAATCCGGCGAGTTGTTTTGCGGTGCGGACGAGGCTTGCCAGGTCGCGCCCGATCATCTGCGCGAAAACCGGTTTTCCCGTCTGATTTTCGAGAATCGAGCGGAGGATGTACGGATGGGGCGCCGAGTCCGGATGCACGCGGAAATACTCGGTCACGAACCAGTCCGGCGCGCCGCGCCGCGCGATCACGCGCATGAACGGCAGGTCCGTCACGTCCTGCATCGGGGCCAGCACCAGCGCGGGCCGGCCGCATGGAAGAAGATCGCGCATCAAGAAATACCGTTGACAACACGCTTCTCCGCATGAGGCTTTGAATCGGTTGAACAACACCGGAAACTGAAGTGGAAAGCGACTTGTTGCACACCGAAAAAATTCTCGCGGATCGGAAAGTCTTTTTCCTCGATCTGAAACGCAACGCCCGCGGCATGGTCGTCAAGATCACCGAAGACGTTGGCGGCAACCGCGACACGATCATGGTGCCCGCGGAAATCCTCGGCGACTTCATCGCCGCGCTCGGCGACATCAAAGCGACCGCCGACGATCAGGATTGAACCCCGTTGCGGCGGGCCAGCGCGACCAGGACGGCCTTCTGGACGTGCAGCCGGTTTTCCGCCTCCAGGAAGATGGTGTCGGCGTGGAGTTCGAGGATTTCCCCGCTGATTTCCTTGCCGCGGTATGCGGGCAGGCAATGCAGCACGATGTGGTCCGGCGCGGCGGCGG
>Ga0114939_10002890_pt1 | contig 12353 bp, 23 predicted proteins | sample AshMeaCrysSpring_FD_87196 | JGI IMG/M metagenome (GOLD analysis project Ga0114939, IMG submission 87196) | Groundwater microbial communities from Big Spring, Nevada to study Microbial Dark Matter (Phase II) - Ash Meadows Crystal Spring | ecosystem: Environmental > Aquatic > Deep subsurface >... | reverse complement strand
GGTGCCTGGTGGTATGTGGCTAGAACGGGGGGTCGTCCGTGGTGCCGTTGTCCGCCCACGGGTCGGACCTGGCGGGCTTCGGCTCGGACTTCTTCGGGCCGTCGGCGCGGCGGATGGTGCTCGTCACGAACATCAGGGAGTGCCCGATGTCGGTGACATCCATCTCCATGACGGTGCGCTTCTCGCCCTGCTTCGTCTCGTAGGACCGCTGCCTGATGGCGCCTGTGGCGATGACGCGGTGGCCCTTGCTCATGGACTCGGCGACGTTCTCTGCCAGCCGCCGCCATGCGGTGCACTGCATGAACAGTGTGTCGCCGTCCTCCCACGCGCCGTTCTTGTAGGTGCGCGGAGTGGATGCGATGGTGAACGACACCAGCGGTGCCCCGGATGCCGTGAAGCGCAACTCCGGGTCTGTGGTCAGGTTGCCGACGATGGTGATGCTGGTTTCTCCGGACATCAGATGACCGCCTGGCTGGTGGCGAAGGCGATGAAGGTGGCGCGGTCGAAGTTCCTGGCACCGAACCTGTCGTCCTGCATGGCGTCTGCGAAGTCGGAGGCGAGCGCGGCGCGCTGCTCCTTGTCGATCACCGGGCTGTCCCGTAGGACGATAGCCAGTGCGACGTAGTGCTTTCTGGACATCTGCATCTGTCGTTCTCCTAGCGTGTCTGGATGGACTTGCTCGGACGAGTGGCCCTGCTTGTTGTTTCAGACCTGAATCAGCCGTAGACGATCTCCGAGAGGCACGCCTGCTGCGCGATCATGTCCGCTGCGTCGGGGTCAAGGTCGCCTGGGTCCATGAGCGCAGCGTGGATGCTGGCGTGCCGCTGGAGTTCCGCTGCCGCGTCGGCGATCTGCTGCCAGGTCGCCACGCGCTTGTCCCCGTCGATTGTGGTGACAGAGAGGCCGGTCTGACTCCACTCCCACGCATCTGCCCAGTAGTAGATGCCCAGGTTGGCCGACTCCCTGAACTGCTCCCACCACATCGAGTCGAGTGTGTGCGTGATGGTGACTGTGATATCCATGTCTCTCCCTCCTATCTGACCAGTGCGCGAATCTTGTCCGTGACGACCAGCGGAGTGTCGTCCGGTCCCCGCAGGTGCGGGTGGATGTAGATGTAGTCCCACCACCGCTCGTCACCCGAGCCGTACCACTGCCTCCGGTAGTACCCGTCCACGAGGATGCGGTGGTCGAGCACCCACGTCCGCTCCCCGTGCCCGTGGTACTCCCGGCTCCGCAACTCGATCACCGTGACGTGCCGGTCGCCTCGCAGGTGCTTCTCGGCCAGCCTGCGGGACCGCTTGTCCGGCCGCTCCGGGCGCAACTCCACGATGGTCTGCCGCATCAGCCGCCACACCACCGTCAGGAACAGCGCCTCCGTGGCGGGCCGGTACTCCGGGTGCAGGTCGTCGGCGGTCATGCCGTCGTCGGCGATCATCCATGTCACCGAGTCGCCGTCCTGCGTGACGGTGACCTCGACCTCCGGGGGGATGGGCCGTTGGCCGCGCATCTGCAAGGTACGCGGCAGCGGCTCACCGAACCGGATGGTCACCATGTGCCACGGCGTCAGACGGGGCAAGACCGCTGACGCCTGCTTGTCCCAGCCCTTGCCCTCGGCCCACGCGGCGTTCAGCGGGTCGTACTTGTCGGCCATGAGCCACACGACCACCCCTCCGCCGAACACGGACCAGAGGACGGCGTTCACGGCCAGCAACTTGCCCCTCAGGTCGATGATCCGCAGCGGCGACGGCAGCCACAGGAACCCCTGTGGCGACATCGGGGACTCCTTGCGGACCACCGCGTCCTCGGGCAACTGCTCCATCGCCCCGACGGCCAGCCGCATCATGTCGGGGCCGACGTAGTAGGTTCGGGCTGCCTCCGTCCACAGACGGAGGTCGCGCATCACCCGCTCGGTGTCCCAGGACGCCGGGATGATCGGGTTGCCGACATCGCAGCGCTGCATGGACGGCACCATCTCCGCCATGAACCGCTCGTAGACGCTGCCGTCCAACTCCTGGCGCAACTGCGCCTGCATCGCCAGGGCGTCCGAGGCTGGCATCAATCCCACCCCCGGCATCCGTCGTAGTGGTTGCCGTAGCCGTCGCGGTCGGGCGTGGCGTCGGCGAACGCCACCGGCGTCGTGGCGACGCGCTTGCAGTAGGCGCACCGGTACCCGTTCGGGCTGTCCGGCTGCGGGTCCATCGGTGCCTCCGCTCCACGCCCCAGCCCGGCGCAGATCACGCACACCGCGCGCCTGGACCCGTCGGCGAGCGCCTCAACGGCGTTGGCGACGTGCCCGCAGGCCATCACCGTCTGGTTCAGGACGGCTTCCACTCAGACCACCCACCCGATCACGGCGAGCACGAGCAGCAGCAGCAGCGCGACGAGCGCGTTCGCCAACTGCTTCTCGCGGTGCAGCAGCAGACCCACGGTGAGGTCGCTGTCGGGGTGTCGGCACGGCGCGGTGCCGCACATGGTGCAGAAGTCGGCCCGCTCGGCGGGCATCAGGGTGCTCATCGGTTGCTCCTGTCGTTGTCGGGGACGCGCACCCAGCGGCGCGCGCCCGTCTCGGGGTGAAGGGCGTCCCAGCCGAACCGCCACTGCACGAGTGCTTCTCCCGTGCCGCATTCGCTGCACACGATGGTCGCGTTGTCCCACCGGGACAGCGCGCCGGGGCGGGGGAAGCCGGGATCGGTGCGCGCCTCGTCTGCGGGGCCTCCGCAGCGGGGGCACGTGCGGGGCGTCACAGCGTCACCCCGGTCCGGAACCACGTGTCCAGCATCTTCGCGCTGGACGCCGCCATGTCCGGCACCCACGTGTCGGGGTCGCGGCTGGTGTAGGAGTGCGCGGCGATGGGCAGCGCGGTGATGACGTGCCGCTCGTAGGCGAGCGTCCACCCGGTACTGCCCCACACGAACACCTGACCCTTCGACTGGAAGTCGAAGGCGTTGCGCCGGATGCGTACCCGTACGCGGCTCGTGACCGTGCCGTAGTTGCTGATCGACGCGATCACGTCGCAGTGCAGCGACTGGCTGCTGCTGTCCTGCCACACCTCAGCGGTGAGGGTGCGGAACTTCGGATGCTCGTCGTCCCACAGGTCAGAGACGTCGGGCACCCACGTGTGGGAGTGGGTGGGGATGACCCCGATCTTGTTCACCTGGCTCATCAGAGGATCACCTCCAGGGCGCGGACGTACTCGGCGCGGCTATCGGCGAGCCGCCGCTTGACGATGCGGGTGATGTTGGCAGCGGGGCTCTTGCCGTTGACGGCGTTGGTCTTGAGCCCGATCCTGCCTTGCACGTCGTACGGGGTGATGGGCCTCGGCGACCCATCAGCGGCGACGAGCAAGGTGTTTCCGGTTAGGGCCTCGTAGACGTGGATGGCGGCGTACACCTCGTCGGCGTTGCGCTCGGTGATCTGGCCGTACCCGAGGGGTACGGAGTACCAGATCAGGGCGTCGGTGACGCCCCGCTCGTCCTTGGTGTTGATCCAGTCGGGGCATTCGCTGATGTCCCAGGTGAGTGCCACGGTGTCTCCTTTCAGGTCTGAAACGGTGGTGTCGGCGGTCGGAGTGACCTTTCGACTGGTGTGCCACCAGTCTACCGGCTGTCAACGTTTATGTCAAGCCAGTGTCTGTGAGGCCAACCTGGCGGACCCCCACCGGTCAATGAGGGTCCGCCCCGCTGGCCCTACCCCTTCCTGCGCTTGCGCCGCCCGACCTTCACGTACCGAGCGGTCGTCGTGTCCTTCACGATGGGCGCGTACCCGAGCGACTCCAACTTCTCGGCCATCGCCTCACAGTCGAGCACCTGCTTCGGGCTGCCACCGGCCATGTGCACCGTCAACTCGTACTCCGGGTCGTGCGGGTCCGGCACGTCCACGTCCAGCCCGGACAGGAACGGCTTGATGTCGTCGCTGGCGTCGTACGCCTTCTTGCCCTGCTGCCGCAGCGTCAAGTACTCGCTGGCAAGGTTGGCGATGGCAGCCGCGTCCTCGGGGTCCATCGTCGCCGACTGCGGCGTCCCGTCCCCCGTGACCGGCTGCGGCCAGCACACCGACAGGAACGAGCAGTGATCGCACGGCATCCCCCGTCCCGGACCCTTCCCCTCGCGGGGGAACTGCGCTGCCACGCCGAGCGGGTCGATGGAGTCGCCGTGCGCGAGAACCGTCGTCGCCGCCGCCGTCAGCGCGGCGTGACGCTCCGCGATCCTGTCCACGAGCGCCCGACCCACATCCGGGTCGGCTGGCCGCTCGTACTCGCAGTGCTCGCCCGTCTCACGGTTCAGCGCCAGCACGCGCAACGTCCAGTCGCCGCCGTGCTGCTCCCGCAGCCCCAGCGCGTACACCTCCAACTGCTGCCAGTAGTGCTCGTACACGCCGTTGCGGCCCCACGCCTCGTACACGCTGCCACGCGCCGTCTTGAGGTCCGTGACGACACGGTTCACGTAGTCCACGTCGTCGGCCTCGCCGGGACGGGGCAGACCGGTGGGCTGCACCGTCACGTCGGCGGCACGCTCGGCGGGGTCGTAGCGGGAGCCGATGAGCGCGGAGTAGCCCAGGTGCATGAGCGTGCCCAGGTCTGCGGCGCTGGTGCTACGCACGTCGCTGGGCTGCACGTCCAGGTACTCGTACGCGGCCTGCCGGTAGCACTTGCTCACCGAGGACGGGCCGAGCGCGCTCCGCGCACCGTGACCTGCCTGCCGGTCGTCCATGAAGTCCTGGTAGGTGTCGGGTGCGTCCATCACTGACCGGCCCCCTGGTGGTCGGCCGTGGCCCCTTCGACGGGTGCGCCGTCCACCTTCTCGGCCGCGTGGGTGCGGGCGTAGGCGACGACGCTGCGGACGTGCCCGAACACGCGCTCGACAGGCAAGGCCTCCATGTCGGCGAGGGTGATGCCGCCGTTCTGCTCCCGCCACTTCGCGCTGGCTTCCTCGCGGGTCATGCCGAGGGACGTGATGGCCGCGTCGTACTTCGCCCACACCTCCGCCCCGGCCGGGGCTGGCCCTCGCTCGATGCTCTCCGAGTCGGACTCGGCCAGCGCCCCGCGCACGGGGATGGAGAGCACCTGGAACGCCAGGTACTTGTACGCCATCGACAGCGCCTTCGACGCGGCCTTGTCGGACAGGTCGAGCGCCTCGCACGGCACTGCGGCGTCGATGTAGTCCCCTCGTGGCCCGACGATCCGGTAGTGCTGGATGCCGAGCAGGTGGAACTGCTTCGTCCCCGACCTCGTTTCCCCTTCGGTGGCGTCGATCACGTCGAAGCGGGTGGGGATGAAGAACACTCCCCAGCGCGCCATGCTGTCGTGGATCGTGTCGAGCACGTCGTCGATACCTCGGAACGAGTACCGGGCCGGGCCGGTCACGACCTGCCGGTCCTTGGCGATGGGGCCGATGTCGCGGGCGACCATCGCGAGTGCCTCGGCGACGCCGAGGTCGGCGAGCGGTCGGCCCTGCCGGGCGTCGGTCGGGACGGCCTCGCCGGTCAGGGTGGTAGCGGGGTCCGCCTCGGCGGGCGGCTCGGGACTGCGGGTGCGTGGTGGCATCTGACTTCTACCTTTCAGGTCTGAAACTGGACGTATGACATTCTAAGTTGCCCGGGCTGCAATGTCTAGGACCGCTCCGCAGTCCAAGATCACCTCTTTCTGGCGCAGAGTCGCTGCGACTGTCGCCGGAATACGAACGGTCGAGTGAACGAGCCACCCCTGCTCCCGCGACGACCTGGGGTGGGCGTGCACGTAGTCGTGGCACACCCAGCACAGCAGCAGCGCGTTGCACGAGCAGGCCCCGTGCTCGCCCCTGATGCCCCTCCTGCGGCGATGGTGCAGGTGCAGCCTGGTCCTGCTGCCACACACCTCGCACGCGCCACCGGAGCGGGCATACACGGCCTCTCGCGTGGCATCGCCGAACTCGTTCACACACACCTCCAGGGTCGCAGCACCCTCCGACACATCAGATACCTGTCAGCCGGTACCACCCCCGCTCCAGCCGCACCAGCACGTCCCGCTGGACCAGCCGGTGCAGGTAGGACTTCACGGTTGAGGGGTGCAGGCCGGACTGCTCGATGATGGCCGAAGTCTCCGCCTCACCACCGTTGCTCGCTATCACGTCCAGAATGTGCTTCATCCGGTCACCGAGCCGCTCCGTCGTCGCCACCGGGTCGTACAGGATGTGACGACGCCCCTTCGTGACGACCGTCCACTCCGACTCGGGCAGGTACCTGCCCTTCGCGCGCAGCGACAGGCCTTCCTCGCGGTGCCGCGACAGAAGCATCACCGTGTCGGCGGCGCCGACAAGGCCGTTCGTCCCGGCGATGCTGTTCATCCAGTCCTCGCCAGCCTCCAGGCGACGCTGGTTCGTGTGGTGCAGCACCAGGATGGACACGTTCCGCTGAGCAGCCCACTGCATGTAGGGCCGCAGAGCGCGGTAGTCGGCCGTCTGTGGCCTGCCTCGATCCTCAGCCTGACGTAGCCCGATCAACGCGCTGAAGGTGTCCATCACGAGCAGGGCTGGTCTGGTCGCGTTGACGTACCACTCCTCGAACACCGGGTAGAGCGGCTGCACACCCAGGTCCTTCAGCACGTCCATCGGGATCACTGACAGGGCCGACGGCCACGCCTCGTCCGGCCACGTCTCGTCGGCGCGGTCTTTCAGTTCTGAAGCACCCGTCTCGGCTGCCACGAACAGGACGTCGCCCTGGTGCGTGAGCACGTTCCCCAGCGCGTCGTTCCCGCTGGCGACGTTCCACGCAAGGTCCAGCGCGAACGTCGTCTTGCCGAGTTTCGGCTGCCCAGCGAACAAGGTCAGGCCTGGTGGCACAAGACCGGGGACGCACCACTCGCGCCTGCCGGAAGCGTTGGCCATCTTCTCGATCTGCGCTCCGCCGAGTATCAGGTGAGAGAACAGGTTTCCTGGTTTCTTATCTTTCTTGATGATCTGTACGAGACTCTCGTCGGGAGACTCACCTGGGTGTCCCCCTGCCCCACCCGCCGCCGACAGCCTAGTCGAATCTTGTGGCACAGATATGCCCCGCGTCAAGGCCTCACCTGCGGAAACGCAGGCCGGGCACGTCTCCGAGAGTTCTCCATGATTGCAGACGTAGTAGATCATCACACACGTTCTCCCAGGTCAGAGGGCATAGTTGCAGTAAAGGTTGCACTGACGACGAAGGTTGCACTCACCTCGGGATCGAGTTCACGACGGCCATCGCAGATGCGAGACGATCCTCGTCGGACCGGATGCTGAGCAGCACCAGGGCCGCGTACTCCCAGCCCGCCAGAGGGCAGTTCCAGTACAGGTCGGACAGCAGCACGCCGTTGCCGATACGCGCCGCGTACCCAGCGGTCACCAGACGCAGGTTGAGCGAGGTCACGTCCCCGTCCCAGCGCTGGTCGAGCACAGCCTCGGCGACGGTGCACAGGACACCCGGGTAGTCGGCTGGCTCCGTCCAGGAGCGGATGCACTCGTGCACACGGGTCGTCCCGGTGACGTTCATGGCAGCGGAGAGCAACTGCTGGGCTGCCAGCACCTTCGACCTCTGCCGGTGCTCGGCCGTCTCCCACCGCAGGGGCGGCCAGTCCGACCACCACGTCGGATAGGGGACGGTAGAGTCGCGGTCGATGCCTGGACGCATCGTGAAACCTCCCTTGTGTGCGGAAGGCCCCGAGCGTTCCGTCAGCCGGGGCCTTGCTTGCGTCGTGTCATGCGGGTGAGGGTAGAATGGGTAGCGGACGGCAGGGGTGGTGCCTTGCCTTTCAGGTCCGAAGGAGGGGCCAGGTCCACCTGGCCCCTCCTTCGTTGTTTCAGGCCTGAAAGGCCCTCTAGGAGTCGTTCCGGTCGTGCTTCAGGACGTACTCCTGGACCGCGTAGCGCAGACCGGTGCTCTTGTCGAGTCCCTTCTCCTCGACAAGAGCCATGAACCGATCCCAGATCGGTCCGCTCATGCGGAACCACTGCTGGGTCTGCCGTGGCATGGTGTCACCTCCTTTCGATGACACAACAGTAGACGAAAGTGGACACTGTGTCGAGCGTGGGGCCAACGGGTCAGGCCCCACGCTCGACATGACGGCTGGTCAGTCTCTCTCGAGTACAGCCATCACCTCCCACTCGGTAATGTCGGTCGCGTCCATCGCGTCCCTGATGTGCAGCCACGCCTCGTCCTCGTCATCGACCTTGACGCCGTCGCCCACCACCAGCGTCGGCTCAGCCCCGATCTGCCCGACCTGGGTCGCCAGGCCCTCGTAGGTGATGATCTGCTCCCAGTCGATGTCGTTCGGGTTGCCACGGACACCGAGCGCCGCAACGGACACGGTGACCGACCAGTGCACGGACACGTCCGTGGACAGGCCACCGTAGGACAGCGCGACAACCGTGGTGCCACTCACCCTGACAGCGAGGTAGTAGTCCGACGAGCGCTCCGGCAGGCTCAGGTGCAGACCCCTGTTCAGGGTGTCGATGAAGTCGTCCGCGGCGGAGCACCACCCACGACGATCTGCTTCCTCGATGAAGGCATTACCGATGATGTCGATGTCCTGCTCGTGGTTCGTCCTCGCGGCGGCGGCGTCGGACCTCGCGTCCCGCAGGTCCGCCGACAGGCGCTCGATGGCTGCCTGCTTGTCCAGGTTGTCCTGCTGGAGACTGGCGACAGTCTCGCTCGACAGGATGCTTCGCGCCGTGAACAGATCGGCCAGAAACGGTACCTCGCTGAGGTTCATGGACCGCATCCGAGATGTCGTCCCGGCCACCACGTCGTCGGAGGCGTAGCCAGCGACGGTCGTCTCCCCAGCCTTGCCGACGATCAGGTCGGTCGTCCTGGTGCCGTCGTCATACGTCAACGGGATGAGCCCCTCGTTCGGCAGGTACGCGATGTCGTTGCTGCCCGTTGCAAGCGTCTCGTAGTCCTTGTGGCGCCTCGTGGGCACCAGGACGTTCCCGTCCTCGTCCGTCCGGGCGGCAGCGAGAGCCGCCCGGACGTTATCGACGTAGACCACGTACCCGTCGTCGGACAGGTACGTGTCGAAGCCGATGTGCAGGCCGTGGATGAACTGCGTGTCGATGATGGTCACGGTGGTTTCCTTTCAGGTCTGAAACGGTCCGATGGGCGGGACTGCCCTACGGTGATGAGATGTCAAGCCTTCAGTACCAGCCCTCCTGCCTGTCGAGAGCCTCGCAGTACCTCTCGTACTGCTCGTCGCCGAGCGAGGCGTGCAGGTCCCGCCAGTACGCCGCGGTGTACTCGGCCCTGCTTCCGCACTCGCCCGCCCTGTGACCGCAGGCCGGGTAGTCCTCGCAGCGCCCCGTGCGCGCTGCGGGGTCGTCGTCATCGACGCACGGGTGGTCCGCTGCGGCCGATGCGTCGCTGTAGTGCCACGTCTGACCGCACTCGACGCAGCGCAGGACCAGATCGGATTCGAGGACGACCCTGGAGGTGCTCACTTGTCACCCAGCACGGACGTGTCGCTCATAAGCGCAAGGGCGGAGAGGCTGATCCTGGACAGGGTGTCCTTGTCCTCGTCGCTGATCGTGACGTCCGGCAGGGCGAGCAGGCACCGCAGTGCCTCGTCGGCCAGTGCCGTCAGGTACGTCGGGTCGCTGGTGATCAGCGTGACGTTTCGCGCTCCGTCGAGCGTGAGAGACGTGAACGTCTCGGAGGTGGTCGTGTGAACCCGGTGCTGGGGCTTGTCGTTCTGGTCGGGGATCAGTGAGGTGTTGTGCCACACGGGTCGCGCTCCTTTCAGGTCTGAAACTCACGGATGGGTGGTGGTGCAGGCCGCGACGAACCTGTCGCGGTCGAATGCGGTGTTCTGGGTCGCGCACATGGCGACGAACCCACTGATGATCGCGGCGCGCGTCTCGTCATCGACGGGAAGGGACGCAATGGTGTCGGCTATGAGCACGAAGTGCTTGCGCGTCATCCTGTCACCTCCAGCAGATGTCGGGGCCGTGCTCGATGCTCCATGTGTCGAAGTCGCAGACGACACCGTCGTCGGTGTCGTCGCACTGATTGAGCAGTCGCTCGCCACACAGGTCGCACCGGACGATTCCGGTCGGGTAGAACGTGAACACCGTGCCTCCAGGGGTTGATGGGGCTTGACTGATGTCAAGCCTACCGTATGTCTGTCCTTGTGTCAATCCCTCCGGTCCCCCCCCCAGGGGGAGGGTCCCCCCCCCCTGGACGAGGTGCTTCACCGGTGTCTCGGTTGGCCGCCTCACAGGTGCCGTCCGGTGTAGTCCTGGGTGTCGTCGTCCTCCCCGTGGCCGCAGTACGACCCGTCGCACGTGCAGACCTGCACGTAGCGGATCAGGTCGTCGCTGATGGCCATGCCGAGCGCGTACAGCATGGAGTCCCGCAGGTTGCGGCGGGCCACGTCGACGGCGGGCTGGGTGAACAGCGGCGCGGACACCCGACGGTCGAAGTCGAGGTTGGCGGCCAGAATCTCCAGCCGTTCGGCCCGCTTCTTCGTGTTCCAGGCCTGCTCCCACAGGCGCATGTCGGCGTAGCCCTCGGCCTCGTCGGTGACGGTGTCGGCCAGGTTGCTGGCCTCGACGTGCAGCGCCCAGCACAACTCGTGCAGGGTGTCGGCGGTCTGGTAGGCGGGCTCGCGGCCTTCGACCTCGGCGAGCCAGTGCCCGTTGGCCGGTGGCGGGTCGAGCAGGTCGAGACGGTCGGTGGTGCACTGCGCGCACGGCTCCCCGTCGGTGCAGTAGCAGCCTTTCAGGTCTGAAACGTGGTGCATGGTGGTGCTCCTCTCTTGTCGTCCCTGGCTGGCACCAGGCGGTAGGCCCCGCCCGTTCCTGGGCGGGGCCTACCGTCCGGCGTCAGACGGTGCACTCCCACGTGACGGTGCTGGGGCGCATCGTCTCGTCGATGACGTACTCGCACTGCTCGCACATGAGGGTGTATCCGCCGACCGTGTGGACGCGGCCGTCGCTTCCCACGTAGGGAGCCGACCACGGGCGGTAGGGGACGAACGTGTGCGGCTGGATGACAGTGGTACCGGCACAGTTCATCGGGAGCGTCTCGTGGTCGGCAACGGCGTCGATCCCGGTATCGACGCAACTGGTCCCGCACTGGAGGCAGGTGTCGATGGGGAAAGCGGTGTCGGCCGTCACGTGGGCAGTGGTGTCGCTCCCGATCCAGCGGTGGTACATGGGTGACCCCTTTCAGGTCTGAAACGGTGGGTGGTGGCTGACCAGGGTCAGCCTAGTGCTTGTCAGGCACTGTGTCAAGCCAGCCAGCAGTCGGCGTACAGGTCGGCCAGGTACTCGTACTCCCTGTCGGCCTCGACGCGCGTGATGGGACCGTCGTCGGCGACGGCTGTTGCCAGGTAGCCATCGTTGATGACCATCGAACGGGCGGTCTGCACCGAGTAGGCGTAGTCGATGACATCCCCGTCACGGTCACGGATCACGGCCACGACGTCGCCGCCCCACGCAGGTGTGAGCGTGCGACCTGGGTACTCGTCGGCGAACTCACGCTCGCACCGCTCGCAGTACCCGAGGGAGCCGTCAACGGGACGCCCGCACTGACGGACGCTGGGGATCGACGAGATGACGCCGGGGTCACCGTGGGCGTACTCGGGGCCGGGTACCCCGTAGGCGACGGTCATCGAGCATCGTGCTGGGTGGTGGCGCATGTGGCGCTCCTTTCAGGTCTGAAACCCTGTGGCGATCTGCCGCAGGCGAACCCCCACGACCGTGTGGTCGTGGGAGAACGTCCGAGTCAGTAAGCCCATCTGCTCCGCGTACACGTCGCGCTGCGACTCGTTGACGTGGACGTGGTGCACGGTTGACCGCTTTCAGGTCTGAAACGGACTCAGGAGTGAAGCGACCACGTGACCGGGTCGGGGGTGCCGACCGGTCGGGTCCAGGTGTGGGCTCCGCAGTCGGAGCCGCTGTAGTGGCCCGTGCTGCCGTCGGACCTGACGAAGAATGAACACTCCGACGTGCAGTAGTTGCGCGAGAGGTGCGGGACCATCGCGAACGCGAACCCAGCGGTCATCCAACCGCCCAGCCCCATCTCGTCCTCCGCCCAGAGGCGGTCGGCCCGCATCGCCTGCGCCAGGCAGTGGAGCAGAGGCCGGCGGGCGTCGGTCGCCTCCTTCCCAGGGCCGTAGAAGGCCTCCAGGAGGTTGCAGTAGTTGATCGCGGCGTCGATGTTCCGGCGCACGTTCTCGTCGAGGGACAGTGGCATGGTGACCCCTTTCAGGTCTGAAACGTTCCCCCCCGGTGTGGAGGGGACTGACTACCGTCAGTCTACTCCGTGTCAGGCACTATGTCAATCCCAGTGGTGCGGCGTGCTCCCCCTCCCCTCCCCCCCCTTCCCCCTCCCCCCCTTCCCCCTCCCCTCCCCCCCCT
>Ga0114939_10002889_pt1 | contig 12355 bp, 10 predicted proteins | sample AshMeaCrysSpring_FD_87196 | JGI IMG/M metagenome (GOLD analysis project Ga0114939, IMG submission 87196) | Groundwater microbial communities from Big Spring, Nevada to study Microbial Dark Matter (Phase II) - Ash Meadows Crystal Spring | ecosystem: Environmental > Aquatic > Deep subsurface >... | reverse complement strand
TCTGCAATTACTTGATTAATGCCCTTGATTAATTTTTCACCTTGGCGGAACATGACCTCAACTACAGGTTCTTGTTTGTAGGTTCGGATAGTGGCAATTGCTGCGGCTAGGGCATGATTTTCTGCTCCGTGGGTGGTGGAGAGTAAAAACACCCGTTCTTTATCGTGGTAAATACCGCCTAACTCCATGAGTTCGCGTTTACCCACTAATGCCGAAATCGCAAAACCGTTACCCAGACCCTTACCAAAGGTAGATAAATCGGGCACGATATCATAGTATTTTTGTCCACCACCATTATGGAGGCGGAACCCTGTAATCATTTCATCCAGGATAAAAACTGCGCCATTTTCATGGCTAATTCGCTTGACTTCGTGGAGAAAATTATCCACTGGGTCTTGCTCTTTTGCTGGTTCTAAAATCACACAGGCAATTTTTCCGGGATACTTCTCAAATAGAGCCTTGAGACTGGCAATATTGTTGTAACGGAATTTAACAGTTAACTCTCTAGTGACTTGGGGAATGCCACGATTGAGGGGAGTACTGCCAATAAACCAGTCTTCGGAAGAGAAAAAGGGATGGTCGCCGCAAATAGCGACCATATCCCTACCTGTATAAGCACGGGAAAGCTTAATAGCAGCAGCAGTGACAGCAGAACCATCCTTGGCAAATTTCACCATTTCCCCACCTTCAATCAGGCTGAGTAGTTCTTCTGCTGCTTCTACTTCAATCTGTGCTGGTCTAGTGTAGTTATTTCCCAACAGCATTTGCTTGTAGGCTGCTTCCACCACTGGTTCATAAGCATGACCCAAGGTAATAGCCCGCAAACCCATACCGTATTCAATAAACTCATTGCCATCCATATCCCAAACATGGCAACCTTTACCTTTCACAATAAATCCAGGGGCATTTTCTGGAAATTGGTCATCACCTTTAGCGTAGGTATGGGAACCACCAGGGATAATTTCGTGACTTCTTTTTTGCAAGGCTTTTGAGTTTTGGAAACTCATAGTTTTGCCTGATTCAATTTCTGGGAAGTCTAAATTTCTTTCCCCAGAACCTGCGCTAATTTCTGGATTTTCTGCTAAGATTTGATTCCCTTCCCAAGTCATGGCGCTGGCTCCTTTTTTAGGATTAGTGTGAGGTAGAACACTTATGGATGTTGTAGCAAATACCTAGATATTTTTCAGCATTCTAGTTTACTACAACAACGTTTTTCACGAAGGGCCATGTGGCATCTTTTTCCGATATTTCCGTGACTGGTAAAGGCCACTGAATATCTAAAATTGGATCGTCATAATTTAACCCTTGGGCATACCCTGGCTGATAGAATTCACCCATTTGGTAAATGACTTCCGCATCATCGGTGAGAGTTTGATAGCCGTGGGCAAACATTTCCGGAACATACAAAGCGCGGCGATTTTCTGCAGATAACTCCACAGCAATATGTGACAGATATGTAGGCGATTCGGGACGCATATCAATAATCACATCATAAATAGCGCCCCGAACACAGCGCACCAACTTAGTTTCACTGGCGGGGGGCACCTGATAATGCATCCCCCGCAGAGTACCTTTTTTATGGTTTAAAGATATATTGCATTGGGCAACTGTAGGCTTTAAACCATGTTGAGCAAATTCTTCGGCGCAAAATGACCGAGCGAAGAACCCCCGATGGTCGGAGATTGTTTCTAGTTCGATAATGAATGCGCCTTTGAGTTCGGTTTCAGTGAAAATCATGGATATACTTTAACTTCAGGAATTGGTACAACAAACTTTCCTCCCCATTCCCGAATGTACGCCATTTGCCCGATAATTTCTTCTTTTAAATTCCAAGGCAAAATCAATACGTAATCAGGCTTGGTTTCGGCTATTGTATCAGGATTGAGGATGGGGATGTGAGTTCCTGGTAGAAACATACCCTGTTTATGGGGATTGCGGTCTACAGTATAGTCAATAAAGTCTGTACCCACACCACAGTAATTCAACAGGGTATTTCCCTTGGCTGGAGCACCATAACCAACGATTGTTTTTCCTTGGTTTTTGGCTTCAATTAAAAAAGATAAAAGTTTTCGCTTGGTTTCTTTGACTTTTTCCCCAAAGGATAGATAGGTTTCTATCTTATCCAATCCAGCAGCAATTTCTTTAGCTTTTAATTGATGAACGCGATCGCTAATTGCTGGCTCTGGATGATTATCATGTTTGCCATAAATCCGGAGAGATCCACCGTGAGTGGGAATTTCTTCCACATCAAACAGGGTTAACCCATGAGCGGCAAAAATTTTCTCTACTGTTAAGAATGAAAAGTAGGAGAAATGTTCATGATAAATCGTATCAAACTGATTTTGTTCCATCAGTTGTAACAGGTGGGGAAATTCCATTGTCAAGATGCCATTTGGCTTCAAGACAATCTTCATACCGCCGACAAAATCATTTAAATCCGGTACGTGGGCTAATACATTATTTCCTAATAACAGGTCGGCTTGTTTGCCCATTTCAGCCAGTTCTTTAGCTGTCTGTACCCCGAAAAATTTCACTAAGCTAGGAATGCCTTTTGATTCTGCTACTTTAGCGGTATTACCTGCCGGTTCTACTCCTAATACTGGAATGCCTTTCTCGACAAAATACTGGAGTAGATAACCATCATTGCTGGCAATTTCAATAACTTGGCTATCTTTGTTAAAGCCAAATCTTTCTACCATTAAATCGGTATAAGCTTTGGCGTGACGCAGCCAACTTTCAGAGTATGAAGAAAAATATGCATAGTCACCATCACCAAAAATATGGTCTGGTGACTCAAATTCTTCTAGTTGAACTAAAAGATTATCTTCCGAAACATAAGTTTTTAAAGGGTAGAATTTCTCGGCACGATTTAACTGTTCTGGAGTTAAGTAGTCATTGGCGATGGGGGAGATACCCAAATCAGCAAAAACGTGAGTTAGAGGTTTGCCACTAAAGCGACACTTAGCCATGTTAATCAAACTCCTAAAAAAATATAAATTAAGTTCTTAACTCCAGAAGAAGTCTTTGTCAATTTGTTGGGTACGCAATAGGTATTCCAACTGCTTGAGGCGAGTAAAACCTCTAGAAAAGAAGGTATCTTTATCCATGTCAATTTGTTGGAATACCTTCAGCAGTTGTTGCGCCCCTCGTTGGGCATCCCACTCACATTTAAATCCAGGTAACTTACTATTTATCTTCTCAAAAGAAACGCGATAACTGCGGTTATCGGCACCATTTTCACCAAAGCTTAATTGACAGCCAGGGAAAGTTTCCGCCACAATCTCCGCAATCTCGCGCACTCTATAGTTTTGCGCCGTATCGCCAACATTAAAGATTTCGTTGTGAACAATGTCGCGGGGTGCTTCTAGTACACAGACAAGGGCTTTGCAAATATCCAGTGCATGAACTAAGGGACGCCAAGGTGTACCGTCGCTGGTCATTTTGATTTCTTTGGTTGTCCAAGCTAACCCTGATAGGTTGTTAAGAACAATGTCAAACCGCATTCTGGGGGAAGCTCCAAAGGCGGTAGCGTTACGCATGAAGGTGGGGGAAAAGTTGTCCGAGGCGAGTTTTTTCACATCCCGCTCTACCAGGGTTTTACAATCTGCATAGGCGGTTTGGGGGTTGACGGGAGATTCTTCGGTGATGTCCTCAGCGGTGGCTACACCGTAAACGCTACAGGAAGACATGTAAACGAAGCGCTGCACACCTGCTTGTTTTGCTAATTCTGCAAGCCTTACAGAGCCTTTATGATTGATTTCGTAGGTGATGTGGGGAGCTAGTTGTCCTGCGGGGTCATTGGAAAGTTCTGCCATGTGAACAATTGCATCCACACCTTCTAGGTCTTCCACTGTGACGTGACGCAGGTCTTTGTTCAGGGTTTTGGCAGTTAATTTGGTGGCGTTGTATAACCAACCATATTTATAAAAGCCCGTATCTAAACCAATAACTTCATGCCCCTTTTCCATTAACAGGGGAGCGAATAACGAACCGATGTACCCTTCGGTACCTGTTACCAAAACTTTCATAGTTGTCAATTCCTAGTTATTAATTGCTGTCAGTAAATGGGATTGTTCAGGAATCTGCGCGACGATCGCTTTGCCAATTTCGATGGAAGCAGTGGCTGCTGGTGAAGGAGCATTGCAGACGTGAACAGAATTTTCTCCTTGAACAATCAAAAAGTCGTCCACTAACTTACCATCATTCATCAACGCTTGGGCACGTACACCAGCATGGGTGGGTACTACATCTTCGGATTGGACTTCGGGAATTAGCTTTTGCAGGCTATGGACAAAGGCTGCTTTACTAAAAGAGCGAATGATTTCCTTAATTCCTTCGTCGGCATGTTTTGCTGCTAGTTTCCAGAAAGCTGGATAGGTCATGACCTCGACAAAATCTCCCAGGTCAAAGTCGGTTTTTTTGTAACCTTCCCGCTTTAAGCTCAAGACTGCATTTGGTCCAGCGTGGACGCTACCGTCAATCATCCGGGTAAAGTGAACCCCCAAAAAGGGAAATTCTGGGTTGGGGACAGGGTAAATTAATCCTTTGACCAGATAGCGTTTTTCTGGTGTGAGTTCGTAGTATTCTCCCCGGAAGGGGACAATTTTTGCTTGCGGATCGACTTGACCGAGTTTGGCTATGCGATCGCTATGCAAACCCGCACAGTTAATCACAAACCGCGTTTCAAAGCTTCCCTGGTTTGTTTCCAGGATTGTACTTTGTCCCTTGGTAACAATTTTTTCCACTTTTGTATTCAACCGCAGGTCGCCGCCTTGGTTTTCAATTAACTCTGCATATTTGCGGCTGACTTGTTTGTAGTTGACAATACCAGTGGAACTTACCCAAATCCCTGCCACACAACTAACGTGGGGTTCGTATTCCTTTACTTCTTCTGCGGTAATTTTCTTCACGGGTATACCGTTTTGCAAACCCCGCTGGTACAGGTTTTCTAACCTTGGTAGTTCCTCAGCGTCTGTGGCGATAATTACCTTACCGCAGACTTCATGGTCAATCCCATGTTCTTGACAAAATTGCACCATTGAGGTAGCGCCATCGCGGCAAAATTTGGCCTTGAAACTACCGGGTTTATAGTAAATCCCCGAATGAATTACGCCGCTGTTGTTACCCGTTTGGTGAAATGCCCAATCGCTTTCTTTTTCTAGCACTAAAATCCGTGCTTGGGGATATCGTACTCCCAACGCCATTCCCGTTGACAGTCCAACTATCCCTCCACCGACGATTGCAAAATCATACATTGGTATTAGCGCCCCCGGAGAATAAAAAAATCCCTGCTATAAAGGTAGACATCTATTGTGAATTACCACAGCTTCCAAGGAGCTTTATCATTAGACCACAACTGTTCCAAAGATTGCTTATCGCGCACAGTATCCATTGGATGCCAAAAGCCTGTATGTCTATAAGCCGATAACTGTTGCATTTCGGCTAGCTTTTGTAATGGTTGTTGCTCCCAAACTGTGGAGTCATCTGCAATTAAATCAATTACTTCTGGTTCCAGAACAAAATAGCCACTGTTGATCCAGGCGCCATCCCCTTCAGGCTTTTCTTGGAAGCTAGTAATTTGGGTTTGCTCTTCTGCGAGGTTAATTACACCAAATCTTCCGGGGGGCTGGACTGCAGTTAATGTGGCTAAGCCTTTTTGTTCTTGATGAAATTTTACTAACTCAGTGATATTAACATCACTTACACCATCGCCATAGGTGAAGCAAAAAGCTTCCTTGCCAATGTGTTCTCTAACTCGCTTCAGCCGTCCACCAGTCATGGTTTTCTCCCCAGTATCAACTAGGGTTACACGCCAAGGTTCGGCGTAACCACAATGGACATTCATTTGGTTAAACCGCATGTCAAACGTCACGTCTGACATGTGCAGGAAGTAGTTAGCAAAGTACTCCTTAATTACGTAACCTTTGTAACCGCAGCAAATAATAAAATCATTTATACCATGAGCCGAATAAATCTTCATGATGTGCCAGAGGATTGGCTTACCGCCAATCTCTACCATCGGCTTGGGTTTAATAGTAGTTTCTTCACTTAACCTTGTACCTAAACCACCAGCTAAAATTACCGCTTTCATCAGGTTTACCTCGGATTGTTTCAGGCAGATGCCAACAGGAGTGGTTCTAAGAGGATGTCTCACAAGTATTTTGTAAAAAATCAAAATCGTCGCCACCTAACCCCCCAGTCCAGCAACACTCAGGCATAAATAGGGGTTTCCCTCTCTCTCCCGTAAAAAAAGTTTCTCCTTTTCCTTCTGCTACCAGCAGGAGGTAGGCGGTGATGGGTGAAAGCATGGATAAGGGTTGCAGTAAACTTGGCGACTTACAAGACATCCTCTAACCTTGTTAGCACAGAAAATTGGATAGGCAAAAATCTATGTTTAATTTATCAGTCAATAATCTAACTGTAATTTCCAGGCATAAGTATGAAGAGAAGATAAATTCACCTGTTTTATATGTAAAAACTTGGATAAGTCTTTCATGCTTATTTCGGGAAATTTGTCTAGTCTTAAAGTTAGAAAAACTACTTGAGATTGATATTCATTTTACGAAAAATTCTCTGAAAATTTGTTTTCTATTTTATACTTAATGCCTGTTCTCAGTAAATACACTTAATTACCTTTATTTAACTGTTTAATTAAATTATCAGTAACATCATTATTTATACGGATAAACTTCTGAAATTTTCCTGATTAAATTTTTATTTAATACTTTTTAATCAGGATGTACTTAAGGACATCGACTTAAGCAGGCTTGACTTTTATGCTTCTGCAACCTACTATAGTCATAATATTTAAGTAAGAAACAACACTAAATCTATGGAATAGAGGTTGCGTTTCTTTGTGTAGCCGAAGGAGTCTGTAAGTCAGACCGCAACAAAAGATAGTTATCGGGATTTCTTAATAATTCGTCACATTTAGTATCAACTACCACACATACATTGCTGAGGGTTTGTTGGTAACTATCTATATCACCTTGTGAGAGAAAGAGTTTAGCAGCTGTTTGTAAATCATCTAGTGCTTTGAGACGCTCTGCAACGTTATTCAGATTGCCATACTGAGCTAATTCGTAGCGGACTATACCACGGCGCACGTAAACTCTGGCCATCGAGGGATTAATGTTGATGGCTTGGTTAAAGTCTTGAATCGCTTGCTGATAATTTTTTTCAAATTCGCCGCTATATTGAGCTAGGTCGTACAAAACAATTCCCCGTTGGAAAAATGCTTCTGGTTTCCGGGGGTTGATAGTTATTGCTTGATTAAAATCTGCAATTGCTAGCTGAAAATCTTGCTTGGCATTACCGCTATACTGAGCTAATTCGTAGCGCACTATACCACGCCGGATATAAGCTTCTGCTTCCAAGGGATTAATTAGCACTGCTTGGTTAAAGTCAGCGATCGCTAGTTTGTAGTCTCTGATCGGATCGCTGCTGAAGGTAGCTAGAGCATAGCGGGCATTACCCCGATTAACGTAGGCTTTGATAGTAGCGGGATTTATTTGCAGTGCTTGGGTAAAGTCCTCGATTGCACCTTCATAATCTTTGAGATTATAACGAGCATTGCCACGGTTAACGTAGGCTATAGTATTTTCGGGGTCTTGGGCAATAACTTGACTAAAGCTGTCTACGGCTAGCTCATACTCTCTGTGTTTGTAACTGACTTTGCCCTGCTTATAATGATTCACATAGCCACCACTCTGACGGTTGGCTTGAATACTATTGAGTGTCGGCGATGCATTACTGCTGGATGAACCCCAGAAATTTAAATTGCTCCAGTTGAGAAAATTTAAACTTCCCGCTACCACCATCCCCAAGAAGCCACAAATTACTGGCAAATACTTGTGGGTCAAGGTTACTTTAGAATAAGCATAAGAATAAGAATTGAGCGGGACAGATGCTACGACAGCATAGTTAGGAACATCGACTCTCGGTTTAATTACTGGTTTTTGTGGCGGTGGTGCTAGTGGTTGCAGGTGTTCCCCTAGTTTAATAGCTTGCAAGGAAGGAAAGGGGTCTCTACCGCGCAACCGTTCTCGTCTTTCACACCAAGGGCAGCTTTTGAGATGCTTACCATAACGGTGCTGGCTGTTGAGGGTACAACTGACAAGTTGATTTTCGGCTTCTGTGAGTGCCGCTAACCAAGTTTGGGCACTGGGACGTTGTTGGGGATGGATGTGACCTGACTCAAAACAGCGGATAAACAGTTGCTGCAACTCAGGTGCAAGTATGGACAGTGGTGGTGAGATCCGGGGAGGGGTGTAAGGTACGCGACGCTGCTGACTATAGGTAAAATGTCCATCTTTAATCCGCGCTTCAATCGCTGGTGGTTCTCCCCCACCCAGGTAAATCCCCGCAAAGGGATGGGAACCCTCCATCAGCAGTTGAAATATCAGCACCGCCAAGCCAAACAAGTCATGTTCCACCGTGCGATCGCACTCAGCAAAGGTTTTGCCCTGCAATTCTGGTGGTGTAAACTCTGGTTTACCGACTTCGCAGCGATAGGTAATATTCTGTTGGGGGTCCTGTACCTGAAACGAATCGGTATCCACCAGCGTCACCAGAGCGGTGTTGCTCACCAGGATATTCGACTCATTGACATCGCCGATGCAGTAGCCACGATTGTGCAAAGCTGCTACAGATGCCGCTAAATTGCGTGCCGTGCGATGCAGGTATTGATAGTTAAACAGTGGACAATGCTGGCGACGAGTTTTCGGGTTGTAGAAGTCAATAATCGAACGCATCCGCTGAATGCGCGGCATTAAAAAGCCCACGACTTCGGTGCTGTTATGCTCTGCTTGCAACAAGTCTACAGGCCAAGCAATGGATATATGACCCGTATCCGCCGTGGGATTATCTGGCGGATTAGCAATCATCGTCGCGAGTTTTTGAGCATAGACAGATTTGGGTTGATGATAAATCTTGGCTACTAGATTGTCATCATTGGGGACTGCGTATACACAGGCCTCCCCACCCTGTCCCAAAGTCGTAGACAGATTTAAAATAGTATGTTTTTGGGCGTCCAGACGACGTTGCACGCGCATAGTAATAGACGAATCATACAATAGGGTATTTGTCAATATTTCCGGTCAAAGATAATTTTAAATAGCTCTTGCTTCGCTACTGGCTGGAGTTATCCTCCCAGCCAATAGCAGTGTTAAATCGTCATCAGTGCGTTGGGCTACCCGTTCCGACCGGAGAAAGGTAACTAGCTGTTCCACAGCTGCACTTTGGTCTGTTTGCCTGGTGGCAAACTCAAATAGGGGACTAAAAAAGGGTTTGTAGGGCACCCCCACTGCCATATCCAACGCCAGCATTTGCAGACCATCCGTGAGGGCAGCTACATTGGCTACTGGTTGTCGCCAGAGATTTACCTGTGCTGTATCCAAGGCGTCAGGGGAAATCAAGAACGTAGTTTCGTTGATGTATTCGCCGCTTTGGGGTTTAGTCAGGGTTATCAAGTTGCCTTCTGTATCTTTAGCTACGACTGCTCCATCTCCGATTTGGGCAGCCGCCGCTAAGGACGGCGTAGCAATTAAGATAATCAGAGTACTGGCTAAATCTCGCGGCTGCTTTGAGGAAGCCAGAGCCTCTTCTTCCACGGCGATTTTTGCTGTCAGCAATGCGTTGGTAAGCAGCCATCGCACTTGGTCATCCGAGTCTAGCTGTTGCAGTGTTAGCTCTTGCAGACAGATACTTTTAACTGCTACAGAACTAGCAACTATTGCCCCAATTTTGCCCATACTTGCTGACCCTGCACCATCGGCGATCGCAGCCACTAATATTCCCTCTGGGAGTATCTCCCAATCATGGGCATCTTGGCACATCTGCTGATTTTTTTGGTGAGATGTGCCACAGACTGAAGCCCCTACAACCCGCCATTCAGATGACGGTTTTTCTCGCTCACGAGTTTCTTCTCCAGGTTCTGGGAACTGGTCAGTTGTGAGTTTCATTACACAGAACCCCAACCAATAGGTGGCAAAGCTACTTGTTCATCTACCTTAGAATGGGAAACTGCTGACATACTGGCTGATAACCAAACGAACATCTCTGTAAAATTTAATCCTTGTAATTTTAGCGGCGTCCGGACAGCCAACTCACTTAGACGTGCCATATTAGCATTATCGACACCAACGCTAAAGAAAGCCACTCGCTTATTTGCTTCATCGTCTTTCACCCGTTGAGCCGCTTGTTCGACCACTTGATCTGATTCCCCTTGCGGTTCTCCATCAGTAATCATAAATATCCACGGGCGGTAATAAGCAATACCGTTATTCCGATACTTGGCTTTGCGCTCTTGCACTAGGTCTAAAGCTTTGTTAATCCCAGACCCCATATTAGTCAACCCTTGTGCTGTCAGGGTCGGGGGTGAGAATAAATCAGCAGTCACAAAGTCTTGGACTACATTCACATTACTATCAAAAGTCACTATCGCCACTTCCACCCGTCGAGAAGCCAAAGAGTTTTGAATTAAATCATTTTTAAAACTTTGTAAACCTTCATTCAAAGCATTTAATGCCATTCCTTGCATTGACCCCGACGTATCCAGTAGTAACACGCAAGGGCAACGTGGTTCTGGGTTTTCAGCAAACTCTACAGCTTCATCTAATCTTAATGTATCTGACATAACTTCTAAACTAAATTCAAAACTAGGCTGGGATTCCCCTTACTCTCAAAGTATATAGTTCCGAGTCCGACAATGGCTACATTAAATATATTTTCACAAACAGATTTGCCTGCTTCTGCCAAAATCATCACCTATAAATGAGCTTAATTCCGGATGATTGTCACAAAAATTATTCTGGTTTATCCTAAGATTTAGTAACAGTAATAGCAGAAATAACTTGCTAATTTTTTATTCTTACTTTTCCTCTATCTCTAGTTATATTTTCCGAGACATTACCGACTTGTCAAATATTAATGTAAATCAGCAAGCTTTGGTAATAAAATCTATTGTGTATAGTCAATGATTAGGCAATAAAAGTTTCTATTTTATTTAGAGATAAAAATACCAGACTTTTGCCAGAACACCATCAGTTGATTAATGGAAATTTCAAACCGTCCTCATCAATTACTGAATAAAAAATATACTTCGGTAACTACAGCATTTGCAGCCTTAAAAAATGAAGCTTGTGTTTAAATTCAGTAAAATCGCGGTTTATTTAACTTGACAAAGATGTGAAATTTTATAATTAATTGTTAAAGTTTTGACAATTTTGCAACTTATTGTAGCTGTTACGCAATTGTGAATTAGAAAATGGATAACCAAGGGACATTCAAAAATCTAAAACCAGCCCAGTTATTAGCACACTTATCAAGTACTGGCGACACTGCTAATTTACGAGTATCTAATAACTTAGTTACTTGGTCATTTTACTTAAAACACGGGAAAATTATCTTCGCCAGCAATTCCGTCGATCCATTTGATCGGCTGGAAAGACAGATGCGGCGCCTGAGGAATCAACTTACCAACCTCAACAGTGAAACACGGTCTAAATTACGGATGTCATTTGAAAAGGACTCAGATACAACCGAAAGCGATGATTCTGAGTATGAAGCTATTTGCTGGTTATTTAATGAATATGGTTTAAGTAAGACACAAATTAGCGCCCTGATCCAAGAATTAGTCACAGAAGTCGTCGAGTCATTTTTATTAATTCAAAACGGCACTTACACGATAGAGAACTATAATTTTCGTCATCAAGAATTGTGTCAGCTAGATTTACAACCTATAGTTAAACGCTGTCAAGAGGAATTAAAAATTTGGCAATCTTTACAGCCCTATATCTCATCCCCCTACCAGCGTCCTTACTTATTGCTGCAAACCAAAGCCATGCAAAGGAAATTTCCCCAATTGCAGCAAGAATTAACTTCCTGGATGAAAGGTTTTAGTTTACGTCATCTGGCTATTTTGCTCCAGCAAGAGGAACTAGAACTAGCACAAAAACTACATCCTTACATTGCCGAAGGATATGTGGTATTGCACGAGCCAGATCCTCCTTTTGATAAATTACCGAGAAACTTTGAGAAATTACCAGAAATTTCCGTTTCCACTAGGGAATTAGTCAACAAACTAGCAGCACCCTTACAGCAGCAACAGAACAACCAAAGGGTAGCAACCATTGCCACCAAAGAAAAAGTTACCATTGTTGCAGAAAATCCGACAACGACAGCAGCTTACATACCTGTTGTACTCCAGGAACCGATTACTGCCAAGGACACCGCTACTCCCGACAAACTGGAAACTACCACCACACCGACCGAGGAAGCTCAAGAACTACAACAAACCATCCTGACCACACAAGACCTAGACAACACCACAGCTACTCCCGACAAACTGGAAACT